>Ga0210395_10002495_pt1 | contig 14294 bp, 11 predicted proteins | sample IncBWH4OmetaG_FD_150861 | JGI IMG/M metagenome (GOLD analysis project Ga0210395, IMG submission 150861) | Forest soil microbial communities from Barre Woods Harvard Forest LTER site, Petersham, Massachusetts, United States - Inc-BW-H-4-O ... | reverse complement strand
ATCGCCAGCAGCTCCGCGTGCCGCACATCGTCCATGAGGCGCACGCGCAGCCGGTGGATGATGGCCTCGATCTCGGCGGTGACCGTGGTAGTCACGTACGTCTGGGTCTTGATGAACAGAAACAGCGAGATCAGGAACAGCGCGACCGCCCAGAGGCTCGGCTTGTGGCTCGTGTCGGCGGAATGCGCGCCGGCGTTGATGGCGGCGAGGATCGCGGCGCTGCTGATGCCGCCGATGCCGGACATGAACACCAGCTTCCGCAGTGAGCCGCGCATTCCGCGGCGAACGAGCTGCAAGAAGGACATTGGTGTGATGTCGTCCGTCTAAAGGTCCACAAGGCGCCGCCGCCGGTTCAGCGAGGCAACGCTTGCCGAGGCAGAGGCGAGAACCGGTCTAGTCCCGCGCGCGCCGTTCGATGCGGCGCGACGGCCCGGTGCGAGGCGGCACGGGCATTGGCAGCATAGCGGACGCGAGCGCAAGCAGAATGGTTACGGGAAGATAGCGAGGACGGTCGGCGCGGCGAACTCCGATCAGGCCACAGCCGCCGGCATGCACGATTGCTGCGAGCATGCCGCGCGGCCTCCTCGATCAACGCTGGTCGCGCGTCGGCTCCTGGAACCGCCCCCCCGTTCGCTGGCATGCTCCCCCGCGTATCAAGAACCGGTCGTCGCCCCGGTGGTCGCACCAGCAGCGCGCCCGGAGGAGCTGGACGAAGGCTCGGCGCTTGCGCCGCCGGACCGGAACGATCGCGAATCCCACTTCTCCTTCTGGGCCTTCACGAAGTCGCGGTAGTCCGGAGGATTGAAATCAAGCAGGGTGCCGCCCGAGGCGAAGTGCTGGATGAAGGCCTTGCCGATCGCGTAGGTGGCGCCGGCCGAGAGTACCGGCATCACGAGTCCGCCGACGATCGTGCCGACCAATGGGACGGCCTTGAGCACGCTCGCGGCGCCGATGCCGCTGGTCGCAGGGATCATCGCTCCGGCGAGCGAGGCGATCAGAGCCTTGCCGCGGTTGTCGGAAAACGGCACGTCGTAGATCTGGGAAAGGCGGCGCAGCATCTGGAGCTGGAGTCCGCCGACGGCGACGGCATCAACAACAGGCACCGGGATCAAACCGGCGACGCCGGCCCAGATGGAGAAACGGTCTACGAGCTTCGAGGCCACCTTGTCGCGATTCTCGGTCTCGACCGGCTCCGACGTGATCGCGCCCGGAGCCGCCACGCCTTCGATCTTCTCAGAACTCCCGGACGCAGTCGGTTTCTGTGCCATAGCGGATCCTTTCTCGTTTCTGGGGCTGGGCCCACCCCTCGGTCGTGCCGTGGCGAACTCGTTCGCCGGCTCCATCCACGTGAGCTCAAAAAAAGCCTATCATGGCGGGTCAGGCGTGCCAAGCACTGGCGGCAGCGGGCTCGCGCGGATTTGCGCGACGCGTGTTGATCATCCGTTAAGCAGCGATAGCCTTGGCCGCGCCGACCCGCACGAAGCGGACCGGCTCGATGAGCCCGCGAAGCGTCGCGCTGTCCTCGGTCACCATGCGCCCCTTGAGCGCCTCGCGCGCTTCGCTGTCGGCGAGCACCGCGTCCGAGACGATCACCTCGCCGCCGCGGCATTGGTGCTCCAGACGCGAGGCGGTGTTGACCGCCGACCCGAAATAATCGAGCACGCCGCCGGCGGTGACCGCGATGCAGGAGCCGAGGTGCAGCCCGAGCTTGAGGATGACACCGCCGTCGCCGCGGCCGCGGTTGAAGTCGGCTACCTCGTCCTGAATCGACAGCACGGCCCGCACCGCATCGGCCGGGTCGTGGAACGCCGCCATCACCGCATCGCCCACGGTCTTGACGATCAACCCGTTGTGGCGCTCCACCCGCTCCGACAGAAAGGCGAAGTGATCGCGCACCAGATGGAAAGCGGTGGCATCGCCGAGGGCGTCGTAGAGCTTGGTCGAGCCTTGCAGATCGGTGAACACGATCGCTACGCGGCCGATCTCGACGTCGTCGCCGGGCCGCAACAGCTGCTCCGGACAGAGCCGCCGGAACGCGGGCATGGCGATCACGCGCTCGCCGGTCAGGGCGTCGCGCGCCCAGTTGCGATCCTCGACAACGAAGAACAGCGGCCGGTCGGTGTCGTTGCTGACGACGATTTCGTCCTTGTGGCCGGATGGCCCCAACGCAACATCGCGACCGCTCGCGGTGACCTCGGGGATCATCCCGTCGGCGCCGATCTCGGTATCGGCGCCGCCGCCGACCTCGACCGTGCGGAAGCGGTAAGGGCCCGGCCGCAACGCCATCGCGAAGCTCTTGCGCGCACGCGCGGCGACTTCCGCCTGGAATTTGACGTGCGGCGTCGTGCCCTGCCCCAGCAGGCACAGCTCGCCTTCCGGCAGCGGGCGCAGCCACGGCTCGGGATGGAAGGTCAGCTCCACGTTGCGGGTGAAATCGCGCCCGTAGTCGATATTGCAGGATGAGCAATGCGCGGCTTGCGGCAGCTCGTGCAGGTGCTCGACCCGCGCCTTGGCCCCGCGGCAGCGCGGGCACAGCAAATCCCAGCCCATGACCATGATGCCGAGGCGTTGCGCGGCGAGGAACAGCTCGACAGTGTCCTCCGGCGTCGCGTGCCAAAATCGCGCCATCGACAGCGGGCGAATGCTGCGCAAGGCCACTATCGGCGCATGGAGCAGAAAGTCGGCGAGCTTAGGCGCAAGGCTGTGGCTCGCCGGATCGCCAGCAAGGTCGGCGATCAGCGTTCCGAGGCGGCGGCACGCGGCCGGTTTTGCGGCTTCACGCGCGGTGGCGCCGGCCAGATGGTCCGGCGTTTCCGACTCGCGGATCATCCGCTCGATGGCGCCGAGGCGTTTGTCGCCTTCGCGCCCGATCTGCCCGGACAACTTCGCCAACAATCCCAGCACGCCGAGGCACTCGAACTCGGCGGAGAAGACCATCCGGCTTCCGGTTCCTTCCGGATAAACCTCGGCCGCGGCAATGAAGCGGCCGAACGGGCCGTTGATGAAATGGCGGGTCTGCGTCAGCCAGCGGTTCTCCTGCCACTCGCCGAACTCCTCCTCCCATTTCACCCGTATCGGACCGTATTTGATGCTGGCGAGGCGGTGGATGCGGCCATCTGCATCGGCGCGCTCCTCGACCTTGTATGCCGGCATGCCGGCGATCTCGTTGATGCGCGCGCTATTCGCGACAAAAGGCCAGATCGTCTCCGGCGGCTGAGCGAAGTGCCGTTCCTTGCGGTAGCGATAGACGCTCTTCATGCGCAGCATTTCCAGACCGGGCGGTGCGAATCTCGGCAACGTAGAAAGTACGTCAAGGCGGGCTGAAGGTTTCGCCGGGGCGCCTGCCCGCGCCGCCGGCGCCGGGGTCCGGCTCCAGGCGGCTCCCCGTCGTTCCGGAAAAGTTCGATGCGATAAAGGCTTGCGCGCCATGAGCAAAATCGCGCAAGCTGTGGTACCGCGGCATCGACGCCACAAACGATGCCGGCCCGGCCCCGCTTGATGGAGCACCCCGTGAACCGGCGATCCTTGCTCACCTCCGCCCTTGTCGCTTTGGCCGCGCAGCGGCTCCCGCTACCCGGCTGGACGCGAAGCGCGCTGGCCGGGGGGACGGCGTGGCGGCACGGCGTGTCGGCGTTCGGCGACCTGAAATATCCATCCGGCTTCAAGCAGTTCGACTACGTCAACGCCAATGCGCCCAAAGGCGGGGCGGCGCGGCAGATCGCGCTCGGCACCTACGACAACTTCAACATGGTGATCGATGGCGTGAAAGGCGCGCTCGCCGTCGGCGTCGATCTCACCTACGACACCTTGCTGGTGGCAGCGCTCGATGAAGTATCGAGCGGATATGGGCTCCTTGCCGAGGCGGTGAACTACCCGGACGACTTCTCCTCCGCTTCGTTCAAGCTGCGGGCCGAAGCGAAATGGCATGACGGCACCGCGGTCACGCCCGAGGACGTGATATTTTCCTTCGACACGCTCAAGAAACTCAGTCCGCAGGCCGGCGCCAACTACAAGCACGTCGTCAAGGCGACGAAGACCGGCGATCGCGAAGTCACCTTCACGTTCGACGGGCCCGGCAACCGCTCCCTGCCGCAGGTCCTCGGGCAGCTCACCGTCCTGCCCAGGGCGTGGTGGGAGGGGACCGACAAGGACGGCAAGAAGCGCGACCTGGGCTCGACCACGCTCGAGCCCCCGCTTGGCTCCGGCCCCTACCGCATCAAAGAGTTCACGCCCGGCCGCAGCATCGCCTATGAGCGGGTGCAGGACTATTGGGGCCACGCCGTCAACGTCAACATCGGCCGCGACAATTTCGATGAGCTGCGGTTCGAATATTTCCGCGACGGCACCGTGGCGCTCGAAGCGTTCAAGGGCGACGCGGTCGACTGGCGCATCGAGAACAGCGCCAAGAACTGGGCCACCGCCTATGACTTCCCGGCGGTGACCGACAAGCGCGTCATCCTCGAGGAATTTCCCATCAAGAATATCGGCATGATGCAGGCGTTCGCCTTCAACCTGCGCCGCGAGAAATTCCAGGACCCGCGCGTGCGGCTCGCCTTCAACTACGCGTTCGACTTCGAGGAGATGAACAAGCAGATCTTCTTCGGCCAGTACAAACGCATCGCCAGCTATTTCGAAGGCACCGACCTTGCCGCGACCGGCTTGCCCGCCGGTCGCGAACTCGAGTTCCTGGAGGCGGTGCGCGATAAAGTTCCGGCCGATGTGTTCAAAAAACCCTACGCCAATCCGGTCGGCGGCAATCCCGCGGCGGTGCGCGGCAATCTCCACGAGGCGGTGCGGCTGCTCAAGGAGGCGGGTTATGACTGGCACGACCAGCAACTCGTCCACGGCAAGACCGGGGAACCGTTCACGGTCGAATTGTTCGGCGCCAATCCGATGTTCGAGCGCGTCTTCCTGTTCTACAAACCCTCGCTCGAGCGCCTCGGCATGAACGTGACGGTGCGCACGGTCGACTTGGCGCAATTTGAGAACCGGCTGCGCACCTGGGACTTCGACATCACCACTTTCGCCTGGCGGGAAACGCAGATGCCGGGTGGCGAGCTGCATGATTATTACGGCTCGCAGGCGGCTGACCAATCAGGCTCGGACAACGTGATCGGCATCAAAAATCCCGCGGTCGATGCGATGATCGAACAAGTGGTCCTCGCCAAGAACTACGACGACCTCGCTGCCGCGGCCAAGGCGCTCGACCGCATCCTGCTATGGAACAACTATCTCGTGCCGCAATGGAGCTACAGCAAGCTGCGCACGGCACGCTGGGATCGGTTCGGCCACCCGGATCCGCTGCCGAGATACGGCATCTCCGCATTCCCGACCTTGTGGTGGTGGGATGCCGAAAAGGCGGCGAAGACCGGCGGCCGTTAGTAACCTTCGTCTCAAAGGCGCCAAGCGGCGACTGCCGCATAAAAAAAACCGCCCGGGCTGTCGGAGCAATCAATAGCCTGTGAACGGCGCGCGATGCGCGCCGGCGCCGACGTGCCTTGTTGCCGCGCCGCCCGATGCCTAGATGGAGGGTCCTATTCGGCGTGAGCGGGATCTCGATCGGTGAGCGAACCCGAAGCCCTTTTCAGCGTGTTGCGGCAGTCGGCCGACGCCCAATGTGTTGCCGCGATCGAGCGCGCGGTGCGCGAGGCGCCCGATCGCGACCTCTGCCGCGTCAACGCGCTCACCTTCGCCGCCCAGGATGGCCTCAATGAAGAGCGGGTGATCGCCGCCTTCCTGCACGCGGCGCGGCTCGGCCTGTTCGAGCTGTCGTGGAACGTGCTCTGTCCCGGCTGCGGCGGCGTGCTCGATGCCGGCGCGACCCTCAAGACCCTCAATCGCGAGGAATATGCGTGCGGGCTGTGCGCTTCGGGATACGAGCCGATCCTCGACGAGATGGTGGAGGTTACCTTCACCGTAAGCTCGCGCGTACGCCGCATCGCTGCCCACAGTCCCGATACGCTGCCCGAAGTGGAATACTACCGCCAGATCTTCTGGGGCTCGGGCGTCGACCTGCCGGAAACCCTGGGGGACAGCCTCGCCGCGTTTACGATCGATTCGATCGAGCTGCCGCCGGGCGAAAAGGCGGTACTGTCGGTGCAGTTGCCGAGCGATTTCGTCATCCTGTTCGATCCAGTTACCCACGGCGCGCAATTCATCGACGTCAAGGGCGAGCCGACGCGCGAGCGGCAGACGCTGTCGATGGTGTTCAACAAGCTGCAGACGCTGGTCGGAACGGTCGAGCTGCAGCCGGGGCCGCTGCGCGTGTCGCTCGACAATCAGACCGACCGCCGCGTGCTCCCCGGGCTGTGGATCGCCGGCGACCGCCTCCATGATCTGCTCGGCCGGCGGCGGCCGTTCCTCACTGCCAAGCGGCTTCTCACCAACCAGACGTTCCGCGACATCTACCGCACCGACACGCTCGACGTCGATCAGCGGCTCAAGATCACCAGCCTCACCTTCCTGTTCACCGACCTCAAAGGCTCGACCGCACTCTATGAGCGGGTCGGCGATCTCGTGGCCTACGATCTCGTGCGCCAGCATTTCCGCGTTCTCCACGAGGTCGTGGCGGCGGAGGCGGGAGCGGTGGTGAAGACGATCGGCGACGCCGTGATGGCGACGTTCCCGACACCCGACCGGGCGCTGGCGGCGGCGTTGCGCATGCGCGAGGAGATGGCGCGCATCAACACCGAACGCAACAATGAGGATTTGCTGCTCAAAATCGGCATCCACGAGGGGCCGTGCCTCGCGGTCACGCTCAACGACCACCAGGACTATTTCGGCCAGACCGTGAACATGGCCGCACGCGTGCAGGGGCTCGCTTCGTCCCGCGCCATCATCGTGACCAAGCCGGTGGTCGACGATCCGAATGCAGCAAAGATCCTCGAGAAGTCGGGCCTGCATCCGACAATGCAGCACGCGGTGCTGCGCGGCATCGGCGAGGAGACGATGGTGTACGAGATCCCCTGACGCCGCGCCGCGACGTCGATCGGCTCAGCTGTGCTCGATCTCGGCAGCACCGAGCGGCATCGACGTGCTCTCGAAGTGGTCGAGGAAGACGAGACCGATGCCGCGGGTCAGAGCGCCGGCGGCGACCGCGGAAACGCCGAGGCCGACCAGCGCGTGACCGGGAAGGACGAAGGCGAGCGTCGAAGCCGTGGCGGTCCCGAGACCGGTCGGTACGGCGCCGCCGATCAGGCTGACGATCAGCGAGCGTGTCCGATCGCGTTCGAACGGCACTTCGTAGAGGCCGCTCAACTGCTTCACCATCCGCATGATGATGGCGGTGACGCCGGCGACGTTGAGGATCGGCAGCGGCGACAGTCCGCCGATGGCGGCATAGGTCTTGTGCCGCTCGACGATGCGGCGCGCCAAGGCTCGCCGCCGTGCCGCATAGCGGTCGACATAGATCGATACCACTGGAAACTGATCGTTCGCGGCCGGTCGCGCGAAGGCTGTGGCCTCCGTCGCGAACGCGCCCGTTGGCGAAGCCGGCTGCGAAGCAGGTGCCTCTTCGTCGGCAGCCGCATGGGCGGCGATCACCCGCAACTCGTCGTCGCTACGCATGATCGCTTTGGGCAGCTGTTTGCGCTTCATGCGGCCGCCTGCTGCTCGCCGAGCACCATGTCGACTTCGTCGGCGACGGCGGCGATCTCGCGCGCGGCAGGGCCTTTCCAGCTGATCAGGCTTGGGGTTGCTCCCCACAGCGTGGCCTCGGGATAGGCCACGCGGTTTGTGATCTCGCTGCGCAGCACCGGCAGGCCGGCCTCCGCAAGCTCGGCCCGGATGTGCCTGGCGATGACCGAGTCGCGCGTCGTCTGCGTCAGCAGGCAGCGGAACAGCGGCCGCCGGCCATCGGCGCGCTCGGTGAGAATGCTGAGCGTGTCCAGCATGCGGTCGACATCGAACGGCGACGGCTTTACCGGAACGAGCAGAAAGTCCGCTGCCGCCAGGCAGTCTAGCGTCGTCCGTGAGCGGAAGCCCGGCGTGTCGATGATGACGAGGCCGCCGGCCGCGAGACGCCGCGCTGTCTTCGAGGCATCCTCGGTCGCGTCCTCGATCACCGACACGCCGCCCAGGCGCCGTTCGCGTGCGGCAAGCCGCATGATCGAGCGCTGCGGATCAGCGTCGATCAGCGTTGGGCGCCTGCCGGTGAGATGCCAGTGAACCGCAAGGCAGCTCGCCAGCGTGCTCTTGCCGCTGCCGCCCTTCATGGTGGCTACCGTGATGATCGTGCCCGTCACCCACGACCTCCCGCTCAACCCCGGCGTAGTGATTCGCCCGAATCAGCATGTTATTTGATTCGGCGAGATCTGCCTATAACTTTGCCATTTTACGACGGTCTCGCTTCAGCACCCGAGCATTGCAAAGGTCATGACTCAATTCCTGGAACGCGGTGATCGACCAGACGCTTTGGGGCCATTCACCAGCGTTGACGGAGCCTCCTGATGCGCAAGACCTATGGAGCGGGATATCCGCGCACGCTAGGCGCGCTGCTGTCCCGGCCCGAGCGTGATCCGGCGGCCGCAGCGGTAACCGACGCCGCGGGCACGCTGAGCCGGCACTCCTTCCACGAGCGCGTGCTGCGCGCCGCCGCGGGGCTCCGTGCTGCCGGCGTCGGCGCCGGCGTGCGCGTGGCGCTGTGGCTGCCGAACAGCACCGGATACCTCGCAGCGATCTTTGCCTGTGCCCGGCTCGGCGCGCCCGCGATCCACGTCAACACCCGTTTCCGTGCCGCGGAAGTCGGCAACCTTCTGCGCCGCTCGCGGGCGGTCGAGTTGGTAACCGAATGGGGATTCGCGCCGGTCGATTTTCCCTCGATCCTCGCCGCCCTGCCCGCGCAGGATCGCCCCGCGCTGCGCTGCGTGATCGGGCTTGAGCCTCCTGCCGGCATCACCGAGGTCGCCGGCCTGCCGGTGCTGCCGCTTTACCGCGATGCAACCGCCGATGCCGGCCCTGACGAGGCCGCGGGCGAAACGCCCTGCCTCACCTTCACCACCTCCGGCACGACCAGCGGGCCGAAGCTCGTCCTGCACGATCAGCAAACCATCGCCGGGCACGCCGCCGACGTCGCCCGCCGCATCGGCCTCGATACGGCCGACGCGGCGCTGCTTGCCGCGGCGCCGTTGTGCGGCACCTTCGGGAATGCCGCGGCGATGGCTGCGTTCGCCGGCGGCGCGCATGTCGTCTGCCTCGCCCAGTTCGATGCCGAGGCGGCGGTCGGGCTGATCCGCAAGCACCGCATCACTCACCTGTTCGGCGGCGACGACATGTTCGGCCGCATCGCCGCTGCTTCCGGCGGGCGCCGGTTCGACTCGCTGCGTTTTTCCGGTTTCGCCGCGTTCCACTCGAACGCTGCCGCCTCGGTCGCCGCCGCCGAGGCCGCAGGCATGCACCCGCACGGACTTTACGGCAGTTCGGAAGTGCAGGCGCTGTTCTCCGTCTCCGATGGCGAGAGCCGCTTGGTGAGCGGCGGCGTGCCGGTCAACGCAGGGGCGCGGCTTGCGGTGCGCGATCCACACACCGGAGCGAAATTGCCGGCCGGCGCCTCCGGCGAACTCTGGATCGACGCTCCGTCCCGCTTCGTCGAATATCTGGAAGACCCGGCCGCGACCGCCCGCGTGTTCGACGCCGACGGCATGTTCCGCACCGGCGATCTCGGCCGGCTCGCTGGCGACGGCTTCGTCTTCGAAGCGCGGATTGGCGACGCCATGCGGCTCGGCGGCTTCCTGGTGAGCCCGGAGGAGATCGAGGCCGTCATCCAGGCACAGCCGGGCGTGGCCGGCGTTCAGGTGGTGGCGGCCTCGAACGGCGAGTCCGACCCGGTGCCGGTTGCCTTCGTGCGGCCGGCCGCAGGGACGGCGCTCGACGAGGCGGCGTTGCGGGCGCGTTGCCGCGAGCAATTGGCGCGGTTCAAGGTGCCCGCACGCATTGTAGCGGTCGATGCGTTCCCGACCGTCGACGGCCCAAATGGTCCCAAAGTCCAGAGGGTGCGGCTGCGCGAGATGGCCCAGACGCTGCTGCGGGAGGAAGAGCGTGGGCGGCGGCGCGACGCCGGTGCAGGATTGCACCAGCACTAGCGATGGTCGATCGTAGTGGAGACTCCGGCCGGACCGCGCGCTCATGAGCGATCAGTTGAGTACCTATGTCGCCCTGACGGGCAATCTTCAGACCCTCCTCGTCCGTCTCGGCATCGGCAATCTCCGGCAGGGGTCGCTGCAACGCCTCACCGGCGGCGCCAGCAAGGAGACGTGGGCGTTCGACGCCGTCGGCCCCGCCGGCGCCGTGCCGCTGATCATGCGCCGCTTCTCCGCCGACGCGGTGCCGAGCGACAGCGTCATCAATCCGGAAACCGAGGCCTTCCTGATCCGCCGCGCCGGCGAATGCGCGGTGCCGACGCCGGGCATCCGCCACATCCTCGAACCAGGTGACGACCTCGGACGCGGCTTCCTCTCGGACCGGATCGAAGGGGAAACGCTCGCGCGCCGCATCCTGCGCAATCCCGAGTTCGCCGAGATACGCACCGAGCTCGCCTTCGAATGCGGCGCCATCCTCGCTCGCATCCATGCGGTGCCGAGGGAGGATCTGCCGCCGCTGAAGACCCGGTTTGCGGCCGGCCAGCTCTACGAACTCTACGAGAGCTACCAATCCTTCGGCGGCGGCAGCGCCGTATTCGAGGCGGCATTTCGCTGGTTGCGCGAACACATGCCTGCCGACGCCGAGACGCCGCGGCTCGTCCACGGCGACTTCCGCAACGGCAACCTCATCATCGGCGTTGACGGCATTCGCGCCGTGCTCGACTGGGAGCTTGCGCATCTCGGCGACCCGGCCGAGGATTTGGGCTGGATCACGGTCAACAGCTGGCGCTTCGGCGAGATCGACAAGCCGGTCGGCGGCTTCGGCAGCGTCGAGGACATGCTGGAAGGCTATCGCTTCGAAGGCGGCGAGGCGATCGACGCGCAGACGGTGCGCTACTGGCGTACGCTCGGCACGCTGCGCTGGGGGCTGATCTGCCGCTCCATGGCGCGGCCGGCGCGGCCGGGCGCGCCGCTCACCGTCGAGCGCGCAATGATCGGGCGGCGTATTTCCGAAACCGAGCTCGACCTGTTGGACATTCTGGCTGCCGAAGGTGTGCGATGAACGGGCATCCTCCTGCGACCGAGTTGCTGGCGTCGGTGTCGCGCTTTCTGCGCGATGAACTGTTGCCGACTCTGAGCGGCGCCGAGGCGTTCAACCTCAGGGTCAGCATCAACGCCATCGATCTGGTGAGCCGGGAGATCGAGCAGCAGGACGCCGCCGACAAGCGCGAGCATCGCCGCCTCGCCAAACTCCTGGACAGCTATGCCGAGCTCGACGTGCTGCGCAAGCAGCTGTGCGAGAAGATCGCGCGCGGCGACATCATGCTCGATCAGCCGGCGCTGCGCGAGCATCTGCGCGCGACCAGCATCGATCGGCTCGCCATCGATCAGCCGACCTACTCAGCCTATCTCGCGGCCATCGGCAGGCGGCGTCCCGCCGAGGCGGGGGGCAATGAAACGGCGGAGGAATAGCCTTGCCATCGAACGCGGACATGAACTTCGATCTCCCGCGCGCGCTGACCGACTACCTCGGCCGGCTCGACGCCTTCATCGACGCGGAGATCCGCCCGCTCGAAGCGGCCGACGACAACATCCGCTTCTTCGATCATCGGCGCGAATGGGCGCGGACCGATTTCGAGCACGGCGGGCTGCCGCGCCCGGAATGGGAAGCGCTGCTGCGCCAAGCCAAGAAGCTCGCCGACAAGGCCGGCCACTATCGCTTCGCCTTGCCGAAGAAATACGGGGGCAGCGACGGCTCGGACCTGTGGATGGCGGTGATCCGCGAACACTTCGCCACCCAGGGTCTCGGCCTGCACAACGACCTGCAGAACGAGCACTCGATCGTCGGCAATCTTCCGTTCGTGACCATGCTCGACCTTTATGGGAGGCCCGAGCAGCGGGCGATGATCGAGGGCAGCATCACCGGCGAATATCGCATCACCTTCGGCCTGACCGAGCCGGACCACGGCTCCGACGCGACGCACATGGAAACCCGCGCCGTGCGCACGGCGCAAAACGGCGTCCCCGGTTGGCTGATCAACGGCAAGAAGATGTGGACGACCGGAATGCACGTCGCCACTCATTGCGCGCTCTTCGCCCGCACCTCGGGGAAGGACGGCGACGCCCACGGCATCACCTGCTTTCTCGTGCCGGCCGACCGCGAGGGCGTCAACGTCGAAGAGTACCTGTGGACCTTCAACATGCCGACCGATCATCCGCGCGTCGGCTTCACCGACGTGTTCGTTGCCGAAGATGCGCTGTTCGGCGAGCTCGGCAAGGGCCTGTCGGTGGCGCAGTGCTTCGTGCACCAGAACCGCATCCGGCAGGCGGCGAGCTCGCTCGGCGCGGCGGTTTATTGCATCAACGAGAGCGTCGCTTACGCCCGTCGACGCAAGCCGTTCGGGCGGGCGCTCGCCGAGAACCAGGCCATCCAGTGGCCGCTGGTCGAGCTCGCCACCCAGGCCGAGATGCTGCGGCTCCTCATCCGCAAGACCGCCTGGGAAATGGACCAGGCGACGCAGGAGGAGATTGAGCACAAGCTCTCCGACAAGGTGTCGATGTGCAATTACTGGGCGAACCGGCTGTGCTGCGAGGCGGCGGATCGCGCCATGCAGGTGCACGGCGGCATCGGCTACTCGCGACACAAGCCGTTCGAGCACATCTATCGCCACCACCGGCGCTACCGCATCACCGAGGGTTCGGAGGAGATCCAGATGCGCAAGGTCGCCGGCTTCCTGTTCGGCTTCATGGGGCCGCGGCGCGGAAAGAAAGAGCCGGGCGCGACGAACTGACGAACGCGCAACGGCCGGCCTTCGCCGGTCTACCGCTGGCGGCGACGAAATTTCCCTCAGAGAAGGGCGGCCAGCGTCGACAGCACGAGAAGCATCGCCACGGCGGCGAAGCCCTGGAGAAGCGTGCCGACGGTGACAGCGGCCAGCGCCCGCAACGTCGAAAGCCCGCCGCCGGCGGCGACCAGCCAAAAATACTCGTCATTGACGTGGGAGACGGTCATGGCGCCGGCGCCGACGGCGAGAGTGGCAAGCGCTCTTCCGTTCTCGTCGCCGATCCCGAGCGGCGTCAGTAGGGGCTGCACCATCCCGGCGGTAGCAATGGCGGCGACCAGGGACGAACCCTGCAGGGACTTCATTACCGCCGCGATCAGGAACGGGACCAGCAGCCCGGCGGGCCAAGCGAGCAGACGCTCGCCGAGGAGCTCTGCCATGCCGGTCTCCTGGCAGAGCCGCTGCAGGCCGCCGGCGGCACCTACGATCATGACAATGCCCGCGACATTGCCGAGGACGCGCCCACTCCAGCCGGAATCAAAAAGAAGCTTGAGGCTTTGCCGCCCGTGGCCGATCGCCATGAGGCCCACCCCGACCAGAAAGAGGATCAGCGGACGACCGACTCCGAGGATCATCTCGCGGGCCGCCCCGCCACCGAGCGGCTCGCTCGGAATGTCGCCGATGGACTGGACGATCAGCATCATCAGCGGGATCGCCGTTGCCAGAAGCAGCACGACCGCGGACCCGCCGCCTTGCTTCTCCGCAACGGGATGCGATTCCGGCGCGGGCGATACCGATGCGGCACCGAAAGCTGCGATCCACCGCGCCCAGGCCGCCCCGAAAGCCGCCAGCAGCACCGCGAGCGGCAGCCCGAAAAGCGCCACGCGGCCCCATGCGGCATCGAGGATGGCTGCCGCCGCAATGGGGACCGGCGCGAGCACCACAACACCCTGGCTTGCCGAGATCGCAAGCGCCAGCGCGGTCGTTGCCGCCTCGCGGCTGGACGGCTTCACGCCGCCGATCGGCCGAATGAGAGGCGTGAGCACTGCAAAGGCGGCCGCCGGCGATGCCGCGCTACCGGCGACCAAGCCCAGAAGCGCAGCGATCCTCGCGGCCCCGGGTCGCCGCCAACCGTTGATTTTGGCCATGAGACGATCGCCGGCGCCCGTCCCTTCGGCGAGAGCGGTGACGAGGCCCGCGGCAACGATCACCAGTCCGGGCGCATACATGGCCCTGGAGAAGCCGACGCCAAAAGCCTTGCCGAGAAAGCCAACGGAGAAACCCGCGGCCAAACCAAAAGCTGAGGCGATGAACACGATTGCGACGAACGGATGGAGGTGCCGCGCTTGCGTCGCGACGATGAGAACGAACGCAGATGCCGCGAAGAGAAGCGCCTGAGCTAGCGGCATGCTGGACATCAATGCCTGACCTTCCT
>Ga0210395_10002492_pt1 | contig 14304 bp, 13 predicted proteins | sample IncBWH4OmetaG_FD_150861 | JGI IMG/M metagenome (GOLD analysis project Ga0210395, IMG submission 150861) | Forest soil microbial communities from Barre Woods Harvard Forest LTER site, Petersham, Massachusetts, United States - Inc-BW-H-4-O ... | reverse complement strand
TGCGGTTTCGCTCGGCCTCGATTCCATGTACGTCACCGAGGATACTTCGCGCTGTGATCCGGAGACGGTGAAGCGGTTGTATTCCACGGCGATCAGTTGCGGGGCGCGCGCCATCGTGATCTGCGATACGGCCGGGCACTCGACGCCGGTGGGCGCGTTCACGCTGGTGCAGTTTGTGATGGAGGAGGTGGTGAAACCCTCCGGCGAAAATATTCGTGTGGACTGGCATGGGCACAACGATCGCGGGCTCGCCATTGCGAACTCGATTGCGGCGGTGATGGCGGGGGCCAATTGCGTCCACGGGTGCGCTATCGGCCTGGGCGAGCGCGTGGGCAATACGCAGATCGATCAGATGCTGGTGAATCTCAAGCTGATGAGCATTGCGCCGTGGGACGAGCAGGACCTCACCAAGCTGAAGCAGTATTGCCAGGTGGTTTCGCGGGCCACGGGCGTGCCCATTCCGGCGAACTATCCGGTGATGGGGGATGACGCTTTCCGCACTGCCACGGGCGTGCATGCGGCGGCAATCATCAAGGCGTTTCGCAAGAACGATGTGGTGCTGGCCAACACGGTTTACTCGGGCGTCCCGTCGCATGTGTTTGGGTTGGAGCAGATCATCGACATCGGTCCGATGAGCGGGAAATCGAATGTGCTGTTCTGGCTGGAGCGGCGCGGCATTCCGGCGACCGATGACCTGGTCGAGCGCATTTACCAGCGCGCGAAGACGAGCGACCACACGCTGAGCGACGCCGAAATTGCGGAGTGCCTGCCGGCTGCGACGAGGAGGAATTGATGACTGGACCGAGTCAAAATCCCCGCCCTGTCTCTCCCGAAAAGCCCGGAGAGACAAGGACGGGGCACCCCACTTCAGGACAACCTCTGCGACATGCGATTCTGGGGGCTGGCGGTGTTGGCGGGCTGATCGGCGCTTGTCTCGGGCACGCAGGAGATTCCGTTACGCTCATCGTGCGGCGCGAAGCGCTGGCGCAGTATCCCAAACAACTTCATCTGGAAAGTCCTTTCGGCAATTTCACGGTGAATGTTTCCGTCGCCGCGGAAGTCCCTCCCGTGGACGTGCTCTGGATCACGGTGAAGGCAATGCAGCTGGAGCCGGCGCTCACCGCTCTCAAGAATCCGGATGCGGTGCGGGGTATCGTTCCCTTGCTCAATGGCATTGACCATATCTCGCTGCTGCGCGCCCGGTACGGTTCTGGCCGTGTGATCCCGGCGACAATCGCGGTTGAAACCGAACGTGTCAGCCCGGGACACATTGTTCATCGCTCGCCTTTTGCTCGGCTCAATGTGTTGTCAGCCGGACGTGCTCTACTCGGGGGCACCGTCGACCAGCTGCAGCAAATCGGTTTCGAGTGCCGGTTTGTCGACGATGAGCCGACGCTGATGTGGGGCAAGCTGGTTTTCCTTGCACCGTTTGCGCTGACCACAACCGCATCGGACAAGACCACCGGCGAGATCCTCGCCGACCCCACTTGGAGCCAGTTGGGATTGGCCTGTCTGCGCGAGGCCTGTGCCGTTGCGGTCGCCGAAGGCGCAAAAATTGATGCGGATGCGGTGATCGCCGGCGTGATGAAGATGCCGGGAAATATGCGCAGCTCGATGCAGAAGGACGTGGAGCAACATAAGACCCCGGAGCTGGAGGCTATCGCAGGGCCGATTCTGCGTGGCGCTCAGCGGCATGGGATTGAGGTTCCGGCGACGAAGAAGCTGGTGGCGGCGGTTGAGCAGCGGGCGGGGTACGTTGAGAGTCGACTGGCCTGAGATCTGGATCAAGAAAAATCTCAGATCGACTGGGTAAAATATCTCGAATCAATCACTTGGCGACTGCGGTCTGGGCGAGATCCGGCTAAAATATTGATTGCAAAGAATTTATTCGTAAAATCTCTGCAATCAATGGCTTAGCGACGCTGCGTCTTCGCTGGTCCGCCGGGCATTCGGTTGTCAAAGAATTTTCTGCCTCAATGCGCTCGAGGGACGGCACTGCGTCCGCTATCACTATCATTGCGCAATTGGTTGGCGGGAGCAAGGTTGGATGTCACATCGAGGCTGTGGAAGAAAGCATCGAGCCAGCCTGCCTGTGCCGTCCCGGTGGGACTCGATTCGCCTCACTCGCGCTTTCCTGGCACTCGCGTGCTGAGCTAATGAATGCCGTCGCTTTGCGACTCGGATGCTTACGGGAAATGGGGACATACTTAAATGTTTACATCGCGGGCGATTGGATTTGTGAGTAGTCCTTACAAGGACACGAGCGAGGTTCCGAAGGGGCTTGGCGCTAAGCACGAGGCGGATGGCGTACTCAAGATCCTGCCGGAGTTTGAGGCGGGGCTTACCGACATTGAGGGCTTCTCGCATTTGACCGTTCTCTGGGAGTTCGACCGGGCGCAGGGGTTCGAATTGCTGGGTACGCCGCCATCCGACAATCGGCCGCATGGAGTTTTTGCAACGCGGTCGCCGCGTCGTCCGAACCCGATTGCTTTGACGATCGTCGAACTGCTGCGGCGCGAGGGTAGCGAGTTGCAGGTTCGCGGGGTCGACATGCTGGATGGGACTCCGATTCTTGATATCAAACCCTTGCTTTCCAGCGTACCGGCTGAGAGGCTGCGACGAGGATGGCTTGCGGAGGCCGAGGCACGGGGGAAGGGTTGATGGTACAACTCCGTTTCTCGCGAAGAACGCGAGAAATGGAGAACCCGCGACACGCACAGTTGCGGAAAGAACTCCCGGCCGAGGCGCGGGGCGCTGCGAAGCTGCAAGAGATCCTTCGACTCCGCCGCTGCTTCGCATTCGCGAAGCAGCGGCTCCGCTCAGGATGACAGAGCGGTTACTAACGTCCATTTGTTGTCACGCCCGGCGCCTAGCTTCCCTTGGTCAACGGCACTTTGCGGTTCCCGCCCAAGGTAATCCCCTTTCTTTCCTGTACGTTGTAAGATGGGCGCATAACCCCCATGAGCCCCGTGCCCCCACGTGCGGACTTGCCGGACGTTGCCCCGACGGTGCAGCAGGATGTGGCGCGTCTGGCGGCCTCGCCCGAGGTGCGCTCGGCTTACAACTGGCTGCGCACGCAGGAGCCGCAACTGGCGCAGTGGCAGATGGAGATGGCGCGGATTCCGGCGCCTCCGTTTGGGGAGTCGGCGCGCGCGGCCTGGCTGGCGGAGCGCTTTCGCGAAGTAGGGCTGGACGATGTTCGCATCGACGATGTGGGCAACGTGTTCGGCATCCATCCTGGATTTGGCCAGCGATACGTCGCGCTGAGTGCGCACATTGATACCGTGTTTCCCGCGAACACACCGCTGAACGTACGGCAGCAGGGCAGCCGGATTTATGGGCCGGGAGTTTCCGACAATGGCGCAGGTGTTACGGCGATGCTCGCGATTGCATCACTGCTGCGTGCGGTGCGCCTGCGGCACGCGCTGCCGTTTGTGTTTATCGGAAACGTGGGCGAAGAGGGTGAGGGCGATCTGCGGGGCATGCGGCATATTTTTTCTACGCCGCGCTGGAAGGATTCGATTGCTTACAGCGTCGTGCTCGACGGCGCGGGCGCGGACACGATTGTCGCCGAGGCCCTGGGCAGCCGGCGCTTTGAAGTGATCGTGCGCGGTCCCGGCGGGCATTCGTGGAGCGATTTTGGCGCGCCCAATCCGATTGTGATTCTTTCGCGCGCCGTCGATGCGTTTACGGCTACGCCGGTGCCAGCAACCCCTAAGACCACTTTCAACATCGGAGTTGTGCGCGGCGGAACTTCGGTGAACTCGATTCCTGAATCGGCGAGCATGAAGGTGGATATCCGCTCGACTTCGATGACGGAGATGGAGCGGCTGGAGCAGGCGTTGCGGCTGGCGCTGAATCGCGCGGTGGAAGATGAGACGCTGGCGGCGGAGATGCGGTCATCGCAGCAGAAACGGCCTGCGGGAGTGAGTTGCGAAGTGGTGGCGATCGGCAACCGTCCGGCGGGAGAACTGGCGACGGGGGCGCGGATTCTGCATGTGATTCGCGCGGTGGATACGCAATTAAATAACGCGGCGCAAGTGCAGCGGGCGTCGACCGATGCGAATATTCCGCTGTCGTTGGGCCTGGAAGCGATTGCGATCGGTGGCGGCGGTTCGGGCGGCGGGGCGCACACCTTGCAGGAATGGTTCGACAGCAATGGACGCGAGCTGGGGCTGAAGCGGATTCTGCTGACCATGATGGCGCTCGCGGGTGCGGGGGTGGGCGAATGAGCCGGAGACGCTGGATCTCGGAGGCTGAAGCCCTTTGCTGGAAGAGTCTTTTCGCAGCGCTGAGACGCTGCGCCACCCTGAGGGTGCGGGCCGTTGTGGAATCTCACCCTTCGGCAGGCTCAGGGCAGGCTCTTTCGCACAGAACGCGAAAGATGGGGCACCCGGCTTTTCTTGTCGTGTTCATAGCCGTGCTGGCCAGTGCGCAGGCACCCGTCCCGACCGCTGCGCCAAATCCGAAGCCGAGCAGTGAGTCCGAGAAGACGGACGTCAAGCCCAGGGCGGATGCCATCTACTTCCACGCCAATATTTATACGGGTGTGCCCTCGAATTCGCCGTTCAGTTCCACGCTGCGCGAGGAAGCCATCGCCGTGCGTGGCGACCGCATTCAAGCCGTCGGCAAGAATGTGGACATCATGAAGCTGAAAGGGCCGGATACGGAGGTTGTTGATTTGGGTGGGCGCTTCGTCATGCCGGGATTTAACGATGCGCATGTGCACCTGGCGGCGGCGGGACTGCAGAGATTGACCGTCGACCTGAGCGGGGTGAAGACGCTGGAAGAATTTCGCGCGCGGGTCAAGGCGAAGGCGGAGAAAGCCAAGCCGGACGAATGGATTGTGGGCGGAGGCTGGGATGAGACGCTTTGGCCGATTCCGACTTTGCCCAGTCGCTGGGACCTGGATGAGATTTCGGATGAGCATCCGGTGATTCTGGATCGAGTGGATGGGCACCTTGCGGTGGCGAATACTCGGGCGCTGCAACTGGCCAAGATCACTGTGGCCAGCCGCGATCCTGAGGGCGGGAAGATTGACCGCGATGCCAACGGCCAGCCTACGGGGATTCTGCGGGACACGGCGCAGCAGGCGGTGCGGGCTGCGATTCCGCAGCTGACGCACCAGGCGCGGCGGCATGGAATTGAAGTTGCGCTTGCGGACCTGGCCGAGAACGGCGTGACCTCGGCGCAGGATTATTCGCCGGAATGGGAAAATTTTCTGATTTACCAGGAACTTGAAAAGGAAGGCAAGCTGACGGCCCGCATTTCCGAATGGCTGCCTTTTGACGATGTGGTCGATGAGTTGAAGGTGAAGCGTGGGTTCCAGCCTCAGTCTGACTTGATGTTGCACACGGGAATGCTGAAGGGCTTCATGGATGGCTCGCTCGGCGGGCATACGGCGGCGCTGATGGAGCCCTATACGGATGATCCGAAGAATTCTGGCTTGCCGCGCTACGAGCAGGCGAAGCTGAATGAAATGGCTACGGAGCGCGTGCTGGCGGGCTTCCAGCTGGGGTTTCATGCGATCGGCGACAAGGGCGTGCAGATGGCGCTGGATGCCTTCGCCGAAGCCGAAAAGGCCGCGCGCGAGCAGAAGGTGAAGGCGCCGAACGGCGGCAGCGACTTCCGTTTGCGCATCGAACATGCGCAGATCACTACGCCGGCACAGATCGCCCGCTTCAAGGAACTGAAGGTGATTGCCTCCGTGCAACCCAGTCAGCTGCTCTCTGATATGCGGTGGGCGCAGGACCGGCTGGGGGCGAAGCGGGCCGCGAATTCTTACGCGTGGGCGTCATTCCTGAGCAAAGGTGTGACGCTGGCTTTTGGCACGGACTATCCGGTAGAGCCGGTGTCGCCGTTCCGCGGGCTGTATGCAGCCGTCACGCGCAAGAGCGAGAACGGCAAGCAGGAATATTATCCCGAACAGAAGCTGACCATGGATCAAGCCATTGCGGCTTACACTACGGGCTCGGCCTTCGCCGAATTCGAGGAGAAAGAGAAAGGCGAACTGGCGCCCGGGATGCTGGCGGATTTTGTGGTGCTTGACCGCGACATCACTGCGGCATCCGCGGAAAAAGAGCTGGCGACCAAGGTGCTGCTGACGGTGGTGGGTGGGAAGCCCGTGTACAAGTTGTCAGCAGGGCAGTAAGTTGCAGCCTCGAAGTCGCTGTTTATCAGAATCAGTGTTCATCAGTATCGGTGTGTTATCAGTCCCTCACCATAGTTATTTCCTTCCATCCCATAAAACAAAAAGCGGGGTTCGCGCGTCTAATCCCCTGTGATCGCGGGACTGTCGTTGTATATTTCCGTGGACTTACGGGTGACACAGCGGCTTTGGCGAACGGGTATAATTAAAGATTCATACAGTTTTCGGAGGAATTCAGGCATATGGATTCGCGGGCGATTTGGGTGCGTTTGAAGACGCATCGGTGGGTTTATTCGTTCAGCATTGTGGCTACGCTGGCTCTGGGTATTCTGATTGGGACGGTGATTTCATCGGAAGTGAAGGGCAAGGAGGGGCAGAAGTCCTCTGATGCGAGCCCGCTCTCGGTTCCCGCGCCGCAGCAGCTTTCCAATACGTTCTCGCAAATCGCCAAGCAGTTGGGGCCGTGCGTGGTCAACATCAACACGGAATCGACCATCAAGACGCCACGCCGGCGGCGGGGCGAGCAGAATCCAGATGACGACGATAACGGTGGCGGCGGTGGTGGCATGGATGACTTCTTCAACCACTTCTTCGGCGGGCCCGGCGGCCAAGGCGGTCAGGGTGGGGGCGACGGCTCGATTCGCGAGCGCTCGCTGGGTTCGGGCGTGATCGTGGATGCGAAAGGCTACATTGTTACCAACCGGCACGTGGTGGAGAAGGCGGACAGGATCCGTGTGCGTTTGCAGGACGATCCACCGGGCGTGCAGCATGACGCGAAGGTGATTGGGGAAGACCAGGAAACCGATCTGGCAGTGATCAAGATTGACCTGGACCGTCCGGTGCCTTCGGCGAAAATGGGCAACTCGGATGGCATGCAGGTGGGCGACTGGGTGCTGGCGATTGGCAGCCCGTTTGGGCAAGTGGGTACGGTGACGGCCGGCATTGTTTCTGCCAAGGGCCGGGACATCGTGCCTGGCCGGCAGTTCCAGGTGTTCATTCAAACTGATGCCGCGATTAATCCCGGAAATTCCGGCGGTCCGCTGGTCAACATGAATGGCGAAGTGATCGGCATCAACACCGCGATTCTGAGCGAGACCAACGCCTATGCGGGTGTGGGTTTTTCGCTTCCTTCGAACACGGTGGTGCAGGTTTACAACCAGCTGATCGGACCCGAGCATCGCGTGTCGCGTGGATCGATTGGAATTCAGTTTGATGCGGTCGAGAACCCCGCCATCAACCGCGTCTACGGCGCCGGCAGCGGTGTTACCGTGGCGCACGTGGTGCCCGGGAGCCCCGCAGATCAGGCCGGACTGAAAACCGGCGATACCATTACTACGGTTGACGGCAAGAAAGTCTCGAAGGGAACGGAGTTGGTGGCGGAAATCGCCTCGCGCAAGCCGGGGTCTAAAGTTATGCTCGGCTTCCTGCGCAACGGCAAGCCGCAGGAGACGACCGTAACCGTCGCCGACCGCGCGAAGCTGTTTGCGGCGCGCTTGAACGAAGATGATGGCGAGAACGACGAAAGCACGCCCAAGCAGAGCAAGTTCGGGGTCACGGTTCGCAAGCTGACGCCGGAGATGGCCGACCGGTTAGAGGTACCCGCCGGCAAAGGCGTGATTGTGCAGGATGTAAAGCCAGGTTCGTTTGCCGAGGACATTGGTGTGAGCCGCGGGGACGTGATCCTCGAGGTCAACAAGCAGCCGGTGAACAGCGAAGAGGATTTCGCCAAGGTGGAGTCGAGCATGAAGAGCGGTCAGGACGTGGTATTCCTGGTGCGCCAGCGTGGCTCGTCGCCTCAGGATGGAACCATCTTCATGGCAGGGACACTTCAGTAACCTCAAAATGGCCCGACCGGAACTGGCATTGCCTGCTGCAATGCGGGATGATTAGAATGCCAGTTCAAGTTGGGTCCTTTTGTTTTTGGGCTAGTTCGGTTCGTGGCCAGTGTGGCGAGGCGCGTTTTTAGCTCCGAGGGTTGCCTTTGAGAAGCATGCAGAAGCGTAGCGCGGGAATGCGGGGTTGGTTCGGTGCAGGCTGCGCGGTAGCGCTGATCTGTGCCTGCGCATCGCCGCGCGCAGCGTTGGCACAAGCGGCTGATTCCGCTGGTTCTGCTACTTCGAAAGCAAGCGGTGACGCCGCGAAACCGGAGACAAGATCAAACGCTGCGGCCGCGACCCACAAGAGCAGCACGAAACGCTCCAGCTCTCGCAAGAAAGGTAAGAAAAAAGCGACTGCGCGTGGACAGCAGAAGATTGATCCGCAGCGGGCGCAGGAAATTCAGGAAGCTCTGATTCGCGAACATTACTTGAGCGGCGAAGCGGCCGGAACCTGGAACCAGACCAGCGAAGACGCCATGCGCCGCTATCAGGCGGATCATGGCTGGCAATCGAAAACAGTGCCCGATGCGCGTGCGCTGATCAGCCTGGGGCTGGGCCCGAGCCACGACCATCTGCTGAATCCGGAAAGTGCGATGACCACGGAGCCGGTGACGCACGCGTCGTCATTGAGTCCGGTGTCGCACAGCGCTGATCCGGGATCGCGCACGAATACGACTGCGACTCCGGCCACTCCTCCAGTGCCTGCCACGACTCCCGATCACTGATAGGTCGGGCCCGCGGTAAATCCTCCTTATCAAACTTAAAACAGGATTGTCATCCCTCGCTACGCTCGGGATGACGGACTTGTCGCTGGATGACAGAGTTGGCGGGATGACAGAGTTGTAGCAGTACCTTCTAACTGCCAGATGTCTTCCGGTAGCTTCCCAGCACGGGCCGCGGGAAGTAAGGTAACGGCTGCGATTTTATGATCGCTGCCGGATTGGCCTGGACGAGGGCATCTGCTACTTCCTCACCGCAGAGCTTCGCGACGGCGTCGCGGGCAGTGGAGAGAATCGGGATTCGTTTCTCGGTATCGTGCGCATCCGTTGCCAGCACGTGCACGGCATCGTGCTCGAGCAGCCATAGGGCGCCGCGGCGCACGCGCTCTCCCCAGAATCCGGTGAGGGCGGAGCCGGTCACCTGGATGACGCAACCCTGCTCGGCCCACTCCAGCACGCGCTGCGGGCTCTCGCGCAGAATCGGATTGCGTTCGGGATGAGTGATGACGGCGGTGATGCCGCGGTCGCCGAGCTGCGTAAAGCAATCCGTAGTTTGCTGCGGGACGCTGTAATTGCTCAACTCGACCAGCATGTAATGCGTGATGCCGATGGCGTAGCGGGCGGGATTGGCGAGTACGTCCTGCATGTTGTCGTAGGAGAGATGGAAGTCGCAGCCCAGGCTGAGGGTGAGCGCATCGCCTACCTTTTGCTGCAGTTGGTCGACCAGTCCCTGAAGATAAGTGCGATCGTAGTGGTAACGGTCGTTGGCGTGAGGTGTGGCGACCTGGTGCGTGATGCCGTCGGCGGCCGCCATTCGGCACATGGCTGCGGACATTTCCCAGGACTTGGAGCCGTCATCTACTTCCGGAAGGATGTGGGAATGAATGTCGACCACGATTGTAGGAACACCGAGACGCCGCCGGGGTTGCGCCTCGAATTGATTTAAGCAGATTCGGGGGGAAAGAGAAAGGTCGGTTAGAGGCTATCGTTAGGTTGAGCTTCTACCAGATCGTGTGGACTAAACCAGAATCCTGGATGCCGCGGTCAGCCGTGACCAGCGGCATGTTTTCAACCAAAGAAGTCGCTCCGATGATTCGATCTGCCGGATCCTTCGGATAGGTCCTTGGAAGCCCAAACGCTCGAATGGAGATTCGACTGTCTATGGGCAGTACGATGAACCGAAGTTCCACCTCCGCAAGAGCGGATTCGACACTGATGTTGAGATGCGTACGCTCTCGGCTGAGTGCTCTGGCCAGTTCGAACAGAGAAATATCGGAAATCGCCAGCCCCTGGCCATTCAGGCGCGCCTCCGCAATCGCCGCGGTCGCCTTTTTCGACAGCCGAGCCTCCTCAAAGGCCATCCAGACGACGATATGCGTATCGACCAGAATCAATAGAGATCGCCCCATTCTTCTGGACTAAGGATAGGAGAAACAATGTCACCAGTAATTTTGCCCTTGCCTTTGAGGAATCCGAAGATATCGTCCTTCTCTTTTTCTACGGGGACGAGCTTGGCTACCGGCTTGCCGCGCTTGGTGATCAGGACGGCCCGTCGCTTCGATTGAACTTCATCCATGACCTTCAGGCAATGGACTTTGAATGCTCCTGCCGCCATTGTTTTCATGGGAAACTCCCTTTCGATCATGGTCATTATACCATGGTCATACGAGGTCGCTGTGGCGGTTGGGAAGACTCGCCTGGGGGTGATGACTCAATATGTTGAAGCGGCCAGGAAGAAGAGGACCAGCATCCAAAACGAAGTGCTTGAGGCCAACGCGGAAAACCAGCGTGGAAATCGAAGGGCTACGATCAAGCCAACAACCGTGCCTGAAAGAGAAAAGAGGAGGCCCACGAACTCGACCCTGTAGTCAAAGGGGGCGATCTCTCCTCCCAACCTGACATAGGCAAGAGCGCCGCAAGCTAGTAACGCGGCTGCTGTGGGCAAAATCAGAGCTGATACCTTCGAGATTTTGTGGCCCTCTGTGCGCCAGGCTGCGCAGAGACCTACCCACGAAACGACGACAGCAATCAGCGGCACGCCGAACAGAACCCAGCTCACGACAAATGGCATAACTCAGCCTCGCCCGTATCGTTCCCGAATGAACTCCGCGATCCCCGCATAAGCGGTGCTCAGCGTCTTCTCGTCCGGTAAGAAGACAATGCGGAAATGCTGGGTGCCGGGCTTTTGGCCGAAGCCGGAGCCATGCACGACCATGACGTGCTTCCGGCGGATAAGTTCTTTGACGAAGACTTCGTCGCTCTCGGGGATGTCGATGCGGGGGAAGGCGTAGAACGCGCCGCGGGGTTCGACGCAGCTTACGCGCGGCGTGGACTGGCACCATTTCTGCGTGAGGTCGCGGCGCGAGCGCAGTTTGCGGCGCATTTCGATGAGGTGGTCTTGAGGTCCTTCGAGCGCGGGCTTGATGGCGTATTGCTCTGGATGATTGGCGCAGAGGCGCGCTCGCAGCAGGCGATGAATGCCCTCGGTATAGGGCTTTACTGCCGTGGCGTCTCCGGAGACGATGCCCCAGCCGATGCGCCATCCTGGAACCAGATAGTTTTTTGACATGCCGCCGAAGGTGATGCAGGGCACGTCGGGCGCGACCGAGGCGAAGGCGATGTGCGGCGTGACGTCTCCGTTCGAATCGGGCAGAATCAGCTTGTCGTAGATTTCGTCGGCGAAGACAACCAGGTTGTGGCGGCGCGCAGTTTCGGCAATCTGCTCGAGCATCTGGCGCGAGCATAGCGATCCCGTCGGATTGTTGGGGTTAATCAGCACGATGGCGCGGGTGTGCGGCGTTCGCTTGCGTTCGATATCGGCTAGTTCGGGATGCCAGGCGTCGTCTTCATTCAGATCGTACGCGTTCAGCGCGATACCCAGCTTGCAGAGGACGGCCGAGTACAGCGGGTAATCGGGGCTGGGGGTGAGAATGTCTTCGCCGGGATTGACCAGCGCGCTGATGCAGAGGTCCACCGTTTCGCTTACGCCGGAGGTGACGAAGACGTCCTGTGCGGTGGTGATGCCTTTGCGCGCGGCTTCGCCGCGGATTGCCTCGATCGCTTCGTGGACGCCCGGAGATGGCGCGTAGCCGTTCTTGCCGTCACGCATGGCTTTGTAGGCGGCTTCGATGATGTGGGGTGGAGTGTGGAAATCGAAGTTGAGTGGGTCGCCGACGTTGAGGGGCAGAACTTTGTGTCCCTGCTTGATGACTTCATCGGCCACGCAGGCCAGGTCGCGAATGGCGTAGCGGACGTTCTCCAGACGCTTGGCAGCGGCGACTTGATTGGCCTGGGTGACGGGCATTCGGGCAGCTCGCGTTCGCTACAGATTGTACAGGAGTCCGCTGCTGGAAAATCGAAGGGAAGAGTGGCCGGTGAAGGGGGAACAACCTGGGCTCACCCTAGTATTTGTCGGTGAAATTGAGGACGACTTCCTCCTCGGTTTGAGAAAAACCGGGAGCATATTTCCAGTCCTTCACGGCCTTAACTGCGTTCTCCACGAGGATCGGGTTTCCGCCCCGAACATTAATTTTTGACACATTGCCGTTCGGAAGCACAGTCACAGTCAAGCGGACGAATCCTTCAATATGCAGATTCTTCAGAGTCGCAGGATACGCCGGCTTGACTTCGGAGATCACTTTGCGGGTGACCTTCGGGCTTTTCTGCGCCGATACGGCGGGAACGAACCCGGCGATCAGGCAGAAAGCCAGCGTCGTCGATGCGAGAATCCGCTTGATGCCTGCGGCAGGTCGGGAACTGAAGTGCAGCTTGAGCACGATGAACCCATCTTTAGAGCACGGACGGATTAAACCCCAAGCGTTGACGGTAGGTTATCGAAGGCACACGAACAAGATTACCGAGGTACCCGAGGAAATCAGTGGGCAGTGGCCAGTGATCAGCGGCAAGTTCCAGGATGTCGAGCGATTTTACTGGCCACTGGTCACTGACCACTGGCCACTGATTAGTCGGCTCGGTCGATCTGGGCCTTCTGCAGTTTGTCGGAGTAGTCGACGTAGACGGACTTCCACTCAGTGTAGAAGTCGATGGCGCCGATGCCGCCTTCGCGGTGGCCGTTGCCGGTGGCTTTGGTGCCGCCGAAAGGCAAATGCACTTCCGCGCCGATCGTGGGCGCGTTGATGTAGGTGATGCCGGCGTAAAGGTCGCGGATGGCGGCGAAGGCCTTGTTCACGTCTTTGGTGTAGAGCGCGGAAGAGAGTCCGTACTCGATGCCGTTGGCGATTTCGATGGCGTCTTCCAGGTCGTCGCAGGGGATGATGGAAACGACGGGGCCGAAGATTTCTTCTTGAGCGATGCGCATTTTGGGATCGACGTCGCTGAAAACGGTGGGCTCCATGAACCAGCCGTACTGATAATCGCCCTTGTCGAGGCGATTGCCGCCGCAGAGCAGTTTTGCGCCTTCGTTCTTGCCGATTTCGACGTAGCTGAGGTCGGTCTGAAGCTGTTTTTCGTTGATGGCTGGTCCCATCTCGGTGGTTTCGTCGAGGCCGTTGCCGACTTTCAGTTTCCTGGCGCGGGCTACGTAGCGTTCGATGAACTCGCGGTAGACGCCTTTCTGCACGATGATGCGACTGGTGGCGGTGCAACGCTGGCCGGTGGTGCCGAATCCGCCCCAGAGGCCGCCTTCGATGGCGAGCTCGAGGTTGGCGTCGTCGAGCACGATCATGGGATTCTTGCCGCCGAGTTCGAGCGAGCAATGCTTGAAACTCTGCGCCGCGATGCCGCCGATGATGCGGCCGACAGCGGAGGATCCGGTCAGCGAGATGGCGCGCACGTCCGGGTGTTCGGCGATTGGGGTGCCAACTTCTGCGCCGAAACCGGCGACGACGTTGATCACTCCCTTGGGAAGGCCGGCGTCGCTCAGGGCGCGGACTAGATTGAAAGTAGAGAGCGGAGTGTCTTGCGCGGGCTTGATGACGCAGGTATTGCCGCAGACGATCGCGGGCAAGAGCTTCCAGGAAGAGATCGCCATGGGGAAATTCCAGGGGGTGATCATGCCGCAGACGCCGATGGGTTGGCGCACAGCCATGGCGAATTTGTTGGGCATCTCCGACGGCACGGTCGGGCCGAAGAGGCGGCGGCCTTCGCCGGCGTTGTAGTAGGCCGCGTCGATGGCTTCCTGCACGTCGCCGCGGGTTTCGGCGAGGACCTTGCCCATTTCGCGGGTCATTTCGCGGGCGTACTCTTCTTTGCGTTCGATGAGGATTTCGGCGGCGCGGAAAACGATTTCGGCGCGGCGCGGCGCGGGGACCAGGCGCCATTTGGCGAAGGCGCGCTTGGCCGCCTCTACGGCGGCATCGACATCAGCCTTGGCCGATTTCTGGAAGATGCCGACCACGTCGCGGGTGTCGGCGGGGTTGCGGTCTTCGAAGGTTTCCCCGGTTACGGATTCTACCCACTCGCCGTCGATGAAGTTCTTGAACACTTTGGTTGGGTTGTAACGCAGAATCGCGGGAGAAGTTAGGGTGTCGGTGGCCATGATTGCTCTTGCTCCTTATGAATGCCTGGATATTGATGCTACAGGGCGTGGGGAAGGTGCGGC
>Ga0210395_10002490_pt1 | contig 14308 bp, 10 predicted proteins | sample IncBWH4OmetaG_FD_150861 | JGI IMG/M metagenome (GOLD analysis project Ga0210395, IMG submission 150861) | Forest soil microbial communities from Barre Woods Harvard Forest LTER site, Petersham, Massachusetts, United States - Inc-BW-H-4-O ... | reverse complement strand
AGGTGGCTGACCGCGTCGGCGTCCGCAACATCGGTCACAACACCGGTCGCGTCATGTCCGGCGGCGCGAAGCTCTCGTACGGCCGCCTCCAGCCGATCCGCTTCGATGTCGGCCAGCACCACCTTCATCCCAGCCTCGGCGAACCGTCTCGACATCGCCCAGCCGAGGCCGCTGGCCGCACCAGTGACTACCGCTACCCGGTCCTGCATGTGCTCCACGTCTCCTCCTCGCCCATTCGCCCATTCGCCCAGGCAGACACGTCCGCTACCGCAGTTGGGCTCTTCGCCTACTGGGCACGTTCGGCCAGCATCAGTTCGAGTTCTTCGCTCATCCCGGTCTCCTGCCTCAGCTGCTCGCACCTGGAGCGGCCTCGGTCGTGGCCGGCCGGCCCGGGTCGACCAGGATCTTGATGTCGTCCGACGGCCCGGCCGACAGCCCGGACAACGTGGCCTCCAGCTGATCGAGCCCCACGGTCCGGCTGTGCAGAGGCTGCGCGCGCACCCGGCCGTCGGCGAGGAATGTCATGCTGCGGCGGAAGTCGTCGTGGCTGTACGCGTTCGAGGCCACAACCGTGACCTGCTTGGCCAGCCACCGGGCGGCGTTGATGGTGGCCGGCTCGGCGAGAAAGCTGAGCAGCTGGACCACACCGCCGGAGCGGGCCAGGTCGACCGCGGTCTGCAGCAGGCGCGGTACCCCGGCGCACTCGATGACCACGTCCGCGCCGATGCCTTGCGTGTGGTCCTGGACGTATTCGGCCGCCTCTTCCGGTGTCACGGCGCTAGTCGCACCCAGCTCGGTGGCCAGCCGCCGACGCGTCAGCGATGGCTCGACGACCAGCACGTCCCCGGCGCCGGCGACCCGGGCGAACTGCAGCGCCAACAGCCCGATCGGGCCGGCGCCCTGTACCACGACCGTGTCGCCGGCCGTGATCCTGCTGCGGCGCACCCCGTGGAAGGCGACCGTGGCCGGCTCGACCTGCGCGGCCACCTCGTCGGTCAGGTCCGGGTGAGCGCGCATGACCCGGGTCGCCTGGACGGTGATCGTGCCGGCGAACCCGCCGTGCGGTGGCGCGAGCGAATCCCTGCCCCTGGCTACCAGCGACGCCGTACGGCAGTACTCGCCGAGTCCCCGCAGGCACTCCGGGCAGCGGCCGCACGCGGGCGGGACCGCGAGGATGACTCGGTCTCCCTCCCGCAGGCCCTCCACGCCGGCTCCGGCAGCGGCCACCGTGCCGACCCACTCATGGCCGCAGACGGCCGGGCTGTGCAGGTGCCCGCTCCGGAACGAGTGGATGTCCGTCCCGCAGATCCCGCACAGGGTGATGCCGACGGTGACGCAGCCAGGAGACGGTGGTGCCTGGGTGAACGTCCGGAACGTCACCGTCTCCTTCGCCGTGATCAGGGCCGCGGTGACATCTGACATGGATGGCGCCCTTCCGTGAGGTAGCCGCCGGTCATGGCACGGCCATGGCGAGCCGCGCCGCCGACGCACCGGCCACCCGGCCGAAGGTCACGCAGTTGGCGTATGAGTTGCCGCTTCCGACGTAACGCGGTCCCACCACCCCGCCGACGCTCTCGCCGGCCGCGAACAGCCCGGGAATCGGCCGGCCGGACTCGCCGATCACCTGAGCATCCCTGTCGATCCGCAGGCCGCAGGCGGTAAAGCACACCGTCGCCGGGCGGATCTCGGCGGCATAGAACGGCGGGCTCGCGATCGGCTGGAGGAACTTGGGGTCCTTCAGGTAATCGAAGTCCTCCCCCGCCGCCACGGCCGCGTTGTACCGCGCGACCGTGACGTCGAGGTGTTCTGCGGGCAGGGAGAATCCGGCAGCCAGCTCGGCGACGGACTGCGCGCAGTGCACCTTTCCCGCGGCGACCATCGACTCGACGATGTCGGTGTTCCAGTGCGGGCTCTGTTTCTTGGTGGAACCGGGAACCCGCTGCTTGTACCGGGCGACACCGGCCGCCGTGGCTTCGTCGAGGGCGGCCCGGTCGAAGATGGCGTAGGCGACATCGCCTCGCTCTTGAATGAGACCGTCCATGATCCCGTACGGGGCGGTCTCATCGCAGAAGCGCCGGCCCTGACGGTCGACGAGAACCAGCCACCCCGGCAGGTACGCCTCATAGATCCTCGCAAAGTCCGCGTGCAGCAGCCGCAGCCCCCGGTTGAAACCCGCTACCTGCGCGCCGACCTGGGCGGCGAGGTCGAGATGGTCGCCACGGCTGCCCTCCGCTCCGATGTACCACGCCCATCGGGTGTCCGCCGCCGACGGGAAATACCGGGCTAGCTTCTCGGGATCATTGCCGAAGCCGCCCGTCGCCACCACGACTGCGCCGGCGGTCAACGTGTCCTCGCCGACGCCAGCACCCACGACGGCGCCGTCCTCCGTGAGCAGGCGGCCCACCCGCTGTCCGAGCGCGATCTCGACTCCGGCGGCGCGGCACCGGCTGGCGAGCACGTCGACTACGGCCTGGCCTCGCCCGATCGGGCAGTGGACACGCGGCAGAGGCTCGTCACCGCCGAATACCAGCTGGTCATAGTACTGCACGCCGAGATCGCCGAGCCATTCCACCGTGGGCCCGGCCAGCTCGGCCAGCCGCCGGACCACGGCCGAGTCGACCTTCCACTGGTTGAGCTGCATGTAGTCGTGAAACAGCGCTTCAGCGTCATCCTCGATGCCCTGCGCGCGCTGATAGCGCGTACCGGCGCCCATCATCAGCCCGCCGGAGAGCCGCGACGAGCCCCCCACCAGCCCCTCGGACTCAGCGATCAACACGCTTGGCGCGCCGCTTTCCCGCGCGGATAGCGCCGCGGCCAGACCCGCCGCGCCAGATCCCACCACCAGGACATCGACGTCCCGCTCACGACGCATCGGTACGATCTCCTCCCGGGTCGGCCGCTTCTGCAAACCAGGTAGCTGTCGCGCAGGCTAACGACCAGATGTCTCGGCGACCCACAAGTCAGGGGACCGATCCCTCGTTCTACAACAAATGTTGTATTACAAGCGTTGTACATAAGTAGTAGGGTGAATGTCAATGCCTAGATACGTTGACCACGACGCCCGGCGCCGGCACATCGCCGCCACTGCCGCCGAGCTCGTCGGAACGCGCGGCCTGGAGGCACTGACCTTCCGGAACGTGGCTGAGGCGGCCGGATCGAGTACCACCGTCCTCACGCATTACTTCGCAGACAAGCGCGACCTGCTGCAGTCCACCTTCGAAGCCGTCGCGGAGCGGTCCGGTGCCCGGTTCGACGAGGCGCAGCGGCACGGCGGCGGCCTCCGCGAATGCCTGGAGGCGCTGCTCCCGCTCGACCCCGAGCGCCAGACCGAGTGGCGCCTGCTGACGTGCTACTGGGGCATGGCGGTGAGCGATCCGAACCTGGCAAATGCCCAGGCCCGGCACGTCCGCTCGGCGCAGCGCCGGATCGAATCGCTGCTGCGGCAGCACCACTCGCAGCTAGCCGGCGCCGAGCCAGAAGTCGTGGCACGACGGCTGGTCACGCTCGTACACGGGCTGGGCGCCCACAGCGCGCTCGATCCGGGCCACTGGTCGCCTGCGGACCAGCGGCGGGTCCTGGCGGACGAGCTGGGCTCGCTCGGCGGCCTCGGCCGCCATGATGGCGGCCAACCCGCGGCGGCTGGCCCTGACGGGTCGGCCGCTGCGACCGCCGGCCACCGCGCGCCGCCGGTGAAGCGGGCCGGAACGGCTCGTGATGCCGCGGCCAGAAGGCTGCGCAAGGAAATCCTGGCCGCCATCAAGCAAGGTCCCAGTCCTAGGGCTGGCCGGCGCCGACGCCCGTTCTCGGCTTGAAGCCGGACGGCCGACCCGCCTTTGTAGAACATCGATTGTATAACGCTATGTCCGGCTGCGACGGGAAGGGCCGATCCGCATGAGCGCTAGCTACGCGCATCTCGGCGTCTACAGTGACTGGGCCGCAACTGGCGCCGGCCCCTCGGCCCGGGCAACCCGGCCGGACCGCGAAGTAGTCCGCAGCCTCGCCCGCGAGATCCTGGCCTTCCCCGGCCGAAGCCTAGATCCCGACGGCGTGCGGGTGGAGCGGCGCTGGCGCGCCAGCGGGCTCGAGGGAGAGGAAATCTCCTACTCCGTCGGCTACGGCCCGCGCACCCGGGCCTGGGTGCTCAAGCCCGCGGGGGCCATCGGCCGGCTGCCTGGCGTGCTCGCCCTGCACGGCCACGACGGCTTCAAGTACTACGGGAAACAGAAGATCGCCGACGGTCCCGAGGCGGCCCCGCCGGTAGTCGCCGCCCTGCGGCGCCATTACTACCAGGGCCGCGCCTTCGCCAACGACCTGGCCCGGCAGGGTTTCGTCGTGCTCGTCCCCGACGTCTTCGGCTGGGGCAGCCGCCGTTTCCCCCTAGAGGAGATGCCCCCGCTGATCCAGCGGCTGGGCGAGCTCAGCTCTCGAACGGTCCCGCCCGACACCTTCCCGGGCGAGATGCCCGGTGACATGGCCCGGTATAACGCCGCCGCCTGGCACCACGAGCACCTGATCGAGAAATACTGTGCCCTGCTCGGCACCACCCTGGCCGCCGTGGTCGCCTACGAAGATCGCCTAGCCCTCCACCACCTGCGCTCACGGCCCGACACCACCGGTCAGGCGGCCAGCATCGGCCTGTCCGGCGGCGGCTGCCGGTCCGCCTTGCTGCGCGCGACCAGCGACGAGCTCACGGCGGCCGTCGTGGTCGGAATGATGGCCAGCTACGACTCCCTGATCGACCACAACGTCATCGACCACACCTGGATGCTCCTCCCGGCCGGCCTGGCGGCCCGCGCCGACTGGCCCGACCTGGCCGCCTGCCAGGCCCCCGCCGCGCTGCTCGTCCAGTACAACCGCCACGACGAACTCTTCACCCTGGCCGGGGCACAAGCGGCCCACGACCGCATCACCGCCCACTACGCGGACACCAGCACCCCAGACGCCTACACCGGCCAGTTCTACGACGGAGCCCACAAATTCGACCAAGCCATGCAGCGCGATGCATTCGCCTGGCTGTCAGCACAACTGCATTGAGAAATCATTCGCGTGTCTTGGGCACGAGGCGGTCATGACCGACCTCCGAAAGGTCAGGTCGGCCAGTGTGGTGAAATGGTGCGCAATTGACCAAGTATCCAGGGCAGCGACGCCAGGTCACGTGCGCGGCGCGGGGATGGTGACAGCCAGGGAGGCGGCGCCATGTCCAGCGGGCAGTTGTATGACACCATCGGAGCCACTTACACCGTAACGCGGCGCACCGAGCCGCGGATCGCTGCAAGGGTCTGGGCCGCGCTCGGCGATGCGCGGACCGTGTTGAATGTCGGGGCTGGCACCGGCTCCTACGAGCCCCCCGGCCGTGACGTAACCGCGGTGGAACCGTCGGCGCTCATGCGGGCGCAGCGCCCCGCGGGCGCAGCGCCGTGCGTGGCTGCCGTCGCGGAGAGCCTTCCGTTCGAGGACCAGTCCTTCGACGCCGCGATGGCTTTTGCCAGCGTTCATCACTGGCAGGACCCGATCGCCGGGCTGCGCGAGATGCGACGCGTGGCCCGCCGCGTGGTGGTATTCACGCACGACACCAGTGACACCGGATGGCATCGTCGGTTCTGGCTTACTCGCGACTACCTGCCTGAGGTCGCTGACCTCCTGGTCGGCCGGCCTTCGCTGACCGAGCTGGCCGCCGCGATCGGAGCCCGCATAGAGCCGGTGCTCATTCCGTGGGACTGCGCTGATGGCTTCTTCGAGGCCTACTGGCGCCGGCCCGAGGCATACCTGGACGATCACGTACGTCGCGGAGTATCGGTGTGGACCAGAGTCGGGCCGGAGGCCGAGCAGCGGGCAGTGCGCAGCCTCCGTGATGACCTTGTCTCAGGCCGGTGGGCCGGACGTAACCGCGACCTCATCGCTCTCGATGCGGCAGAGCTTGGCCTTCGCCTGCTTATCGCCTGAATTCGCCGTAGTTAGAGAATTCTGGCCTTGGTCGGAATCGGCGTGAAAGCCAGCGAGGTCAGTGCCGTCTTCGAGCGGCTGAAGTGGCGCCTGGTGGCCGCTGAGGCGCCGCGCGTGTGTACTTACAGGCCGGGAAGGTCGAGCAGCCCAGAAACGGGCCGAACTTGCCGTTTCGTCCGACCAGCGTCCCTTGACCACAGCGTGGGCAAATCTCAACGTGACCGTCGCTGTTCCCCGTGACGGTCACATGAGGGTCTTTAAGGAGTTCGATTACGAACGGAGACATCTGTCGCGGGTGGCTGATAAGCAAGACCGCTCGGCGTGCCCGGGTCAACGCCACGTAGAAAAGACGGCGTTCCTCGGCGCGCGGGAAAGATTCGGGTGCGGGCATGGCCAAGTCGAGCACGGGGTCGTCGGCGATTGTGCTCGGGAACCCGTACGTGCCGGTGGTCATGCCGGGAATCACGATGTAGTCGGCCTCGAGCCCCTTGGACCCGTGCACGGTACGGAACGTAAGGCGCAGGTTTGACGGTGGGTTCCTGGGGAGGACGCCGTGCTCAAACCTGTAGCGCCCGAGAACGTCGACGCTGACCTTGCCGTCGCGGCCGCCCGGGACGCTGCCGTCTGCGATAGCGGTGGACAGATCGTCGAGGTAGGAGGCCAGCGCGTCAGCGGGATCGTCGGCTAGAGAGACCGTGACGGGCGGTCCGGGATCTTGGTGCGCGGACCGCATCGGCTTGCTGAACTGCCTCGGGTTCTTCGACACGAAGGTCCGGGCGACATCGCAGATCGTTTGCGTGCAACGGAAGGTGGTCGTCAACGCCAGCTGGTGTCCCCGGCCGAACCAGGCTTCGAAGTCTGTCATCACCGAGAGGTCGGCCCCTGCGAACCGGTTGATTGACTGCCAGTCGTCACCTACCACCATCAGGAACCGGCCGGGCGTCTTCACCAGGCTTCGGACGAGACGGGCGCGCGCCTGGCTGGCGTCCTGGAATTCGTCGACCATGATCAGGTCGTAATCGGCGCCCATGTTCCCGGCTTCGAGGTGGCCGACGGCCTGGACGAGCATGTCCTCGAAGTCGACGCTGCGGTCGGCGGCAAGTCGCCGTTCCCACTCGGCGTGGATCTGCCAGTACACCTCCAGGAACAGGCGGGTCCGAAAACCGTTGAGGCGTGAAAGGTCGGCCGTCAGCCGGCGTTCGAGGCCTTCCTCCGTCCACGAATTCGACTTGACGTGCGTCATGAAGGTCCTGACGAGCCGTGCGAGATCTTCGTGCCTTATGGGCTTAGCCCACCTGTCGTTGACGGGACGGTCCGGGTTCCAGTCGAACGTCAGCCCGGGCCGCGTGAGCTCGTCCTTAAGCCTGGTCAGTCCGTCACCGAACATGACCTCCGCCCACGCGGACTCGACGAGCGTCGTTCCGTGCTTGGCGTGCACGGCCCGCTTCCATGCCATGCCCTCGGCGTAACCGTGAAACTCCGGGGGAGGCTTACCGTCCCGGTCCAGCGCCCAGTGCTCATGCCACACGTCAATGTCGGGATAGTAGAAGTCGGGCCGGTACTGGGAGTGGGTGCTGTCGCTGACGTCGACGTCGTAGGGTCGTTCGTAGACGTAGCCGACCCCATTGACGTACAGGAAGTTGGCGATCAGCCGTTCGCCGTGACTCTTGACCACCTCGCCGGCGAATGTCCGGTAGCCGGTCTGCCTGGTCGCGTCGTCATAGCCGTCCGGCTCGTTCTCGGCAAGTTCTGTCGGGGCGTTCGCGAACAGCAGGCGGTACAGGTCCCAGCGGTGCCGGAAGGACTCCGAGGCGTCCCGCAGCTCATCGACGATGCGCAGGACCATCGCCACGTCATCCCCCTGGTCCAGCCACCGCGCCAGGCGCGGCTTCTTGCCGGTGGCCCGGCCGATGACGTCGAGCCCGAAGGAGTGGAATGTGGAGGCCCGCAGTCCGGACGAGTCGATCCCGGCGGCGGCAAACCGCGCCGCGACCCGTTCTTGCAGCTCGGTCGCAGCAGCCTTGTTGAACGCCAGCAACAGGATGCGGCCAGGCGCAACGAACCCCCGGGTAACCGCGTAGGCGGCGCGGGCGACCATCACCGAGGTCTTCCCGGATCCGGCGGCGGCAAGGACCTGGACCCGGTTGTCGAAGCACACGACCGCTCGTGCCTGCTCGTCAGTGAGCGGGGTCTTCTCGATGGTGTCGAAGAACGGCCGCCGCAAGGAGAGCTCACTGGCCATGAACTGTTCGTTGGCGTCGGCGACCACGGAATCCAGGTGAGCATCCAGGAAGCCGACCGCCTCGAGCTGCTCGGCGGTGAGGAACGGTTCGCACCCGGCGGCGCGGACACGATTGAGAAGTCCCGGTTGGGGACGGGTCGCGACCAGCGCGTCAACGGTCTCGGTCGAGATCCATCGTTGCTCGATGCGTGCCCTGGTGAGAAGTTGAGCGGCGCCGGCGTACCAGGCAACCGCGTCAGCGATGGCCGGTGTCAGAGCGAGACGCCGCAGCGCCCCCGACAGGGCGGCGGCTTCGGTTTTGGTGATACCACGGAGGCGGACGAGTGGCTGACCCTCATTGTCCAGCACCCACCGGAACCACCGACGCCGCACCTTGAGCCGAGCAGCGTTCGTGCTGGAGATAGTGACGGAGCCCGACCCTTGAGCGAGGGCCATCTCCGTGCCGGTGATGGTAACTGTCCAGTCCTTGCCCGACCACTTGTCGGTGCTCATCGGGCATTGCGAACGCCGTCGCGGACCGCGGGCGTCATCGTGTGCCGGCTAAGAGCCCGGCTCGGCAAGAACCTTCATACTGCGGAAGCTAATCCCGGCCGACCTGTTCGTCCAGGTTAGATTCTCCCATCGCCGGCTGACCTCCGGTGAACATGTTGCATGCTGTCGACGCCAATCTTTGACGGCTACGGGTCGGGTAGTTCGTTGATGCTCAGGACAGCCCAGCGGCCGCCGCGCCATTCCAGCGTGTTGTAGCACCCGTTGTCTTGCGGGATCGTGTCCGGATCACCCAGGCTGGCATCGAACGCAGCCAGCACCTCGCGGTTCACGGCGTCGTGGCTGACCGCGACGACGGTGCCGCCAAGGTGGCGCCGGGCGATGCCGGCCAGCCCTTGGACGGCCCGGTCCCGGACCTCCGGGCGCGGCTCGACACCCGGGGCACGGTCCACCGAGCCCCACCGGTCCGTCACCGCCTCGTGGCTGATGCCTGTCCAGGGCCCGTAATCCCGGTCGAGCAGGCACTGATCGACGGCCACTTCCAGCCCGGCTCGTTCGGCGACTGGCTGGGCGGTCTGCCGTGCCCGCACCAGCGGACTTGCGATAACGGCCGCCAATCCCCGGGGCCCCAGCGCGGCCCCCAGCCGCTCAGCCTGGCGGTGCCCGGTCTCATCCAGCGCCGGGTCGGCCAGGCCGCGCAGGACACCGGCCTCATTCAGCGGAGTCCGGCCATGCCGCACCAGGTAGACCACAGTACGGCCGAACGATCCCGCATCCCCGGACGCCCCGGCCGCCATCTTCTGTCTCCCTTCCGGCCTGCGCCGGTGAACTAGCCACCATGGCGGTTATGCACCGACGGACGGATAAGCCGACCACGGGCTGCTCCACCCTGGGCCGGCCGCTAACCTGCTGGCCCAGAGCAGCGAGCATCGACACGCGCCAGGCCAGCTCCTTGGCACAAGGCATGAATGCCCTACCGATCCCCCGCCCTGCAGTGCGCAAACCAGCCGACCACAAGACCCACCTGCTGGATCCGGCGACCTACCAGGTGCCCCACGCCAGCGCGGGCTCGGGCAACAGCGGCGGTGTCGCGAACGCCGGCGGAGCCGTCAGGTCCAGTGCGCCGAGCGGCGAGGTAGCCGCCGCGTCCCGGCGGGTCAGGGCGGGCAGATTCCACTTCTCCTCGATAAGCTTCAGCACCGAGGTGTGGTCGAATATGTCCGACAGAACGCAGTGCGGCCGCGCATAGGGCGACACGATCACGGCGGGCACCCGGAATCCGTAGGTGTCGTAGCCATCCGGGCCCGCGACGAGCTGCTCGGCATGCCGCACGTAGCCGGGGAACAGCACCTTCAGCAGGCTGCGCAGCGGGGACGGGTGCGCGACCCGGCTGCGACCGGGGACGTCGTCCGGCGGCACCGCCGCGGGCGGGGCGACATGGTCGTAATAGCCGCCGTTCTCGTCGTAGGTCCAGATCAGCAACGTGTCCGCCCAGCCCGAGCCGTGCATGATCCGGCCGATAACCTCGGCCGCGAAGCTCTCCCCCTTGCGGATATCTTGCGGGTTCTCCTCCGAGAAGCTGCGGAAGTCCGGGTCGACGATGCAGAACGACGGGAGATTGCCGGAGTCCGCATCGGAGAAGAACCGCTCGATGCTGCGGACGTGTGCCATGTAGCTGGCCATCCCGAGCGGGTAAATGGCCGACGTGAACTGGAGATCCCGTTTGAACACGTCGCTGGTCTTACGCAGCGGGCGGCCGAGCGAGGCCAGATGGTGCCGGTTCCGGCGGTGCCGGAACCGCAGGTAGCGGCGGAACTCGGACTGGTCGCTGCCGGCCGGCCGGTAGTTGACCCAGGAGATCCCGTGCCGGGTCAGCATGTCCATGATCGTGCCGGCCTGAGGCCGGTCCAGCAGGTTAAAGGGCAGGTCATCCATCAGGCCGTTGGCTGTCCCGGCGAGCAGGAACCGGCGGTTCGGAAACGTGGGCCCGAGGCACGAGCTGAACCAGTGATCGGCCAGCGGAAAAGTCTGGGCCAGCCCGTGATAGAAGGGCAGATCCTGGTCGGTCCAGTACGCCATGGCCGCGGTCTTATCGCCCTCAGGTGCGGCCTGCTCGGTCGAGGTCACGAAACCGTTCATCTTGCCATCAGCCCACTGCGTGTGGCTCGCGCACCAGCTCTGGCAGGGCACGCCGGATGCCTGCACGGTGGAGCTCGCATGGTGGGCCCGGATCACGGTTCCTGCGGAATCAGGATTCTCAGCGTCCGGCGTGCCATCGTCCCCGAGCGGGAACCCCTCGCCCCGGCCGAGGGTGCCGAGGTAATTGTCGAAGGAGTGGTTCTCCATCATCAGGACGACGATGTGCTTGATCTGCGGCAGCATATCCGTGCCGACCGGGCGGGAGGGATCGGGCCGGTCGCCGGGCCGGGCGGGGCGCGTCCACCGCTCCCGCTGGTGCAGCTTCCGGCGTTCGATCCGCTCCCAGGTGCTCGCGCTGGCCATGTTAGACCGTCCTCCGCTGCTCGCTCAGGCCCACAGACACGGGGCCGGCCGATTACATTGCCCGGCATGCCGATCAGATGATCGACGGCAGGCTGATCTGTGCCGCCCCTAACGTGTTGCAGGCGTGGCCTCCCGGCTGTGGCCGGCCTCCTTCCGGCGGGGCAGGCCCGCGGGCCGGCGGCCAGCACGGTCGAGGGCGTCCTTGGCCGGCTTTATGAGCATCGTGGTGGCGGTCAGCCAGAACGCGGCGAACAGCAGGCTGCCCAGGATGTCGGTGGGGTGATGCTCGCCCCGGTACATGCGGGCTACGGCGATCATGACCGGCATGACGATCGCGGGAATCAGGAACAGGTAGCGCCACCAGCCGCGAGCGCAGCCGATGACCAGGATGGCGATGCCGACGTAAAGGCACGTGGTGGCGGCCATGTGCCCGGACGGGAACGCCGAGGTGGGCAGTTTCGAGTCGAGGTGGGAAACGTCCGGCCGCGGTCGCTTGACCATGGTCGCGATCGTCAGGAAGGCGGCCAGCTCGCCGAGCATGACCACGGCGAGGAAGATCACCGGTCGCCAGCGACGGGTGACGGTAAGGAACACGACACAGGTAGCAGCGCTTACGATGAGAATGTCCTGGGTTGCCCCGAGGTTGCTGGCAATCAGGCTCCAGTGGTTCAGCGTCGGCGTGCGGTGCGCGGCGAACCAGTGCGGGATCGTATGATCACCGAGCAGGTTGCCGTTCGCGTTGTGGGTGATCATTATCAGCTTGCCGATGCCGGTGAGGGCACCGACGATCAGCACCCAGATCACTACGACCCCGGCAGCGATACGGCCGTAGCTGTGAGCGTGGTCATGACCCATGGTCGTCTCCGGTTCTGCTGGCTTGAGGTCGGCGCGGGCCTCGGGCTCAACGCCCTCGGTCACCGGATCGGTAACCGGCGCCCCGGTGGCCTGGTGGGATAGTTCGAAGGCGAAGGCGGTAATGCCAAGCCAGGTACTGCACCGGGTGGCGGCTGCGACCGACATGGCTCCCCTACTGCCCGTCGTGAACTGCTCCACACCTGCTAGCCCACCTGTTGGCCGGGAGCTTGACCCCGGCCGGGCCTGCCGTGGGACCTGACGTGCGCCACCTTTCGGCCTTGAGTAATTCCACTCCCGGTGAACGGACCCGGGGTTAGCGTGGATCTGGGGTTCCGGCCGTTCGGAGAGGGGAAGGACGTGGCCCTGCGGGCGGTGGTGGTCGGCGGCGGGCTCGGCGGGATCGCGGCGGCGGTTGCGCTGGTGCAGGCCGGGATCGACGTCCAGGTGCATGAGCAGGCGCAGCAGCTGGCCGAGGTCGGCGCGGGGGTGTCGCTGGCGCCGAACGGCCTGCGGATGCTGAAGCGGCTCGGGGTTGGCGAGGGGATCGCGCGGGCGGGCGCCCGGTACGCCGCGGCTCAGCTGCGGCTCTCCGACGGGCGGGCGGTGCGGCACGAGCCTTATCAGTTCGCCGTGCCCGGACAGAATGTCGGGATCCACCGGGCCGACCTGCTTGCGCTGCTGGCCGGGCAGTTGCCGCCTGGCGCCGTACGGACCGGGCACCGGTGCACGGGATTCCGCCAGGATGCCGGCCGCGCCACCGCCGTCTTCGCCGACGGGACGACCGCCACGGCCGACGCGGTGATCGGCGCGGACGGCATCCACTCGGTGCTGCAGGGCTTTGTGGTAGCTCCGGCCGAGCCCGTGTTCTCCGGGGTGGTGGCCTACCGAGGCCTGGTGCCGTGCCTGCCGGAGTACCCGGCCGGCACGATGCGGATGTGGGTGGGCGAGGGCAGGCATTTCCTGGTGTTCCCGGTGCGTGCCGGGCAGCTGCTGAACTACGTAGGGTTCGTCCCGTCCGAAACCGCGGTTCGCGAGTCGTGGTCGGCGCCCGCAGACCCGGTGGCGCTGGCCGCGCACTTCGAGGGCTGGGACCCGGTCATCGGGCAGGTCATCGCCGCGATCAGCGGGCCGGGCGGCAGCGGGTTCCAGTGGGGGATGTATGACCGTATGCCCCTGCCCCGGTGGAGCAGCGGGCGGCTGACGCTGCTCGGCGACGCGGCGCACCCGATGCTGCCGCACCTGGGCCAGGGCGTCAACCAGGCACTTGAGGACGCGGTGGCACTGGCTACGCTGCTAGGCGCCCTTACGAGTCCGGCCGGCGTGCCGCGGGCGCTGGCCGCATACGAAGGGTTGCGACGCGACCGGACGGCGCGCGTCCAGATGGGCTCGCGGCGGCAAGGCGCTGGCTGGGACAGCTCGGGCAGCCAGCTGGTCGACCGGCGGTGGATCTACGAATACGACGTGTGGGCCGAAGCCGTCGCTCTCACCTGAGCAAGAAGCCCGGAGGCAACCAGCGGGAAAAATCCAGAAAACAGCAGCACGCCTGACGTTTCAAAGCAGGGCTCTCGAAGGCATCCTGTGACAAGACGTGCAAATGCCGCGATCAGCCTTCCCTGACCGCATCAGTATGACGTCGCCTACTCGCCGGTAAATCGGAATTCTGCCTGCCATGGACCGTCCGCGTGGACAACCTCCCAGTAGCGTTCGGCGATGCGCTCCGGGTCAAAGGAAGTGCCTGCAACTATCGCCCCTGCGATCGTCAGTGTGGCTACACGGATGCCGTCCGGGGCCAGGTCAGCGCCCAGTATTGTCGCGGCCGACCGGAGAGCCGCCTTGCCGAGGGAAACGGTGGCCAGGGCCGGGATCGGGTGGTCGGCGAACCCGCCTCCGGTGACGAGGATGGTCCCGAAGCCGGCGGCCCGCATAGCCGGGGCGGCCACCTGCGCGACGACGATGGCGCTGATGACATCTACTGAATACGCCGCCTGGAGGTGCGCGACACTTGAGCTCAGCAGCCGGTCTGGAGCTCCAATGACGGCGTTATAGACGATGACGCCCGGTGCGCCAGTTCCGAGATAGAGCTCCTTCATCCGGGCGCCCAGGCCATCGGGATCGCTGGCATCGGCCGCGATGGTGTTGATCTTGGCACCGGTATCGGCCAAGGTACCGGCGAGGTCGCGGAGGCCGTCCGTGCTACGCGCCACCAGGGTCACCTGGTAGCCGCCCACGGCGAAGCGACGTGCCACGGCCATTCCAAGGCCAGGCCCCGCGCCGACC
>Ga0210395_10002489_pt1 | contig 14311 bp, 9 predicted proteins | sample IncBWH4OmetaG_FD_150861 | JGI IMG/M metagenome (GOLD analysis project Ga0210395, IMG submission 150861) | Forest soil microbial communities from Barre Woods Harvard Forest LTER site, Petersham, Massachusetts, United States - Inc-BW-H-4-O ... | reverse complement strand
CGACGCCACCCGGCTGGCTACCCGGGCCGAGCGGATAGGCGAGGATTACGCGCTCACCGGCGACAAGTGTTTCGTGAGCAACGGTCCTGTCGCCGATGTCTTTGTCGTCTACGCCGTGACCCAGCCGGACCTCGGGTACCTGGGTGTGAGCGCATTCGTGGTCGAGCGGGGGACACCGGGGCTGACCATCGGCGAACCATTCGGGAAGCTCGGGCTCGACCGCTGCCCGGCCAGCACATTGCGGCTTGACCATTGCGTAGTGCCCGCCCGGCGGCGGCTCGGCGGCGAGGGCCAGGGGGCGGCGATCTTCCAGGCCGCCATGCGCTGGGAACGTACCTGCCTGTTCGCCGCCTACGTGGGGCGGCTCGAGCGGCTGATGGAGATCAGCGCGGACCACGCACGCACCCGGATCCAGTTCGGCCGTGTCATCGGCGCGAATCAGGCCATCTCACACCGCCTCGCGCGCATGCGGGTGCGCCTGGAAACGGCCCGCCTGCTGCTCTGGCGGGCGTGCTGGCTGCTGGAACAGGACGAGCCCGCCAGCGCGGAAGTCGCGATGGCCAAACTGGTCATCAGTGAGGCCGCGGCGGATTCGGCCATGGACGCCGTCCGCATCTTCGGCGGCGACGGGATCCGCGCGGACCGCGGCATCGAACGCGAGCTCCGCGACGCGGTGCCCAGCCTGATTTTCTCTGGAACTTCGGAAATGCAACTCGAGCTGATCGTGAGGGACCTGGGGTTGTGAGGCTCCATGAACTAGTCCGCGAGCAGGCCAGGAGGTCCCCGGAACTGCTCGCGGTGTCAGGCCCGGACGGCCAGATGACCTATGGAGAGCTCGACCGGGAAGCGGACGCTCTGGCATCCTTCCTGGCCAGACAAGGCGTGCAGCCAGGTGACCGGGTAGCCCTGTGGCTCCCGAAATCCACCCGGGCCGTCGCGGTCATGCAGGCGAGCCTGCGACTGGGGGCCGCCTACGTACCGGTCGACCCGCTTGGTCCTATCGCCAGAACAGTGCGGGTGGTACGGGACTGCGCGCCTCGGGTGGTTGTCACGACGCCGGAGTACGCGACGGGGCTGCGCCAGCAGGGCATCAGCGGCGCGATGCCCTATCCCGAGGGGCTGGAACAGGTACGCCCGATCCCCGATCCAGGCGGGGATCCCGGGGATCTGGCCTACATCCTGTACACGTCCGGCTCCACCGGAGCTCCCAAAGGGGTATGCCTGTCACATCGCAACGCCCTTGCCTTCGTGGACTGGGCGGTCGCCGAGATCGGCGCGACAGAAACGGACCGGTTCGCTAATCACGCACCACTCCATTTCGACCTCTCCGTGCTCGACATATACGCCGCGTTCAGGGTAGGCGCCTCGGTTCATCTGATGGCCACAGAGATGTCGTTCGCGCCAACTCTTCTGGTTGACTATCTGCTGCGGCGCGAGATTACCGTCTGGTATTCAGTGCCATCGGCACTCATCCTGATGGCGCGCGATGGCGGTCTGCTCGACGTGCCGCGGGCCGCTTTTTCCCTGCGGGTTTTGCTCTACGCGGGCGAGTCGTTCCCGATTAAGTACCTCAGGTCGCTCCGCGACCATCTTCCTGCGCGGATTCTTAATCTGTACGGTCCGACGGAAACCAATGTATGTGCGTTCTATGAGGTCGTGAACATTCCGCCGGATCAAGTACGTTCAGTCCCGATCGGCAAAGCGTGCTCGGGGGACCGGATATGGGCCGAGCACGCCGACGGAACCCCGGTCGGGCCAGCCGAGGAAGGCGAACTGGTTGTGGACGGACCGACCGTGATGCTCGGTTACTGGGGACAGCCGCGGCAAGACGGCCGGCCGTATCGTACCGGTGACCGCGTTACCCTCCTTGATAGCGGCGACTACCAGTTCCTCGGCCGCCAGGACGGCATGATCAAGGTACGCGGGTATCGCGTGGAAGTCGGCGAGATCGAGGCGGCCCTGCAGGCCCATCCGGGTATTGCCGACGTGGCCGTCGTGCTCTCCGGAACGGCCATGGACGCGAAAATCGTCGCCTATGTCGTCCCGGCCGGCGACGTCGCGCCGGACATCCTGGAACTCAAGCGGCATTGCGCGAGTGCCCTGCCACGCCACATGATCATCGATGCGGTGCGCAGTGTCCGGGCGCTTCCCCGTAACGGGAACGGGAAGCTGGACCGACGTTCTCTCACCGGCGGGCTGTCGGGAACTTAGGCGCTATAAATGAATTCCGGCCGACTGTCAACTTCGCGACGTCACTGCTGTTCGACCGACGCCTCTCCGCAGTTGAACACGTATCTTCTGGCTGCGGCCAGCCCAGAAATCGGAGTGAATGCCACTGATCCCGGAACCACGCCGAGGGCTTGCCCTAGGCGATTGCTCCGGCAGCTGTCAGCTTCCTATCCCAGCCAATAACTTGCGGACGGTGATCATCTCCGAGAGATGCCAGGAAACGGTATCGGTCCGCATACTCCAGGGCAAGGTGATTAGTCGCCCGGTGCCCGTGGCACCGAACTTGCCACGGGCACATGATCGGAACGACGCGTTCACTCAGCCGATGCCGCGACCTTTTCCTCGAGCTTCAGGCGCCCCATGCCCTTAAGCGTGGACAGGTCGATATCCGCGATGCACCGCACGGGATCGTCGTTGAGGACCAGATTGCCTTCGACGTGTACAGTCCCCGTGCCCTCGTCGAAGTTCGCCCCGCTAACGTCGGTATTCTCGCGGTCCAGCGGGAAACCGAGCTCGGTGCCACCTCGAGTTTCGGTGAACTTAACCAGCACATACCCCATCTCGCCGGTCCGTTCGCGGAGTTCCTCTACCGTGGGATCCGCTCCGCCCATAACGATTGGCTGCTCGACGTGCAGACGCTCCGTCAAATCATTCATGAGTAACCTCCGGCGCATTTTCGAGCTATCTCCACGCCGCAATCTACAGAGCGTTCTCGGCGATCGGCAACGGAGGCGATCGCCCCTGATCGCATCGGGAAAGGCCGATTCCACCCGACTACGATCACCGTGAATCCGGTGGCGCCCCGCTCGCACTACCTGCCCGCGCTGCTGCCCAGCATCCGCGCTGCTGCGCAGCATCCGCGCTGAAATACTTGGCGTGCCGGTCCTTGACATACTGGCCCGGTGCACGTAGACCGAGGGTTGGGTTAACGCCGGTCATCGCGCCGGGCCGGTGCTCTCGCGCACGACAAGTCGCGTCTCGAGTTCCATGCTCAGCGCCTCGTGGGCGTGCCCGTCGAGCTGGCGCATCAGCATCGTGACGGCGGTCCGGCCCATCTCCTGCAGCGGCTGCCGGACCGTGGTGAGCCGGGGAGTGGTGGCCCGGCTGACGTCGATATCGTCGAAGCCGGCGACGGACAGGTCCTCGGGTACCCGCAGCCCGCGCGTCGCGGCCGCTTCCATCACGCCCACCGCGACCTTGTCGTTGAAACACGCCACGGCGCTCGGACGCGGCCGAATGTCGAGCAGTTCCCCGCCGGCCCAGACCCCGGTCTTGGCGGCGGGCTCGCCGTACCGCATCAGCTCCGGGTCGCCCAGTACCCCGGCCTCGGCCAGCGCGGCGAGGTGCCCGCCGACCCGGTCGTCGCGCGTGTGCCAGTACGGCGGGCCGGTGATGACTCCGATCCGGCGGTGACCGAGTTCGATCAGGTGCCGGGTGATGGCCCGGGCGCCGGAAAAGTGTGCCGCCGAGATCGACACCATGCCGCGCGGAACGGCGGTGCGCGGGTCCACCACCACGAACGGGTAGTTGCGTGCGGCCAGCGCCTCCAGGTCGGCGCGCGGTTCCGGCGGAAGGATCAGCACCGCGCCGTAGACGTCGCCGCGGCGCGGCAGCTCGCGCACCACGGCGGACTTCATCACCGCGTCGCCGGCGTCGAGGAGCATGCTCTGGCCGTGCGCGGCGAGCGTCTCGGCGATCGACGTGACGATGTGCCCGAAGTAGTCGGTGAGCAGGTACGGGCAGCGCACGAACACGGACGGGCGGACGGCCGGCCGCGCCCGCGGCTGCGGGCGGCGGCGCGGTCGCGGTGCCCGGTCGCCAAGCCGTTCGACCACCAGGCGCACCCGCTCACGCGTGTCTGAGGCGACGTTGCCCCCGCCGTTGAGCACGCGCGAGACGGTGGCGATCGACAGCCCGGTCTCGGCCGCGATGGCCCGCACAGTCACCCGGCCGGTGCCGGTAACAAGATCTGAAACTGGATCTTGTTTCATCGCTTCTCCGTTAATAAACCATCAATATTGTCGGCGCATGTTGACTCACTTCGAATCCACTGTTGCAATCACCGCGAAATCATTTCCAGATTGTTTCAGAAACAATTCGATGGTAGCTCAACAGAAGGGATCGCCGGTATGCGTCTACCAAAGAACCCCATGAAACCGTGGCGGGCCGCGCTAGGCCTGGCTGCCGCCACCGCAATCGCATCTGGCGGCCTCGGGCTCGCCACCATCGTTCCTGCCGCCGCGGCCGGGTCCGCCTTCCCGGCCCACTTCGCCGCACCTTACCTTCAGATCGACTCGTCGGACGCCGGGGATATGGCGGCTGACATGGCCGCGACCGGCCTGAAGTACTACACGCTGGCCTTCCTCATCCCGCAGTCCGGCTGCACCCCGGAGTGGGAGGACGACGGCTCGGGCGTCGGCGCCTTCGCCTCGCAGATCAGCGCCATTCAGGCCGCCGGCGGCAACGTGATGATCTCCTTTGGCGGCGAGTCCGGCGGCGAGCTCGCGCAGACCTGCACGAACGTATCCCAGCTCACCGCCGCGTACCAGAACGTGGTGAACACCTACGGCGTCAACCGCCTGGACTTCGACATCGAGGGCGGCGTGCTGTCGGACACCGCCGCCACCTCAGTGCGCGACCAGGCGCTCGCCGCGCTGCAAGCCGAGGACCCGTCGGTGCAAATCGACTTCACCCTCGCCGTCGCACCGCAGGGGCTGCCGACCGGCACCGGTTCGGAGTACGCGCTGCTGCAGGACGCCCAGGCCAAAGGGGTAAGGGTGTCTGTCGTCAACATCATGACGATGGACTTCGGCGCCGGGTCCAACGACCTCGCGGACGCCGAGTCCGCCGCGCAGGCCACGGCGGGCCAGTTGTCCGGCCTGTACGGGATCTCCACCTCGGCGGCTTACGGCATGATGGGCCTGACGCCGATCGCCGGCACCAACGACGACGGCACCTACTTCTCCACCTCGAACGCCCAGTCGCTGGAGAGCTTCGCCGCGTCCAACGGCGTCGCGGAGCTGTCCTTCTGGGAGGTCGACGGCTACGACAAGCCGACCGGCTACCAGTACTCGTCGATCTTCAACCAGATAACAGGCAGCAGTGGCGGCGGAGGCGGCACGGGCACCGGGGCCAGCGGGCAGATTACCGGATACGAGGGCCTGTGCCTGGATGACCGCTCGGCCAGCACCGCGGACTTCAACCCGATCCAGGTCTACACCTGCAACGGGACCGACGCGCAGGACTGGACCGTGAACAGCAACGGGACCCTGACGGTCCTGGGCAACTGCCTGGACGTCGACGGCGCTGGCACGGCCAACGGCACCACCGTCGACCTGTATCCCTGCAATGGCACCGGCGCGCAGTCCTGGGTTCACGAGTCCAACGGCGAGCTGGTGAACACGAACTCGGGCAAGTGCCTCGACGACACCGGCTGGGGCGGTTCCGGCACCCAGGTGCAGATCTGGGCCTGCGCCGACACCTCCAACCAGCAATGGCAGCTGCCGTGAAACGACGACTCCTCGCCATCCTCGCGGCGGTAGCCCTCATGGTGGGCCTCGGCGCGGCCGTCGCCCACCAAGCGAAGGCCGCCACCGGGGCCACCGGGCCGATCACCGGGTACGAGGGGCTGTGCCTGGATGACCGCTCGGCCAGCACCGCCGACTTCAACCCGATTCAGGTCTACACCTGCAACGGGACGAACGCGCAGCAGTGGACGGTCGCATCCGGCAACACCCTGCAGGTGCTCGGTATGTGCCTGGACGTCGACGGGGCGGGCACGGCCAACGGCACCCTCGTCGACCTCTACACCTGCAACGGCACCGGCGCCCAGGTCTGGGATCCCCAGTCCAACGGTGAACTCATCAACCCCAACTCCGGCAAGTGCCTCGACGACACCGGCTGGGGCGGCTCAGGCACCCAGGTGCAGATCTGGGCCTGCGCCGACACCTCCAACCAGCAATGGACCCTGCCGGGCGGGTCAACGACGCCGCCGGGCAACACGCCGAACTTCGGCCCGAATGTCTACGTGTTCACCCCCTCGATGTCGACTTCCACGATCCAGAGCGACATCAACTCGGTGTACAACACGCAGCAGTCGAACCAGTTCGGCACCCAGCGCTATGAGCTGATGTTCGAGCCCGGCACCTACAACGTCAGCGTCCCGGTCGGCTTCTACACCGAGGTCGTCGGCCTCGGCCAGAACCCGTCTCAGACGGTGATCACCGGTGGCGGGATCTACGCCAACGCCGCCTGGAACGACGGCAACGCGACCGAGAACTTCTGGCGCGGCGTGGAGAACATCACCATCGACCCGTCGTCCGGCAGCACCGAGTGGGCGGTCTCGCAAGCCGACCCGATGCGCCGGGTACAGATCGACGGAAATCTCGTACTCGACGACGACACCTCGGGCAACACCAGCAGCAACTGGTCGTCCGGAGGCTTCATCAGCGACTCGATCGTCACCGGTCAGGTCAACTCGGGTAGCCAGCAGCAGTTCATCATGCGCAACGACCAGCTGGGCAGCTGGACCGGCTCGAACTGGAACATGGTGTTCGTAGGCGACACCGGGGTCCCGGGCCAGAGCTTCCCGAGCCCGCCGTACACGACGGTGAACCAGACCCCGACGGTCGACGAGAAGCCCTACCTGTACATCGACTCATCAGGGAACTGGGACGTGTTCGTGCCCTCGAACCGGACGAGCTCGACAGGCGTCTCCTGGGCGAACGGGAACACACCGGGGACCTCGCTGCCGCTGAGCGACTTCTACATCGCGACGCCAAGCAGCACGGTCGCGCAGATCAACGCCGCGCTGTCGGGCGGACAGGACCTGCTGTTCACCCCCGGCGTCTACCAGGTCAACGGCACCATCGACGTCAATAACCCCGACACCGTCGTGCTTGGCCTTGGCCTGGCCACGCTGGTGTCGAACGGCGGCGACACGATCCTGCAAACCGCTGACGTCAACGGCATCCGCATCGGCGGACTGATCTTCGACGCCGGCACCACCAACAGCTCCGTCCTCGTGCAGATCGGCCCGGCCGGCTCCAGCGCCGGCCACGCCTCCGACCCGACCGTCCTGTCGGACGTCTTCGCCCGCATCGGCGGCGCCACCACCGGCAAGGCCACGCAGACGCTGCAGATCAACAGCGACAACGTCGTCGGCGACGACCTGTGGCTGTGGCGGGCGGACCATGGCAACGGCGGCACCGTCGGCTGGACGGTCAACACCGCCGCCAACGGCTTGGTCGTCAACGGCACCGACGTCACCATGTACGGGCTCGCGGTCGAGCATTACCAGGCCGTGCAGGTGCAGTGGAACGGCAACGGCGGAGCCGACTACTTCTATCAGAGCGAGATGCCGTACGACCCGCCCAGTCAGTCCGCCTGGATGGACGGATCCTCGGACGGCTACCCGTCGATCGCGGTCGCCAGCGGCGTGACCAGCTTCCAGGCCTACGGTCTGGGCGTGTACTGCTACTTCGACGTGAACCCGAGTGAGATCAGCGCGAACGCGCTCACCTCGCCGACCTCATCCGGAGTCCAATGGCACGACATGGTCACCGTCTCACTTGGCGGCACAGGAACCATCGAGAACATCATTAACGGCACCGGCGCGACGGTCGACTCGGGCAGCACAGTGGCCGACCTGACCAGCTACAACTAACGACGCCCGACCGGGACCCGGCGGCATTCCACCCCTCCAATGCCGTCGGGTCCCACGTGTCATCCAATTGCCAACGGCGAAAGCCACGCCTCCGTTCGGAATAAAAGAATTGATTCGCCCGAACGAATGGTGGCGACTCTCGCAACGGAACGAGCTGCTCGACCGCCCAGCGCCGGTTTCCGGTTGTGCTGAACGCTGGACCGGTTCTGGCCGGTCGAACATTCAGCACAAGGCCCGATCCCGCGCCTGCTACGGTTGTCACAATGTGACTACGGCCACGGATAGGGATCGATGAAGCTCCACGACGTCAAGGGGCCGTGGATCGGCGGCGCGATCCAGGCGCCGCACTCGGCGAACCGCGTGACGCTGATCAGCCCCGTGACCGAGCAGCGGCTGGCGACCGCGCCCGACTGCGACGCGGCCGACGTCGCCGCCGCCGTCCGAGCGGCCCGCGACGCGCTGCCGGCCTGGGCTGGTCTCCCGTCGGCCGATCGCTCGGGGTTCCTGTCCGAGCTGGCGGCGCGCCTGGAGGCAGCCGACGACCTGGCCGAGCTGGTGACCGCGGAGAACGGCAGCCCGATCACGCGCTCACGGTCGAGCAACGGCTTGGTCCCTGTACGCACCTACCGGTACAACGCTTGCCTTGCCGCAGACCTCGTCGACGATGAGGTCCGCGACTGGCAAGGCCAGCAGACCATCGTGCACGGCGCCCCCGTCAGTGTCGTCGCCGCCATCGTGCCGTGGAACGCGCCGCAGGTGCTGATCTCCAACAAGCTCGGCCCCGCCCTCGCCGCCGGCAACACGGTCGTGCTCAAGCCGTCCCCTGAGACGTCGCTCGACGCCATCCGGCTGGCCGAGCTGATCGCCGACAGTGGCTTCCCGCCCGGGGTGGTGAACTTCGTCACCGGCGGCCGTGCCACGGGCGAGGCGCTCGTCGCCCATCCCGGTGTCGACCTAGTCTCGTTCACCGGCTCGACCACGGCGGGGCGGTCCATCGCCGCTCAGTGCGGGCAGTTTCTGCGGCCGGTCATCCTCGAACTCGGCGGCAAGTCCGCCGCGGTGATCCTCGAGGACGCCGACCTTGACGTGTTCCGCGCGCAGCTGATCGCCACCTGCGTCCCGAACACCGGGCAGGTCTGCTACTCCTCGACCCGGCTGCTCGCCCCCCGGTCCCGCTACGAAGAGGTCATCGAGGCTACCGGCGATGTGCTGGCGACGGCCCCGCTCGGCGACCCCAGCGACCCCGCGACGGCCTTCGGGCCGCTGGTCAGCGAGGCGCAGCGAGCCCGGGTGGAAGGCTACATCGCCTCGGGTGTCACCGACGGGGCCCGCCTCGTGCTCGGCGGCGGCAGGCCGGCGGGCCTGCCGGTCGGCTACTACGTCGAGCCGACCCTGTTCGCGGACGTGGACAACAACCTCCGCATCGCGCAGGAAGAGATATTCGGGCCGGTGCTCGCCGTGATCCCGTACAAGACCGAGGACGAGGCGGTGCGCATCGCCAACACCTCGGCATACGGGCTTTCCGGTTCGGTGTTCACCAGCGATATCGGGCACGGTACCGAGATCGCCCGCCGGATCGACTCCGGCGCGGTGAACATCAACGGATACCGCGCCGCCCCGAACGCGCCTGTCGGCGGGCATAAGGCCAGCGGCCTAGGACAGGAGGGCGGGCCTGAGGGATTGCTCGCCTACCGCAAGCAGACATCCATTAGCCTCCCGATGTCGGCTGGATGATGTTGAGAGTGGCCGTGGCCTCCGCCACCACCCCGGAGTAGCCCTCCGCCGTGAACTCGACGGTGGCTTGGAGCCCGATGGCCTCACAACCGGCGATCGGGTCCTCGTACTCCTGGTCGGTCGTGTAAACGCCGCCGGGCGCCATCGAGTAAGGCCGCGCTATCGGGTCGATGACCGGGCACCCTGGCGGCAGCCCTCCGCCTGGCCAGGTGAACCTGCCGTACCAGATGGTGTTGCCTTGCAGGGTCTGGTTCGTGCAGTTCTGGGCGACCAGAGTCAGCGTGGACGGCTCCCCGACCGGGACGCTGGGCGGGCTGAAAGCGAAGTACTCGATGGCGATGACGCTGCTGGAACTGGCGCACGTCGGTGTTGTCGTGGCCGCATTCGCGGAGCCTGTGGCCAGAATCGCCCCTGCGGGCAGCATCGCCGCGGCGACGGCGATCATTAGCGGTTTGCGGAACATGACTCTCCCTTCACTGGCGCTGTGGCGCCATCCGGTGAGGCGAGTGTCATTCGAGCGGCTGGGCTACACAACGGCGGGACCGGCGCGCGGGAAATCCATGCTGGACAGCCAGCCAAGTCACAACCAATGCGGCGCCGACGCACTGAATGTTTCAATAATGGGCCGGATCGGAGTAGCGGCTATCAGCCGAAGGTGAATGAGTAGGCCGCCAGGCCCGGTGAGAGCCGGATGACCACCGTGCTGGACCGGGCGGGCTGTTCGGTGGCGACGGTGTAGATGTCGGGTGCGCCGAAGACGCGGATGACCTTGCTCGTGCCGTTCACGGAGACCGTGAGCGTGCCGGTGCCTCCGACGTCAAGGTAGACATGGGAGGCGTGGAAGGCGAGCGTGATCCCGGCGTCCTTGCCCGCGGTGATCGACTGCTGTCCGATGGTCCAGTCGCCGGCGAGGCCGAAGGAGTCCGAGGGAAGCGTGGCGGGCGGCGCGAACCGGCCGGTGACGTAGGCGGAGCTGCCACTGTAGAACTGTTCCCGGTCGGCGCCGAGGTAGGTCTCCGGCGTCAGCCCGGGGTCATCGGGGGTGAGGTCGGGGACACTGGTCGGCGGCGGCAGGGTGAGCCCGGGGCGGGCGGCGACGAGCAGCTGGCGGATGAGCTGCTCCTCGCTGGTGTAATCGCCTTCTCCGATGGAGATGTGCCGGATCCGGCCCTGGGCGTCGATGAGGTACGACGCCGGCCACGACTGGTTGTCGTAGGCGTTCCACGTGTCGTAGGAGTTGTCGAGCGCGACGGGGAAGGTGAGGCCGAGCCGGTGCACGCCGGCGGCGACGTTGGACGGCACGTGCTCGAAGGCGTACTCGGGCGTGTGGACGCCGACGACCACGAGCCCGTCGGCGGCATAGTCCTTGGCCCACGCCTCGACGTGCGGCAGTTCGCGCTGGCAGTTGATGCAGGAGTAGGCCCAGAAGTCGACGAGGACGACCTTGCCCCTGAGTGCGGCAAGGCTTAGCGGCTGCCCGTCCGGGGTGTTCAGCCACTGCTGGATGCCGCGGAAGCCGGGCGCGGGGCCGCACTGCTCAAGCCCGGAGCCGCCACCGTAGTAGGCCGCCTCCTGGCAGTCCTGCAGCGACGCGCCGGCACTGCTGCCCTGGGCCGCGGCGGCGCCCTTCTCCAGTGAGTTGCCGAGGGCTTGGGTGTAGTTCGGGATATGGCTCTGGACAAGATCGGAGATGTTGAACGTCAAGGCGACGGCCAGGGCGATGATCACGACGCCGCTGACCGCCCGGAAGACGCCCTGACGACGGCGGAAGGCCCCCAGCCGCCGGGTCAGTCCGCGACCCGCCAGCGCGAAGGCGAGCAGCGGGATCGCGGTGCCGACGGCGAAGCCCAGGGTAAGACCGATCGTGCGCAGGCCGATGTGGCCGGTCGCGCCCGCCACGATGATGGCGGCCAGGACGGGCCCCGCGCACGGCACGAACACCGCGCCGAGCGCGATCCCGAGAAGGAAGCCGCCGCGCCCGGTGCCGAGGGCGCGCTGGGGGAACCGGTAGAAGGGCCGCTCGATCAGGTGACCGAGCGGCGGAACTAGCAGCGCGAGTCCGACCAGCACGAGCAGGGCGAGGCCCAGCCAGCGGATGGCGTCGGCCGGCAAGTGCAGGCTGGCGAGAATGAGGCTGCCGAAGAGCGTGAAGACCGCGAAGCTCAGCGTCAGGCCCAGGACGACGAGGTAGGGCCGCCGCCGCGCCGGCTCCCCGTCAGGCTCGGCGCTGCCGCCGCCGAGAAAGACGACGGGAAGCACTGGCAGCACGCACGGAGACAAGCCCGTGATGATCCCGCCGACCAGGCCGATCAACACCAGCGTCACGGCACAACCTAACGTCTCGTTCCGGGTGGCCGGCTACAGCTTGGTGTTCTCGTAGCCTTCCGGGTGTCCTTCGAGGATCATGAACTTGACTTCGAGGAACGGCGTCAGGCCCTCGTGCACGCCCTCGCGGCCGATGCCGGACTGCTTGTACCCACCGAAGCTTACGCCGAAGTCGGTGCGCATCGCGTTGTGGCCGACAGTGCCGGAGCGAAGCCGGGGCGGCGACCTGGCGGGCCCGGTTGACGACCCGATCGCCGCAGGTACTCCGCCCGCCGCTCGTGCGTCAGCCACGGCCACGGGCCGCTGTCGAACGCCTCGCGCGCCGCGCCGACCGCCCACCACACTAAGCGGGGACGGTACCCGCGCCAGGCGCTGGGCATTGACCGTTTTGACCATCTGTGTGTCAATGTGATTACAGGACATTTCCCCTCGATGTCGAGCAAATTAGCGCGCCTGGTGACACAGGAGGGAACAGTTATGACCCCTGGCCCACTGCGAAATCTGAGGCGCGTTCTCGTTGTCGCCTGCCTGGTGCTGGCGGGCGCGGCCGCGGTCTCCCCGCGAGCGCAGGCGCAGACAACGACCACGATCAACGCGAACGGGACCAGCGCGGGACTCACGTTCGGCGGAATCGGCGCGATCAGCGGGGGCGGCGGCAATTCCCGGCTGCTGACCGACTACCCCGCCGCGCAGCAGCAGCAGATCCTGGACTACCTGTTCAAGCCCGGCTACGGCGCCAGCCTGCAGATCCTCAAGGTCGAGATCGGTGGCGACACGAACTCCACGGACGGCTCGGAGTCCAGCATCGAGCACACGTCCGGCTCCGTCGACTGCGCCAACGGCTACGAGTGGTGGCTGATGGAACAGGCCAAGGCGCTCAACCCGAACATCGAGCTGTACGGGCTCGCCTGGGGAGCGCCCGGCTGGATCGGCGGTGGAAACTTCTGGTCCACCGACATGATCAACTACCTGGTCAGCTGGCTGAGCTGCGCGTCCTCGCACGGTCTCACGATCAACTACCTCGGCGGCTGGAACGAGCGCGGCTACAACATCTCCTGGTACGAGCAGCTCAGGTCCACGCTGAACGCCGACGGGTATTCGGGTGTGCAGATCGTAGGGGCCGACAGCGACTGGTCCATCGCCACCGACATCGCTGACAATTCCGCCTTCGCGAACGCGGTCTCGATCATCGGCGTGCACTACCCCTGCACGGGCGGCGACGGCGGCAGCGCGGACACGTGCCCGGCCAACGCGACGGCGGAGGGCACCGGCAAGCCGCTGTGGGCCAGCGAGAACGGATCCCAGGACCTCAACGGGGGCGCGCCAGCGCTGATCCGGTCCATCACCCGCGGGTACACCGACGCGGAACTGACCGCCTACATCAACTGGCCACTTATCGCGGCGATCTACCCGGACCTGCCCTATGACGATGACGGGCTGATCCTGGCCAACCAGCCGTGGTCGGGTGCCTACAGCATCGGCGCGAGCCTGTGGGCAACCGCTCAGGTCACCCAGTTCACCGCCCCGGGCTGGAAGTTCCTCAACTCAGGCTCCGGGTACCTCGGCGGCAGCGAGTCCAACGGCAGCTACGTCACGCTGAAGTCCACCGACGGCACCGACTACTCCACGATCATCGAGACCACCACCGCGACCGCGGCACAGACCGTCAACGTCACCGTGTCGGGCGGACTGTCCACTGGAACCGTGCACGTGTGGTCCACCGATCTCGCCGCGCCGACGGCGGCAGGCACGTTCGCGCAGCAGGCTAGCATCACCCCGGTGAACGGCTCGTACTCGCTCACCGTGCAGCCCGGCTACGTCTACACCCTGACGACCACGACCGGCCAGGGCAAGGGCACCGCGACCAGCCCGGCCCAGGCCACGCTGCCGCTGCCCTACTCCGACACCTTCGGCGGCGACACCGTGGGCCAGCAGCCGCCGTATCTGTCGCAGATGCAGGGCGCGTTCGAGATCGAGGCGTGCGCCGGCGGCCGTTCAGGGAACTGCCTGCAGCAGCAGGCGGCGACCCAGCCGATCGAGTGGGACAACAACGCCACCCCGTACACCATCGGCGGGAACCTGAGCTGGGCGAACTACACGGTCTCCGCCGACGCGCTGATGCAGCAGGCGGGCTCGGTCCAGCTTCTCGGCCGGGTCGGCGCGCAGCAGTCGTTCTCGCCGGCCGACATCAACGATTACTACCTGCAGCTCAGCAACACGGGCGCCTGGTCTATCGTGCAGAACTCCACCAGCGGCACGCTCACCACGCTGGCCAGCGGCACGGTCACCGCGCCCGGCCTCGGCACCTGGCAGCAACTGTCGCTGACCTTCAACGGCCACACGATCAGCGCGGCCATC
>Ga0210395_10002488_pt1 | contig 14317 bp, 9 predicted proteins | sample IncBWH4OmetaG_FD_150861 | JGI IMG/M metagenome (GOLD analysis project Ga0210395, IMG submission 150861) | Forest soil microbial communities from Barre Woods Harvard Forest LTER site, Petersham, Massachusetts, United States - Inc-BW-H-4-O ... | reverse complement strand
CGGCGACGTCTCCCTTTCCGCTGGGAGGTTCGCGATGCAGAGCCTATGGAGCAACATAGCGGGCGGCTGTGTCATGTCATCTGGGAAGCTCCCGCTCAGCGTCACCCGGCTTGGCAACCAGGTGAGCACGACCGGTAAGGCGGTCAGCCTGCACGTGCAGGCGCGGACCTCACCGGCGTCGACGGTCACCTTCCGGGCATCCGGCCTCCCCGGCGGGCTGTCGATCAGTCTTTTCTCCGGGGTGATCCATGGCACTCCCAACGTCACCGCGGGCACCTTCACGACCAAGGTGAGCGTGGCGTACTACGACGGCGCGTTCGGGTTCACCTTCACCTGGCGCGTTAGCTCGCCGCCTGGGCAGCTAAAGGGGGACGCGGCCAAGTGCGTGGACGACTCGCACGGGTCCGCGGCCAGCGGCAACGCGATCGACACCTTCGCCTGCACCGGCAAGACGCCGCAGCGCATCACGTTCACGTCCAACGGGGAACTCCAGCTGGTTGGCAAGTGCATCACCGCGACCAGCGTCGCGTACCTCGAGCCCTGCACGGGCAGGACGAGCCAGGTGTGGACCCGGCTGGGCAACGGCGAGTACGTCTTGCGCGCGAGCGGGAAGTGCCTGACCGAGCCCTCAACTCGTAACGGCACCCGCGTCACGCTCGCTGCCTGCAGGAACACGGCCGACCAGCACTGGTCGCTCCCCTAGGCCGCGTCGGCGCTGCACGAGATGAACGGCTGGGAGGGTGGATAGCCACCCTCCCAGCCGTTGCTCAGGTCAGCTGCTGTAGACCTGCAGTTCAGAAAGCTGCCCAGCCGGCCACCCGGTGTTGGCGGTAAACGTCAGCTTCACGTACCGCACCGTGGCGGCCGTGAAGGTGATGCTGGCCGTGTTACCAGTCGAGGGGTTGAAGGTATACCCCTGTGACGGCACCAGCGTGGTGTAGTTGGTGCCGTCCGTGCTGCCTTGGATGGTAATGGTCTGGGTGCGGGTGTTCCACGCGCTGGACGGCGGCAGGTACATCACTATCCTGCTGATGCTGGTCGCCGAGCCCAGGTCCACCTGGAACCATTGCGGGAAGTCATTGTCGGTGCTTTCCCAGTAGGTGCTCGTGTTGCCATCGACCGCGTTGGCTGGCACGTAGGTCTGGGTGTAGCCGCTGGCGGTGACTGGCTGATTGAGAGCAAGGTTGACGCTCGAGTTGACTCCGGTGCCGGAAAGCGCGACGGTCAGCGGGCTGCCGGGGGCGCTGCTCGCGACCGACAGGCTTCCGCTGGCCGAGCCGGTCCCGGTCGGCGCGAACGTGACGCTGACCGTACAGGACCCGCCCGCGGCGATCGATCCCCCGCACGTGTTGGTCTCGGCGAACGGACCGCTTGCGCTGATCGAGGAGACCGAAGCGGCGGTGCTGCCGGGGTTGGACACCGTGACGGTCTGCGCGCTGCTGGTCGACCCGGTCGCCACACTGCCGAACGAGAGGCTCGACGGCGACGCCGTCAAGGCGCTGCCGCTAGTCCCTCCGCCGGGGAAGACCTCGAACTCCGAGAGTTGGGCGGCGTCCCAGCCCGTGTTGCCGGTGAAGCTCAGCTGCACGTACCGGGCGCTCGTTCCGGACGGCAGGCTGATCGTGACCGTGTTGCCCGTCGCGGGGTTGAACGTGTACCCGGCCGAGGCGACGATCTGGTTGAAGGTGGAGTCGTTGGTGCTGCCGAGGACCGACAGCGTCTCAGTCCTGGTGTTCCACGCGCTCGACGGTGGCAGGTCCAGTGTGATCGATCCGATGGACTGGACCGAACCCAGGTCTACCGTGATCGTCTGCGGATAACCGGCACCGTCGGTGCTCTCCCAGTAGGTGCTGGTGTTGCCGTCGACGACGTTCGCCGGCACGTAGGTCTCGTAGTCGCTGCTCGCGCTCACTGGCTGCCCTAGGGCCAGGTTCGTCGTCGAGGTGACGCCCGTCCCTGACAGGGCAACGGTCAGCGGGCTGCCCGGGGCGCTCGTCGCCACCGACAGGGTTGCGCTGGCCGCGCCACCGCTGGTCGGGGCGAACGTGACGCTGACCGTGCACGAGCCGCCCGCGGGGATAGAACTGCCGCACGTGTTGGTCTCAGCGAACGGACTACTGGTGCTGATCGACGAGACAGACGCGGCGGTGCTCCCGGGGTTGGACACCGTGACGGTCTGCGCGGCGCTGGTCGAATCGGCCGCCACGTCACCGAACGACAGGCTGGTCGGCGACGCCGACAGCGCGCCCGGCTGCGCGGGCTCGGGGAACGACGTGAGCACTGGCGTCGTGCTCCAGCCGGAGTTGCCGCTGCCGAGGTTGAAGGTGAAGCCGCCCGCGACATCTCCCGGGTAGGTGTAGTTGTACGCGCCTGGCACGCCAATCCCGCTGGCGGTTACCCCGCTCACGCTGGCCGAGCCCGCGGTCTCGGCCTGCATGACGACCGTGCCGACGTTCTGGACCTGCACGTTCGAGATGTTGACGCCGGTGAGTTCGTTTCCGTCGCCGTCACCGCTGACGAACTCGAACGCGCTCCACGGGCTGTCCAGAATGGCGCCGCCGCTGTAGTTCACGGTCACGCCGCTGAAAGCGTAATCGTAGGCGTCGAACTGGACCGCGCTCATCGGGTGATCCCAGTTCGGGTTATAAGCGCCCGCGCGGATCAGGTAGTTGCCCGAGACCGTTATTGTCCCGGACAGCGGAACGAAGCCGGGCGACAGGAACTGCTCATTCGAGATGTCGATGCCGCTGCCGAGGGCGTTCGTGTCGGCCACCACGTTGTTGGAAATGGTGTTGTTAGAACCGCCGTAATCGGCGATGCCGTTGGCCAGGGTCGGCTGGACGATCGTGTTGTTGCTGAACGTGATGCTGGAGTCCGCGGCGGGATAGGACCAGATCGCCAGGCCGTCGTCTCCGGTGTTCCTGATGAAGTTGTTCTTCACCGTGCAGCCGGTGGCATTGCCGTTGAAGTTCAGCCCGTCGGCGTCGGTCGACTCGATCACGCTGTTCTCTACGGTGCAATTGCTGTTGCCGTACTGCAGCCAGAAGCCGACGTTGGTGTCCTGGATCCACAGCCCGTTCACGGTCCAACCGCTGCCAAGCGACCCGTCGATCGCGTTCTCGGTGCTCGAATCGTTCCGGCCGACGGTGGAGCCGAGAATCGCGAAGCCGCTGAGGTTGATCGGGCCGGCCACGGCTGACGTGTTGTCGATGAGCTCATTGGTCTTGATCTGCGAGTACCAGTCGCCCGCGCCTTCGATAGTCCCCGCGCTGATCTGGAGCGGCGAGCTAATGAGGAAGGTGCCCGGCGGGATCCACACCGACTCCCCGGCGGCGTTCGCCGCGGATATCGCCTGGTTGAACGCGGAGGTCGAGTTGTTCGCGCCGGTCGCGTCCGCGCCGTAACTGGTCACAGAGACCGAGTTGGCGGGCTGGCTGGCGGCGGCCGGGACGTTGTAGAAGTCGGCAACGTCGATCGTGTACGGGACGGCGGTATCGGTAGAGCCGACTTGCAGCTTCACCGTGCTGCCCTGCGCCAGCGTCTGGCCGAACATCATCCGCGCGTCGTCATAGAACTTGTGCGTCATGCTGCCGGTGATGTCCGAGGTGGTGATGTAGCTGTAGGCCGACGTCAGCGAAAGCTCCTGGCTGAGCTTGGTGCCGTTGACGTAAACGGACAGCGTGCCCGACGCGCCTTGGGGGACCGCGTAGTGGACGTCAAAAGCGTTGGCCGCCTGGGTGAGCGTGAACTGCACGTACTGACCCTGCGCGCTCAGCTGCACCGCCTCGCGCCCGGAAGCCTCGGTGGCCAGGGCGCCTTGCGTGAAGTCTGGGCCGATGATCGTGCCGTTCGTGGCCGCGTTTTCCGCTTCGTACTCGGTGAACGGGACGTTCGCTCCTACGCCGGCGGGGACGCTAAAGGGGGACTGGGCCCAGTAGGGCGGAGTGCCCGGGCTGCTCTGAGCGAACGCGGACGTTCCGGCAACCAGTCCGAGCAGGGTAAAGAACGCCGTGAGAACTGCCGCGGCGGTAAGTCGTTTGCGGGAACCGGCCCCGACGGGACGACGGTGTCGCGATCTGGAACGTAGGGACATGAGAGTGTGCGCCTTTCAGTGCAGACGGGCGGTCTGTGGGCCGTTTGTTGACGACGACCTGAACGGCGGCACGGCAGAACAGGTCGCTGGGCCGGTCCTGGGCAGGGGCCGGTGTGACCGCCGCGTGGCGGCGACGGCCGGTAGGCTGCCGCGGCAAGCGCTGAGAGGGGATAGATCAGCGCCGAGCTATCATCAAGCGGACAATAACATCGAGCTCGTTGTAACGCAATAACGTAACTTCTATTCGCAAGTTTCTGATAAATATGTGGCTATACTTGCGTAACATTACGCCAGCTGGTCAGATGGAACCAGTTAGATTGCCGCTATGCTGAGCGAAGTCCGCGACTCGCGCGCCTCGTTGAATGAAGAGGGAGTGAAAAGAGTGCACTACAGCGTCGGCTGAAAGCGCTTCTGCCGCCTCACCAGAAACGCGTGCTGATTGGATCCGGAATTGAGATGCAATCGAGCAAATCATTTGCGACTTGACTGCAAGAACTTGCAGCAGTTGCCGAACGCTTGCGGTTCAGGCCGCCCGGCGGTGGACCAGCCAGACGGTCGCGGCGATGAGCATCGCTGACAGCGCGAGCAGCCAGCCGCCCTCGATCCATTGGAATGGCCAGAACCGGCTGGCGGGCTGGTAGCTGGTCCATTGCGCGTAGCCGTGCTGCGAGAGGCACTGGATGGAGGTTTGCTGCAACGGCTTGCCGAAGGGCCCCGTTGGAAGGGCAGGGCAGAACCGGCTGAAGAGGCTGTCAGGAGGATAGGAACCGAAGGCGAACTTGCCGCCCCTGGTCCACCACTGGCCGATGATCCACGCGGAACCGGGCACGTTCGGGTTGCTGGTGACCAGCGGCGCCAGGTAGTGCTGACGGAGAAACCCGCCGGCCGCGAAGGCGAGCCCGGCGTAGACGGCCAGGGTGGCGGCGATCGCGGGGACAACCCGGCGGATGAGCAGGCCGGCCAGCGCGCCGATCGCGAAGGCGGCCAGCGTCCAGGCGGCGAACCCGACCCCGCGCAAGTCGAACACGCCGGGAGCGAACGGGGGCACCTCGGAAATGCCCATGGCCTGGTTGCCCGGGGCGAAATACGGCTGGTAGTACCAGGACAACAGCACGCTGAGGGCTCCGGCCGGGGCGGCGACCGCGACCGCGAGCGGTACCAGCTTGGCGAGCGTCCACCGCCACCGGCCGAAGCCCTGGGTCCAGGCGTACCGGTAGGTGCCGGTCTCCAGCTCCCTGGCCAGCGCGGGAGCCCCGACGAACGCCCCGATCAGCACGGGCACCGCCTGCAGGATCAAGCCATTCGCCAGAAAACCGTTCGTGCCAATGAAGCTGGTGATCCTGTCGCCGCAGGCGACTGAGGTTACCGATTGGCAGGCGGCAACCGTGGCGGCGTACGCGTGGTGCGTTTTCAGGCCGGCGAGCCACAGGCACACTGCCAGCGCGCCGACGAACACGGCCACGCCGGCCAGCGCAATCCGGTGCTGCCGCCAGGTGACCCAGGCCATCCGCCGCCACGGCACCGGCCGCAAGCTCGCGTCCTCTTCGGCAGGAGCGGGCGGAGTCAGCGTGGTCACCGCGGCCCCTGCGACGGCTGGGTGCTCCGGCCGCGGTCGGGGCCGGGCAGAGCGGTGGCGGCGGGCTCGCGCAGGTAGGCCAGGGCGAGTTCTTCCAGGCGGACACCGTGCGCCTCCCAGCATGGCGGGACCGGATCATCCGCGGTGGCCCGGACCAGCAGGTGGGCCTGCGCCTCGGCCCGCTGGACGCGCACCACCGGCCGGTCGGCGTAGTTACCGGCCTCGGCGGCCGGGCCGGTCAGCATGCGGTGGGAGGCGAGCAGGTCCTCGACCTCCCCGGCAACCTGTACCCGGCCCCGCGATACCAGGACGAGGTAGTCGGCCACCCGCTCAAGCTCGGCCAGCACGTGCGAGGACAGCACCACCGATACGCCGTCGTCGGCCATCGCGGTCAGCACCGTGGCCATGAAGTCGTGGCGGGCGACCGGGTCGAGCATCGCGACCGGCTCATCAAGCAGCAGCAGCTGAGGCCGCCGGGCCAGCGCCAGGGTCAGCGCGAGCTGCGCTTGCTGGCCGCCGGACAGCCTGCCTGCCTTCCGCTTCAGCGGGATGCCCAGCTCGGCCAGCCTGGCCCGCGCATATGCCTGGTCGAAGCGCCGGTTCAGGTTGCGGGTCAGGTGCAGCATGTCCGCCACGCTCAGGTTCTTGTACAGGGGCGTGTCCTGGGCGACGAACGCGATGCCGTCCAGCGCGGCCGGCGACCCGGCGGGCCGGCCGCCCAGCACCGTCATGCCGCCCGCCGACGGCGATGCCAGCCCGGCGGCTAGGTTCAGCAGCGTGGTCTTGCCCGCGCCGTTAGGACCGACCAGCGCGGTCACGTGCCCGGCCGGGATCGCGAGCGAGCAGTCGCGCAGCGCCCACGTGCTGCCGTACCGCTTGCCCAGGCCGCTGGTCTCGATGACGTTCGTGCTCATGCGACGCCCTCCGTTCCGCCGCCTGCCATGCCGCGACGGGAGTCGGAGCCGCCGCGGCGGTTAAAGAAATCCCGCAGCGCACTCGTGAACAGCGCCACCATCCCGTCCTCGTCAAGGCCCGACGCCTCGGCCGAAGCCAGCCAGCTGAGCAGGGACCGGTGCAACCCGGTCAGCTCGGGCAGCGCGACCTGGGTGAGGGTGGCCTGGATGAACGTGCCCTGGCCCGGCCGGCCGGCCGCCAGGCCCTTGGTCTCCAGCTCCTTGTAGGCCTTCAGCACCGTGTTCGGGTTGATCGCCAGCGCGGCGACCACGTCCCTGACCTTGGGTAGCTGGTCACCTGGCTTGAGGTAGCCCAGCCGCAGCGCGTGCTCGACCTGGTGCACGAGCTGCAGGTAGGTCGGCACTCCTGAGGTCGCGTCCAGCCGGAACTCGATCGGCGACCGGGCCGCGGCCCGCCCGGACGAGGCCGTCTTTCCGGCCCCGCCACCGGGGCGGCCACCCTCAGCGCTTACCTCTTTATCTATAGCCATAAGACAAAGGTACAACAACGAGCAGCGCTGTCAAGCGGCCTGATTACAGATTCGCGATCTGCCACGCATCGCCGCGCGGCACCGCAATAGTGTCGTACTGCGCTGGTCTCGCTGGCGCTGCTGGTGCGGCTAGCAGGGCTGATCTTAGCCAGGGGAGCTGGCATGGAGGGCTTGACCGAGGCGGATCCGCGAGCGGTTGGCGAGTTTCGGATCCGGGCGCGGCTTGGGGCCGGCGGGATGGGCCAGGTATTCCTGGCGACATCACCTGGCGGGCGGATGGTGGCGGTCAAGGTCATCCATCCGGAACTGGCGCGCGACTCCGAATTTGTCCGGCGGTTCCGCGGCGAGGTGGAGGCGGCGCGGCGAGTAAGCGGTATGTACACCGCACCCGTCGTGGCGGCGGGCGTCGAAGAACGGCCGCCCTGGCTGGCGACCGCGTTCGTTCCCGGGCCGTCGCTCGCTGACATCGTCTCCCGCTACGGGCCGCTGCCGGTCCCGGCGCTATGGCGGCTGGCCGCCGGGCTGGCGGACGCGCTGCGTGCGATTCACGCCGCGGGACTGGTGCACCGTGACCTGAAACCCGCCAACGTGCTGCTCGCCTCGGACGGCCCGCGGGTCATCGACTTCGGCATCTCCCGCGCCGTCACTGATTCCCGGCTGACCGCGACGGGGGCGATCATCGGCACGCCGTCCTTCATGTCACCCGAGCAGGTGGAAGGGAACGCGGCGGGGCCGCCGAGCGACGTGTTCTCGCTGGGATCCGTGCTGGCCTTCGCCGCGTCCGGCGTGTCCCCGTTCAGCCCCGGCCCCAGCGGGTCGTCGGCGTCGGTGCTATACCGCGTCGTGCACGGATCGCCGGAGCTGGGTGCCGTTCCCGGTGAGGTGCGGGAGCTCATCCAGGCGTGCCTGGCGAAGGAGGCGGCGTGGCGTCCGGACCTCGGCCAGGTGGCCGCGCGCTGCGCCGCGGCAGCGGAGTACCTGGGCATGTCGCCGGTCGCGTTCTGGCCGCCGGAGGTGGCCCGCGTGATCGAGGCACAGCAGGCGGCCTTGGCCGCGGAGGTAGAGGCCCTGCCGGTGTCGGCCGGGTGGCCGCGGACCGGCCCGTCCCGGCGAGGGTCACCGGACCCGACGGGAGCATGGGCGCCCGCCTGGGCGTCGGGGCAGACCTCGCCGTCCGCGCTACCCGCATCGGCTGGCACGGGCATGAACGTGAGCCGTCGCAACCTGCTCATCGGCGCCGGAGCGGGAAGCGCCATCGTGGCCGGCGGCGTCGTCGCATGGGTCGTTAGCGCACGGTCCCCGGCACACACCCCCCGGGGCACCGGGTACGAGGCGACCAGGGCACGATCGCCCGTCGGGGCCGGAGCGGGCGAGACAGGACCGGGCTCGATCGCATGGGCGTTCACGACGGGCGACGAGATACTGTCCAATCCCTGCGTGGGAGACGGCGTCGTGTACGTGGGCAGCAAGGACAACTACCTCTACGCCGTCAACGCCGCGACAGGGAAGCAGACCTGGAAATCCCGCCAAGGGTGGGTATCAGCGGCACCCCAGGTCGTCAACGGCATGGTCTGCGTGGCCACGGTCACGGGGGAATTCTCCGCGATCCGCGCCACCACCGGCAAGGTGGCCTGGCGGCGGCAGACCGGTACGCCAGCGGTCTTCAAGCCCGATTGGGCGGTGGACGGGGGTGCCGTGATCCTCCAGTCGACCACCCAGCCGCTGACGGTGTACGACGCGGTGACCGGCTCGAAGGGCAGCACGACGTTCGGCTCCCCTGGGCAGTTCGCCGGGGGTGCCATCGGCACGGCGAACGGTGTGCTCTACGCGGTCGAAGAATCCAGTGCGCTATTCGCGGTGCGGATCGCGACGGCGACCACACTGTGGCAGCGCTACGTGTCCTCGAACGAGAGCGGGTTTTTCACCAGTATCGTCATCATCGACGGCGCCATCTACATCACCGACGATAGCGGCACGTTGTACTCGCTGAACGCCGCGAACGGGAACAGCAACTGGACCTATCAGGCGGGCGCCAGTCAGCTGTCGACTCCTGTCGCCGCCGACGGCATCGTCTACGTGACCGACGACAGCGGGATCTTGCATGCGATCACCACGGCGGGCGGCAAGCGAGTGTGGACGCGCCAAACCGTTTCCAGCGGCGAGATCGGCCCGGCGTTCCACCGGGGTAGGCTCTACGTTTCTACCGGTCTGGCGGTCCAGGCGCTCGACGCGAGGACCGGCAAGACAGTGTGGTCCCGCACCCCGCGAAACACGGGCGCGTTCGTCTCCACCCCGGCGGTTGCCAACGGCCTCGTCTTCATCGGCAGCACGAACGACAACCTCTACGCGATCCGTGCGTGACGAAGGTCAGCGTGCGGATGATCGCCACGGCGCGCGGGCGCCCAGCCGCAGCGGGTCGAGCCCGGACCACTTGTGCCCGCCGCCGTAGAACTTGGTGCCGGCCAGGAGGGTCACCATCGGTTTGGTGAACAGGAACACCACGATCACGTCGATGAGCGTGGTCAGGCCGAGGGTGTAGGCGAAGCCCTGCACGTCGCTGACCGCGAAGTGATACAGCAGCACCGCGGCAAGCAACGACACCGTGTCGGACACCAGAATGGTGCGCCGGGCGCGCTTCCAGCCGCTCTCCACCGCCGGGCGCAGCGACTTGCCGTCCCGCACCTCATCCCGCAACCGCTCGAAGAACACGATGAACGAGTCCGCCGTGATGCCGATCGCGACGACGAGGCCCGCGATGCCAGACAGCTCCATCGTGAAGTTCTGGTACTTGCTGAGCAGCACCACCGCGAGGTAGGCCAGCAGCGAGGCGATCAGCAGGCTGGACACAGACACGATGCCCAGGCCCCGGTAGTACACGAACAGATAGATGATCACCAGGACCAGCCCGATGACACCCGCCGTGAGGCCCGCGACGAGCGAGGCGTGGCCGAGCTGCGCGGAAATCGAACTGACCGACAGCGGCTCGAAGGACAACGGCAGTGCGCCGTACTTCAGATAGTTCACCAGCTGGTCCGCCTGCGCCTGGGTGAACGGCGCGGCACTGGGGCCGCTGACCTGGAACTGGCCTGAGGTGAGGACGGCCGCAGTCTGCGGTGCGGACACCACGTTGCCGTCGAGCACCATCGCCGTCTGGTCCAGCACGGCGTCGTCCTCGCTGGTGCTGATGCTCGGGTAGTAGTTGTCGTACTGGCGCTTGGTCAGCGCACCGAATGCCGTCGTGGCCTTGCCGTCTAGCGTCAGGCTCACCACCCACTGGGTGGAGTTCGGCAGCAGGCCGACGTTCTCCGAGGTCACGTCGGTGCCCTCGAACACCGCCTTGTCCAGCACGTACTTGCCGCCGCTGGCGTCGCAGGACACGATCTGGCTGCCCACGTCGTCCCACTGGGCCTGCTGCGGCGTGTAGCCGACCGTGGGCTTCCAGGCGTCGTTGACGTTGCCGTTTGAACCCGGCGCGCACCTGAGCTTGCTGAACAGCTTCATGGTGGCCGCATTGACCAGGCTGGCGTTACCGAAGTTCGAAGGCGTCCGGGACAACGAACTGCCCGGGTCAGTGTGAGGCTCCCACAGCAGCACCTGGCGGAACCGCATCTGGGCGGTGCTGCTCAACCATTTGACGACTTCTGCCGGGTCTTGGCCCGGGACGGTAACGTTGATCAGGTTGCCGCCCTGCTGCTGCACCTGGCCCCCGGTGATGCCGGTGCCGTTCACCCGCGACAGGAGAATCGACCCGGCCTGGCTCATCTCCGCGGATGACGGCGGGTGACCCCTCGGCGCCTGCGCCTGGAGCTCCACCTCGGTACCGCTGGACAGGTCAAGCCCAAGCCCGACCTTGAACTGCTGACGCCACAGGCCTGGCCGGAGGGTGTCTACGCCGGTGATCGAGATCAGCATTATCGCGATGATCATTGCCAGCATGGCCAGCCGCTGCCATGGCCGCGAACCGCTTCTGCTCCGGGGTGCCACTGATCGCCTCCGGCTAGGACAAGCCCGCGGACACGAGCGATACCGTCGCGGGCTGTGACAGCCCGGCGGAGGTGATGACGAGATCCTGGAGCCTGCCACCAGGTTCCGCCCTCTCGATGACGACGGTAGCGCCGCCAGGCTGCCAGTACCCGTGCGGGATCAGCCACGCGCGGTAATGGCCTAGCGCGACTGGCCGCGCGTCTCGCGGCAGGTTCGGGTCCCCCCGCGTGCTGGAGATGAACGGCGAGGTGAGCAGCATCACGAGGCACGCACCGGACCCGACCGCCGCGGCGGCAGCCCCCGGTGCCGCCGCCGGGTTCGCGGGCCCGCACGGAGCGGAGCTCACGGCGAGCGGATGGTATTGGCCGGGAAGCTCCAGCGTGTAGGAGGCTAGGCGAAGGGGGACATGGTCGGGGCGCGACGTGCCAGGAACGCCGGTAAGGCCAAGCGACACACCGACGCCGGCGAAGACTGTGACGATGCCGACGGCGCCAGTGACACGGCGGCGGCGGCTCGCGCGGTGACGCGCGATGATCGCCCCGGCGAGCTGGTCATCGGGCAGCACGTCACTGAGCTCGCTCGCCAGCGCTGCCCTCAGGTTGAAGTCATCCTCAGGATGGATCGACACGGCGAACCTTCTTTCCTTCGGCAGGCAGGAGGACCCGAAGCTGCTCCAGCCCCCTGCTAGCCGCGGACTTTACTGTTCCCTCGGCGACGCCGAGGGTGGCGGCGGTCTCTGCGACCGTGGCGTCAAGCAGGTAGCGGAAGACAAGCACCTCCCGCTGGACGGCGGGCAGTTGCCGCAGCACCCGGACCAGCACGTGCCGACGGTCAACCGCCTCGGCGAACGAGGCGACATCCGCCAGTTGGGCCCCATACGCCAGGATTCCCGGTGCTTCAGGGTGACGCGCGCGGTGCCGCCAGCGCTCCCGGCAGACGTTGATCAAGACCGTCCGGCTATAGGCCTCGGGGGCCTGCCTGGCGTGCTCCCAGCGCCGGAACGTTCGCAGCAGCACCGTCTGCACCGCATCCTCGGCCTCCTCCCTGCTGTCGAGCAGCACCAGGGCAGCGCGCAGCAGCGATGTAGACCCGTCCTCGACGAACACGGTGAATTCCGCCTCGCGGTCCCGGGATCTGCTCACCGCGCTACCTCGCACCGCTTCACGACAGTCTTAATGCCGCGAGCCGGGCCGAGGTTCCAGAAACGAAGGGAACTACTTAAGCAGCCGCCTGGCCATGACCATGCGCTGGATCTGGTTGGTGCCCTCGTAGATCTGGGTGATCGTGGACCAGTGGGCAGTCTCCGCAGGTAGATCGCGGCCCGAGCGGCCGGGTGCCGGTGTCAGCTAGTGGATCCCCATCCCCCCGTAACGTAGGCGCGGACGTCGGCGACGCTCCACCAGTCGTTGGGGTCCGCGGTGATGAGGGTCATGCGAACGTATTGGATAGGGTTTCCTGGCAAGTCGATGGTGGTGAACTGGCCGGTTCCTTGCCCATTGGACACGACTGTGTTCCAGTCCGTTCCGTTGGCGCTGGTCTGCACGGTATAGCCGCGCGGGTAGTCGCCGGTGGACGCGCCGGTGTCGAAGACAACTTGACGGGCAGGGATGGCTTTGCCGAAATCGACCTGCAGGTACTGGCCGGGAGCCTGGCCTTCACCAGTTGAGTACCGGGTGCTTGCGTCGCCGTCCACGGCGTTGGCCACGACGTCGCCCGTGCAGCAGGAGTTCGTCGGGCCACTGGGGCTGGCGGTAGCGGTCCAGCCGGTGGGAGCGACCTGCTGTAGAGGATGCCGCCCGGCGAGATTGCCGTTCCAGACGAAGGTGGCCAGCGAGTCGCCGGGCAGGGTATAGGTAAACCGCTGCCGGCCTTCCTGGACGCCGAATGCCTGCGCATCGTCATTCTCATTGTGCGCCACCAGCACCGTCGAGCCATCCGGGTTTCGGAACGCGACGTCCATGACCTCGCCGTTCCATCCAGTGGTGCCGAAGGAGGTGCTGGCGATGCGTACGGCGCCCGGCTGTACGAACCGGGACAGTTGCCCGAGCGCGTAGTACTCGGCGTTGGGAGTGACCGTGTCTCCCGGGCCGATGGTGACGATGCCGGTGCAGGTGCCGCATCCCCCGACGTGTGGGCCGCCACCGGGATTAAGGGCGAGGTCCCAGTTGATCACGGTGCTGGACCAGTTGCGGGTGGAGCCGATCTCCAGGTTCCTGGCATGCCACTTGAGCGTGTCGGAGAAGGTGTCGGCCGGATCGGCGGACTGGCTGCCCGAGCATTCGTCCATGAAGATCTGCAGTTTCGGGTACTCGTTGTGGAACGTCGTCATCGCGCTGGGGTCGCCGTAGTAGCAGTGGAACGCGACACCTGAGATCCATTTGGCCGCCGGGGTGGCCAGGACGTTCTGCGCGTATGCATTGATGTCGCCGACTTCGTCTGGCGGGGTGGAGGCAATGTCGTTGGGGTGCTCCGACCAGTTGTGGTCATAGGCGAAGATCTCGGTTGGCAGGTGCGCGGACCGCAGCATCGGGCCGAGGTCCTCGATGACCGCGGCTTCCTGCCAGGAGGGCATGTCGGTGCCCGGATAAGTGTCGGTGGTGCGGTCCTGCGGCTCGTTCTGCACGGTGATCGCGTTGACGTTCACTCCGTTGGCCCGATACGCCTCAATGAACTTCAGCAGGTAGAGGGCGTAGGCCTGGTAGATCTGGGGGGTGCCGATGAGCTGCCCGCCGATGAGGCTGTCGGAGGTCTTCATCCACGCAGGCGGGCTCCACGGCGAGGCGATGACCTGCAGCCGCGGATTCAGAGCCTCGGCCTCGCGCAGCAGCGGCAGGATCTGCGCCTGATCGTGGGCGATGCTGAAGTGCTGCATGTTGTAGTCGGTCTGCCCGGCGGGCAGGTCGTCGTAGGTGTACGGCGCCGTGGCGACCATGTCCGAGCCGCCGATCGGCTGGCGCAGGTAGTCCAGGCCATCGCCGGTCGTAGGGCTGAAGAGGGACGCCATCACCTGGGCGCGTTGGCCGGCGGGCAGCGTGTAGAGGACCGACGCCGAGGCATCGGTGATGGCACCGCCGAATCCCTGCATCGTCTGATCGGTCAAGGTGGGATCGACCACCACCGTGGGGGCGGTACTCGGCGCGGTGGAGAAGTCCACCGTGCCGAGATCGCTCAGCTTGTCGGCCCCGTCCGCGGTGGTGATCCAGACGTGGGCCGGGGCCAT
>Ga0210395_10002487_pt1 | contig 14321 bp, 14 predicted proteins | sample IncBWH4OmetaG_FD_150861 | JGI IMG/M metagenome (GOLD analysis project Ga0210395, IMG submission 150861) | Forest soil microbial communities from Barre Woods Harvard Forest LTER site, Petersham, Massachusetts, United States - Inc-BW-H-4-O ... | reverse complement strand
CCACATGCCCCATGCGTAGACAAACTTCTCGGCGTCGTTGATGTCCATAGCTCCCCCTGCGGGTGTCCAATGACAGGTGCCGTCGTGGTGGGAGTCGTGGTAGGAGTTTTCACTAAAACGACTAGTTGAATGGGTTTGTCGCGATGGCGAATGCGACAAAGAAAGCGATACCAATAGCGGTGGCAAGTAGCCAGTACCGCTAGCTTTTCAATCGGTTACCCGTCCTCCTCTGCGTACGCCCGGGATTTTCAGCCCAACGGTGATCCTGGTTGCGCGTCGCCACCGCTGAATCGGCCCAATTCACAGGAGAGTTTCAGATTTCGCCAAGGGCGCTTACAGAAAACCGACCATCGAAGCCCCCACGCCGGTTCACTAATGTGCTGTTCGGGCCGCGCATAAATTCCGTCAACGTCAATATCGCATAAATTCCGTCAACGTCAAATATTGCAGCGTCGACAGTGCTGACGATGCTGCCCACCACCCCGGCACCCGAACCGGCTCATGTGGATGTTCCTGAGATGACGGAACAATGCTGGGGGCTGCCCTGGATGCCGTGTGAAGAATATTGGGTGCCTCCGCCGCCGCCCGACACAGCCGGAGCCCCGGACGGGCGGTAACGACCTTCGAGATCGTCCACCGGCAGTCCGTGGGCGGCGCCCATCGACTCGCCACGGGCGCCGCATTCGTCGGCGTGGTCGGCCAGCCGCAGGCATTGCTCCGGATCCGCGGCTTCGACCAGCGCGTTGAGCGTGGGGTTGACGGTCCGGATCCGCGCCAGGTGTGCCTGTATGACTTCCCGGCGGGACACCGAGCCGGTCTTCATCAAACCGACCAGCTCGTGAGCCGGCGGTGGCACAAGTCGTTCATGTTGGGGAAACTACAACGGTGCACGGCCGCGATGTGTCGAAGGCAGCCTACGAACGAATGCGTGCAGCGCATCTCAGTGCCGTTCGGGCCGCCCTCGAAGACCACGTCACGCGCCTGGATTGGTCGCGCCAACAGATCGAGGACTACCAGAACCAACGGCTGCGGGCGCTGCTGGCTTACGCAGGGGAACGGTCACCATTTCACGCCCGGCGGCTGCGAGCGCTCGACCCGACGTCCGCGTCGGTCGCCGATCTGGCGTCGCTTCCGATGATGACAAAGCGGGACGCCCAGGAGCAGTGGAACGCCATCGTCACCGCACCGCACCTCGATCGTGACAGCGCCGAACGCATTCTTGTTGAACAGCAATGGTTTTCGTACACCCCAGGCGATCAGCAGATCTTCAGCTCGGGTGGTTCCAGCGGGGTGCGCGGTGTCTACGTCTGGGATTGGCAGTTCTTCATCTCGGCAGCGTGCCTGGCCTGGCGCATGCAGGCGCGCGAAGAGCGTCGCAAACCGAGGGTTTCGAGCCGGCTTGCGGTGTTGGAGGCCGGGGTCCCGCCGCATGCGAGCACGACGTTGTTCGATATACCCTCCGCCCCCGGCATGGAGACGGTCGTGATCGCCGCGGGCGCGCCGTTCGACGACGTGCTCGCCGCCGTGGCGGCCGCGCACCCCACAGATCTGGTCGGATATTCGTCGGTGATTGGGCGCCTTGCCCGCGCGACCATGGCCGGTGACCTCCGAATCGCGCCGGTGCGGGTGAGCACCAACTCTGAGCCGCTGCTCGACGAGGACCGTCAGGCAATCCGCGAGGCCTGGGGCGCACCGATCCACAACGTATGGGGTTCAACCGAAATCGGCGTACAGGCGGTCGGCTGCGGGCACGATGAGGGACTGCACATCTGCGAGGACGAGATCATCATCGAGCGTGTCGACGACAGCGGCACGCCAGTCGGCCCCGACGAACCGGCGGCGCGGACGCTGGCTACCGGGCTGAGCAATTGGACGTTCCCGTTCATTCGCTACGACCTTGGCGACCAAGTCGTGTCGTTGCCGGGCGAGTGCGCATGCGGCAGCGCCTTCGTGCGCGCCGCCGACATCGGTGGGCGACGCGACGACGACTTCCGTTACGGGGCAACGATGGTGCCACCGATCGCGTTTCGTCACATTCTGGGCACCGATCCGCGCGTGTCCGAGTATCAGGTCGCCCAGACCGCCACCGGGGCCGACATTGTGGTGGTGGGTGCTCCTGACACAGACGCGCTGACCTCCTCGTTGATCGCGGCGCTGCGCAGGTACGGGTTATCCGAGCCGACGATCCGGATCTGGGTAACCGACACTCTGCAGCGCCACCAGGCCAGCGGCAAGCTGCGGCGGTTTATTCCGCTCTAGCGCCCGGGCAGCTACGACTCGACGAGCTTCTTGAGGCATTTGAGTGTTTCGGCCAGCGTGCGACCCACCTGGCGCACCGCGATCCGGTCGGCGATATAACCGAATATCCCGCCCGGTGCCTGATACGACAGCCGGAACGTCACTTTCGTGCGACCATCGCCCGCATCACGCAGCCGGATCCGGCCACGCAGGTTGACACCGGTGATACCCACCCACGCCAGGTCGCGGTGGTCGTCGAATTCGACCACCTCGATCAGACCGCCCACCGGCACCGAACCGATCTTCCAATGGACGGTGTAGCGCGCGCCGACGCCACTGCGCTGTTCACTGGCCGTCTCCCATCGCTCGAGGTTCGTCATGAACGACGGGTAGCAGTCCGGGTCGCTGACAATCTTCCAGACCGCGTCGCGGTCGGCGTTGATGACGCATCGGCGTTCGACGCGCATCAGCCGATCACCGGAAATCGACGCCTGGCGGCGAGACGATCGACGCCGCCCTGCAGGCTGGCGATCACTTTGTCGTGCACGGCCTGGTCATCGCCGTCGACTTCGATCGGTTCCTGCACCTCGATCGCGATCTTGCTGGGCAGCGGAATATGGCCCGCCAGGTCGCTGATGTTCAGGCCCCACGGTAGCGCCAGCGATATCGGGATGCTCTTGAGCCGCAGCAACTTATCCGCCATCAGCAGCTTGGCCAGCCACTGCCCGCGGTTGAGAAACAACGCGCTCTCCTGCCCGCCGACGCTGGCCACGGGCACGATCACCACGCCAGCCTCCCGGGCCAGCCGCACATACCCCATGCGCCCGCCGAAGTCGACCTCGTGACGCTCCCACGACGGCCGGAAGACTTCGTAGTCGCCGCCCGGATAGACCAGCAGCGCCGCCCCGGAATCCAGTGCCAACCGGGCATTTTCGGGATTGGCGGCGACGGTGCCGAACTTGCGTAGCCAGCCCAGAGGCGGTGCCGAGACGACGAGGTTGTGGGCCAATTGATAGAAGGGCCGTTCGACGCCGAAGTAAGAGCAAAACGCGAGCGTGAATACGAACGTGTCGGGAGGCACGTTGCCTCCACTGTGATTGCCGACCAGCAGCACCGGTCCCTGGGCGGGAATTCGGTCCAAGCCCTTTACGTCTGCCCGGAAATACAGCGACGCCAGCAGCCAGGTCATCGGCAGCTGGTCGCGGATATAGTCAGGATCCCGCTGGTCCAGGTCGGCCTTGGGAACCCGCGACACGACTTGTTTGCGGGTCCAGCCGATCGCCTCCCCTATGAGCCCCATGTCCCTATCGCATCCTTAGCGTCTCCCGGCATCAAGGTCATAGATGCGGGCGGAGTTGTCATGTGCAATAAGATCGACTACCCGGATTGCGTCGCTTTCACACCAGTCTTCGTTGTCCACGAAATCGCGCGCGACTCGGTAAAACGCATTACGCCACAACGTTGCACCCAGAAAGTGCAATTCGGCGGGGCCGAACCCGTCCGACGAGTACACGATCTTCCGGAAGGGCGCCATCTCCAGCAGCCGGGCAATGAATGCGGGTGCCCGAGCCCCCAGGTAGTTCACACTCAATCCGCCGTCGACGTAAACGTTGTTGAAGGCCTGCGCGAGATAGCCGGCTTCGCGCTCGTAGGGATAGCAGTGCAGCAACACGATCGGGGTGTCACCGGACCGCCGCAAAAAGTCAAGCAGATAAAGCGGATTCGTCTTGTGCAGATCGCAGTCCCGGTCGCCGAAGCCGACGTGGAATTGCAACGGTTTGCCCACCCGCAGCGCATGATGTAGCCCGAAACGCAGCAGAACCCGATCGTCTAACCGGACGCCGCCGCGATCGCGCCACCGGCTGGCGGCCTCGGCGACCTGCGGTGCCGACGGCTCGGACAGATCGCCGTCGAACCCGCCGCGGTACGCCAGGATGGACTTGGTGCCGACCGCGCTGGCCGCGCGCCGACGAAGGATCTCCTCGAATGCCGACGCGTAATCCCCGGGCGCCCGCGCGGCCTGCTCGGCGACCTGCTCGAGACGAACCACCTCGTAAGCCCGGCCACCCGACATTTCAGCCAAATCGGAGACACCAGTTACGTCGGCGCCGATCCCGGTGTCCACCAGCCAATCGGACACTCCGGCGGCCGGCAGAAACAAGCGGGCCAGCTCGGCTTCGCCGAATTGGCTGCGACGCTCCCAATACAGTTGCGGATCTACGTGTTTGGGCAGCCCCAGAAGGGGGCCGCAATGGGCCCGCACGGCAAAGCCGAGTTGGGAATCGAACCCGGAGTCGAAGTCCGCAAGCGGTTCGGTATTGGCCTCGTTCAACGCGTTCTCAAACCGGCGCCTGTCCCCCGCCGCTAGCCAGCAGCCGTGTACGTGCTCGTCGACCAGCGCCACTCGCTTGACGTGCTGGGCCAGCGCAGAGGAGTCAGACCCCATAGCACACTCGCTCACAGGCTCCACGCCATGCGGAACTTATCCGCTAACTCCTCGGGTCCGAGGTCGCCATAACGCTCTTGCTCGAGACGGCGAACCGCAACCACCATGTCGACCGCCGGACTACCCAGGATACCCCGTAGTAGCTTCGAATTGTCAAGTGCGGCAATTGCTTCAGCCTGAGCTTCGTGCAGACGCACCACGCCGATGCGGTCGCGGTCGCTATCGGAGAGCTTTGCCGGGTCGATGGTCGTTTCCGGCGGTAGTGGCGCTTTGCGTTTGATTCCGTCCAGCGCCAACCCCAGGATCGCCGCCGACGCGAGGTATGGGTTCGCCGAGGGGTCGACGATTTTCACTTCGACATTGCCACCGTACGGGCTGCCGGGGCCGCCTCTGACGAATCGCACCGCCGCCTCGCGGTTCTCGGTACCCCAGCACGCATAGACCCCGGCCCAGTTACCGGGACGCATTCGCAATCCGGACACGATCGATCCGCACAGCACGCCCTGAGCCTGGGTTAGTCCACCAACGACCCCTGCTACCGCGCTTTCCCCTGCCGGTGTCATGCCTTCGGCGCCTTGCCCGTCGGAAAACATTGGCCCTTCCGCCGTGGTCAGCGAGAAGTGCTGGTGCGCACCGGATCCCGCGCCGCCCGCGAAGGGGGCCGGGGACAGGCTGATGCGCAGGCCATGGCGGCGGGCTGCGCGGCCGATAATGATCCGGGTCAGAGCCAGCTGGTCGGCGGCGGCTACCGGCGGGTGCGGCGCTAACGAGATCTCGAACTGATTGGCCCCGTACTCGGGATGGAACTGCTCGATCGGGACGCCGGCCACCGTGGCCGCGGCGTTGACATCTCGGACGAACCCTTCGTACTCGAGCACCCCGGCAAGGCCGTATTGCGCCCACAGCGCCGACGGCAGTGGGTTACCGTGCGGATCGACCAGCAGAAACTCGATTTCGTGGCCGATCATCGCCTCAATGCCCGCTTCGGCAAGCGCCTTCTCGACTCGGCCCAGAGTTCCGCGGCTGCACGCGGGAACCGGTGTGCCGTCCTGCTCGAAGAACGAGCCGGGCGCCCACGCCAAGCCGTCGCCGAGGATGCGCAAGGCGGATAGGTCAATGCGGATGCGCTGATCACCGACGACACCGACGTCGTCGGTGAACGCGATGCCGCTCTGGTCAATGGCGAACGCATGCCATGAGGGACTGGCGCCCAAGCCGGGATCGGCGAACGTGTTGGTTCGACGGATCGGCACCGTCTTGGCTTGGGTCAGCCCGGCGGGGTTCACGACTGTCCCGATGACGGTGTCGACGCCCTCGGCCTCCAGTTGGGCTATCGCCGCGGCAGCGAGCGGGGTGGCTGTCATGGCAGCCATTCTGCAGCGCGGGATAGCTGGGGACGGTAGGGACGCGGCAGGAGATGCGCGCGCTCGCTATGCGCGGCTGGGCAAGGTCAGCTTGCAGGCTTGGCCGATATCGAGGGTGCGCAGCATCCGTCCCATGCCGACCCACAGCGCGCAGGACATCGCGAGGTCGGCGAGCAGCTCTTCGGAGAAGTGCTCGCTGCAGCGGCCCCAGAAGTCTTCGTCGTCGCGCAGCTTGGTGTGCTCGGTGGCGAAGCGGTGTGCGAATTCGGCCGCTAGGCGCTCCTGTTCGCTGTACCCCGGCCAGGTGCGCCAGTCCGTTGCGTGCTCGTAGAGCTCTTCGTCGACACCGGCGCCCGGTCCGTCGGCGTCGCGAGTGTTGGCGCACACAACGCATTCGTTGTCGTGTGCGATCACCGCCCGGGCCAGCTCGCGGGTGCGCATCGGCAGCCGGTTCTTGGTGTAGACCGCCTGGCTGAAGTTGGCGATCGCACCGCCGAGGTCAGGGGATTTCTTGGCCCAGCTGTAGACGTCGTCGTCAGCGAATTGTCCGATACGGCTCATGGCGCGATGGTACGCCGGTGAGCAATGCGAACTAGCGTCTGGCGCCGGCCAGGACGGCCGTTGGTGTCTCGTCGTGCCAATCACGTTGGGCCAGAACCCGATGCGCAATGTGTTCCAGCGCGGCTTCGACGTCGTGCCGGTCCGGCCGGCCCTCGTAGCTGGGCGAGCGGGCCAGCTTGTCGGCGATCCAGGCCAGCAGCAGCGAGTAGACGTAGTCGACCTGCTGCGCCCCGGCTGGAGTGAGCCACATTTGGTCGCCGTCGCGTCGCACGTGGCCGGTGGTGACCAGGCGGGAGAAGCTGGGTTCGAGGACCTCGAAGGGTACCCGCAGGGAGTCGCCGATATCGCTGAGCCGGGCCGTCCCGTACATCTGCCCGAAGCGGTAGATGCGCATCACGCCCCACAGCCCGGCGACGTCGAGCCGGCAGTCGGGTCGCATGGCGATGCTGCGCAACCGCACGCCGGGATCGCCGCGCAACATGCGCGCGATCGCGTTCTCCAGCAGCCGTTCCGGAGTATCGGTGGTTGGCATCCCGAACCCGTCGCCGAGATCGACTGCGCTGTTGTGGATATCCCGCAGCGGTACCTCGCGCAGGAACAACGCCAGCACGAACCCGAGCAGGGCGACCGGCGCCGCATAGAGGAATACCTGGCTCAGTGATTCGGAATAGGCCGTCACGATGGGCGCGGCCACGCTGTCGGGTTGACGGTGCAGGGCCGCCGGAGAACTGACGGCCTGGGCGGATACGCCGCTGGCCGCCAGGGCCGGGCCCATCCGGTGGCCGAGGAAGTTCGAAAACAGCGAACCGAATATCGCGGCACCAAACGAACTACCGATGGTGCGGAAAAACGTCACACCCGAGGTGGCGACACCGAGATCTTCGAAATTCGAGGTGTTTTGCACGATGAGGACCAGCACCTGCATGGACAATCCGATGCCGGCACCCAGGACGATCAGGAAGATCGACTGGACCAGGGCCGACGTGGCCGGGTCCATCCGCGACATCAGCACAAACGCGAGCGCCATCAGCGCCGTGCCGGTCACCGGGAAGATCTTGTAGCGGCCGGTCCGGCCGACCAGGGTGCCACTGCCGGTTGAGGTGATCAGCATCCCGACCACCATCGGCAGCGTGCGCAGACCCGACGTGGTCGCCGACACGCCATTCACATATTGCATGTATGTCGGCAGGAAGGTCATAGCCCCCAACATCGCGAACCCCACCACGAACGACAGCACACAGCACACGGTGAATACCGGACTGCGGAACAGCCGGGTCGGCAGGATCGGTTGGGGCGCACGGCTTTCTATCCACGCGAACACGCCGAGTGCCGCTGCCGCGCCGACGAACAACCCGATGATCGTCGGCGATCCCCACGGGTAAAGGGTCCCGCCCCAGCTGGTGGCCAGGGTCAAACCGGTGGCGCCGAGGCCGACGAACAGGATCCCGGCGAAGTCGATGACCGGCTTGGTAGCCGCGGCCAGCTCGGGGATCGCGATGGCCGCCACCAAGATGACCACCACCGAAACCGGCACGTTCACCCAAAACGCCCACCGCCAGGTCAGATAGTCGGTGAAGTACCCCCCCAGCAGGGGGCCGATGACCGTCGTGACACCGAAAACCGCGCCCAATATGCCCTGGTAGCGCCCCCGATCCCGGAGCGGGACGACCTCACCGATCAGCGCGCTGGCGGTGACGGTGATCGCGCCGCCGCCGATTCCCTGCAGCGCACGCGATCCCACCAACATGGCCATCGACTGCGCCAGCCCGCACAGCACCGACCCGACGACGAAGAACACCACGGCGGCCTGGAACACCCGCTTACGGCCGAAAAGATCACCGAGTTTCCCGACCAGGGCGGTGACGATCGTTGAGGCCAATAGGTAGCTGGTCACCACCCACGATTGATGACCCGCGTCGCCAAGGTCGGCGACGATGGTCGGCAGCGCGGTCGCGACGATGGTCTGGTCCAGGGCCGCGAGCAGCATGCCGAGCACGATCGCCAGAAAGACGAGGTTGCGCCGCTGCGGGCTGATCAGCGCGCTGCTGGACGCGAGGTCCGCGGCTGGGGCAGCCAGTGCCGGCGGTGCTGCTCTCGGGCTTGTCATGCCTGCCTTCCCGTCGGCGTCCGATGCTAGCGAGTACCCAGGGTCAACCAGGTCACGGACGCGCCAGCATTCCGAGCACGATCGCGACGACGATGACATTGCGCCTAGCGAGGCCGTTCGCCCGCGCTGCCGCGGGTCGTCATGGCAGCGCGAGGCCGCGGGCACTACCCGATCGAGCCGGGTGGCCGGGAGACACATTGCGCCGAGTACAGCTCCTCCCCCAGCTTGTCCATCAGCTCCAGTTGTGTCTCCAGATAGTCGATGTGGTTTTCCTCGTCGGCCACGATCTTCTCCAGCAATACGGCGCTGGTGCTGTCCTCCTTTGCCCGGCACATGATGATTCCGGGCTTGAGACGGGCCATCACCTCGTGCTCGATGGCCAGGTCGGCCTCGAACTGCTCGCGCAGCGTCTGGCCGATGCGTAATGAGAAGAGCCGCTGGTAGTTCGGCAAGCCGTCCAGCAACAAAATGCGGTCGGTGATCGCCTCAGCGTGCCGCATCTCGTCGAACGACTCAGCGCGGGTGTGCTCCGCGAGCTCGGTAAATCCCCAGTTCTCCTGCATCTTGGAATGCAAAAAATACTGATTGATAGCGGTGAGCTCACTGGTCAATTGCTCGTTGAGCAGGCGCAAAACATCCGGATCACCTTGCATGAGCGCTCCTACGGTGTGAAGGCTGTCATGTCAAGCCGCTGCAGGTGGGCTGGGCTGGAGCCTCACTTTGCAGGGCTGTAGCGGCACTCTGCCATGCCAGCTCCGAATCTAGTCCAGCAGGTGCGGGTCAACGCAGTGTTTGGCGCACCGTCGGCGCGTCACGCGCGGGAGACGATTCGATCGCTTGTCGTTGACTTAGGTTAGACTCCACTAACCTACTTAGGTTAGACTCCACTAACATGCGGCGTGTTCGTTCGGCGGTGTCGCCGGTTGTCCCGATGACGCGGGATGCGATGGCCGAACGTGCGGTGGGGGTTTGGTGATGTACGTCTGCCTTTGTGTCGGGGCCACCAACCAGACCGTGTCCGACGCGGTCGCACGTGGTGCGTCGACATCCAAAGAGGTTGCCGCCGTGTGCGGTGCGGGCGCCGACTGCGGGCGCTGCCGACGCACGCTGCGGGCGATCATCGCCGCGGGCAAACTCGATCCCGCCCCAACGCACTAGCCGGGAACGGGTTACCCAAATCGAAGAACGACCAGTGGCAGACATTCATGTCCCAGTTGATCTCGGAGGGCGACAGGTGATCGCCTTTGTGCGCGGAAAACGGCTACGGTTGGCCCGGGCACCATTGATTGTTGCAAACCCCGCTATTGGTACGGTGGTGGTCGGCTAGGGCGGTTCCTGACGCCAATCCCGTGCCGACCAGAGCCAAACCGCCATACACCAGCACAGTCGTTGCCAACCGCGACTCTTCGTTTCATGGTCGTTCTGTCGCGCGGGGTGAGCCCTTGTTGAAATCGGCCAGGGCCGCGGCGTTGGCCTGCGCCCCCATCAGCTCGGCGAAGTGGGCGTTTTCTCGCGCGGTCGCGGCCGCGATCTCGGGACGGACCGGTTCGACCATGGTGTGCTTGACCGCCATCAGGCTCGAAATCGGCCGGGCGGCAAGAACTTCGGCATGCCGACGGGCCTCGGGCACCAGCTCGTCCGGTTCGCACACCCGCCAGACCAGTCCCATCCGCAGCGCCTCCTGGGCGTCGACCCATTCCGAGGACATCAACAGCCAGGCGGCGTTTTGCCGGCCTATCAGCTGGGGCAGCAGGTATGACGACGCCGCTTCGGGTGCCACGCCCAGGCTGGTGAACGGACATTTCAGGCGCGCCGTCGATGACATGAACGCCAGATCGGCATAGCCGAGGATGGTGGCGCCGATGCCCACCCCGACGCCGTTCACGGCGCAGATCAGGGGCTTGGGAAATTTGCTGAGCGCATCGATCAGTCCGGGGAAGCCGTGCTTGCCCGGAGTGAAGTCGGGGTCAGTGATGCGTGCCTGCATCTCGGCCAAATCGGTACCCGCGCTGAAGCCCCGCCCTGCGCCGGTCAGTAAGACGACGGCGACCTGCGGATCTTCGCCCGCGGCCAATAACGCCTCGGCGGTGGCGTCGTAGAGGGCTTCGTTGAACGCGTTCAGCGCCTCGGGCCGGTTCAGCGTGAGGGTGCGGACGTTGTTTGCGTCGTCGATCTGCAGCATCACGGCTGCAGCCTAGCCGTTGCTGTAGACCCGAGTCGGATCGATCAGCACCACGGCACGCCGCTCCTCGGCCATCACCCGGTCGTACTCTTGCCAGTTGTCGTGCGTGCCCCCCGCAGCGGTGAACACCTCGCGCAGCAGCGACCGCAATTGCTCGCCGTCGGCGAGCCACGGGGCAGCGTCATCCGGACCGGCGAGCTCGGCGCGGCCCTCGACCGTCGCCCACTGCCAGCCATTCTTGAACGTGACGGCCAGTTGCGGCCGCGCACGCAGGTTGGCGAGTTTGACTTTGCCGTAGGTGGTAAAGCCCAGAGAAGGTTGGCCGTTGGCCGGGTGCGGCAACAGGCCGACATTGACCAGCGAAGCCTGCACTGTCCCATCGGCACGAACGGTGGACACCACCGCAAGACCGCTTTCTCCTGCCGCCAGCGCGACGGCGTCGTTGAGTGTTGTCATGTGCTGGCCTCACATTCCGAATGGTGTCTTGAAGACGTAGCGGCTGGTTGGCACGGTGTCGATATTTTCGTTCGCACCAAATGCAGTTGTGCTGGCAATCATCTGGCCTACTCGGTTCTGTAGCTCACTGTCGTCGGCGGCCCCGAAGAATGCCTTCAGATCGGTGATCGCCTCCGCGGGGAATAACTCTTCGACGATGCCCGTGATTCCCGGTGCGTCTGGGGTCAGCGTTCGTACCACCCAGTTCTGCGTGTAGCCGAATGTCGATTGTGTCTCGATGGCCACCCTGGTGTGGTCAAGCTGCCAACGGTTCAGCCAGGTCGCCTGGTCCAGGCCGGCAGGGCGGCGCAGCAGCGCAATGTTGGCTAAACCCGGTGTGCGAGAGCCGGACTGGACCCCGGGCGCGATCATTGGGACCGACTCGGTCACCAAGTAGGCGCCGAGCCGCTCACATTCCTCGGCGAGCAGGCGCAGCGCCGCCGCCATCTGGTCGCCATAGCATTGCTGAGTCCACAGACTCACCACCGCGGCCACCGGCGGGTCCAGCGTCGTCAGCGTCATCAGGGAGTGGCGCACGGCGCCGTCACGGACATTGACGGAAAGCCCCGGCAGTCCCAGCCCCAACAGTGCGTCGGCGACCGGGCCACGCTGCCGGTCGCACCAGTCGTCGTCCGGTTCGGTGCGCCTCAGCACTGCGATTACCTTCTCCATAGGCCGAACTTAACGTGTCAACAGCCGGACCTTCTGTTCGGCGCCGATCAGCTGCCCGATGATCCCGGCGAGCCGCCGATACTCGTTGTCGCGACCACTCGAGGAGCGCAACACCAAGCCGACCCGGCGACCCGGACGCGGAGCCGCAAACTCCGCTAGCCCGAGCCGGCTGCGCGAGGTGTCGACGGGCGCCGCGCTCTACCGAGACCGGTTTCAGCGCGGCCAACGCCTGCGACCGCGTCGATTGACTCACGCCGAGAGTCGCTGCTTCCCGGCAAGGGTCGGCTGAAAACTCTTATCGGTCAGACCCATTGGTGCAGTGGCACATATCACCTTTACTTCAGAGTAACTTCAGACCACCATGGTGGCAGGTCACCTAATCTTGAACTGATCCAGAAAAGGAGCACATATGTCGTTGTTGACGATTGGCCATCAGTTCCCCGCCTACCGGCTCAGCGCGCTGATCGGCGGCGATCTGTCGAAGGTCGACGCGCAGCAACCCGAGGACTACTTCACCACCATCTCCAGCGACGACCACCCAGGCAAGTGGCGGGTCGTGTTCTTCTGGCCTAAGGACTTCACGTTCGTGTGCCCGACCGAGATCGCGGCGTTCGGCAAGCTCAACGACGAGTTCGAGGACCGCGACACGCAGGTCCTTGGAGTGTCGATCGACAGCGAATTCGTGCACTTCCAATGGCGCGCACAGCACGAAGATCTCAAGAAGTTGCCCTTCCCGATGCTCTCGGACATCAAGCGGGAACTCGTCCAGGCCACCGGGGTGCTCAACGCCGACGGCGTCGCTGACCGCGTGACCTTCATCGTCGATCCCAATAACGAGATCCAATTCGTGTCGGCGACCGCCGGATCCGTCGGGCGTAACGTCGACGAGGTGTTGCGGGTTCTGGACGCCCTGCAATCCGACGAGTTGTGTGCCTGCAACTGGCGCAAGGGCGACCCGACGCTGAACGCCGGTGAACTGCTCAAGAAGTCGGCCTAACTAAGGTTTGATGGGGAGGAAAGATGAGTGTAGAGAATCTCAAGGCCGCGCTGCCCGAGTACGCCAAGGACCTCAAGCTCAACCTGAGCTCGATCACGCGCAGCGCCGTCCTGAATGACGAGCAGCTCTGGGGCGCCCTGCTGGCCAGTGCCGCCGCAACGCGAAACACCCAGGTACTGGCGGAGATTGGCGCCGACGCAGCCGACAATCTGTCTGCCGAGGCATACCACGCGGCGCTGGCGGCCGCGTCCATCATGGGTATGAACAACGTGTTCTACCGTAGCCGCGGCTTCCTGGAAGGCCGGTACGACGATCTGCGTGCCGGGTTGCGCATGAATGTGATCGCCAATCCGGGTGTGGACAAGGCGAATTTCGAACTCTGGTCCTTGGCGGTGTCGGCGATCAACGGCTGCTCACATTGCGTGGCCGCTCACGAGCACACACTGCGTGAGGCGGGGGTGAGCCGGGAGGGCGTCTTGGAGGCGTTGAAGGCCGCGGCGATCATTTCCGGCGTGGCACAGGCGATCATCGCGTCCCAGACCCTGGCCGCCGTCGGCTGATCGCAGCGTCGTGGTCGCATCGTGGGTTTCGCACGCGATCTGGTGGCAGGTCTATCCCCTGGGCTTCGTCGGCGCCTTCCCAGCGCCCGCGGCTGAGGAATCACTGGAGCCGGGTGCCCTAGGGGAACACCGGCTGCGCCGACTCGTCAACTGGTTCGACCACGCCATCGAATTGGGGGCGTCGGGGGTCGCGTTAGGGCCGATCTTCGCCTCGCGCACACACGGTTATGACACCACCGACCACTACCGCATCGATCCCCGGCTCGGTGACGACGCTGACTTCGACTACCTGGTCGCCGAGGCGCATCGCCGGGGCCTGCGCATCCTGCTCGACGGCGTGTTCAACCACGTCGGCGTGGACTTCCCGCACTACCGAGACGCGACGGCCGGCTGGTTCAGCGGCGGTACGTTCGAAGGCCACTCCGAGCTCATCACCCTCAACCACGACAACCGCGAGGTCGTCGACTATACCGTCGACGTCATGGCGCACTGGTTGGGGCGGGGCGTCGACGGCTGGCGCCTGGACGCGGCCTACGCTGTGCCGCAACGATTCTGGGCAGCCGTGCTACCTATGGTCCGCGAGCGGCACCCGGATGCGTGGTTCGTCGGCGAACTGATCCACGGCGACTACGCGGCAGCGGTCGATGCTGCCGGTTTCGACTCGGTCACCCAGTACGAGCTGTGGAAGGCGATCTGGAG
>Ga0210395_10002484_pt1 | contig 14334 bp, 16 predicted proteins | sample IncBWH4OmetaG_FD_150861 | JGI IMG/M metagenome (GOLD analysis project Ga0210395, IMG submission 150861) | Forest soil microbial communities from Barre Woods Harvard Forest LTER site, Petersham, Massachusetts, United States - Inc-BW-H-4-O ... | reverse complement strand
GTGACGCACAGCATCTCTCGGAGCCGCAAACGCATTGCGAGTCACATGCGCTGGGAGCAGCGTATAGCTAAAAAATAAAGGGCAAACTTAACGCCACCAAGATGCCAAATCCTAGCATTGCAATTGCGGTGGGATCGTACGCGGGAAATTTAAACATTGGTCTCCTGCACTTTGCATCAAGATCCGTTTAGTGACCCACAAGGAGGCATCATCGCGCGCCGACAAACAACGTCCTGGCTCAGGAGATGCAGCGCCCAAAGACATGCGCACGGTCTGGATCGACGATGCGGCTGAAGGCCGGTTCACATCCCACCGGCGGTTTCGCCAGTGTTGTCACGGCAGGCAATGACACCTTTGAAATTGGCTTGGGCAACATCGACAACCGATCGCCCTTATGCGTGCGATCAACCGAAATGATGTCTGCCCCGGCGCTAGAAGCAGCGCCTGCCCCGGTCAGGGCCGCAGCGAGGCCTGCAACTGCGAGGCAGCCGACGACGCCTATTATTGCAAAGCTCCTGCCGGTGCGGGTGAAAAAGTTCCCGCCAACGCGCCGCGCAAATTCACCAATGATGACTGTACCCATCTCCGACTCCCCTTGTCAGGGAGAGTAGGATGGCTCGCGCGCACGGCTCCATTGCACAATGGTTAACGATTCGTAAACAGGTGGGTGGCCAGGCTGTACGTTAGTATAGGCATCGGATCCGGTCGGCCCGTCAGCGCGTGCGGCGAACCTACCGCCGTCGCCAGGTCCCTGAACCGCGTCAGCATCGGCGTAGCGAAAGCTTCTGCTGATCTCGACGAGCCAAGGTACCGGGAGCGCCGAGCCTGGGCCGCGGTCCTCACTTACTGCCGCCTTGGGGCGTCGCGCGACGTCAGTCGTTGACAATTGGCGTCGGCTGGTAAGCCACGAACTTCCAGGCGCCACGCTCGCGCACCCAAACCGCCAGATAGCGATTGTCAACGCGCACGACCGTGCCGGCCACCAATACTTTGGCCGTCATCCGTCCGGTCACGAGCGCGGCGCTGTCGACAACCAGAATGCGGTCTGCCGGGTGCGTGATTTCAAGGTAGGTAAAGTAGCGGGAGCCGACCTTGTGCAGATAGCTCGGCTTGTCGTCGAAATCGGCTTTTGAGTGAGTGTAGATCAGATCGTCCGAACAGAGTTCATCGAGCACGGCGGTGTCGCCGGCAATCATGGCTCGATAACGCCTGTCCTCCAAAGCTTTGATTTCCTCGATCGCTAAATCGTGCTTCGGTTGTTTCGTCATATTGTCTCGGTCTTCGGTAAGCAGCGCCCGTTTGTTGTCCGCTTGCAGACTGCCGACTCATATTTGTTTGTGCGACGGCAAGGAAACAGGTACTAAGACAGCGGGGAGTTTCCACAAAGAGTCGCTTGAGCCGCGAAACCGCGGCATTGCATAGTTTTGATCCATGGCCGTCAACAAGGTTGCCCTTCTTCGAATTGTCGGACTGGCCACGATGCTTGCCGGCTCGGCCTGGCAGCCGGTGCGCGCCGAGGATGCTGCAGCGCAGCACGCGGCCGACAGCGGCAGTTGCGCACGATCAGCATTTCGCGTGCTCATTGATGTCGGCCACACGGCGACTTCGCCCGGCGCCGACAGCGCCCGTGGCCTGCCAGAATACGAATTCAACCTCAAGCTCGCCGACGTGATCGCGCAGTCGCTGCATGAGGCAGGGTTCGACAAGACAGTCCGATTGGTCACGAGCGGGACGAGAATGGGCAGTCTGTTCCACCGTGTGGCGCGCGCTAACAATCTGCACGGCGACTTGTTCATTTCCATCCATCATGACTCAGTGCCAGATAACCTGAAGGAGACCTGGCAATACGAAGGAAAGAAATATTCCTACAGTGACCGGTTCCGCGGCTACGCTATCTTTGTTTCCAATGACAATGCAGATCGCGCCGCGAGCTTGGCGTTCGGCCGCTCGCTCGGTCAAGAGTTGCAGAAGCATGGCTTACACTACACGCCGCACTACACGCTCCCGCTGATGGGGCGATATCGCCACGAATTAATCGATGAGGAAGCCGGCGTTTACCGTTACGATCACCTGATCGTGCTGCACAGTGCGCACATGCCGGCGGTGCTGCTGGAAGCGGGATCGATCATAAACCGGCAAGAGGAGCTTGAGCTAGCGACACCGGAGCGCCGTTTGATAGTGGCAGAGGCGGTCACCGCATCAGTCGAGGAGTTCTGTGCGAGCCGGGGGCAGGCTGTCGCTGGTCGACCGCCGGCGAGCGGCCCAGCCAGTGTTGCAATCACCACACCTTCCAGAGGCATCAGGCCGGCGTCGCTCTCGCGTCATAAGCGTGTTCATTCCGCAAAAACGTAGTTGCCCACGGCACCCTCTGCGCACTCGATCGCGCAGAGGTCTACTGCAGGGCCGGGAGTACGTGAGGCGATGAGCGTGACGCCGGGTGCCAGGAGCGCCGAGCTTGGGCCGCGGTTTTTGGCCTCTGGCGTTAGTAGGGCCGGCCCTATCTTTGGTCCATCTTTGGCCGAAGCAGCTTACTCTAGCATAAACGGTTATGATATAATGGTTAAATTTCGCATTATCCGCTATCATCAGGCGGAAATGTCGTTTTCCGTCATGAAATGTCGCCGCTTGAAGTTGGGAAATTGCCCACTATCTAGCCCACTGTAAAGTGGGGCATTTTGTGGTTGACCCCTTGCCCCGCGAGCGGTTCGCTAAGCCTCGGAAACCGTGCGCAACAGAACACGGGAATCAATCCGCACGGGTCGAGGAAAGCTGAAGGAAGCGGCGTGCCATGAACGCCCAGCAACTCTTGCAGGAAATTTCCGACTATTGCCGGTCGAGCGGGCTGGCGGAGTCCACCTTCGGACGCCGCGCCGTCAATGACGGCAAGCTCACCGCGCGGCTGCGCAACGGCGGCCGCATCACCACCGACACGCTCGACCGTATCCACGGCTTTATGGCCACCCATCCGCCACAGGGGCCACGTCCAATCGTGATTGAAAGATCCCGCGACACGCGTCCGACTTCCGCTCCGCCGCTGCAGCCGCTCGCCGCGCAGCTGCCGGCGGCGCAACCCGCCGCCGGCGCCAAGCCGACCGATCCGCAGCGCAATTTCCGCTTCTTCGACAACCGGCAGAAGTATCTGCTGTTCGTCAATACCTGCAGCGAAAAATGGGAAGTGGCGCACCGGGTCTCCGAAGAGCTGGCGCACCTGCATCCGCGCCCGCCGGCGGTTCGCGTGTTCGACGCCGGCGTCGGCGACGGCTCGGTGCTGACGCGAGTGATGCGCGCCATGCACGACCGCTTCGCGCATATGCCGTTCTATGTGGTCGGCAAGGAAATCAGCCTCGAGGACGTGCGGCTGACGCTGCAGAAAATGTCGGACCGCTTCTTCGAGCATCCGGCCTCGGTGCTGGTGCTGACCAACCTCGCTTATGCCGACGCGCCCTGGCTCGCGGTCAAATCGCTCAACGCCGCTTCCAGCATGGTCTGGCACGAGCTGCCGCTCACCGGCAATTCCGCGCATCGCTTCGAGCAGCAGATCATGGATCTCGAGCCGTTCCTGGCGCAGAACTGGAAGGCCGGGGTGAGCGCGCGCACCGGCAATCCGGTGTACGAGCGTCCGGTAGTGCTGGTCGTCTATCGCGAGGATCATCGCTTCCTGCTCGATCCGATCATTCCCAAACCCGGCGGCACGCTCGCCAACTATGATCTGGTCATCGCCTCGCAGCCTTATCGGGCACGCGCCTCGCTCGAATTCAAGGCGCAGCGGGTGATCGCACCCTTGGCGCGTGCTCTGGGCCCCGGCGGCCGGCTGATCGGTATTCAGTCGCATGGCCACGATCCCGGCATGGAGATCATCCAGAAAGTGTGGCCGGGCGACAATCCGTTCATTCACGACCGCCATCAGATCCTCAAAGCGGTCAAGCAAGAACTCGGGCCCGCCGGCCGCGACCTCAATTTCAACGCCTACGCCGATAACCGCTCGCTGTTCCGCTACGTCATGCATACGCTGCCGTCGGAGATCTCCGAATCGATCGGCACCTCGACATTGTTCGCAGCGTGGAACGCGGCGATCTATGTGGCGCAAGTCGAGGACGACCGGCTCGGCAACGCAACGGGCGACAGCCGCTATATCGACGCCACCCGCGAGGTACTGCGCGAGCGCGGCGGCCTGTGGTTCTTCGACGAGTCCTACGTGATCTCGCGCCGGCGCGCGTGAGCGTGTCCGTTTGTTTCCTCCCCCGTGAACGGGGGAGGTGGCGAGCGCAGCTCGCCGGAAGGGGCAAGTATTCAATGTTTGCGCAAGCGATAGCGCCGCACGCCCCCTCCACCGCGCTTCGCCATAGCCGATGCTTTTGCATCCGCGTTCTTGACCTTAAGAACGGCGGCCGGGGGCCGCCTACGCCCCCTCCCCCGCTGCGCTACGTTCCGCGAGGGCGGATGAAATGACGGCCGCCCTGCCCGTTCCAGATCAACCACTACCGCGCGAGATCGCGCGCATTGCCGCTTTCATGGCGGGCTTTTCCATCGAGGCGACGCGGCCGTCGGCCGCCGACATCGCCGCGCTCTCAGTGCTTAGCCGCGGCACACGTGTTTATCTCAGCGCGGTGCCAAACCGGCCCGCGGACGAGTCCCTCGCCGCTGCGATGGCCGTGCGAGCGGCCGGCCTCGAACCGGTGCCGCATGTCGCGGTACGCAACTTCGGCAGCGAACAGGCGCTCGACGATTTCCTGGCGCGGCTCAACGGCGAAGCCAAGGTCGACCATGTCCTGGTCATCGCCGGCGACCGCAACGAATATGGACCGTTCCGCCGTGCGCTCGACGTCATCGACAACGGCGTCTTGCGCCGGCGCGGCATCCGCGGCATCGGTATCGCCGGCTACCCACAAGGCCATCCGCGGATCGGCGACGACGAGCTCAACCGGGCGCTCGCTGAAAAGATCGCCGCGGCGGAAGCGACCGGGCTTGCCGTCGAAATCGTCAGCCAGTTCTGCTTCGACGCGCCGGCGATCCTCGATTTCATCGCCCGTCTGCGCGGCTTCGGCTTTGAGCATCGCGTGCGGGTCGGGCTGGTCGGCCCGACCAGTCTGACGTCGCTGATGCGCTATGCCAGCCGCTGCGGCGTGCGCGCCTCGGCGCAGGGCCTGGCACGCCGCTCCGGCCTGATGCGGCAGATGTTCGCCTTGACCACACCGGATGATCTGATCCGCACGCTTGCGCAAGCCGCGCCGGCCGGCGTCGTGCCGCATTTCTTCTCGTTCGGCGGCGTGCCGGCGACCAGCCGCTGGGCGAGCGCCGTCGCCGACGGCCGCGTCACACTCGATGCCGGCGGCGGCTTTCGCGTCGAGGCGCCACCGGGGGACGCGCAGCGCTAGGGCGCCGTCAAAACCTGAAAGCCCGCGCCGCGAAGAACGCAAAGGTCGGCTGATGGGCGTCGCTTACTTTTAGGCCGCGCCACTGTCGGCGGATTCGCCCGTATCGCTCGCCGCCGCATCCAGGAACTCGACGCCCATTTCGTCGCCCTGCTTCCAGACGACGTTGCAGCGATAGGACGGGCTGCCGAAGCGGGATAACAACAAATTGAAATTATCTGGCGTGTTTTCCACGTCTTCGACAATAAGTCTCGCTCCATTTGCAGAAATATCGATCAGCTTGCACCGGCGCAGCCGAGAATCATTGCCGATTTCCAGCCAGGCAGGAGAGTTGACCGCTTGGCGTGAGGTTCGACGGTTGTTGGTGCTCATGCTGTTCTTGAGCTTCAGACAGGTTCCTGCTGGAACTGCGATCACACTAAGTTCCGATGTGGATTGATGTCCAGCGACGGAACTCAACGTGTTTTCGAAAGTGCAACTCAAATGCTTCCGCATCGAGTCAATTTGCTTTGAATGAGGTTAGTCATCGAGCCTTATAAAACTTAAAGCCGACGCTGATGCCGGACGGCGAGCGCCTTGCATCAAAAAAGCAGCCGCGCACGGCGCGGCTGCCGATCACAGACGTGTGGAAAAGGGTCCTTGCCGAAAGTGTCAGTAAGGCACCACGCCTTCCCAAACGGTGCCGACGAACGGGTCCGGCCGCACATAGATGTTCGGCGCCACAGCGTCCCAATACGAGCGGTCGTAGTAGGAATTGCTGTACGGCGCATAGCCGTAAGCATAGGGCGCTCGCACATGAGTCCGGGTCTGCGCCGAAGCGAGACCGGTCGAGGCGAGGACAATCGCCGCGACGGCAGCGATCAGGATCTTATTCGACATATCGAACCTCCGGGATGTTTTTGACACGCGGCCCTCCAGACGAAAGCGAAGCGCGGTGCTTCGCCCGCTCCGAATATGTCGCCAATTCGCTCCCCGATAATCGGGCGGCGTGGAAATGGTGCTTTCACGCCGGCCTAACAATGAAAATTCGGCGGCGCCGTCCCTATTTAACGGAAATCACACGGGCGATCTGACGACGCCCGTGGCGCTGAAGAGCTTGGAATTGGAATAAGGTCCTTGGAGACGACAATGCGTGGAAATCATTTTGCCGAACTGAACGCCTTCGTAGCCGTTGCCGAACAAGCGAGCTTCACCAACGCAGCGCGCCGGCTCGGGCTTTCAACCGCGACGCTGAGCCAGACCGTGCGGGCGCTGGAAACGCGGCTCGGCGTCCGGTTATTGAACCGCACGACACGCAGCGTCGCGCCGACCGACGCCGGCGAACGCCTGCTGAATCAACTGCGCCCTCTGCTCGACGGCTTCGAGGCCGCCATCGAATCGATCAACGCCTTTCGCGACAAGCCCGCCGGCCATCTTCGCCTCACCATGCCGCCGCCGGTTGCCAGATTCGTGCTGGCGCCGATGCTGGCGCGCTTTCTGCGGCTTTATCCCGAGATCATCATCGAGACGACGGTGGAGTCCGGCTTCACCGACATCGTCGCCGGCCGCTATGACGCCGGCTTTCGCCGCGGCAACCTGGTGGCGCGCGACATGATCGCGACGCGGGTAACGAGCGACATGCATTATCTGGTGGTCGCCTCGCCGCATTACGTGGCGCGCCACGGGCGGCCGCAGACGCCGCCCGACTTGCACGCCCACAACTGCATTCGCTACCGCCTGCCCGGCGGCGGATTCATTCCCTGGATATTTGTCGTCGGCGGCAAGACTGTCGAGTTCGACGTCGCGGGCTCCGTCGTCGTCGTCAACGATCCGGAGCTGGTGATCAGCGCCGCCCTCGAAGGCGTCGGCGTCGCTTATCTCTACGAAGACTATGTGGCGGATTTGGTCGCTGAAGGGCGTCTGGTCAGTCTGTTGGACAAATCCGTCCTGCCGGTCACCGACGGCTTCTTCTTGTTCTATCCGAGCCGCCGGCAGAATCCGGCCGCGCTGCGCGCGCTGATCGACTTTCTGCGCTTGGACCGTGCGCGGAGGTCGAACGGCGAGGCAAGGGCTGCTTCATAGCATGCCTACGCGCTCGCCAAAGAACGCGGCATGCACTATGTCTGTGCGCCCACAGTCGCGAGCTGCCATGACCCACAACACGCAAAACGTCGACGTCTTCTCGCCTTACGCGCTCGGCCCGCTGCGATTGCCCAACCGCCTGGTGATGGCGCCGATGACGCGCAATCGCGCCGGGCCCGGCGAAGTGCCCGGCCCGCTCGCCGTCGCCTATTACACGCAACGCGCCAGCGCCGGTCTCATCGTCACCGAAGGCACGCAGATTTCGCAGCAGGGCCAGGGCTACCCGGGCACACCCGGCATCTTCACTGCGGAGCAGATCGCCGGTTGGAAGCGGGTGACCGAATCCGTCCATGCCGCCGGCGGCCGCATCTTCCTGCAGCTTTGGCACGTCGGCCGCATCTCGCATCCTTCGCTGCAGCCGAGCGGCGGGCTTCCGGTCGCGCCGTCGGCGCTGCAGCCGCCGGGCCAGACCATGACGGCGCAAGGCATGCAGCCGTTCGTCATGCCGCGCGCGCTCGAAACCCACGAGATCGCCGGCGTGGTCGATGATTATCGCCGCGGCGCCGCCAATGCCAAAGCCGCCGGCTTCGACGGCGTCGAGCTGCACGGCGCCAACGGCTATCTGGTCGACCAATTCATTCGCGACAAGACCAACCAACGCACCGATCGTTATGGCGGCAGCGCCATCAATCGCGCGCGGTTTCTGATCGAGGTGACGGAAGCCCTGGTCGGTGTATGGGGCGGTGACCGCGTCGGCGTGCGGCTGGCGCCGACCAATCCGTTCAACGACATTGCCGACAGCAATCCGGCCGCGACGTTTGCGCTCGCGGTCGGCGAGCTCAAGCGGTTCGGGCTTGCCTATCTGCATATTGTCGAGCCGCTGCCGAGCGATCCGGTCGCCGCCGGCGAGCGGCCGGACATCAAGTTCTTCCGCCGCATCTGGTCCGGTACGCTGATGGGCAATAAGGGCTACGACCTTGCCCGCGCCAACACCGCGCTGCGCGACGGCGTGCTCGATCTGGTCTCGTTCGCGGCGCTCTTCCTCGCCAATCCGGATTTGCCCGAGCGCTTCCGGCGCGGCGCCGGACTCAATCCGCCGGACCGCGCCACCTTCTATGCGGGCGGCGAAAAGGGCTACACCGATTATCCGGCGTTGCGTGGGTAATGGCTCTGTCATCCGGAGCGTGGCAAAGGCGCGAGCCCGCGCGGCGCGCCAGATATGATCAGGCTATTTCAATAACTTACACAGATAGCGCATTCCTGTGATGCCGGTCACTTCGAGCTGGCGCGATTGCCGTTAGCGTTAAAGCGAGAATTGGGATCGCATCGGAATACGGGAGCCTGCAATGATCATCGCCCTCGCCGCCATCAAATATCTGGGTGAGTTCGCCGATCGGTTTTTTGAGGCTCGTATGCAGTCCGCCGCCATTAAAATTCGCATTCACTCGGACCGTCTTCCACGCTAGCGGCCGAGCTACTAGACGCCAAGTTTCCCCGCTAAGTCCCCAAGGTCCTCGGCCGCGACATCGACACCCACACTGGGTGCTCGCTCGCCGCGGCCCTTTCCTTTTTCGTCGGGCCGCGCCACGTGCGCGGTCCGCAAGCCTGCGGCGGCGGCGGCCTCTAGATCGCTGGAATGCGCGGCGACCATCATGCAGTCACTCGGCTGCAGATCGAACGCTTCGGCCGCGGCCAGATAGACGCGCGGCTTCGGCTTGTAATCGCCGGCAATCTCAGCGCCCAAAATGGCGTCCCAAGGAAAATCGTTGCGCCGCGCCAGATCGACCATCAGCGAAATATTGCCGTTGGAGACCGGGGCCAGGAGATAGTGGCGCCGCAGCCGATGCAGCGCGCCGGTCACCTCCGGCCAGGCATCAAGCCGGTGCCACGCCATGTTGAGCGCGCGGCGATCGTCCTCGCCCAGCGCGTCGAGATCAAAGCGCGGCAGAATGCGATCGAGATTGCGCCGGTGCAGCACGTCGAGCTTGCTGAAGCCGATGCGACCGGCGCGGACCTCTTCCATCGCGCCCTGATATTCGCCGCGCCAGGCGTCGGCGAACGCCGGCCAGTCGAGCGCGTGGCCACGCGGTCCCAGCAACGCCTTGGCTTCGCGCACGATCGAGGTGCGCCAATCGACCAGCGTGCCGAACACATCGAAGAACAGGGCTTTTACCGCGGGCGGCATCCGATACACTTATCGCACCGTCCACCGAACACAAAAGAGTGCACTCAAGCCGATGCCAAAAAAGCCATTGCCGCGTGCGAACACGAAACCACGGAAGCAGCCCGCGCCGCGCCTGCCGGCGATCAGCCTCGACAGCCTGACGCCGGAGCGGCAAGCCTTGGTCGAAGCGATCAAGTCCGGGCCGCGCGGCCGCTTCAGCAACGAAGGGCCGTTCGCCGTCTATCTGCATGCGCCGGATTATGGGCTGTTGGCGCAAAAGCTCGGCGGGCACTTACGCTTTCATACCGGCGTGCCGCCGCGGCTTTCGGAATTCGCCATCCTGTGCACCGGGCAATTCTGGAAGGCGCAATACGAATGGCACGCGCATGCGAGGATTGCCGCCGAGGCCGGCGTCAAGGACGCGACGATCCGCGATCTCAAAGCAGGCCGCGCGCCGAAGTCGGCGCCGCGCGACGAACTGGCGATCTACGCTTTCGTCAAGGAGCTGTACGCGACGCGGCGTGTTAGCAGCGCCACCTACGCCCGGGTGCAGAAAATCCTCGGCGACGCGGGCACGGTCGAACTGGTCGGCATCCTCGGCTATTACGCGCTGATATCGATGACGCTTAACATCTTCCGCATGCCGCTGCCTGAAGGAACGCAGCTGCCGTTCAAGGAGCCGGCGGGGAACTAAGTCGCGCAATTACAAATAGCGAATGGCGACAGCGACCTGACCAGCGTCCGCTTTGATCCACTTTGCCGACTCAAGTTAAACGTTGCCCGAGGTCCGGAAAGTGCCAAAACCCGACATCGCTCATTTCGTCAGCATAGCTGATTTCGGGTTGGTCGGCGGCAGCGGCGAGAACGACAAAGTCAGCCAGGTGTTGAAGCCGGACGGCCGGTTGTGCGCGGCAAATTCACCGTAGGCCTTTACGTTTGCGTAAAGCTGAACATCGCCGATCGGCACAATGACACCCATTTGCGGCCCCACCCCGATGACGCCCGATTCGAACGCGCCAAGGCGATCGCCGGAGCCGCTGTCCGGCGTCAGCTGCTCGTAGAAATAGCCGACCGCGCCGATGAACACCTGCTTGGAAACGAACTGCGAAGCGCCCCAGTCTAGATGCCAATCGACGCCGTTCTGATAATTGGTGCTCGGATTGATGAGATTGTAGGTGAAGCCGCTCACCGCGGAAAATTCGTGGCCGAGCTTCGGATCAAGATAGGTGTAGCCGCCGCCAGCATCGGCCGCGCCATGGCCGATCCCAAGATTGGCGAGATTGGTTGGACTGTAATCGCCGACCGGAATATCGCCAGTCCCGTACACCATCCAATTATGAACGCCGTCGTTCCAGCGAATAATCGCCTGCGGATAGAGATCACCGAAGCCGGTAGTGGTCTGGCTGATCGTGCCTTGCCGCTGGATCACAAACGGCCCAGACGCCAGCGTCAGAGTGCCGCTCAACGAAGTGGTGTTGGGGCCCACCAATCCGAACATGGCGAGATTCAGTTGACCACCGAACACCGGCGTCGCGAAAACATAGCCGACATCGACAAGGAGGAGGTCGAGATCGGCCCTGACGCTGACGTTGAGATTGACATTCACCGTCGGATTGAACTTACCGATGGTGATTTCGCGCGCTGCGGCGACCGCGCCGCTGCCGTTGACGTTGTCGTAGTAGTTGATCGCCGTTACCGACCAACCCGGATGCTGCGGCGCAGCGGCAAGGCTGCCGAATAGGCCGGGAAGCCAAAAACTAATGCCGTCTTCGTCGGCGCAGGAGATTGCCGGCAGTAGCGGCGCCAAGCCGAGCGCAAGCGCGACGCTTGCAGCCAGGGAACGAAGCGACACGCGCCCGCGGCCGGTTGCGTCTTTCACGGCGAGATTGGTCATCGCGCCCCCCACACTCACGCAACGACGTAGAGTGTAGCAGAGCGATCATGTCGGCAGAAGAAGCGCGCACTCATTTTCACGCCGTGTGTTCGGCGCGCCACATGCGAAGTGTGAAAGAATGTCGACCGCTGACGAGAATGACCCGCGACCTGAGATGACCAGCATTTTCAGATAACGATATTGTTTCCGTCGGCAACTTGTCAGTAGTGCTGACACGATCTCTGTCACCATCGCGCCGTTGTGATCGCGCGCGACACCGCGAGCCAGGACCCGTGGCAATTGCAGGCCACGCTGACCTTTGTCTTTTCAGAGCAACAGACCCGGCCGGTTCAACGCAAGGAGCCGTAGGCCGCGACGTCCGTAGCGGGTCAGCCTTGGTCATTCGACGAGGCCGACTCTGTGTCCGGGTTTTCGCTGACAGCGGCAATCGGGAAGGCGACTTAAGGGTACGCGCTAATTTCCCGGACGCTCGTCCGCGTCAATGCTTGGTCGACATCATGCCGCCGCCCTGCATCATGTTGCCGCCTTGCATCATCGCGCCGCCCATGGTGCCGCCGCCGGTGGTCACACCGGGCGCCGCGGCGCCGATGGCGACCACCGGCAATTCCACCTTGACCGTGCCGGCTTTCTCGAATTGCAGCGTGGCCTCGACCGTGGCGCCGGCTTCAAACGGGTGCTTGAGGTTGACGAACATCATGTGATCGCTGCCCGGCCGCAGCGTGAGGGTCTCGCCCGGCTTGATTTCCAGGCCGCCCTCGACTGGCCGCATTTTCATCACGCCGTTGTCCATGGTCATGGTGTGGATCTGGCATTGCGCGGCGGCGTCGCTGCCGGCGCAGTTCAGGCGATCCGCCGCGGTGCCGTTGTTGGTCACGGTCAGGTAACCGGCGCCGGAACTTGCGCCCTTCGGCGTCGCCCGCGCCCAAGGCTGGGTGATGTGGATCGATCCGACATCGTAGTCGCCGGCCGAAGCGGTAGCGGCAGCAAGCTGCATGGCCGCCAGCACGAGCGCACCGGCGAAGCCGCTACTGATATATTTGCGGGCATATTCTGTCATGACGTCTCCCGAATGCTGCGAAAGTGCGCGCTGCGCAAATTTACGACAACCGGCGCCCCGCCGGAATGCGGCAGAAGGCGGCGGCGTTGAACTTGCCGGCATCCTTCGCTATACGGGCTTCTCGGCCGGAGGGGCCCGCAGCGATCGGGCTTGTTCGGCGCCGCCGCCTGCGGCGGCGCCATTCATGCTGCAAGGGAATGAGCACGCCCGATGTCTGCCACGTTTGATAAAGTTGCTGATATCATTGCCGAAACCTGCGACATTCCGCGCGATAATATCAAGCCGGAAAGCCATGCCATCAACGACCTCGAGATCGACAGCCTCGACTTCCTCGACATCGCGTTCGCCATCGACAAGACCTTCGGCATCAAATTGCCGCTTGAACAGTGGACTCAGGAGGTCAACGACGGCAAGGCCACCACGGATCAATACTTCGTGCTGAATAATTTGAGCGAACAGATCGATAAATTGATCGCGGCCAAGGGCGCCTAGACATGAGCCGATCAAATCGGATCGTGGTCTAGCACCTCCATCGGAGCATGATCTCTTCCGAAAACCGGTTTCCATGCCGGATCAGGTCCGGGGCAAGCTTTTTCGGGATCGTGCTCTAAAGGGCGCCGAGCGATGCGTTTCGAATATTTTCAGATGATCGACCGCATTGCCGCGCTCGATGTCGGCGAGCGCACCGTTCGCTCGGTCTGCATCGTGCCGAAACAGAGCACGATTTTCGAAGGTCATTTTCCGGGCTATCCGCTGATGCCGGGCGTGTTGCAGATCGAATGCATGGCGCAGACCTGCGGCTGGCTGGTGACGGCCATCAACCGTTTTACGGCGATGCCGTTTTTGATCGGCGTCAGGGAAGCCAAATTCCGCAGCCCGGTGCTGCCGGGCGACGAGCTCGAGGTCGAGGGCAAGGTCGTCCACGAGGGCTCGGGCTTCACGGTCGGCGAATGCAAAGGGCGGCGGCAAGGCAAGACGATCTGTGAAGCGCAGATCACCTATCGCGTCATGCCGTTTCCAAATCCGGAATTTCGCAAAGCCATGATCGAATGGGCGGAGCGGATCGACGTGCCGGTCAAGGCGCTGGCCGAGGAGCCGATAAAGTGACGGAACGCCGCGAGGTGTGGATCACCGGCGTCGGTCTGATCACCTGCCTTGGCGAAGGGCTTGACGCCAACTGGAGTCATCTCGAGCGTGGCGATCCGCCGCCTTACGACGCCAAGAGCTTCGCGCCTTACATCGTGCATCCGCTGGCGCCGGTGAATTTCGACAAGCAGATTCCGAAAAAGAGCGACCAGCGGCAAATGGAGCCGTGGCAGCGGATCGGCGTCTATGCCGCGGGCCTGGCGCTGGGCGATGCCGGTATTGCCGGCAAGCCGGATTTGCTCGACGTGACCGACATGATCGTCGCCGCCGGCGGCGGCGAGCGCGACGTTCCCGCCGACAGCGCCATCCTGACCGGCTTGCGCAAGGTGGCGGAGCGCGGTCCGTTCCTCAACGAGCGGCTGATGAGCGATCTGCGCCCCACCCTGTTTCTGGCGCAGCTTCCCAACCTCCTCGCCGGCAACATTTCGATCGTTCACGGCGTGGTCGCTTCGTCGCGGACATTCTTGGGCGAAGAGGCAGCCAGCGTCGACGCGGTGCGGGTCGCGCAAGCGCGGATCGCCGCCGGCCAAAGCGAATTGACGCTGGTCGGCGGCGCTTATCACGCCAGCCGCTGGGACGTGCTTTTGATCTTCGAGCAAGCCGGCGTCGCGCTGAAGGACCATTTCGCGCCGGTATGGGA
>Ga0210395_10002481_pt1 | contig 14341 bp, 9 predicted proteins | sample IncBWH4OmetaG_FD_150861 | JGI IMG/M metagenome (GOLD analysis project Ga0210395, IMG submission 150861) | Forest soil microbial communities from Barre Woods Harvard Forest LTER site, Petersham, Massachusetts, United States - Inc-BW-H-4-O ... | reverse complement strand
GATTAGACGCCACCCTCTCCGGATAGGTTAACGCATATTGGATGGGCATTCGCATATCCGTTGGACCGAGTTGCGCCAAAATCGAACCGTCCACGAATTCGACCATCGAATGAACGGTGGACTGTGAGTGAATCACGACGTCAACCTGGTCAGGGCGCACGCCAAAGAGCCAGTGCGCCTCGATCACCTCGAATCCTTTGTTCATCATCGTCGCGGAATCAATGGTGACGCGGTTACCCATCTTCCAGTTTGGATGCGCGAGCGCTTGCTCTGGCGACACTGTCTCGAGACTGGCAAGCGGGGTCTTCCGAAAAGGTCCGCCGGATGCTGTCAGCACAAGCCGACGCACTTCGCCATGCGTTCCGCCTCGTAGGCACTGATGCACGGCATTGTGCTCACTGTCCACGGGCAAAAGTTCGCGTCCGGCTTTTTTTGCCGCCGCCATGACCAATTCGCCTGCGGCGACCAAAACTTCCTTGTTCGAGAGCGCCACGGTCTTTCCCAGCTTGACCGCCTCGTAGGTGGCTTCGAGCCCGACGACGCCAACGGCAGCAGAAACTACGATGTCCGCTCTCGGGTGCGTCCCAACGGAGAGCAGGCCCTCGCGTCCGTGATGTATCGCGGGCAGAGGAGAGATCCCGGTGCCGCGCAGCCTGGAAGCAAGCTCCTGCGCTTTCTTCTCATCACTTACAGAAACCAGTTCCGGACGGTGGCGTTCAATCTGGCCGGCAAGTTCAGGGAGGTTGCCGCCCGCAGCCAGCGCAACAATAGCAAACCGCTCCGGCAGCGCCTCCACCACGGCGAGACACTGGCGCCCGATCGAACCTGTTGAACCCAAAATGGATAGCTGTTTCAAGAAACTCGCTGCTCCGTATAGCGCTGAACTTGACGGGGCAGACATTCTTGTCTGTCTCCCGCCCCATAAGTGGAAGGACCTGTGGACCTACCGGTTGGGTGTGTAGATCCAAATCCAATAGTACCAGACAACCGGGATTGCCAGAATCAGAGCATCGATCCTGTCAAGTATGCCGCCATGCCCAGGCAGCAGCGAGCCAGAATCCTTCACGCCCGCGCTGCGCTTGTACGCGGATTCGAGCAGATCGCCAGCCTGGCCGGCAACATTACCCGCGGCAGCCATGGCCAGCAAGTGGGGCAGCGGCACCATGAGAAATCTGGCGAACACCATGGCGACGAGCAGCGCTCCCAAAATGCTGGCGATTGTTCCTTCCCAAGACTTTTTGGGACTGAGCACTGGCGACAATGGGTGCCGTCCAATAGCGCGGCCTACAAAATATGCCGCCGAATCTCCGACCCAAGTTATGACCAGCACGAACATCAGCAGCTTTGGTCCGTCTCGGCCGATCGCGTGGAGCCGAATGGAATACGTTAGGGGGAGCGCCACGAGGAGCAGTCCGCTCGAACTGATTCCCGCTGCCGGCAAAGCTTCCACCATCGGGCGCTTGGTCCAAAGCGTCAGTACCCCAACCCCGAGCAGAAAAATAAAGAGAACATCCTGAACGGCAGGAATGACTCCTAGAACTCGCCCAATCATCCGATGGAACGTCAGCCCGCCGGCAAGTTCGTACGACGGGGCGATAGCCGCCAACCATTGCACGTACACGAGCCCTAGAGCGCATGTCGCCGTCCAGAATCGATAGGCACGGTGACCAATCGCGTCGCCCAAAGCAAAATATTCAAAGAGAGCAAGCAGAATGACGAACGCGAGACCGATTGCCAGGACGGCGGTCGAGCCCCACAATACTAGGCCAACTACACACGGAATCAGAACGAGGGCGGTCGCGACGCGCTTCCAGGTCATAGAAAAGGAATCCCCTGACGAACCACTCGTTCCATCTCATCACACCAAGGGGAATAAATCACGAAGGAGAATCACAAAGTAGCGGGGCCCGGTCTCGAAAAAGCCGGTTTCGAGAAGAATGGCTCACTTGCCGACGACGCGGGCCGATGGTTCCGGGGCGGCCTGACCTTCGCGGATTCCGCCGTAACGGCGCTCACGTTTTTGGAATTCGACTAGTGCCTCCAGCAGGCGGGCGCGGTTGAAATCGGGCCACAGAGTTTCCGTGACGAAAATTTCGGCATAGGCAATCTGCCAAAGAAGAAAATTGCTCACGCGCATTTCTCCGCTCGTGCGGATCAGCAAATCGGGATCGGGCAACCCGCTCGTGTACATGTGCAGGGCGAGCGAATCTTCCGTAATCTCGGCGCGGTGCCCGTGACCATTCTGCTCGGCCAAAATCGCGTTCATGGCGTCCACGATTTCCGCGCGGCCGCCGTAGTTCAGCGCCACGCACAGTACCATGCCCGTGTTTTTAGCGGTCCGTTCCATGGCGTCGCGCACGTCGTCCCGCACGCCCTTTGGAAGTTCGTCCGTGCGGCCCAAAAACCGCATCCGGATATTATTCTTTTGCAGCAGCGGCATTTCGCGGCGCAAATACTCGCGCAGCAGTTGCATGAGAAAGTCTATTTCTGTTTTTGGGCGACGCCAGTTTTCTACTGAGAAAGCGTACAGCGTCAGTGCCTCGATCTTCAGGCGCGCGCAAGTCTCAATCGTCGACCTCGCCGTTTTCGTGCCGGAGCGATGACCAGCCACGCGGGGCAGGTGCCGCTGCTGCGCCCAGCGCCCATTGCCGTCCATGATGACGGCTACGTGTCGCGGCAAGCGGCCCAGATCGAGCTTTTCAAACAGCAGGGCCTCCTCGGGAGTCAGCGGTCCCAGCGAGCCGGAGGCGGAAACTTGCAGCGTCGTGTGTGGTTTACTGTGCGGCACGAGGTTCCTGGCGTTTCCTCTTTACGCCGCAAAGTTAACATACGTTTCGGCAGCGGCGCAATGCCGGGGTGCCGTTTCGGGCATCACCGTTTCGAGGATCACCTGGCCAGGCGTCAGCCGGGCAGAGGCGGAGCAGCTTGGAAGAGCGACGTGTAGACCAGCACGAGCGTCAGGATAATCATGGCGATGGCGGTTACCCAGGCGACGATGTTGAACGCGAGCGTGTTCACGTGCTCGCCCATCAGATCGCGGCGGTTTACGAGAAGAAGGATGAAGATGACCACGACGGGCAGCCAAATACCGTTCCCGACCTGCGAGAAAATAAAGATCTTCCAGAGCGGAACGTGCGGGATCAGAATGATGCCTGCGCCCACGGCAATCAAAACCGTATAGAGGCCATAGAAGATTTTTGCTTCCTTAAATTTGTGGTCGATCCCCGCTTCAAATCCCAACCCCTCGCAGATCACATGCGCCGTCGAGAGGGGCAAGATGGAGGCCGCGAAGAGCGAAGCGTTCAACAAGCCGAAGGCAAACGTGAATCCGGCCCATTTGCCCGCCAGAGGGATCAATGCTTTGGCCGCTTGGACCGCATCGGTAATGTCGCGCTGACCGGAAGCAAACAAAGTCGCAGCCGTGGCTACGATGATGAAAAAGACAATGACCATGCAACTGATGCTGCCGACCAAGACGTCCGCGCGCGCTTGTGGATACTGTCTTGCCCCGACCTTCTTTTCGACGAAGCCCGCCTGCAGATAGAAAAACTGCCACGGCGCGATGGTAGTGCCCACTAGCGCCGTCAGCGTAAGCAAATATCCCGAATTAAAACTTAGGTTGGGGATGACGAGGTGCTTGGCAGCCTCCAACCAATCTGGCTTCGCCAGGAATGCGGAAATGATGTAGGTGACATAGAATCCACAGGCAATCAGGAAGATAACTTCGACCTGGCGATAAGTTCCTCGAAGCACCAGAATCCAAACCAACAGAGCGGCGATGGGAACAGCGACATAGCGGCTGACGTGAAACATTTCCATGGACGCGGCGACGCCCGCAAATTCTGCAACGACGTTGGCCAGATCCACAAAAAACCCCGTCACCATAACAAAAAACGTTGGCCGAAAACCAAACTCCTCGCGAATGAGATCGGATAGTCCTTTGCCGGTTATAACGCCCATGCGCGCGCACATTTCTTCGGTAACGTACAGAGCGATGGTCATGGGAATCAAGGACCATAACAGCGCGTACCCATACTGGGCGCCGGCCTGCGAATAGGTGGCAATACCGCCGGCGTCATTGTCGACGTTCGAGGTGATGAGCCCCGGCCCGACCACTGCGAGCAGCAAGGTCAGGCGGCGGCGCAGGCCGCGAATCTTGTGCTGCAAGTTTTCGCCTCGTGTTTCGAGGCCTCGAACGCTCGATTTAAGGCTTTCCCAGTTCATCCGGAGACTTCCGTTCCCATTTTATTTCTTCACCAATCGTGAAACTACGTCATCCACGGTGACCGTGCCGATCGGACGCCTCTCCTCATCCACCACCGTGAGCATGCGCAAATTATATTTATCGAACAGTTCGAAAACGTCGTTTTCATCCGCGTCGCTTGCAATACTTAGCAGCGGCTCGCTTCGAAGCTCGAACATTTTCTGTTCCGGAGCGGCGAGCAGCAAGCGCGCGACGGAGACCGTGCCGGAATACTCCGCTTTGCTATCTAGCAGGACGACGGTGTCAAGCTGATCGAGATTTAATTCCTGACTGCGGATCCACGCGAGCACTTCTTCGCGCCTCGACCCTTCGCTCACGAAGACGAATTCCGTGTTCATCATTCCGCCTGCCGTCGAAGGATCAAAAGCCAGCAACTCGCGCACTTCATCGGCTTCCTGGCCGGGCATCTCTTCGAGCAATTCCTCCGAGGTCTCCTTCGGAAGGTCGGCCAGAAGATCAGCGGCAGCATCGGGCGCCATCTCTTCGAGAATGTCGGCAGCCTTTTCGGGGTCCAGCCTCTCGACGATCTGCGTTGTTAGCCGCTCATCTAGCTCGGCGAGTACGGCGGCGGCCATCTCCTCGTCGAGTGAAGCGATAATTCCCTGCCGCTCGGCTGCCGAGAGGTCTTCCATGATCTCGGCCAGGTCCGCCGGATGCAGGTCTTCCAACTTTTCGTGGGTGATTCGCAGCTTTACGCGCCGTAAGGGGTCCGACTCGATCAAGTTCACAAATTCCCAGCGGATGGCGCTTTGCGGCAGCTTGCGCTGGAGTTTGCGAATCATGCCGGGAGAAACTACACCTTGCAGGAGCCTGCGTACCGCGCCGGGTAGTCCCACATCGACTTGCGTGACGCGCAACTCCACATTTCCGTTGGTCTTCATTTCCGTCAGGTCCACGTCATTCACCCTAACGACCTTGCGGCCGCGCGTGTCGATGATTTGCTGATCCATCAAATCCTTGCGCACGGCCAGCAACGATTCGTTCGGTTCGTAAAGTTCGAGCGCGCGCTCGCCTACGTTTAGGCGCAACGTCCCGGGAGCAAACGTGGCTACCTGATCATGCCGGGCCAACAGCGGTTGGAAGCGGCCACGCGAAATCAGGAAATGCGAAAGACGGTTTGTCGCTTGCGAGGGCTCGATAAAGAACTCGCGCACGCGCCCCACGAAATTGCCCTGCGCGTCATAGACTTGCGCTCCCATCAGTTCTGTTGCGTATAGTTCCATAATGTTGCCTCTCTGCCTTCGACCAGCCTCCCCCCAATTCACCCGAGGAACGAGCGTTCCCCAGCGAATCGACCACCAACAAAAAAGCCCGCGAACCGAAATGACCTCGGCTGCGGGCAAGTGCCTCAGAAAAATGGACTTACCGTTAGCCCGGTGTGAACCCTCCCCACCCTACCGCCTGCGGGAGGCCTTGCGGCTCGCCAGACGTTGCCCAATCGCCCTTCCGAAGCCTTAGCCCGACTGACCGCTTCGCGTGGAAGCGACTAGGGCCAGGTTCGAGTTCGTTGGACGCACTCATCGGGAGAAAACCCACTCCTGGGGGTCAGTCAAGCTGCCACTACACCTCTAACCACCGCCAACCGGAGCAATTGCATTGCCGTTTGGCAGCCGCAGCTGCAGTGATAAGCCGGGGTTGTTCCAAAGTCAAGCAAAGAATGACCTTGCGAGTGATTATTTTGAACTTTTCTTTTGCGGCGGCTGCTTCTTAGCTCGGAAGATCATGTCTCGAGGTTCTTGGCCGAGACGACGGCATTGTTCGACGTAGAGACCGAGATAGTTCTTCAAAACGTAGTCCCGACGCGTGTGGCCAAGTTCAGAAGCGGCCTGGTCAATGGCTGCGGGCGGTCCTTCCAGTTCGACAAACGTCCCGATGGGCGTCTCGTCCAGCTCGATCAGCAGTTCCTTTGCCCAGCTCAACGTAGGCGGCAGGCGAAACGTGGTACGGTATTTTTCGTAGCGGAACCATCCGCGCATCCCCAGGCCTTCGAAGACTTTTGCCAGGATAGAGGGATCGGCGACCTCGACCTCGATCTCTTCACGAACTTTATGGCGATGGGTTTCTTGGGAGCTTCCGGAAGCGGACGTGCCCTTAACCAGGGGCCTTTTGAAGGTTAACAAGGTGCGCGGTACTGACGCCGGCTTGCCCTTTTTCGGATTGCTTTCCGTTTCCGTTCGGATGCGGAGGAGCTGACCATGTTTTGCGAGACCGCCTTCCGGCGTGTCGAAAATGACGTTCCATTCGTGAACGCGGCCCGAACCCCCGCCGACCAGGCGTGCTCCCAGCCGCTTCAGAGTACGCCTGAAGGCCTTTTGGTCGCTGATTCGCAGCTTGATCTCGATTTCCTGCGCCATCTTTATCCTTTCTTCCCGCGCCGCCGCGCGTCCCGGCTTTCCGACGCCGCGGACTTCCGTTAGTATAGCGGACGAACGTATTTCGCTCAGCGTGACCCCGGTTGAATCTGGCGCAACGGCCGGCGCCCGCCCGCCGAGCTAAGCAGACCAAGAGACTTATGGACCCTGACGCCAAAGCAGCAGCGCCCGCTTTTTCAGACGAGCAGACAGACACTGCGCCACTTTCGCCACCGCTGGCGCGTCGCGAGCCCGTCGAAACCCAGTTGCACGGAGACCGGCGGGTGGACCATTACGCCTGGCTGCGCCAGAAAGAGAACCCCGAGGTTATCGCCTATCTGGAAGCGGAGAACGCGTATACCGATCGGATCTTGCGGCCTACCGAAACTTTTCAGGAAAGGCTCTACGAGGAGATGCTGGGACGGATACTTCAGACGGACCTGTCTTTTCCCTACCGGCTCCGCGGTTATCTGTATTTCACCTGTACGGAGGAAGGCAAGCAGTATCCGACGCACTGCCGGCGCGTCGACGCTGGCGGTTCTCTGGACGAGATACTTCTGGACCTAAATCGACTGGCGGAGGGCCACTCTTTTTTGGGGCTCGGGGCTTTCGACGTTAGCAACGACAACCAGCTTCTCGCTTATGCGCTGGATACGACGGGATTTCGGCAATTCACGCTGCACCTCAAGAACCTGTGGAACGGCGCGATCTTTCCGGAGGCGATAGAGCGAGTGACAAGCGCGGTTTGGGCGGCGGACAATCGCACCATCTTCTACACTGTCGAACACGCAACTACAAAACGATCTTACCGGCTCTATCGCCACGCAGCCGGCTCCGCTGAGCCAGACACGTTGATTTATGAAGAGAGTGACGAACGCTTTCGCATCGAGATTGAGCGCACTCGCAGTGGCGCGTTTCTTTTGCTGGTGATAACGAGCCACACGGCCAGCGAGGTCCGGTTTCTGCCTGCAGGCGAGCCCAACGGCGAATTTCGCGTCATCGCTGCCCGCGAAGCAGACCATGAGTATTACGTGGACCATCATCCGAATCCGCTTACGCGGGAGCATCGGGGTCGAAACCCGGAGGACGCGGGCGGCTACTTTTTCATTCGCACGAATTCCGAAGGGCGGACGTTTCGGCTAGTGTGTGCGCCAGTCGCGGACCCGCGGCGCGCCAAGTGGCGGCAAATTATAGCCAATCGCCGGGACGTGATGATCTCTGGTGCTGATGTGTTTCGAGCGCACATCGTTTTGTCGGAGCGCGAGGCTGGGCTGCCCTATCTCCGTGTTGTGGATCTCGGCGTAGAGGCGCCCGATGCGCTCTCCGCTTCTCACCGTATCGAATTCCGAGAGCCTGCTTACAACGCTTCACTCGGAAACAATCCCGAATTCGATGCGTCTTTTGTTCGCTACCAATATGAATCCTTCGTCACGCCCCGTTCCGTGTTCGACTACGATGTGCGCACGCGCGAACGAGTCCTTCAGAAAGAGCAGCCGGTGCTGGGCGGCTACGACGGGTCGCAATATGTCAGCGAGCGGCTGCAGGCCGCCACCGCGGACGGCGCGCGTGTTCCCATCTCGCTTGTCTATCGTCGAGATACGCCGCTCGATGGCACCGCGCCGTTGCTGCTTTACGGCTACGGGAGTTACGGGCACTCCGTCGCCGTGAATTTCAGTTCGAACCGCTTGAGCTTGCTCGATCGCGGCGTGGCTTTTGCTGTCGCGCATGTCCGCGGCGGCGGGGAACTCGGTAAGCCGTGGCACGACGCAGGGCGCCTGCGCCAGAAGCGCAACACCTTTACGGATTTTATTGCGGCGGCCGAGCACCTCATCGCGCGCCGCTACACGGCGTCAGAAGGCCTGGTAATCGAAGGCGGGAGCGCCGGTGGTCTTCTGATGGGCGCGGCTGCGAATATGCGGCCTGAACTTTTTCGCATGGTCATCAGCCACGTGCCATTCGTCGATGTGCTGAACACCATGCTTGACGCTTCGTTGCCGCTGACCGTCGGAGAATATGAGGAATGGGGAGATCCGCGCATCGCGGAGGATTATTTCTACATGAAAAGCTATTGTCCGTATACCAATCTTGAAGCCAAGCCTTACCCCGCGATGCTTGTAAAAACCGGCTTGAACGACAGCCAAGTCATGTATTGGGAGCCGGCGAAATATGTGGCCAAGCTGCGCACCCTGAAAGCCGATACGAACGCGCTGCTCCTAAAAACGAACATGGGCGCGGGACACGGCGGGGCGTCGGGCCGTTACGATTATTTACGGGAGATCGCGCTGGATTATGCTTTTCTTCTGACCGAACTGGGAATCCGCAAATGAGTAGCGCCCGCAATTCGCTGTTGACGGCGTACCTGGTTCTAGGCGCACAGCGGGCTGCGCCCCTCGAGGCGAGCCTCGGGCTGGCGCGCGTGACCGTGTTTTGGCTTGCGTGGAACTCCCTCGGCTGAACTATGAGCGATCCGACCTCACCTCTGATGCAGCAGTATCACGCGATCAAGACGCGCTACCCGCACGCCTTATTGCTGTTCCGTCTCGGCGATTTTTACGAGCTGTTCTACGAAGACGCAATGCTGGCTTCGCGCGAACTCCAAATTACGTTGACCTCGCGCAACCGCGAAAAGGGCCAGCCCATTCCCATGTGCGGAGTCCCGTATCACGCCGCGGATGGTTACATTGCGCGGTTGATACGCGGCGGCTTCAAGGTTGCGATTTGCGATCAGCTGGAACTGCCTGGCCCAGGCAAAAAGCTGGTGCGCCGGGAGGTCGTCCGAGTCATCACGCCCGGCACGGCCACGGACGTTTCGGTTCTTGACGCCCGCGAAAACAATTATTTGGCTTCGGTCGCGACAGATCTTTCCGGCTCGCCGGTTGGCCTTGCGTTCGTGGATCTGTCCACCGGCGAATTCCAGTGCACAGAATTTTCAGGGGCTCAAGCGGACGAGGCCCTGCGCGACGAGTTGCAGCTTCTTCACCCGCGGGAAACTCTTCTTCCACGGCCGCAGCAGCTTTTTGAAACCGCGAAAACTTCGCTTCTCGAAGGCGCTGGCGGTGTCGAAAGCCGGCTTGAAGATTGGATCTTTCAACGCGATTATGCGGAGCGGATTTTACGAGAACAGTTTGGCGTCGCGGAACTCACGGGATTCGGTCTCGACCATCACCCCCAAGCGCTATCCGCTGCTGGCGCTATCGTTCACTACTTGCGGGAGAATGCCGCCCGTGGCCCGGACACAGGCATGGGTTCCACGAATACCCAGCCACCGAGCGTTGAAGCGCTCCAGCATCTGGATCGCGTGCGCTATTACGAACAGCACGAAACGCTCGTGCTCGATGCAGTCTCGGTCCGCAACCTCGAGCTCATCACACCGATCTTTACCGAGGAATCTTCCCGAAGCGGACCGGTGACCCTGGTCGCGGCTCTTGACATGACCGTCACCGGCATGGGGGCGCGTCTGTTGCGCTCTTGGATTCTGCGCCCACTTATTGATCGCGACGCCATCGAAGCGCGCCTGGCATCTGTTGCGCACCTCCTGCAGCAAACCATGGTTCGCGGCGAGATTCGCAAGGAATTGCGCGGCATACAGGATCTCGAGCGCCTCACGAGCCGCATCACTCTCGGCTTGGCGGCGCCTCGCGAACTCGTGGCGCTGCGCAAATCGCTGGGCCAGCTTCCGGTGCTCAAGAATTTTTTGACGCCGCCTCCGGTCGGTGGCAGCGCGCTGCTTCGCCAACTGCACGGCGAGCTTGATGAACTGACCGACGTGCGCGAGCGGCTCGAACGCGCCATCGCCGACGAGCCTCCCGCTCTCCCTAGCGATCCCGGAATCATCCGCAGCGGTTATGACGGCGAACTCGATGAGCTTCGCAACCTCAGCCAGCACAGCAAACAAATTATCGCCGCGATGGAAGACCGCGAGCGCAAGCGCACCGGCATCGCCTCACTGAAAATTCGCTTTAACCAAATCTTTGGGTACTACATGGAGATTTCTAAGCCCAATCTCCATCTCGCGCCCGCCGACTACGAGCGCAAACAGACCCTGGTAAACGCCGAACGGTTTACTTCTCCCGAACTGAAAGAGTATGAGCGCAAGATTCTCGCGGCGGACGAGCGCATTCTCGAGATCGAGCGCCAAGTTTTCGTCGAGGTGCGCACCACGATCGCCGCCCAGGCTGCGCGCCTTCGCCGCACGGCTGCCGCCGTCGCACAGCTCGACGTGCTCACTTCCTTTGCGAAGCTGGCAGCAGACCGCGGCTACGCGCGCCCCGAATTCAACGCGACCGGCGAACTGCTGATCATCGGCGGTCGTCATCCCGTCATCGAAGAACTTCTCCGCCAGCGCGGCGAGCGCTTTGTTCCAAACGATCTTTGCTTCGACCCGGGTCGCCAGCAGCTTCTGCTTATCACTGGACCGAACATGGGCGGCAAATCGACGTATCTTCGGCAAGGCGCGCTGATTGTTTTGATGGCGCAAATGGGCTCGTTCGTTCCCGCTCGTTCCGCCAAGCTGCCCATCACCGACCGCATCTTCACACGGATCGGCGCAAGCGATAATCTTGCGCGCGGCCGCTCTACCTTTCTCGTCGAGATGAGCGAAGTTGCCGCCATCCTGCATCACGCCACACCATCGAGTCTTGTTCTTCTCGATGAAGTCGGCCGCGGCACCGCGACGTTTGACGGCCTGTCTATCGCTTGGGCTGTCGTCGAGCATCTCCAGAAGCACACTCGCGCGCGCACCCTTTTTGCTACGCACTATCACGAACTCACCGAGCTCGCCGATCTGCTGACCGGCGTGCAAAACGTGCACGTCTCGGTCAGGGAAACGCCCAACGAGATCATTTTCCTGCGCCGTGTCGAGCCCGGCAGCGCTGACAAAAGTTATGGCATTGAAGTCGCTCGCCTCGCCGGCCTTCCGCGCAGCGTCATCGAGCGCGCCCGCGAAGTTCTGAAGAAACACGAGCAGAGCGAGCATGCCCTCAGCGAAACACTTTCTCCTGGCACAAGCGATGAATCATCGGCTGGTTTGGCCGACCGATTGACTGCTTCTCCATCCCGGCGCAACGGCCACCAGGAAGTTCTCTTCACCGCGCTCGACCGTGCCGTCCTCGACAAACTCCGCGAAGCCGACCTCGACCAGCTCAAGCCCCTCGATGCCTTAAACCTTCTCGCCGAACTCAAAAAGCAGATCTCCTAATGTGAATCAGGTTGAACTTCCTGTTTTTGTGAGACCCAAGGGTTGCGTGGTGTTTTCCGGCACGTTGGATCCCATCCCTCCGCCGCGTAGTTCAAGTGGCAGTCCAGAAATGGGTGGGCGAGACTCAGGCGACGTTAGGCACGTTCTCGCCTTAGCCGAGTTCACTCTTTATCTCCGTCCTTCTCTTGCCGCTCTGTCCGTTCTCTCCTCTCTGTGTTTAAATCCAATTACAGACGATGGCAACCGAACCGATGCTTGTTCTCGGGCTGATGTCCGGCACGTCCGCTGACGGCATCGAGGTTGCCCTCGCGCGCATTTCTGGCGCGCCGCCACACCTCGATGCAAAACTTCTCGGGCACACCTCGAGCAAGTTTCCCGCTCGACTGCGCAAGGAGATTCTTCGAGTCGCCGAGCAGCATCTCATCACCGCCGGCGAACTCAGCCAGTTAATTTTTCGCTTAGGAGAAGTGTTCGCCGCGGCCGCTGTCGCCGCTTGTCGACGATTCCGTGTTTCCACAAAGCGCATCGCGCTCATTGGCAGCCATGGCCAAACCATTTTTCATCAGGGAACGCCCGCGCCCTATCTCGGCCGCCCCACAGCCTCGACGTTGCAAATCGGCGAGCCGTCGGTCATCGCCGCGCGGACCGGCATCACCACCGTCGGTGATTTTCGTCCGGCCGATATCGCTCTCGGCGGCCAAGGCGCGCCGCTGGTCCCTTACGCCGACTATCTTCTCTATCGCGACGAGAAACTCGGCCGCGTTTCGCTCAATCTCGGCGGCATCGCCAACATCACCGTCATTCCCGCTTCGGCCAGGCCGGCGGATATCGTCGCCTTCGACACCGGCCCCGCCAACATGCCGATCGACGCTCTCGTCTCTTACTTCACTCGCGGCCGCCGGCGCTTCGACAAAGACGCTCAGCTCGCACAAACCGGCCGCGCCATCCCCGCGCTTCTCGACGAACTGATGCGCGATCCCTATCTAAAGCTCGCCCCGCCAAAATCCACCGGCCGCGAATACTATGGCCATCCTTTCTTGACGAAAGTGCTCGCCCTCGGCAAAAAGCATCGTGCCAAACCTGCCGATCTCATTCGCGCTGCCACAATGTTCTCGGCGCTCTCCGTCGTCGACGCGCTGAACCGCTTCGTCCTCCCTAAAACCAGCATCCATCAACTCATCGTCTCCGGCGGCGGCGCACATAATCCTCTTCTCCTAGCGCAACTCTCCGCCGCGGTAGGTGCAGGGGGGCAACACGTTGCGCCCCATCGCGGCAAGACTGCCGCTTCCTCGAAGATCGAAGTCCTCCCTTCTTCCCGTCTGGGCGTCCCGGAAGACGCCAAAGAAGCCTTCGCCTTCGCCCTGCTAGCCTATGAAACCTGGCATCGCCGCCCCAGCAATCTGCCCAGTGCCACCGGCGCAGACGCTCCCGCCATTCTCGGTAAAATCTCCTATGCCCCGCCGCAATAACGCCCGTTTTTCTCCGCGCAGTCCGCGTCTGCGCTCTGCTCTCTGCCTGGCATTTCTTCTCTTTCTGCTCGACGGCTGCGGGCGTCACAACAACAATGATCCCTCGTCCCTAACCTTTCTCATCGAATCCAACCCCACCAATCTCGACCCGCGCTTCGCCACAGACTCGCAATCCCAAAAGATCGACGGCCTGCTCTTCAGCAGCCTTCTGGAACGCGATGATCAGATGAATTTCCACGGCGACCTGGCGGACTCTTGGACCACGCCCGATCCCCTCACCTACACTTTCCATCTTCGTCCAGGCGCCCATTTCCATGACGGCCACCCGCTTGGCGCCGCTGACGTCAAAGCCACTTTCGACTCCATCCTCAACCCCGCCACGCATTCGCCCAAGCGCGGCGCTTTCCGCATGATCGCCTCCATCGAGGCTCCGGACGCCGCCACAGTCATCTTTCATCTCAGCGAGCCGTACGCCTCATTCCTCTGGAATCTCGCGCGCCCCGCGGTTGGAATCGTCCCGCACGACGCCGGCCCCGATTTCTCGCGCCATCCAGTCGGCTCCGGCCCATTTCGGTTCGTTTCGCAGTCCCAGGATGAAGAAGTCATCATGGAGCGCAATCCTGACTATTTTCGCGGCGCCGCGCAAATCGCCCGCCTCCGTTTTCGCGTTGTCCCTGACGCCGTGGTCCGCGCTCTAGAACTTCAGAAAGGCTCCGCTGACCTGGAGATGAGTTCCCTCTCGCCGGATATGATCCCCGTGCTCGCGCGGCAGTCGGGCCTTGCTGTCACGCAGCGTCCAGGCACAAATTTTGGGTATCTGGGCTTCAATCTCGAAGATCTGATTCTCGCCAAACGCGAAGTCCGGCAGGCCCTCGCTTTCGCCACGGACCGCGACGCGCTCATTCGTTATCTGCTTGGCGGACAAGCGCGCATCGCCAGCGGCATCCTCCCGCCCAATCACTGGGCCTACGAACCAAACGTCCGGCAGTACACGCTCGATGCCGCCCTCGCGGAAGAAATTCTCGACGCCGCGGGGTTCCCTCGCAAGCAAGGCGGCACG
>Ga0210395_10002478_pt1 | contig 14345 bp, 10 predicted proteins | sample IncBWH4OmetaG_FD_150861 | JGI IMG/M metagenome (GOLD analysis project Ga0210395, IMG submission 150861) | Forest soil microbial communities from Barre Woods Harvard Forest LTER site, Petersham, Massachusetts, United States - Inc-BW-H-4-O ... | reverse complement strand
AGCGGGGGCAGCAAAACCAGTCCACGGTACCGTCCGTCGTCACGAGCGCGGCCGTTTGCAGATCTCCGATCAACCCGTGATCGCCAATATCCGGGTACCGGGTCACCATGTTCGCCTCCTAGCTGTGGGCCATCAGCAGATGGAGAAACGGCTTGACGGCTCACACACTGGCCTTGGGGCTACGACGAGTACCATCCTCCGGCGACCGCATATGTACCGCCTCACCCGAAGGCGGGTGAACGGTCCGCCGCAGTATCCGCATTCCCACGCCACAGTTGCCATGCATCAGGCGCCCGGATGGCCGGTTGAAAGCGCCAGCTCATTGCACGACGTGGAGCCGACACGCGACCCGGTTCTTGATTCGGCCCAGGTCCCTGCGGTGAAGCGGCTCACGGCAGCGCCTGGGTGCAGGTGTCAGAGGCTAGTCTGCTGTGTATCGACTGGTGCCCACATACGCAGTAAGGAGTAGGCGCTTCGCGCCGCGATCATGTATCAGACGCCTCACGGGACGAAGGCAGTTGCCTTTGATCTCGATGACACGCTCGCGCCCTCCAAGTCACCCCTGGACCCCTCGATGGCAACGGCGCTGGTGTCGCTGCTCCAGCGCCTCCCCGTCTGCATCATCTCGGGCGGCCGATTCGAGCAATTCCAAGCGCAGGTCCTCGATCAGCTAACCGCTCCTGAACAAATCCTCAGCCGGCTTTACCTGATGCCGACATCTGGCACGCGTTACTACTCTCGGCAGCAGGGTGCGTGGTCACAGGTGTATTCCGAAGACTTGTCTGCGGCGGAGAAGGCTCGGATCATGCAGGTCCTCGAAGAAACGTCAAGGAGTCTCGGGTACTGGGAAGAGCATCCGTGGGGCGAACTCATCGAAGACCGCGGCAGCCAGGTCACCTACTCCGCCCTCGGACAAGCCGCCCCGCTCGGTGCTAAAACCGCGTGGGACCCTGATGGAACGAAGAAGAGCCTGCTCGTGGCTCATGCCGCGCCATTGCTGCCCGACTTCGAGGTGAGGGGGGGTGGCTCAACGTCGGTTGATGTTACCCGCAAGGGGATCGACAAGGCCTACGCAGTTCGCAAGCTCATGACGCAGATTCACGCGGCCCCGGAGGAACTGCTTTTCGTAGGTGATCGGCTTGATGAGGCGGGGAATGATTATCCAGTATTGGCCGTGGGCGTGCCATGCGTCCCTGTCACGAGCTGGCAGGACACGCTTGCCGTGATAGCGCAGTTCAACGAGTGGTGGGACGGAGTCTCCGGTTCGCCACAATTCCGAATCATTTCCAAGTACCCCGACGCTGCGAGGCGCGGACACGCGGGCGCATGACCTCTTCCAGTCCTCTCGCCGATCGCGAGGCCGCTATTTCGTCCCTCCGATCGCGAGGCCGTACAAGGCGCTTCTAGCTGAGCCCGCGCCTGCGGTGAGTGATGATCAGTGCGATCAGTGCGATCAGGGCCGCGAATATCGCGATCAGGATTGCGATGGCCAAGATCGTGACGAAGCCGAGGCCACCGCCGACGGGGCGGGCTGCGGCCGACGGGGCGGTTCCCGGGCTGCGCGGGAAGGTGATCTGCGCCCGGAAGGCTTGCTGGCTCAGCCCGCTGCGCAGTGTGACCGTGGCGTTCCAGGGGCCATCGGTCATCTGGCTGGTCAGCGTGAACCAGACTGGCTCGGATTGCCCGGGGGCCAGGGTGGTACCCAGCTGAGCCGGATAAGGACCGGCCGTTAGTGCGCCGGTCACCGATGACATGGTCACGGTGCCGGTCAGGTCAACCGCGAGGCCGCCGGTGTTGTGTACCAGGGCCCGTACGACTGCGTAGCCCTCCGAATTTCGCTGGCCGGTCAGGGTGTTCACGGTGAAGCTGGTGACCGGGTTGGTGCCGCCAACATAGACATAAATCCGGATACCGACGCGGTTGATCAGCTCGACAGTGCCCCCGGCCTTGGCGCTCCTGACCTCGGCCCACACCACCGCGTACCGTTCACCGGGGCTGGCTGTGGCGGGGATCGCGACAGTGATGGTGTCTACGGCGGTGCTGCCCGCGGGGACGTCCACGATGGGCCGGCTCACCGTCGTCCAGGTGGACAGGTCGTTGGCCGTGTGGGCCGGGGCGCCGACGAAGGAGCCCTGGGAGATGGTGGCCGCGGCCGGGTAGACGGCCACGTGCAGTTCGGCTGCGGTGGTGTTGGACACCTCGATGCGCCGGTGGATGGTCGTACCCGGCGTCAGGTTATCCACAATGTACGCGCGGGCTCGCGGGTTGTTCACGGCGTCGGCCGGCACGTCGAGCAGCCGCACTCCGACGCCGCCCGGGCCGGTAACGCTCGCCGAGCGCGGGCTGGCCGATCGCGCGGTGCCCGCGTGCTGAACGGCCGCGGGCGGGGCGGCTCCTGCCGCCCAGGCCACCGGTGCGAACGGACCGGCGAGCGCGCCGGTGACCGTGGCCGCAGCCACGGTCACCAGCGCTGACATCCAGCGGCCTCGACGTACCGGAGGCATCGGTCGTGCCGAGCTCCCCATGTCTACGACACCGAGTGCGTGATGCTGGTGCTATAAGTGCCGGCCAGCGCGTTCGCCGGGATGGTCACCGCGATGGTCGGGTCCCATGTCGCCGTGTTAGAGCCGTTCACATCTGTAGCGTCTTGCACCCGGCCACCTGGGTACAGGCTGCTCTCGGTGGAGGGAGTCACGGTGGCCGTCCCGGTCACGGTGGCCTGTGGCGCGGTGTAGACCACCAAGCCGAACGTGCTAGTTGAGATAGTCTGAGGCCCGGTGAAATCCGTCGCGCTGGCGGTGGCGGTCCACCCTGCGGTGCCCCCCCGGTTGTCGGTCACCTCGACGTTACCGAGCAGCGCGCTGACGGTCTGAGCGTTACCGCTGGTGACCACCGATCCGAGGTTTACCGACTGAGCGGGTGCGCTGATAGTCAGATCGCCCCCAGTGACCTCCACCGTCACCGGAGTGTCTGAGGCGGTGGCCGCAAACGCTGGTACCGCGAGGGTAAGTACGCTTGCTCCACCGATGAATAGCGCGGCAGCGGAAGCGATTATCGTTGTTCGCATTGTGCTCACTCCTAACGGAGTTTTCAAGAGCAGAGAAGCTGCCCTTGATGTCAAGTTAACACATTAATGCGAATATTAATAATCGACAATAATTATCTCACAGTATGTACCGAATTGATCCTTCAATTAAGAATTTCCGGAATAAGAATTACCGTGTTGAGCCGCGGGGGAGGCCTAGATAGGGGTGGATAAAAATGCTAATATAAGACCACATCACCGCTATGATCAAAAACCGGGTTCACCGGGCCGCCCGGTGGCGTGCCGAATCGGGCGATCTGTATGCCGCTACGCCCGTGATCGACGGTTGACCGTCGCCCTGATCTGCCTGGAAGAGCGAGTTGATCTTGATTAATATTCAGTGGCTCAGTCTGAACTACTGGATCTTTGCTTTATCGATTTGAACGTTCGTTGAATAACATTCAACAGTATTTCCTGGCGTTCCACAAGATCTCCGTTTGTCAGATGAAGCCAGTAAGCGCCAGACGCGACGTGTCGTAGGCTGCCGGGCCAAGAAGGTCGGTTCGGTCGATCGCATCATCCCTCCCGGCGAGTTGCGCTGTTACCTCGTCGATGCGGCGGGGCACGGAATGGGCCGTAAGCAGGGCTAGGGCCCGAAGGGGCTCACCGCCGGCGGCTGACTCCAACCTCTATCGCTGGCGGGTCGCGCGCGGTAACGTCAAGTCAGATATACCGAGCCGGGCGGCGGGTATGTGCATCACATGCCGGCCTGGCCCGGTAACCGCCGCTCCGGACCCTGGCGGTACGTCGCAATGATGTGCCTGGCAGGAGTCGCGGCCATGAGATCCCGCGAAGCAGTAACCGTCCCGGTGACCTCGACGCGCTGGCGGCCGGTCACGCGGCATCACATGCTAGCTCCCGGGTCGGCGGATCACGCTGGCCCGGCCATGCGCGCTTCACGCGGGAGTATCCGGCCATGGCCGGGCATCACGGCCTGACACGGCGCGGGCGGCGGCGTGCCTCGAGGCAGTCCGCACCTGCACCCCGGCTTGGCCGTTACGGCATAAGCCCTAGTCCTTCCGATTACCTGGCATCGGAGCAATTGACATGAAATTCCCCGGTCTTCAGCACGCGGGTCCGCTGGCTATCAACCTCAACCAGCCGGGCTCTTTCCTGCATTGGTCGATCTTCACGGTGTCAGTGGCGAACCTGGTGCTGATCGCGGTAATGATCATTATCTTCGGTGCGGCCCTGCTGCTCCCGTTCCCGCGGGGACCCCGTGAGGAACCCGCCCCAGCCGCGGACGGCGGCACGGATGCAGCGGGCACGTCGGCCGCGGACGACGGCACCGGGGGCATGTGGACCGCCCGGTTGCGGCGCCGCGCGCTGAAGTCGCTGCCGCCAGGCAAGCTGCTGCCCGACACCCAGCCCGCTTATGTCGCATCCTGGATCTACGTGTTCGGCGTCGGCGCCCTGGCCGCGCTCGGGGTGGCGATCGTGTCCGGGTTCGGCCTGGCCCTCGGCGGCCCCGACTGGTGGCATTACAACCCGCTCGGGCACTTCTTCAACAGCCTGCACCTGTGGAGCGTCGAGCTGTTCATGGCGCTGCTGGTCATCCACCTGTGGGGCAAGTTCTGGATGGCCGCCTGGCGCGGCCGCCGGACCTGGACCTGGATCACCGGCGTGGTCGCGTTCGTGGCCTCGGTCCTGGAGTGCTTCACCGGTTATGTGTCGCAGCAGAATTTCGACTCGCAGTGGATTTCCACCAGCGGCAAGGATGCGTTCAACTCCGTCGGGGTCGGCGCGTTCTTCAACGTGATGAACACCGGGCAGATGCTGATGTGGCACATCGTGCTCATCCCGATCGTGCTGATCGCGATCGTCGGCGCGCACGTGCTGCTGGTCCGGGTGCGCGGGGTGTCGCACCCGATCGACACCGACGCCGCAGGCGCCGTGGGAGGGGGACGGCTGCGCCGGCGTGCCATCGCGGCGGCCAGCGCTGCTCCCTGGCGCGGCCCTAACCGGCGTTACGACCTCCTGAAGGAAGGCACCATCGCCACGGTGATCGTGCTGGCGCTTACCCTGGGCCTGGCCGGAGTGCTGTCCTCGCCGGACGTCCCGCCGGTCACCGTCGCCACCTGGGCCAGGCTGGCGCCCGCCGACTTCCTGGCCGCCGCCGCCACCGAGCTGGACGGAACCAGCGAGACCGCCACCTACGGGCCGCCCTACAACGACACCAGCGGCGCCGCCCAGCGGCTGCTGTTCTCCCCGGCCACCATCCCCGGCGTCACGCAGCCAGTCGACACGGCGCAGGACTTCGTCCTCGGACCGCTGGCCACGCTCGCCAGTACGGACCCGGCCATCACCGCCCCGCTGGCCGCCTACCGGGCGGCCTCCCCCGCCCAGCAGCTGAAGTGGGCCAGCGCCTACGACACCGCCGTGGCGAAGGTGAAGTTCGTCAACGGCAGCCCGGTCGTGCCCGCGGCTGGCGACGGGCCGGTCCCCGCGCTGATGACCGGCGAACTCACCCTCGCGCGCAGCGGCGCGCTGGACACCGACCTGCTATCCCAGCAGCCGTTCTACGGCACGAACTTCACCAAGCCGCTGCTGTTCATCGAGGACGGCGCCTACTTCGCCAGCCAGGCCCAGGCGATGGGCCTGACCGGCAGCCAGTGGGGCGTGATGAATGAGACCGGCAGCTACCCAGGCCAGCCCTGGCTGTGGCTGTATCAGCTCTGGTACCAGGTGCCAGGATGGACCAACTCGGCCAACATCGACATGATCGCGATCTACATGACCGGCCTGGCCACCATCTTGCTGCTGCTCGTCCCGTTCATCCCCGGCCTGCGCGACATCCCCCGGCTCATCCCGGTACACCGCCTGATCTGGCGGTCCTGGTACCGCTCCGATCCGGGGCCGGTCGGCGGTGCGGACGCACCCAGACCATCCGACAAGACCCCGGTCGGCCACTCGCAGTGACAGGTTTCGCGGGCGGGAGCGAACTCACGCTCGGCCAGCGGGCTCAGCCGGATGTGCCAACGGTGGGGTCGGTGGCGCCGAATGCGTCCCCCAGGCCGGTGAGGTCAACGGAGAGCCGTGCCTGCCCGGGCACATGGTCCAGGAACGGGCGCATCGCCTCGAGGGCGGCCAGGATTTCGCGGCCGACCTGATGCGCGGAACGCATCGCATCCACCGAGACCAGGATTCCACGGTCGCGGTACCACGAGATGATGGGGGACGTCACTTCGTGGTAGAGGGCCAGGCGCTGGGCAATGACGTCTCGCGTGTCGTCGGAGCGATGCTCGAGCGCGGCACGCGCGAGCAGCCGGCGCATGAGTTCCCCGTCGTCGGCCTGCAGGTGCAGCGCCACATCCGCGGTCATCTCGAGCTCGCGGCCGATCAGGTAGGTCGCCCGGGCCTGGTACATGTTTCGCGGGATTCCGTCGAGGACAAAGCCGCCTCCGGCCGCCTTCGCGGCGACCATCTCCTCCCGCACCATGTCGAGGACGACCTGGTCGGGCACGAGTTCGCCGCGATCCAGATACGCTTGGACGGCCTGGCCGAGCGCGGTCTGCCGCGCGACGTGATCGCGCAGCAGTTCACCGGTCGCGATGTGCGGGATGTCGAAGTGCTCGGCGATCAGCGCGCCTTGTGTTCCCTTGCCCGCGCCCGGCGGCGCGATCATCAGTACTCGCATTACTCATCTCCTCATGTCATCATCCCGCCCACGGGCCCCCGGCCGATAGCTCGGCCCCCCACCCGGGTTCCGCAGCTGTGTAGCGCGACGGCTCACGAATCTATGCGCTGACGTGCAGGGATGCGCCGCGCTCCCGGTGACCGGTCGGCCTGATAACAAAGGCTGTGGGCCAGAGGGTTCTTCTCCGGGCAGAGCATCGCAGGCCAACGTGGCCGGTGCCATCAAACAGGCGGCCAGGCTGGGCGTATACCCGGTCGCTGGCTGGCGGCGTGGCCAGCACAGACCGTATCACGGCAGCTCAGCCGTGCCCGGCTCCCCAACGCGGCTGGTCGGGCGCGAGGTGGCGCCCGGCTGGCACCGGTGCTTTTACTGGCGTATCAGCGCAGCTTCCGCAGGAACGGATCCCGCGGCTCGCAGGGTGCCACGGCGATCCGCGCGGCCATGACGATGGCTCCCTCGGGGCAGGCGATGACCGGGCTGAGGTCAAGGCCGGTGATTTCGGGCAGGTCGTCGGCAAGCCGCGAGACCCGCAGCAGCAGGTCGCGCAGGTACGTCCCCCCTGGGGCAACACCCCGGATCAGCTGGTCCGCGTCGATAGCGGTCAGCGGCGTGAGCCGGGCCGCGTGCCCGGTGACCAGCCCGGAGACCAGTCCTGCGGGCACGCGGCCCGCGCCGCCGAGCCCGAACATGACCAGCGGGCCGAAGGTGTGGTCGGCCGTGACCCTGACGATCACTTCGGTGCCGCCCGCCCGCGCGGCGACGGTCGTTGGGTTGTCTTCGCCGCCGGCCAGCACGATTCCATAGCAGCCCAGGAGATCGGTCACCTGACCGGGGGAAAGCCAGCCGCCGTCTGGTGCCTGGCGGAGGAATTCGCGCGTCAGCGTGCGGGCGTCCGCGGCCCTGATATCAGCGAAGTCAGGCACGGGCCCGCGCGGTGCTGCCCGCCAGGCTCCGTAACTGGCGGCGCGGGCCATTGCGGCCACCGCGGCTTCCGGGTACCCGTAGGCGGGCACCTGGCCCCCGTCTTCCTCCGGCATCCTGCCCCGCGGCAGCAGCCGGACGGATTCTGGCTGGTTGAGCACCACGGCGGCCAGCGGGATGCCGACGTCCGCTTCGGTGATCGCGGCCACCAGGTCGCCGGTGGCGCCGGTGGGCAGGACGAGGGCGATGATCGCGTGCACCTCGTCGTCCGCCGCGAGCAGCTCGAGACACTGGCGGAAATCCTCGCCGGAAACCGTGGCCCCGGTGTCGATGGGCCCGGTGACGGCGCCGGTTTCCGGCACCGCCGCGCGCAGCCGCCGCCTGGTCAGGCCGTGCGGGCGGTGGACGGTAAGCCCGAGGTCCGTGCAGGCATCGGCGGCCAGCAACCCCGCGCTGCCGATGTTGGACACGATCGCGACGGTGCGCCCGGCCGGGACCGGCTGGGTGGCCAGCAGCGTGGTGGCCTCGATCAGCTCACCGTAGCCGCGCGTGATGATGACGCCAGCCTGCTCGAACAACGCTTCCCGGCTGACCAGAGGCGCAGCTGGGCGGCCCGCTGCCTGCTGGTCGGCCGCGGAACGTCCGCCCAGCACAGTGAGCACGGGCATGAGGGCGCTCACCCGGCGCGCGGTCCTGGCGAACTTCCGCGGGTTGCCGAACGACTCGATGTACAGCACTGCGAGCTTGGTTACGCCGTCGCGCTCCCACCACTGCAGCATGTCGTTCCCCGACACGTCCAGCTTGTCGCCCACCGATGCGAACGAGGAGATCCCGATGCCGAGCCGGGACAGCTGCTCCACCATGGCCAAGCCCAGGCCGCCAGACTGCATGACCAGGCCGGCCACGCCGGCCCGCGGCGCACTGGCGGCGAACGTGGCGTTAAGGCCGATGCCAGGCACGGCCACGCCGAAGCAGTCCGGGCCGACCAGCCGCATGCCGTGCCGGCGGCACACCGCGAGCAGATCGGCGCAGGCGGCGGCATCCAGCCCGGAGGTGACGACCACGAGGGACCGCACCCCGCGCTGGCCGCAGTGTTCCGCTGTGTCCAGGACCGCCGTGGCGGGCACCGCGATCACCGCGAGGTCCACCGGCTCAGGCAGATCAAGCACCGAGGGCAGGCACCGCTCGCCGCCGATCTGCCGGGCGCGCGGATTCACCGCGTAGCGGCGGCCGGCGTATCCGGCGGCCCGGATGTTGTCCAGGATCGCCCGGCCCGCCGTGCCCCGCCGTCGGCCCGCGCCGATCACCACGACCGACTCGGGCGCGAGCACGTGCCGAAGGCTGGCGGCTTCCGCGCTGCGCTCCCGTTCGGCCACGGCATTCAGGTAGCCGTCGACAGAGGTGGTCAGGGCAGCGGCGGGCAGCGGAAAGGTCGTCTCGAAGACCCCGTCCTCGAAATGACGCTCCATGAGCAGGCCGGCGTCGGCAAAGACGTTCAGCATCGGCTGGTTCTCGGACAGGGTCTGCGCGGTGAACGTCGTTATCCGGTGGCTCCTGGCGTAGGAGACCAGATGCTCAAGCAGCAAGGTGGCGATGCCCCGGTGGTGCATGTGGTCGGCTACCGCGAACGCGATCTCCGCTACGCCGCTCCGGCGGCCCGGTCCTGGCTCGCCGACGGTGGCGTAGCTGGCGCAGCCGACCACTTCGCCGTCCGACAACGCGAGCAACGCCACCTGATCCGGCGAGGGGTCGCGGCATATCCGCCGCGCCTCGGTGTCGGCCGCCACCTGGCTGAGGTTGAAAAAACGCAGGTAGGTGTTGTCGGGGGACAACGCCTCATGCATGGCCTTGACCGCGCCGAAATCGTCCGGGCCGGCTGGGCGGATCTCGACCGTCGCCCCGTCGGCCAAAAGCGCGTACACCTGGCCGGACCCGACCCCTGCCTGCGCCGTGCTCACCGCGGTCTCCTTATCGCCCGGGTCAGAAGCCCGGGCCGGCGATGCTGGCGTCGGCGTCGGGGTAGCTGAGGCGATCGCGGACGGCGACGACACCCTGGACGTGCCGGACCTTGCGCACGATGACGTGGCCCAGCGCGACGGTGTCCGCATTTCCCTCCAGGGTCACAACGCCAGCCCGGACCGTCACCCCGAACTGGCGCGGGGACGCCCCGAACTCCTGACCTATCACGTCGTCGGCGACCTCCTTGCGGATCTCCTCATCTGAGCGGTCGAAGACCGCCAGCACGTCGGTCCGGCTGATGATCCCGGCCAGGCGGCCGCTGGGATCGATGACGGGGAGCCGCTTGACCTGGAGGGTATACATCAGCCGGGCGGCCACCTCGACCGAATCTTCTGGTGAGACGGTTATCGCCGGGTGAGTCATCAGGTCACCCGCGGTGAGGCCCTCGGCTTTCTTCTGCTCACCGCGATGCAGCATGCTGGTGCTCAGGACCTGCCTGGCCAGCATGTCGGCCTCGGAGACCACCCCGATCACCTTCCCGTCGTCGTCGATGACGGGAAACGCGCTCACCCGGGACCGACGGAGCCTGGCCGCCATCTCCTTGAATGACGCGCCGAGCTTGACCGCCACGACCTGGGTGGTCATGGCGTCCTGCACGCTTGTCTTCATCGTTGTCATCCGTTCCGCATCGACGGGAGCCGCTTGACCTTGCGCTTGCCCATGAGCCAGGCCTCAGCGGCTGAGGACGACCTTGAGCGCGCCGGTGTCCGCGGCCCGGGCGAAGACGTCGTACGCCTTTTCCATCTCATCCAGGCCGAAGTGATGGGTGATGAACCGCTTGGCGTCGATCTGGCCGCTCGTGACCAGGCGCATCAGGGTCGGGGTGGAGGAGGTGTCCTTCAGGCCCGCGGTGATCGTTATGTCCCTGATCCACTGTTCGTCCAGGCGCAGCGTGACGGCTCCGCCGTGCACGCCAATGTTCGCGATCCGGCCGCCCGGCCGGACCAGCTTGACCGCCATCTCGAAGGTGGCCGGGAGCCCGACGGCTTCGATGGACACGTCCGCGCCGAGCCGCCCGGCCAGGTCCCCGGTCAGGTCCCTGATGACCCTCAGCGGGTCCTCGCGGGAGCTGTTCACGATCACGTCGGCGCCGAAGTACTTGGCCGCTTCCAGCCGGGCGTCGGACAAGTCGATGGCGACAATGGGGCTCGGGCTGAACAGCTGCGCGCCGGCGATCGCGGCCAGGCCGATCGGGCCGGCGCCGACGACGGCGACGATATCGCCCGGGCGCACGCCGCCGGCCAGGACGCCGACCTCGTAGCCAGTCGGCAGGACGTCGGCCAGCATGAGGATTTCCTCGTCGGACGCGCCGTCGGGAACCCGGAACGTTGACGTGTCGGCGAACGGCACGCGGACGTACTCGGCCTGGGTGCCGTCGATCGTGTGGCCGAGGACCCAGCCGCCGCCGCGCAGGCACTGCCCGTAGCGGGCCGCACGGCAGTACTGGCATGTCCCGCACGCGCTGACGCTGGAGACCAGCACGCGGTCGCCGGGCGTGAGTGTGCGGACGCCGTCGCCGGCCTCCTCGACGGTCCCGACCGCCTCGTGGCCCAGGATCCGGCCGTTGCGCACCTCAGGCAGGTCGCCCTTGAGAATGTGCAGATCGGTGCCGCAGATGGTAGTCGCGTCGACCTGCACGATGATGTCACCTTCATCGGTGATCTCCGGGTCGGGTACCTCGTCCCAGGACTTATGTCCGGGACCGTGGTAAACGAGGGCTCGCATGGCTGCCTCCACTGGCTGGTTAAGTTCTGCTCCCAGCCTCCCCGTGAACGGAACCGCGGGACAGGGCCGAAAGTCCATTTCTGGCCGGGTTGAAGGTCATGGTTCCTAGCGCGTGACGCTAAGGTCGTGATGAGGCGACAGGCCGGACCCGGGGAAGGATCATGCATGTCTGACCGCACGATCGATGAACTCGATGAGGCTGAGTGCCTGCGGCTGATAGCTCAGGGCGGAGTCGGCCGCATCGCCTACCAGAGCCGGTTCGGTCCGGCGGTGCTGCCGGTCAACTACAAATGGCACGACGGGGCGGTCGTGTTCCGGACCGCCCAGCACAGCCCGATGGATCAGGACCTGCAGACCGGGATTGCGGGCGGGGATTACAAGGTGGCGTTCGAGATCGACGACATCGACACCGCCGGGCGCCAGGGCTGGAGCGTGCTGATCCAGGGACCGGCGCATCACGTGGAAGCCGAGGCCGAGCGCGCGGCGGCCGTTGAAGCCGGAGTCGAGCCCTGGCCGGGCGGGGACAGAGAGCTGTTCGTGCGTATCGTCCCAACTCGTATCACCGGCCGCCGGATCCGCCCAACCCTGTGAATTAGGCCCCGGCTCTGTGACATCAGGCTTGCGTCCTTGACTTTACTGAGCCTGGTGACGACGTCTCCGGCCAGCGCCCTGATGGGCGCTGGCCGGAGGTAGTTGCCGGTGGTGCTATTCGTGTGTGCGGTCGTGCCAGGTTGGCCGGGCCGGGGTCATGCGACCTTGGTCGGGGTGGGCCCGGTGGCCGGGATGGCCTCGTGGGTGATCTCGGGCCGGCGGCCCAGAGCCAGGGCGAACACCGAGCCGATCAGGGTCAGCCCGCCCAGGCCGAACGCGACGAGCGCGGCGATGTAGGTGATCTGGGAGACCTTCCACCAGCCGTAGGCGTTCAGCAGCATGCTGCGCAGCGCCTCACCCTTGAACACGGTCGCCACCTGGCCGGTCAGTGCCACGTTCTTCGGCTGCGCGATCGCCTCGGTCGACAGCTGGGAGTAGGTCTTGCCGCCGCCGATCTCGGACAGGTGGACGGCGATGAAGTGGTCAGCGTAGGCCTCGGCCTGCTGCCCGGTCAGCATCTGCTCCCCGGCATACTGCGAGACGCTGGGAATCATGCTCGGGGTGATCTCCGTGCCGACCTTGGGGTTCGCGAACGCGGCCTTGGGCGGGAAGAAGATCTGCTGCGAGGACAGCTGGCCCTGCACCGTGTTGTGCACGTAAGCCGAGCCCCACGTCAGTAGGCCTCCGGCCACCAGCAAGATCACCGTGACAGCGAACCCCGCGATGACGGTCAGATGGGAAGAATTGCGGCGCATCGGAATGCCTCTTTCTAGCTGCGGGGCCGGTCCGGCCCGCCTGTTCAGCTTGTTACCTGGAGTCTCCCGGCAGCACCGCCATCACCATCACGGCCAGACGTCACCGAACGGCCGGGACCTCCGTCACCCGGCCGACGCGTCTTAAGGGCCGTGGGCGGACGCAGGCCGGGACCTTGGTCCCTGACGGGGAACAGGAGTCTCGCTTGGCCGGGTGCTGCCACCACGGTCCGTTCGGCAATATGAATGTGATTTTCTGCCTGGCACTGGCCTCCGCCGCCTGCGCCCCGGCGGATAGTCTTACGATGCATCGTCAGCGGAAGGGATCTGCTGGTGGAACCGGATGCTGGCCACCGCCCGGAGTTTCTTCCGCATCTGCAGCTTGACGACCTCCTCGCCGAGCTGCAGGTACGGCTGCAGGCCGTGATCGCGAACAGGGACCGGATGCGCGGCCTGATCGAGGCGGTCGTGGCCATCGGCTCTGGCCTGGACTTGAAGTTCACGCTCAGGCGGATCGTGGAGACTGCGGTCCGGCTGGTAGATGCGACCTACGGGGCGCTGGGCGTCATCGGCGACGGCAAACGGCTGGCCGAGTTCATTCCGGTAGGCCTGAGCCAGGACGAGATCGAGGCGGTCCATCACTGGCCCGAGGGGCGCGGCCTGCTCGGCCTGCTGATCGACGATCCCCGGCCGCTGCGGCTGGCCGACATCGCCGCCCACCCAGCATCGTCGGGATTCCCCGCCGGCCATCCGCTGATGCGCGGCTTCCTCGGCGTCCCGGTGCGGATCCGGGACGAGGTGTTCGGCAACCTCTACCTGACCAACAAGCGCGGCGGCGGGGACTTCACCGAGGACGACGAGGCGGTGCTGGTCGCGCTGGGCGCCGCGGCGGCCGTGGCGGTCGAGAACTCCCGGCTGTACGAAGCGGCCCGCCGCCAGCAGCGCTGGATCCAGGCCAGCGCCGAGGTCACCACCCGGCTGCTGTCCGGCTCCGAACCCGGCGAGGTACTGGCCGGCATCACCCGGCAGGCGCGGGAACTGTCCGAGGCCGACCTGGCCGTGCTCGCCCTGCCCGACGAGGAAGGACGGCGGCTGACCATCACCTACGCCGACGGCGACGGTGCCGACGCCACCCGCGGCCTGGTGCTGCCGGCCGGTGAATCCCTGTCCGGCCGGGTGCAGTCCACCGGTGAACCGCTGACGGCCGTTGACTTCGCCGCCGACGAGCGCGCCTCGAAGGCCGCCCGCAGAGCGATGAGTCAGATCGGGCCCGCGGTCGTGTTCCCGCTCGGCGCGCCAGGGAACGTCCGCGGCGTGCTCACCGTCGGACGCCGTCACGGCGCCTTGCCGTTCCCGCAGGCCCAGGCGGACGTGGTGGCCTCATTCGCCGCGCAAGCCGGCGTCGCGCTCGAGCTCGCGGCCAGCCGCGCCGAAGCCGAACGGCTCTCGCTTTACCAGGACAGGGACCGGATCGCCCGCGACCTGCATGACCTGGTCATCCAGCGGCTTTACGCCACCGGCATGTCGCTGGAGGGAACGATGCCGATGATCACCAGGCCGGAGGTCGCGAGCCGCATCACCAACGCCGTGGACGCGATGGACGAGACCATCAAGG
>Ga0210395_10002475_pt1 | contig 14351 bp, 10 predicted proteins | sample IncBWH4OmetaG_FD_150861 | JGI IMG/M metagenome (GOLD analysis project Ga0210395, IMG submission 150861) | Forest soil microbial communities from Barre Woods Harvard Forest LTER site, Petersham, Massachusetts, United States - Inc-BW-H-4-O ... | reverse complement strand
CACGCTGCTGGCCGACAGCGCCGCCGCCTCGCTCATGGCGAGCGGGCAGGTGGACCTCGTCCTGACCGGGGCCGACCGGATCGCCGCCGACGGCAGCGTGGCCAACAAGGTCGGCACCTACGGCCTTGCGGTGCTCGCCCGGCAGCACGACGTGCCGTTCGTCGTGGTGGCGCCGACCTCCACGGTAGACCTGGGTACACCCGATGGCGCCGCGATCAACGTCGAGTTCCGGGCCGCTGAGGAGGTCTCCAGCCTGGCCGGAAAGCCCATTGCGCCCGCCGGCACCGCGGCGTGGAATCCGGCCTTTGACGTCACGCCTTGGTCCCTGGTGACCGCGATTGTGACGGAACGCGGGCTTGTGCAGCCCGTCACTCCAGGTAATCTGCGAGATCACAGTGCGGTTGCCGACGATGTGGTGGGTCCCCAATCCACCATCTACGTGGAACGATGAGGTCTATGAAGGGTCGCGTGCTAGTCGTCGACGACGACGCTGCTCTCGCTGAGATGCTCGGCATCGTGCTGCGGGGCGAGGGATTCGAGCCCACGTTCGTCGCCGACGGAGACAAGGCCATGGACGCCTTCCGGGAATTCCGGCCGGATCTGGTGCTCCTCGATCTCATGCTGCCCGGAATGGACGGCATCGACGTATGCCGCCAGATCCGGGCCGAGTCCGGCGTTCCGATCGTCATGCTGACCGCCAAGAGCGACACGGTGGATGTCGTCCTCGGCCTGGAGTCCGGCGCGGATGACTACATCGTCAAGCCGTTCCAGTCGAAGGTGCTGATCGCCAGGGTCCGGGCCCGGCTGCGCCGCACCGACGACCCGGCGCCCGAGACGCTCACCATCGGCGATGTGACCATCGACGTGGCCGGCCACTCGGTCCACCGGGCCGGGGAGCCGCTGAGCCTGACGCCGCTGGAGTTCGACCTGCTGGTGGCGCTCGCGCGCAAGCCGCGCCAGGTCTTCACCAGGGAAGTCCTGCTCGAGCAGGTCTGGGGCTACCGGCACGCCGCCGACACCCGGCTCGTCAACGTGCACGTGCAGCGGCTGCGGGCGAAGATCGAGAAGGATCCGGAGCGGCCGGAGATCGTCGTGACGGTGCGGGGAGTGGGCTACAAGGCGGGTCCGGGCTGATCCCGGGCTGTCGGTCCAGAGCGGTGAAGAGCAGGCAGGGACAGTGAACGAGGCAGTCGAGACCGCTCGCGTCAGTCTCGGCCGCTGGCTGCGCAACCTGCTGGCCTGGCTGCACGGGCTTGCCGCGGTCGTGCGCCGGCTGGTGCCTGAGATCCGGGCGGAGGCCCGCCACTGGCAGCGGCGGATCAGCGAGCGATGGCGCCGCTCGCTCGCCCTGCGCGTCAGCACGGCCACGCTTGTCCTGTGCGCCATCGTCGTCAGCATCCTCGGCTACTTCATCATGCAGCGGTTCGTGTCCGACCTGTACGCCAGCCGGGAGAAGGCCGCCAACAACGTCGCCCAGGTGGGACTGAACAACGCCGAGCACGATTCGGCGCTGGCTGTGAGCCCGGGCGCCGGCTCCGAGCTGGCCATGATCACGCTGGCCTGTCAGCTGGGAGCGCTGAGCCCGGGTGCCGCCGGCTGCCCGCAGGCCTCGCCGGGAAACGCTCAGGACGGGGCACCGTACGCGCTGAGGATCACGCTCCCGGTTGGCGACCAGGGGCCGCCTGCCTTCGCCGGGGGGGCGCAGTGGGACTTCTTCGGCACGCCGGCGATGCCGGCTTCGCTGGTCGCCGCGGTCCAGTCGAGCAACATCCTCCAGGCCGTCTGGACGAAGATGGCCGTCGGCTCGAACCCGACGCCGGTACCCGGCCTGGCGGTCGGCGCCCGCTTCGGCTACGGGAACCTGTACCGGCTGTATTACTTCTTCCCGCTGACCGCCGAGCAGCAGAGCATCTCGGCCATCCAGCGGACGTTGCTCCTGGTCGGCGTCGCCGTGGTCTTCCTGCTCGCGGCCATCGCCTGGCTCGTCACCCGCTGGGTGGTCATCCCGGTGCGGGTGGCCGCACACGGCGCCCGGCGGCTGTCGGCCGGCCACCTGAATGAGCGCATGGACGTCCGCGGGAACGACGAGCTGGCCGCCCTCGCGACCTCGTTCAACGAGATGGCCGCGAGCCTGCAGGACAAGCTCGCGGAGCTCGAGGACCTCTCCCAGGTGCAGCGCCAGTTCGTGTCCGACGTGTCGCACGAGCTGCGTACGCCACTGACGACCATCCGGATCGCCGCCGACGTGCTGTTCGAGGCGAAGGAGGGGCTCGATTCGGCGGCCGCCCGCTCGGCCGAACTGCTGCAGAGCCAGCTGGAGCGGTTCGAGTCGCTGCTGACCGACCTGCTGGAGATCAGCCGCTACGACGCCAACGCCGCGACGCTGGACGCCGAGGCCGCCGACATCGGGACGATCGTCCGTCAGTCTGCCGACGTTGCCCAGCACCTGGCCGAGCGCCGGGGCGCGCGGATCGAGTTCCGTCTGCCAGCGGAGGCCTGCATCGCCGAGGTCGACCGGCGCCGGGTCGAGCGGATCCTTCGCAACCTGCTGCAGAACGCAGTCGAGCACGGCGAGAACAGGGACATTGTCGTGACGGCGGCAGCCGACTCGGCGGCGGTCGCGGTGTCGGTCAGGGACTTCGGCGTCGGCCTGCGGCCAGGGGAAGACGATCTCGTCTTCGACCGGTTCTGGCGGGCCGACCCGGCCAGGGCGCGGAACACGGGCGGCACCGGCCTGGGCCTGGCCATCGCCAAGGAGGACGCCCTGCTGCACGGCGGCTGGCTGGAGGCGTGGGGCGAGCCCGGCCGGGGCTGCGTGTTCCGCCTGACGCTGCCGCGGACTGTCGGCGGCGAGCTGCAAGGGTCCCCGCTGCCACTGAGGCCGGATCAGGCGGGCGCCGATCCCGTTGACCTGGCCCAGCTGCCTGGTCTGGCTCCGCTGCCCGGGGCCGCTGGCAACGGCGCCGCCCAGCACAGCGAGGACAGCGAGGTAGCGGCGCGTGGCTAGGGGCACGGGTCTGGCCAGGCGTTGCCCACTGCGGGTGCTGCCCCTGTTCGCGCTCGTGACTGCCGTAGGAGTGCTAACGGGCTGCGCCACGGCGCCGACGAGCGGCGCCGCGCAGCCGCTGCCCGGCAACAACGGTCAGGCGCAGGCCTTCGTGCAGCCGCTACCACCGCCAGGGCCAGGCCCTGCGACCCAGTGGACTCCGAACGATGTGGTGCTCGGCTTCCTGCACGCCAGCGCGAGCTTCGCGCTGGATCCCGAAGCGGCCCGGCGCTACCTGGCGCCAGGCGTTAGCTGGGATCCGAACCCCTCGAACGTCCTGATCGTCAGCCAGCTCAGCATCCGCACCGTGAGGTGCCCGCTCAAGGTCGCGCCGGGCTGTCCGCAGGCCAAGAAGATCGGGATTCTGGCCAACCCGGTCGCGTCGATCCGGGGCTCGGGGCAGTACTCAGTTGAGTCTGGAACCATCTCCCTTAGTTTTGGCCTGGCGATGGTTAACGGCGGCTGGCGGATCAGCTCGCTTCCCAATAGCCATCTGCTGCTGCTCTTCGAGTCTGACTTCCGGCAGGTGTTCCAGGCCAAGAGCCTCTATTTCTTCGCTAGCGTGCCGCTGAACGAGCAAGATCTCGTACCTGACCCTGTGTTCGTCCCCCTCCAGGCCAATAGCAACGCCACCAGCACAGTCGTGGCCGACGAGCTGGTGCGCGGGCTGCTCACGGCCCCCGACACGAGCTGGCTGTCGGGAGCGGTCAGTACGGCATTCCCCCGGGGAACAGCGCTCCTGCAGCCGGTCACGGTCAGCAGCAACCTGACCGTCACGGTCAATCTGGGCGGCGCGGCCGCGCGGGCCAGCGGGAAGCAGATCGGGCGGATGTACGCGCAATTGCGGCAGACGCTGACGATGCCGTCTTACTCTCAGCCGATCGCCGACTCGCTGGTGCTGGAGATCAACGGCCGGGTTCGCCGCGGCACCAAATCGCGCGGCATGGGGGTGCCTGACCTGCGCGGCAAGCCGCCGTCGACGCTGTATTACGCGACCGACGAGCAGGTCCGGGAGGTACCGACGGGCGGCGGCACGCCGTCGGCGCCCGTACCGTGGCTGACCACGAGCTCGAACATCACGGCCCTGGCGGTATCGCCCGACGGTTCCCACGTCGCCGCGGCCGTACCAGACGGCAGCGGCTGCGCGATCGCGGTCGATCCGGCGCTGCCGAAGGACGTCGGCGGCAGCCTGGTCACGTGGACCAACAGAAGCGGTCCCTGCACGTCGTTGAGCTGGGACGATAGCGGCGACTTGTGGGCTACCTCGGGAAGCCAGGTCTGGGTCACGCAGCAGCGGGGGGTCGGGACGCAGTCGGTCCCCCTGCCGACATTGCCAGGAAAGAACGCTAAGGCCGACTATCGCGTGCTCTCGCTGCAGATCGCACCGGACGGCGTCCGGGCCGCAATGCTCGTGAGCGGTCCCGCGGGTAATCAGCTGCTGCTCGCCGCGGTCACCTACTTCGACGGCAGTCCGTCGTTCGGGCCTGCCGTGCCCGTCGGCACCGACCTGCCCTCTCCCGGGCCGGTGGCCCTGGCCTGGTACACCCCGTATTACCTGGCCGTGCTCGACGGCTCGCAGATCTATCAGGTGCCGCTAACCGGGGGCCAGTCGACGCTCCTGTCCCTGCCGCCGACGACGGCAGCGACCTCGATCACGAGTTCCGGCAACGCTCTGGCGCTCGGAACGACCGTCGGCCGGCCCAGGGTCTGGATCAACACCTCCCCGGCTTCGGGCGGCAACTGGCGCTTGGAGTATCCGTATGTACCGAAACGAGAGCTGGTACTCGGCACTGCCGGGCCGGTGTATCCGGGCTGACGGACGGGCCGACGCCGGCCCCAGAGCCCTACGTTCCCGGAAATAATGGGGTAATCAGGACTCTAGCGCGGGCATGCCCCCTAAGGGCTTCCGATCCCTCCTCACCGCTGGCCGGCAGGGCCGCGGGCGACTACCGTCGTTGTATGGCACCCGCCTGGGTCCGTGGTTGCGCCAGGTCACACGCCCCGTCACCGGGGCGCGAGGCCGGCAAGCCGATGCCAGCCGCAGGCAAAGCGGCCCACGTAAGGCGACTTCTCGTCGACCGATCACGGTGCGGCTTAGAAGTAAGTCCTGCCTCACCGGGGGACCCGATGTCCCCCGGGTAAAGGGAGAAGAGTAGTAGTGGCGTAAGCGCTGCGAGGCTCTCAGCAGGCGAATGTGGGGTAGAAGACCAGGTCGGCCGGGCGGGTGCCGCTCTGATCTCGGCAGAAGGGGGTTCCTAGTGGACATCATCTTCAAGAGCCGGCACACCGAGGTGATGGAGCGGTTCCGGAAGCACGCGACCGTGAAGCTCGCGAAGATCGAGAAGCTGGACCAGCGTGCCATCCGGGTTGATGTGGAGATCTCGGCCGAGCGCAACCCCCGCCAGGCCGGTCGCAAGGAAAAAGTCGAGCTGACGGTGACCTCGCGCGGACCCGCTATTCGCGCCGAGGCGGCGGCGGAGGACCGGTTCGCGGCGCTGGACATGGCGCTGGCCAAGCTCGACGCGCGGCTGCGCCGTGCCGCCGACCGGCGCAAGGGCAGGCACGGAACGCACACGCCGGTCAGGCTCGGTGACGTGCCCGAGGCGGACCTGGCCTCAGACGCTGAACTGCCCGCGATCCGCCTCAGTGCCGGCGGCGGGCTGCTGGCCAGCAACAACGGCGCGAGCGCGATGGCGGCCATGGCCGCCGCCGCGGACAGGGCCGACGCGGCCGAGGACGAGGCCGCCGCTCTTCCCGAGGCGGACGAGGAAGACGTGGTTCCCGTCGAGATGCAGGGCGACGGACCGCTGCTAGTCCGCGAGAAGTTCCACGCGGCCGTTCCGATGAGCATCGACCAGGCTCTCTTCGAGATGGAGCTGGTCGGGCACGACTTCTTCCTGTTCACCGACGAGAAGTCGAGCCTGCCGAGCGTGGTGTACCGGCGGCGCGGTTACCAGTACGGAGTGATCAGGCTCGTCGAGGAGCCCGCCTCGGACGCCGCGCCCGCCTCGGGCGCCGAGACCAGCCTGGCTGGCAGCACGGCGGCCGGCGGGAATGCCGCGATGACCGCGGATGAGCTGGCCCAGTCGGCGGCGGCAGCCGGGCGCGCCGCCGAGGCGAGCGCGCGGTCCGCGGACCAGGCGGCCGCGAAGTCGGTGGTGCAGGCGGCCGCGCGGGCGGCGGCGGAGGCCGGCGCGGGCCGGTCTCATGCCGGGCGCATAGCGAGCCAGTAGCCCGGGCGGCTTTATCGGAGCGGGGGCGGGTCTGGCGGCCCGGCGACGCGCCGTGGCCTGCAACTTGCAACCGGGCCGCGCGTCGGCAAGAGTTCAGGCACGGGCATCGCGGGGTCAGGGGTTGTGGCGTATCAGGCGGGGATTGTCCCTGGTACGCAAGGGAGGAAATGCATGGACCGCAATGCCGGGTCCAGCGCAGAGACCGAGGACGGACGGGATGAGCCCGAGCCGATCCGGACTCTGATCGTGGACGACCACGCGCTGTTCCGCCGTGGGCTGGAGATGGTGCTGGCGTCCGAGCCGGACATCGAGCTGGTCGGCGAGGCCAGCGACGGCGAGGAGGCAGTTCTCAAGGCCGGGGAGTCGCTGCCGGACGTCGTTCTCATGGACATCCGCATGCCGCGCAGCAGCGGCATCGAGGCCTGCCGGGCCATGAAGGACCTGGTGCCGAGCGCCAAGATCGTCATCCTGACGATCAGCGACGAGGAAGAGGACCTGTTCGAGGCCATCCGCGCCGGCGCCAGTGGCTACCTGCTCAAGGACATTCCGCTGGACGAGGTCGCGGACACGGTCCGGGCCGTGAACGGAGGCCAGTCCCTCATCAACCCGTCCATGGCCGGCAAGCTGCTCACTGAGTTCGCCGCGCTGGCGCGCCGGGACGAGGAAGAGCCGCCCCGGGACCTGCCCGCGCCCCGGCTGACCGAGCGCGAGATCCAGGTCCTGCGGCTCGTGGCCAGGGGGATGAACAACCGGGACATCGCGAAGGAGCTGTTCATCTCCGAGAACACCGTGAAGAACCATGTCCGCAACATCCTGGAGAAGCTCCAGATTCACTCCCGGATGGAGGCCGTGATGGTGGCGGTCAGGGAGAAGCTGATCGAGTTCGGCTGAGCCCGGGTGCGGCTGTGTGGGCGGTGGGATCGCCGGCGGCTCAGAGCGGAGCTGATAGTCGCGAGACGGCCAGCAGTGCTCAAAGAGCGTCCATATTGGCCGTCTCGCGACTATCGCGCAGAGGCAGCCGCCTCAGCGCCGCCCGGGCGGAGATGCTTGTCAGGCTGTGCCTGACTGCGTAAGGTAACGCCTGACAGCTTGTCAGGCGCTGCCTGACAGTCGAGGCGAGCGAGGAGTCGGCATGACGGAGACCGCTGCGGCGGACGCTGATACGGCCCAGGACACGGCAGCACCGGGCGGTACCGCTGAGCAGACCACGAGCCAGGCCGCTGCGGAGGACGCCGCCGACGAGACCGGTCTGCGGGCCAACCTCGCGTGCTCGTTCTGCATGAAGAAGGCTGCCGACGTGGGCAAGCTCGTGGCCGGCCCCGGTGTCTTCATCTGCGACGAGTGCATCGGCCTCTGCAGCCAGATCATCGCGGAGAATCCTCCTCGAGACGATCACCACGGGGTCGAGGCGTGGGAGCGGGGCCTGTCGGATGAGGAGGTGCTCGCGCACCTGCCGTCGATCGCCGCGCTGAGCGCTCAGGTCGAGCAGCAGCTCACGGGCTGGGTTCGCATGGCCCGCAAGCGCGGGCTCACCTGGACCAGAATCGGCGAGGCGCTCGGGATGACGCGTCAGTCGGCGTGGGAGCGGTTCTCGGGCGAGGAGTAACGGCTGCGAGCCGCTGGTCAGGCCCCGAGGGCGGCGAGCGCGGCGGTCAGCCGCGGCCGGAGGTGGTCTGGTTCGACCAGCTCCAGGCGGATGTTGTCGCAGCCGACCCAGCTCGCGGCCTCGAGCAGCGCCCGGGCCATCGGCTCGGCTGCGGATGGCTTGTCCAGGCTCAGCTTGCGCGCAACCAGCGTCCCGCCTTCGCGGGCGGGGTCCACCCGCCCGACGAGCCGGCCGCCCGCCAGGAGCGGCATCGTGAAGTACCCGTGGACACGCTTGTGCTGGGGCACATAGGCCTCCAGGCTGTGCTCGAATCCGAACACCCGCAGCGTCCGCTTGCGATCCCAGACCAGCGAGTCGAATGGCGACAAGAGCGTCGTGCGGTGCCGGCCGCGTCGTGGCTGCCGACCGGGAGCCGAGGGCGTGCCGGGTGCACCGGCAAGGTCGGCCATGGCCTCGTCGGGCTGCAGAGCGGCCGGGTCGGCCCAGGCTCGGACAGCGGGCTTGCCCCGGCCGCCGGCGATCTCGACTGGTATGAGCCCCGCGGCCTCGGCGGCACCGGCCGCCGTCAGGGCGTCGCCGGCCGCGGTCGTGCCGCGCCAGGCCTTGTTCACGCCGCTCTCGGCTCGCTTGAGCTCCCCGCCGGTGAAGCTCAGCCTCGGGTAATCCGAGAGATCGGCGTGGGTCACTACCCCGAGCGCCCGCGCCGTCACCGCGGCCAGGCGTGTCAGGCACTCCTCGGTGGACCGGTCCACGCCGAGCAGCTCGGCCGGAAGCACGCGCTCGGGCAGGTCGTAGACGCGGCGCCAGCCGGTGCGGCGTACACAGACCACGTCGCCGGTGTCGAGCAGCCACTCGACCGCGATCTTGGTGTCCGACCAGTCCCACCAGGGGCCGCCGTTCTTGGCCCCGCCGAGCTCGGTCGCCGTCAGGGGCCCTTCGGCGCGGATCCTGGCCAGCACTTCCTCGCAGACGTTCGGATGGCTCTGATGCCAGCGCAGCCCCCGGACGCGGAAAGCGCGCCGCCTGAACGCATAGAACGGCCATTCCTCGATCGGCAGGACGCAGGCGGCGTGCGACCAGTACTCGAATGCGCCCGGCCGCCGCTGGTGCCAGTACGCCTGCTCGACCTTCGACCGGCCGATCGCCCCGAGCCGCGCGTAGGCCACAAGCTCATGGGACCTGGCCAGGACGCTGATCGTGTCCAGCTGGACCGCCCCGAGCCGCCTCAGCATGCCCGGAACGCCGCCGCGCCGCCCCTCGGCCCCGAGGAAACCCTGGGCGCGCAGGATCATATGGCGGGCTTCATCCGGACTTAGGGTGAATTTGGGCGCAGGGAGCATCGGACCGGGCACGAGACGGAGATTACCGGCAGGTGCCGACAGTCAGCTCCAGCTCGGCCGCCGGGTTAAGGCGCGCTGGGCGAGCCGACCCGGGTTAATGCTGCGAATCGCTTGTGTCGGCTTAATACCAGTCGTCGAAGATCCCGGTCGACAGGGCCATCAGCCCGCCGACAGCGGCAACAGCGATGCCGACCCAGAACACCCACCAGGTCGGGCCGAACACCAGCGCCAGCCCGCCGGCCAGGAACCCGACGATGATCAGGGAAACGGCCACCCAGGACACCGGACGGCCGCTGTAGTGCGGGAAGTGGACCGGCGTCCCTGGTATCTGCGACACGAAGGGAGCAGGCTCCGAGGAAGCGCTGGCTCCGGCGCTGCCGGGCAGACCCTCGGCCCCGGGTACGACGCTCCCTGCGAAGCTAGGCCTGACCTGCTCTGCCATGCGCGCTGCTCCTCTCCTGCGGCGTGGCCAATGTACCTATCATTGTGGGAGGAGGCCCAAGCGGGGTAGGCACTCACGCCGAAATCGGCGAGTGCGGATCCGCGCGGACTCGGCACCGGCCCTCTGGTCGCCTACCATGAGGATGAAGCCAGTGCGGCCACCGCTGCCATGCTCTGAGCGCATCCGGGCGCCCGTCCTGGACCCGCCGGGCCAGGCGGTCCGTTGCCGAGAAAGGCGCTGGTAGCGGCCAGCTAGACCTCAAGCCAGACGATCGCAGGGAGCGCGACACCAAGTGCCAGCAATCATCGACAATGTCCTTCGCGCTGGCGAGGGCAAGACGCTGCGCAAGCTCAGGACGATCGTCAGCCAGGTTAACTCCATCGAGGAGGACTTCCGCGCGCTGAGCGACGCCGAGCTTCGGGCGATGACCGACGAGCTGAAGCACCGCTACGAGGAGGGCCAGTCTCTCGACGAGCTGCTGCCTGAGGCGTTTGCCACGGTGCGGGAGGCCGCCCATCGCGTCATTGGCCAGCGCCATTTCGACGTGCAGCTCATGGGCGGCGGGGCGCTGCATATGGGCAACATCGCCGAGATGAAGACCGGCGAGGGCAAGACGCTGACCTCCGTGCTCCCGGCCTACCTCAACGCCCTCAGCGGCCGCGGCGTGCACGTCGTTACCGTCAACGACTACCTGGCCAGGTATCACGCCGAGTGGATGGGCCGGATTCATCGTTTCCTCGGCCTGACCGTCGGCGTGATCCTCAGCGACATGGCACCCGAGGAGCGGCGCAAGCAGTACGCCGCCGACATCACCTACGGCACGAACAACGAATTCGGCTTCGACTACCTCCGCGACAACATGGCCTGGGGGCTGGAGGAGTGCGTCCAGCGCGGCCACGTGTTCGCGATCGTGGACGAGGTCGACTCGATCCTGATCGATGAGGCCAGGACCCCGCTGATCATCAGCGGGCCGGTGGACCAGAACAGCATCTGGTACCAGGAGTTCGCCAAGATCGCGCCGCGGCTGCGCCGGGGTGAGGACGGCGAGGGGGACTACGAGGTCGACGAGAAGAAGCGCACGGTCGGCATCCTGGAGTCGGGCGTCCAGAAGGTCGAGGACTGGCTTGGCATCGACAACCTCTACGAGAGCGTCAACACGCCGCTGATCAGCTTCCTCAACAACGCCATCAAGGCCAAGGAGCTTTACACCAAGGACAAGGACTACGTCGTCATGAACGGCGAGGTCCTGATCGTCGACGAGTTCACCGGCCGCATGCTCCAGGGCAGGCGCTGGAGCGAGGGCATGCACCAGGCGGTCGAGGCCAAGGAAGGCGTCCAGATCAAGGACGAGAACCAGACCCTCGCCACGATCACGCTGCAGAACTACTTCCGCCTCTACGACAAGCTCGCCGGGATGACCGGAACGGCGGTCACCGAGGCCAACGAGTTCCACCAGACCTACAAGCTCGGCGTGGTCCCGATCCCGACGAACATGCCCATGATCAGGGACGACCAGTCCGACCTCGTGTACCAGACCGAGGAAGCCAAGTGGGACGCCCTCGTCGAGGACATCGTGGAACGGCACCGCAAGGGCCAGCCGGTCCTCGTCGGCACGACCAGCGTGGAGAAGTCCGAGCTGGTCTCCCGGCAGCTCAAGCGCCAGGGCATCCCCCACGAAGTCCTGAACGCCAAGTACCACGAGCGCGAGGCCGCGATCATCGCGCGCGCCGGGCACAAGGGCGCGGTCACCGTCGCGACCAACATGGCCGGCCGCGGCACCGACATCATGCTCGGCGGCAACCCCGAGTTCCTGGCCGACCAGGAGCTGCACCACCGCGGCCTCTCGCCGATCGAGACGCCGGAGGACTACGAGGCCGCGTGGCCGGAGGCAGTGGAGAAGTGCCGCAAGGCGGTCGCCGAGGAGCACGAGGAGGTCGTCGCCGCCGGCGGCCTGTACGTGCTCGGCACCGAGCGGCACGAGTCGCGCCGGATCGACAACCAGCTTCGCGGGCGTTCCGGCCGGCAGGGTGACCCCGGCCTGTCGCGTTTCTACCTGTCACTGCAGGACGACCTGATGGTCAGGTTCAACGGCGACAAGATCGCGCACCTGATGCAGCTGCTGAAGACGCCGCCGGACATGCCGCTTGAGTCCAAGCCGGTCAGCCGCGCGATCCGCTCGGCCCAGGGCAACGTCGAGTCCCTGAACTTCGAGATCCGCAAGGACGTCCTGAAGTACGACGACGTCATGAACCGGCAGCGCAGCGTTGTCTACGACGAGCGGCGCAGCGTCCTGGAGGGCGCTGACCTGCATAGTCAGATCGACGGCATGCTCGATGAGGTCGTCGCGGAGTACGTGGCCGGCGCGACCGCCGATGGCTTCCCCGAGGAATGGGACCTCGACAAGCTCTGGCGCGCGCTCAAGCAGCTCTACCCGGTTGGCGTCACGATCGCCCAGGTCGTCGACGAGGCGGGCGGCGAGAAGTCGCACCTGTCGAGGGAAGTCCTGACCGAGGCGATCCAGGCCGACGCCCACGCCGCCTACGAGCGGCGGGAGGAGGAGCTGACGCCCGACGTGATGCGCGAGTTCGAGCGCCGCGTCGTGCTCTCGGTCCTCGACCGCAAGTGGCGCGAGCACCTGTACGAGATGGACTACCTGCGCGAGGGCGTCAGCCTGCGCGGCTACGGCCAGCGCGACCCGCTGATCGAGTACCAGCGCGAGGGTTACGACATGTTCACCACGATGATGGACGGGATCAAGGAGGAGTCGGTCGCCAGCCTGTTCAACCTCCAGGTCCAGGTCCAGGAGAACCCGATCATTGCCGAGGCTGACGCGGTGAACGGAAGCGCCGCCCTGGCTCCGGGGCTCACCGCGGTGCCAGCCGCGCCTCAGGATGCCCCGCCGCGCCAGGGGCGGCCGCAGCGCCAGACGCAGCCCATGCGCCCGGCGGCCCAGCGCCCGCAGGGGCAGCACCGCCGGCAGGCCGAGCCGGAGGACGGCGACGACGCGGCGCTCCCGGCCGGGCTGGCGCGCGGCGTCGCGCGCCCGCAGCGCGCGGGCCAGCTGAGCTACAGCGCTCCGGACGAGGATGCCTCCGGGCAGGCCGCGCACCGGACCACTGGTCCGGCCACCACTGCCGAGTACGCCAATGTCGGCCGCAACGCGCCCTGCCCCTGTGGCTCAGGGAAGAAGTTCAAGGTCTGCCACGGCGATCCGCGCAACCGCTGATTTAATTAACGAGCGGAACGGGCTGCCGCGGGGCCGGCCGCCTCGCGGCTTCTGGGTCACGCGGACTCCAGCGCCGTGCAGCGCCATTGCTGGCCGGATTCGCCGCCGCGCTCGAGCCTGAGCGCGAGCACGCGGACCCGCGAGCCGAAGCCGACCACCGCCGTCATCTCCAGGACGTCCCGGCTGGGCGCGGAGGTCATGATCCGCCGGACCCTGGGCCGCTGGCCGGTGGACAGCATCGGGCCCAGCTGGCGGATCCGCCGCCGGGTCTGCTCGGTGGTCCACGGCGTGAGCTGCCTGGCCGGCCGGGACCCGGCGAGAGTCTCGGCCAGCACCTGGGCGAACTGACTGGGCCAGCCGCTCTGGCCGGCCCCTGGCGGGCCAGGCTGGCCGCCGGAGCCGGGCCCGCCGGGGCCGGACTCGTCGCCGCTGCCGTCATCAGGCGGCTGGTCGGGCTGGTCACTGGCTTGCGGATCGGGGACTGGCACCGCCGATCCAGGCTGGCCGGGTGCCTCGTCGCCGTCTAAGGGCGGCGCCGAGTCGGGGATCTCCATGCGCTGCACGGCCTGCGGATCGGGCAGCGGGCGCTGCCCGCCTGGCGGCAGCCGGGTCGGGAGCATCGGCACGACCGTGGGCCCGGCGGGTGATTCCGGGACACGAGCCGGTAATTCGGGGCGGGGATTGAGCTCCATGTCTGGAGTTGTACTCGGTCCTGGTGACATTTCCGGCGGGCGGAATGCCGCTGATGCCAAGCTGGTTCTTGGTTAACAGCCGGGGGACTTATCCCGCGGCCCCCTGAGCCCCAAGCACACCGGAGAAATCAGTGTCACTGCCACCGCTCGTTGAGCCAGCTGCCGAGCTGACCGTTGACGAGGTCAAGCGCTACTCGCGACACCTGATCATCCCTGAGGTCGGGATGACCGGGCAGAAGCGGCTCAAGAACGCCAAGGTCCTCTGCGTCGGCGCGGGCGGGCTGGGCTCCCCGGCCCTGCTCTACCTGGCCGCGGCGGGTGTAGGCACGCTCGGCGTCATCGACTTTGACATCGTGGACGAGTCGAATCTGCAGCGGCAGATCATCCACGGGCAGTCCGACGTGGGCCGGCCGAAGGCGCTGTCGGCCAGGGACAGCATCGCCGAGATCAATCCCTATGTGAACGTGATCGTTTTCGAGGAGCAGCTCAGCGTCGAGAACGTGATGGAGATCTTCTCCCAGTTCGACCTGATTGTGGATGGTACGGACAACTTCGCCACCCGGTACATGGTCAACGACGCCTGCGTGCTGCTCGGCAAGCCCTACGTGTGGGGCTCGATCTTCCGGTTTGACGGCCAGGCGAGCGTGTTCTGGGCCGAGTACGGCCCGTGCTACCGGTGCCTCTACCCGGACCCGCCGCCGCCGGGCATGGTCCCCTCCTGCGCCGAGGGCGGCGTCCTCGGAGTGCTGTGCGCGTCGATCGGATC
>Ga0210395_10002472_pt1 | contig 14360 bp, 14 predicted proteins | sample IncBWH4OmetaG_FD_150861 | JGI IMG/M metagenome (GOLD analysis project Ga0210395, IMG submission 150861) | Forest soil microbial communities from Barre Woods Harvard Forest LTER site, Petersham, Massachusetts, United States - Inc-BW-H-4-O ... | reverse complement strand
TTCAGCAACCTGGACGGCGAGGGGCCGATCGGGACGGCGTTCTCCAACGACGACCTCAAGATGAACGTGCGCTACTTCGCCGGACCTGATCCGATGGTGTTCCCGCGTACCTGGCGGGCGGTCGGGTCGTCGGCCAGCCAGTACACGGGCAGCGTGGATGATCTCCCCCAGCTCGTCGGCGGCGGGACGGTGCACTGGGACGCGAAGGTGCCGCGGTTCTGGGACATCGACTTTCAGCAGCTTTCCGCCCTGGGACCGGTGCCCGGCGCCGACCTGGCCGACTGGCCGTTCACTTACGCCGACCTCGCGCCCTACTACGACGAGGTCGAGACGCTGATCGGGGTGCAGGGCGACGTGACGGCGACGCCGGACATCGTGCTCAAGCACGCGCCCCGCGGCCCGTACCCGATGCCGCCCGGTCCGCAGCAGCACGCGTCGATGGTGATCGCCGCGGGCGCGACCGCTGTCGGCCTGCACCCGCACCCGTTCCCGATGGCGATCAACTCCCGACCGTACAACGGGCAGCATGCCTGCAACGACTGCGGGTTCTGCGCCGGCTATGGCTGCCCGGTGGTGGCCAGGCCGTCAGCGCTGATACCGCTGCGGCTCGCGCTGCGCACCGGGCGGGTGACGCTGATCCCCTCGACGATGGTGACCCGGGTCGTGCTCACGGGCTCCGGCGCGGCGGGCCACGCGACCGGCGTGAACTGGGTACGGATGACCGCCAGCGGGCCGGTGACCGGGACCGAGAATGCGGACGTGGTCGTCATGGCGGCGTCCGCGATCGAGACGGTGCGGCTCGCGCTGCTGTCGGTGTTCCCTGACCAGAGCGGGAAGCTCGGCCGACGACTGATGCTGCACAACTTCGTTGACGGCACCGCGATCTTCACCGACGAGCGGATGCACGCCTACCGGGGCCGATCCACGACCCAATGCGCCGAAGACGCCGCCGACCCGGACTTCCCCGGTGCCCGGGCCTTCGCGAAGGCGAACGGGCTGCCGTACATCCGGGGCGGGATCATGGAACTCGGCGGCAGCCAGGACCCGATCGCGGAGGCGCAGTCGTATCAGACGGTGCTCGGGATCGTTCGGTCGTCGAGGCCGTTCGGCACTGAATTCAAGCAGCTCATGCGCTCTTCCATCGTGCGTGACCGGCTGGCTGGCGCCTCCTTCGTGGGCGACGAACTGCCGTACCTCGACCACATGGTGTCGCTCGACCTCAAGGTCAGGGACGTCTTCGGGCTGGCGGTGGCGCAGGTTACCTGGAGCCCGGGGAAGTACGAGCAGACGGCGCAGCTGTTCTACATCCCGCTGATGAAGAAGATGATGACCGCGGCCGGCGCGAAGGTGGCCTTCGCGGTGCCGGACACGGTCAACAGCGGCGGAGTCCCCACCGGCAGCCACGTCATGGGCGGGATGATGATGGGCGCCGACCCTGCCTCCAGCGTCACCGACTCCTACGGCCGGGTACACGGGCTGGACAACGTCTACGTCGCCGACGGCTCCGTCTTCGTCACGTCCGGCGCGCACAACCCGACGAACACGATCATGGCCGTGGCGCTGCGCAACATGCGCCACCTGGCGGGGACGACCTGACGACCGAGGTGCCCACGGTCCGCGGCCCGGTAGCGACCGCCGACCTAGGGCCGACCTACATGCACGAGCACATCTTCGTGCTCACCGCGGATGTGCAGCAGAACTACCCGGCTGAATTTGGCGATGAAGATGAACGGACTGCGGACGCGGCGAGCAAGCTCCGCTCGCTCGCCGCGCAGGGAATCCGCACGATTGTCGATCCCACCGTGGTTGGCCTCGGCCGCTACTTGCCGCGGATCGCGCGGGTCGCCGAACAGGTCCCGGAGCTCAACATCATCGTGGCCACCGGCCTGTACACCTACGACAGCGTGCCGTTCTTCTTCCGCGGCCGCGGCCCCGCGCTGAACGCGGCGCTCGGCACCGAGGTGCCCGACCCGATGGTGGACATGTTCGTTTCCGACATCACCGAGGGCATCACCGGCACCGGAATCAAGGCCGGCCTCCTCAAGTGCGCCATCGACGCTCCGGGCATGACGCGGGGCGTCGAGCGGGTGATGCGCGCGGTCGCCGCGGCCCACCACCGGACGGACGTGCCGGTCATGGTGCACACCCATCCGGGGAGGCGGACCGGGCTTGAGGTCAAGCGGGTGCTGTGCGATTCCGCCGGGGTCGATCCCGGCCGGGTGCTGCTCGCCCACAGCGGTGACACGACCGACTGCGACCATCTGGCTTCACTGGCCGACGCGGGATTCCTGCTCGGCATGGACCGGTTCGGGATCAACACGGACACCACGTTCGAGGCGCGGGCGGACACGCTGGTTGAGATGTGCCGCCGCGGTTACGCAGAGCGCATGGTGCTGTCCCAGGACGCGTCCTGTTTCATCGACTGGATCGACCCGAACGTGCTGCCGTTCCTGCATCAGTGGCACTACCTGCACATCCACGACGAGGTCCTGCCGTACGCGCGCGAGCACGGCGTGACCGAGGAGCAGATCACCACCATGCTGACTGTCAACCCGCGCAGTTTCTTCGAGGGAGCGGTCTGACCCGGGACCGTTCGATATCAGCTCACTGAGATGAACCCTTCTTGGGTACGTTCATCCGTTAGTCCGCCGACCACGGCGGCAGGACGCCACCCTCACTGAATATGGGAACCAGTGGACGTCTGGTCACATCGGCGTGGAAGCCGTCGGTTCCCTGCTGCCACCAGAGCCGCGAGCGAATAGTGACGTTGACCTCTCGCGCAAGGCGCTCCCCTGCTCGCTGGGCGGCGTCATCGAGAGCGTCTCTGTCGGGAGCGCCGATGACCAGAACGTCCAGGTCGGCCGGCGGGCGCCCGCTCTCACCCGCGTACCGGGCGGCCCACGAGCCGAACAGGTAGGCGGAATCGATCCCGCCGACAGTGTCAAGTTCCTCCGCAAGAACCAGACGCGGACCGAACGAGCGCAGCAGAAGCTCCGTCAAGGGTGCAGTCAACGGCGAGTCTGCTGCCTTAACCAGCCGGGTATTGCCCAGGCGCCGGGAGACGACAACCCCAGCCTGCTCCGCGCGGGTAACCTCACGCTGAGCTGACGAAACTGAGGCGCCCGTACGCGATGCCAGGTCGGTCAATGACCACTCCTGCCCAGGTGTCAACAGGACGAGCGTGAGCATCTCAGCCTGCAACCGGGACCGCAGCAACGGCAGCAGGGGCGGCGGAGAGGCTCTTTGCATAAGACGCAATATACCATCCATGATACGCAAGATCCGAGCACCTGAACATCGCGCGCCTCTCACCAGCCGGCTCGGCGTTGTCGTTACCGTGACAGCGCGTTACCGTACGAGACACCAAGAATGCGTACCCCGAGCGCACGTGACTACCGAAAGGGAGCTCGGATGTCTGTGCTCGTTATCGCGAAAATCCAGGGAGACACCGGCAAGTTCCGCCAGTCTCTTACCGACCGGGCGGGTGAGTACGAGAAGATCACGGAGTCGGCCAGGGCTCAGGGCGCCATCCGCCACCGGTTCGGCATCGGGGACGGCTTCGTCCTCGTCGTCGACGAGTGGGACACGCTGGAGCACTTCCAGCAGTTCTTCTCGGCCCCGGAGCTGCAGGTGTTCATCGGGTCGGCCGGTGGCCAACCCGGCCCGCCGGAGCTCATCGTCTCCGACGCGGTCACCACACCCGGGGAACTCTAGCCCGCGGTCATCCATCGCTGAATACGCTCTCTGGCGGGAATGCACCTCCTGCCAGAGAGCACTTCGACAGGAGGGACGGCTGTGAACGATTACACGGCTCCGTCGACCGGCATGACGGTGCGAGCGGTCCTGTTCGACGTGTTCGGCACCGTGGTCGACTGGCGCTCTGGCATCTTGGCGGCCGTAAGCTCGTTCGTCCGCGAGCACGATCTGGGTCTTGATCCCGGGGAGTTCGCCGACGCGTGGCGAGGGCTCTACGTGCCGTCCATGGCTCGAGTGCGCTCGGGCGAGCGGCCCTTTGTCTCCCTTGACGTCCTGCACCGGGAAAATCTGGTCACGGCGCTGCGGGAGCACGCTTTCGACCCCGGCGATTTCGCGTCCGCCGAACTGGACGCGCTCGCCAAGGCCTGGCACTTCCTGCCGCCGTGGCAGGACAGCGCGGAAGGAATTCTCCGGCTCAAACCGGACTTCATCGTCGGCACGCTGTCCAACGGGAACACCTCGCTGCTCGTCGACATGGCGAAGGCAGGCGGGCTGGCCTGGGACGTGATCCTCGGCTCCGACGTCAGCCAGGCCTACAAACCCGACCCGGACGCGTACCTGAAGCCGGCCGCCATGCTCGGGCTCAAGCCGGGTGAGGTGATGCTGGCGGCCGCGCACAACGGCGACCTGGCCGCGGGGCGCGCGGCGGGACTGGCGACCGGGTTCATCGCCCGGCCGAACGAACGAGGCCCAGGCCATGAAGCGGAGGCCACGCCAACCGCGGACTGGGATGTGGCCGCCACGTCGATCATCGATCTTGCGAGGCAGCTGAGTTAACGGCGGCTACGTCATCGGGCCTTCGGATGGCTCGCCGAGCTTGAGCGGGACCAGCGCATAAGGATCGAGTGCGTATGCCAGGGAGAGCCGGTGGTACCCATCGGCGACATCCGCCGTTGTCACGAGAATCGGAGACAGCTTCTGCCCGGCCAGCACCTTCTTCAGGTCCCTGAGCACGCCCGGATCGGACAGCGGCAGCGGATCGCGTCCGATGGCCCGCAGGATGTCATTGGCCCGCCGCGTGATGACTGGGAGCTTCCGCAGCTCCGCCGCTAGCTTCCCGGCCCGGCTCTCACCGAATCGGATGCTGAGATAGCTGGAAGCAGCGGCGTAGTCATGCTGTTCCACGTCCTTCTTCCACCGCAAGTACGAGACCGCTTCTGAACTGTCCATGGGCCCTAGTTCTCCTCCCGTTTGAGTGGAATTCACGTGGGCTATTCTCACCCCATGGGCCTTAGCTGGCCAGACGCGGCTCATCTGGTGGTCGCCGCGGCGCTGACCTACCTGATCGGCTTCGAGCGGGACCTGCGCGGCGCGCTGATCGGTGACCGGGTGTTCGCCCTGGTGGGGACTGGCGCTGGCGTCGTCGGGATCATCGCGGCACATGGCGCGCCCAACGTGCTGGCGGGTGCGATCACCGGGATCGGCTTTATCGGCGGCGGCCTGGTCTTCAGGCAGGCCCTCGGCTCGCAGCAGGTGGTCAAGGGGACCACGACGGCGGGTGCGCTATTCGCGGCCACCGCCATTGGCGCCGCGGCGGGGCAGGGGCGGCTGCTGGTCGCCGTGGTGGCGACCGCCTTGTCGCTGTTCGTGCTCGAGCTCCGGCATGTGCGGTGGCTGAGCATGCTCGACGGGCGCCGGTGGGCGCGATACTTCCCCGACGACGAAGGACCCGCGCAGCCTGATCAGCCTGATCAGACGCCGAAGGATCAATAGGCTGACGCTCCCCCACCAGCAGCGGGGTGACGGGCTTGGTCTGCGGGCTGCCTGTCTGCTTCGACACGATGTTCAGCGCGGGCCGAAGACAACGCGGTCGCTGTCGGCCTCGGTGGCGCTTTGGTCGCTGCCGACCCCGTCGGCTCTGCCGTCACCGTCACCGTCCAGGCCGCCGAGCAGGTTGCGCAGTGCCTGGGTGTAGGCGGCGAGCGCGACCCGGCCCTTCCTGGTCAGGGCCACCGTGGTTTTCGATGCGGACCCGCTCCCGGTCTTCTCGCTGCTGAGGTATCCGGCTTCTTCGAGCTTGCGCAGCGCGATGAGCAGATTCCCGGGGGTGAGCCCGAGCATGTCCTGCAGCCGGGTGAAGGACAGTACGTCGCCGTCGGGCAGCGCGGCCAGCGTCGCGACGATCCTCAGCCGGGTGGGGGCGTGGATCAGCGGGTCGAGCTCGTCGGCGGTCATGGCCCGATCACGCTGCCGTGCTGCCGCCAGGCGGCCAGCGCGGCAGAGCCCAGGCACACGGCGCACAGGCCGATGCCCATGATGAGCCATGCGGTCGCCGGGCCGCCGAACCCGGCCACCGCGCCGACGATGGCGATGCCCAGGCAAAGGCCGGCGCCGGGCCAGTCGCGCAGCAGTGCCACCGCGATGACGGCGGCGACCAGGCCGACGATCAGCAGCGGCGCGCTGGCCGGATACAGCCCCCAGACCGGGTTACTCGGCCCGGCGTGGTCCACCGCCGCGGTCACCGCGTACCCCACGACCCAGGCCGCTAGCATGACGACGATCCCGGTCTGCCGCTTGCGCTGGGCCGGGCCGCTGACCCCGGCACCCGCGCGCCGCAGCCCCCAGACGCTCCAGCCGATATTGATCGCCACCAGCGCGAAGGCGATCGGCAGGGCCGGCCCGGTCGGCCCGGTGTAGGGATCCTGGCCGCGTACAGACAGCCAGAAGCCGCCGCCGACGACCAGCGCGAGGACGGCCCGGAAGACGAACAGGGCCGGCGTGCCAGGCGTGAACGTGCGGCGCGCCCGCGCTGTGGTCTGGTCCAGCAGGGCAGCGGCCTGGAGCGGGTCGAAGTCGCTGTCGCTGTCGCTGTCGCTGTCGCTGTCGGCGGAGGTGGTGCCGGGCGTGTGGTTCATGATCCTCCCCGATTAACTTTATGCCATAAAGTAGACGTTACTTTATGGCATAAAGTCAAGAGCCGAGTCCGCGTATCCTTTACAGGCCAAGGGCCCGGCGAAGGCCGCGGTCGAGTTCGTTCATCAGGGCGAGGGGGAGCTGTCCGAGCGTGGGCTCCAAGCCGGACTTGTCGATGGTTATGAGCGCCGTGACGTTGACGACTGAGTCTTTAGGCAAGCCGCTGGCGCTCGCCGGGACGAAGACGTTGCCTGGCATCGCCGCAAGTCCCGTGTTGGAAGTAATCACGGCCACCACCGTGGTGTTCAGCCGACTTGAGTTGTAGGGATCAGCCTGGATCACGAGGACGGGGCGTCGCTGGCCAGGCTTGCTGCCGCTGGGCTCGCCGAGGTCAGCCCAGCACACGTCGCCGCGGTGGATCACCAGTCATCTCCGGCCGCCAGCGTCCGGCGGCCGGCGTCCCGCAGCCAGCGCATGGGAGTCATCCGCACCCGCGGCCTCAAGCGCTTCGTCGATCTGGCTCGTAAGGGATTGCGCAGCCAGCTCATCCAGGTACTTGCGGGCGGCCCGGGCGAAGAACTCAGACCTGCTGATACCCAGCTCGGCCGCACTCTGCCCGACCTGGTTGAAGACTTCATCAGGAACAGAAATCGCGGTCTTCATGACTTGAGTATAACCGGGTATTACCAGAGCTGCGCGCGCCGATCCAGCGGAAGGGGGCCGCGCGTCGAGCGTTGGCTAGTCCTGCTCCCCGGCGTGGGTCGCGGCCCAGACCGCGATACGGCGGGTTTGGCCGGTATCGCGTCGGGCTGGTAGCTTGCAGTCGACCGTGACACCGCCGCAGGAGGTGAGACCCATGAACGCTGTATCGATGTGGGTGCTCCCCTTTCCCGTCACGGCCGGGCGATTGTCGTAGGTATCGCCGGGAGCGCCTCGACAACTAGGCACTCCTGGAAGGCGAAACCCATGGTTCGCAATGTTGCCCTGGTTCTCGGTGGTGGTGGGGCTGCCGGACAAGCGTGGCAGATCGGTGTCATCGCGGGTCTGGCCGAGGCTGGTCTCGATCTGACCGAGACCGCCGATCTGGTGATCGGCACCTCGTCCGGTTCCACCACGGCAGCGCAGGTGCGCAGCGGTATACCAGCGGCCGAACTGCTGGCCTCGGTGCTGTCCGCGCCGGTTCAACCGGTCGGCCGGAACCGGGAACAGCCGCCGTCCCTGCCGATGGTCACGGTGTTCGAGCGGATGAGGGCCATCGGCGCCGCCGCCACCTCGGCAGCCGATCTACGACAGGCGATGGGCGCGTTCGGGCTGGAGAGCGACTCTGTACTCGGACCCGGGGCGGGACAGCGGCGCGCAATGGTCGCCGCCCGGTTGCCTCGCGCTGAATGGCCGGACCGGCCGATGATCGTGGTGGCCGTCGACGCGCATACCGGCGAGCTGGCGGCGTTCGACCGCGATTCCGGCGTCGACCTGGTGGACGCGGTCACCGCGAGCACCGCCTTGCCCGGTATGACCCCCACGCACAACATCAACGGCACTCGCTACATCAACGGTGGCGTCCGCTCGGCCGAAAACGCCGACCTTGCCGCGGGGTATGCGAACGTCGTGGTGCTCTCGCCGTTCGGCGGACGGAACTCGACACCGGAACGGGGCGCGGACCCGGCAGGCCAGTTCGAGGGCCTGCGCAAATTTCCGGGCGCAGACCTGGCAAGCCAGGTCGAGGCCCTGCGCGAGGAGGGCAGCCACGTCGAGGTGATCACACCGGACGCCGATTCCCGGGCCGCGATGGGCACGAACCAGATGGACCCGGCGACCCGCATCCCCGCCGCCCGTGCCGGTTTCGCCCAAGGCAAGCAGGAGGCGACCCGCGTGACGTTCCTCTGACGATCGCACGCCGGCTCCGGGCCTGACGTGCGCGGTCGCGGGCCTTATCACCTGGGCTCACTTGGGCCTCGGCTAATCCTCCTGGTCCCCAGCCTGGGTCGCGGCCCAGGCCGCCACGCGCCGAGCACTTTCCGCCGGGGAGATGTCTTCGACGCGGGTCATGATCGACCATCGCAGGCCGAACGGGTCGAGGACTGACGCGAACCGGTCGCCGGAGACAATCGGTGCGGCCGGTTCGCGGACGGTGGCTCCGTGCTTCTCGGCGGCCGCGGTTACGTCATCCACGTTCGGGACGTACAGCGCGAGTGAGAACGTCACGCCCCGCGTCGGGTCGCCCGCCACCAGGCCGTAGGACTCCATCGGGTCGCTCAGCGTCAGCAGGCCGGAGCCGAAGTCGAGCACGGCGTGCGCCACGAGTTCGCTTCCCGGCATCCGGGTGACGTCCACGATCCGGGCGCCGAAGACGTCGCGGAAGAAATCCATCGCCGCCACGGCCGGCGTGACGACGACGTGCGGGGTGAGCGACGTCGCGCCGTGCGGCATGCCGTTGCTGGCGTACTGGCCATTGGCTGGGATCACATCGGTCATACAGGCGACGCTATTGAACCCGGTCCCTGCGATGCTTGTACTTTCCCGACACCACCAGCCGGAGGATGCGCGCGGTGCCCGAATCGAAAGGACATCTCAATCCGGGTTCGAGCGGGCTCGTCTTCGACCGTTTCGAACTCGGGGAAGACCTGGCCGACCTGGTGCGCCACGTGTGGGTCCCCTTGCTCACCGGCACCGACCCCGTGAAGCTCATCGGCCTGAGCGAATCCCTGCCGGCAGCCGCGCCCATCGAACCGGTGCGGCGGATCATGGCGAGCAACGCCTACAACCGAGATGGGCTCGTCGAGGAACTGCGCGGCTGGCTTCTCCCGGTCGCCGCCGGCGTCGATGACCGCGGCCGGCTCGTCAACGAGGCCTGCCGTCTGGCGGAAGAAGATACGGGCCTCACGCGCGCCGCCGACCTCGCCGAACGGCTCGGCCTCTCCCCGCGCAGCCTGGAGCGGCTTGTCCGCTGCCATATCGGCATGACTCCGAAGTGGCTGATCGAGTGCCGACGGCTGCAGCAGGCGGCGACCACGCTGTTCGCCGCGCCCGGCACCGACCTCTCGGCGCTCGCGGCGGAGCTGGAGTACACCGACTACTCGCACTTCTTCCGGCGGTATCAGCGCGTGCATGGCGAGTCGCCGAAGGCGACCCGGGACCGCGGCCGGCGTGCCAGCGAGGTCCTGCCGGGCGGCTAAGCCCGCGCATCTAGGACCGCATTGTGGTCGAGCCGGGAGAGGCTGCGAAAACCATTTGTCCTACGCGGTCGGTCCGGGTCTACTTGCTCTATCGGGCTCGTTTCACGGGGGGTTCTTATGTCCCAGCTGCATAGGTTAGAGCGCCAGTAAGCCAGCCATGCCGTTGCGGCGTGGCGCTGGTCGCTCCGGGGCTGGAGCTGAACTGTCGTGCGCAACCACGACGAGAAGATCAAGGACATGAGCCGCTCGGTGCTGCCGTCGACCGGCCGCAAGGGCGCGAGGGACGATCGCCGGCTCATTCACAAGCGGCAGCGAGTCCGCGAACGTGTCGCCATCACGGATTACCGGCGCGTCGCCGATCGCGAAAGCGTGACGCCGGACCTGCGTGGCACGGTGGCGCGAGAGATCACGGACATGGTCTGGCACCGGCGCGGGATGGACAAGGTGGGTCCGCTGGTCCGGTGGGCGCAGGCCACGGTCGCCGCCGATCCGGCGCTGCGGACGGCCTCCGCCCAGGAGCAGGTCGCCTACTTCACGCGGCTGATGCCGGCCACCCTGATCGGGCGGCACGCGGTCAGCCACATCGCGTCGACGCTGGAATGGCGGGCCCGCTACCCGCGCTCCGGCGGCGGCTTCCGTACCGCACCCGGCGTCGGCTCGCAGTCCGCCGAGACCGAGCGCCTGGCGCGCCAGATCCTGGCGGCTGGCCTGCACGGCACCCTCAACAGCCACCTGCGGCGGCTGGCCGCCGACCAGGCGGAAGGGGACCGGATCACGGGCCCGGTCCCCCACCGGATGCTGCTCGGCAGCCACGACGTCGACGCGTTCGTCGCTGAGATGGCACGCTGGCCCGCCGTGCGGGAGGTCATCGCCGCGGTCGCGGCGATGGCGTAACGCTTAGCGGGCCGCTGGCGGCCCGCTAAGCGCGTGCCCGGGTGGTCAGGCCGCTGCTGCCAGGGCGGCCCAGAACCCGCAGTTGTGCTCGGTCGCGAAGTCGGACTCGGTCTGCGGTACTGGCGGCACCAGCGACTCCATCGTCTGGGTGAGGAGGTTGAACGGCGCCCAGAACGGGGTGCCGAACGACGCGGGGAATCCGCGCTTGGCGAAGTTCGTCCAGTAGCTCTTCATGGTCGTTGCCAGCTGCTGCTGCGGCGCCGACAGCGTCCCCGGGAAGGCGGCGGTCGGCAGGCCCATCAGGTACTGGATCTCGGAAGCGTGGGGCGCACCGTAGGGGAAGCTGACCGGGGGCAGGAAGTTCTCCGGCGCGTTTTCGTCGTTGAACTCGTAGGCGAAGGTTGGCACGAAGCGCGACACGGACTGATCGATGGTCAGCGCGGAGCACGCGAAGATGGCGTCCGTGCCGACCGCGCCGAGGGCGACCCACGGGCTCGAGTACGCGGTCAGCGGGTACTGTGCCGCGATCAGCGCCGCCACCGCCGCGGGAACCCCGAGCGTGGAGGAGATCATGCTCTGGTAGTTCGCCGCCGTGACCGGGTTGCCCTCCAGTTCGCTGAGCGCGACGAACAGCCGCCATTCATCGTGGTTCGTGCCGTTGATGATCGGGACGCGGTTGAAGTTCCCGGTGGCGAAGGCAGTCCCCAGCGACTCCGGCAGCACCTCGCTGTTGATGTTCGGCGTGTAGCCGGCCGCGTCCTCGTTGGCCAGGATGGTCGAGACGGGCAGGCTCCGCAGGCAGGCTGCGGTCTGCCTGACACATCCGGCCGCGGTCGCGAACGCCTCGCCGGCTGTCTCTGCCGTCGCGAGCGATGCCTGGGTGAGGTTGTAGGATCCGCTCTCCACGATCGCATTCTCGAACAATCCCTTGGCCTGCGGCGACGCGACCTGTGCCAGCGTTGACAGGCCGCCCGCGGACTACCGCCAGCCGGGTTCGCATCCGGCCTCCGACCACGTCCTGAACATTCAAGTCCCCTTTCACGGCGGGTGCCGACCATGGAGATGCCTGTGCTTGACGTTTTCTATTCGGCCGAACGGGCGGTGGTCTCCCATGCCCGGGCAGGCTTATCGCTCACCGCATGCAGGTGCGAAGCCGTCGTCAAAAGTACGTAGCCGTACTTTAGAGTCACGTGCTTATCCTAAACCCGTGACCGATACCGCACAAGGAGTCACGCTCGCCAACACCCTTGTATGCGAGCACCCCTACCAAACTGGGCACAAAACGGCGCTGACAATGTGGCACTGGCCGGCACACCTGTGAGCGTGGCCTGGACCAGAGGGTGAGATTGCGGGTCAGATGCGGGGTCGCCGCGCCGGAACGGGCAAACCGGACCGGCAAACGGCACATTTCACCCCGTTTGAGGGGTCCAGGCCGTGATCGTGGGTCATCTGCGGCGCTATTCGCCGTGCTTGACCCACGATCTCGAAAATACGTGCTAGCGACTAGGTGCGAATCAGGACAAAAGCGGACGTTCTTACGGTATCCGAGGGTGCCTCGCCCGCTTTGACCCACGGTCTCGACCGTGCGCGGCGGCCGGCTGGCTTCCCCGCAGGCGGAGTAAGTTCTCGCCGAGGATGTTCGACTTCACCGGGGAAGGCGCCATCTTCGGGGCAGCCCAGCGAACGACGAGACCGCGCTCCTCATCTGCCTGTCTGCCTGCCGGGTGTCTTGCTGGTTCTCAGACGCCCTCAACCGCTTGCAGGCGTCCGGATTTGACGGCGTTCACGAACTCCTGGTAGTCCTCCTCGTTCTGATCGGCGTACGCGAGCGAGAAGTCCATGATCGACCGGTCGAACGCGTCGCTCGCGCCCAGGTACTCGGCCATGGCGACCGGGTCCCCGGAGCGGGCGTGCGCGCGGGCCAGGGTCCACCCGCAGATGCCCGCGTAGAAGCTGAGCCCCACGGGCAGCAGTGTCTCGACCTCGATCGAGCCCTTCATGTCGCGGAGCTGCCGCCAGTAGAAGTGGCGGCGTACGTCCAGCCCCTTGGTCCAGCCGAGGAAAATGTCGCTGGCGGCCTGCATCATCCGCTGTCCCTGTACCACCCGCTCGCCGTGCTGCCGGTACTTGCTCTTGCCCAGGTGTTCTTCCAGCACCGAGGCCGTCGCCTCCTTGATCTGCAGGAACAGCGGGTCGTGCGCGTCGCGTCCCTCAAGAAGGACGATGAACGCACGGGTGCCGACGCTGCCGACGCCCACGACCTTGCGGGCCGCGTCCACGATCTCGAAGCGCTCGAGCAACTGACGCCGATCGTCTTGCAGGGTGGCCCGGTACGCACGGAACTGCTCGCGGATCGCCTGGTCCGCCTCCTCGGGGGACAGGCCGAAGGTGGCGAGCAGGTCACGCTCCGGGACGACGACCGGCGGCTGGCTGACGATGCGGTAGGTCCCGTCGACAATCTCAGCGAGCTTCGACAGCGCCTGCAGGCTGTCGCGGGTGTGCGCCTTCTCGCGGGTCTTTTCGGCGACCTTCTCGCGCTGCTTGGCGAACTTCTTGTCCGCTGCCCCTTTCTTCCCCTTCTTGCCCTTCTGCCCTTTCGCGAAATCGGCCGCTACGCCGCGGACCCCTTTCATGACCTCGTCCTCGTCCAGGTGGGCGTACCAGATGTCCATCGTCCCCATCTGCGCGAACGAAGCCATCGCTTCCCGGTACGCCGTCACCGACGCGAGCGTCGCCGCGCGGGTGTCCGCCTTGGAGAACCCGTTGTTGCCGGCGGCGATCGTGAAGCTGGCCGCCATGCGCTTGACGTCGTACTCGAACGGCCCCGGAAGTGTCTCGTCGAAGTCGTTCAGGTCGAACAGGAGCGTGCGCTCGGGGGAGGCGAACAGGCCGAAGTTCGACAGATGGGCGTCGCCGCACAGCTGGACGTCAAGCCCGGCCACCGGCGTGTCGGCCAGGTCGGCGGCCATGATCTTGGCCGCGCCGCGGTAGAACGTGAAGGGCGAGACCATCATCCGGCCGTGCCGGACCGGTACGAGGTCCGGCTCGCGGGTCAGGTCCTGCGCCTCGAGCAGGACGACCGGGTCAGGACGGTCCCCAGCGGGCTTCCAGCCCGAGTGGATCGACGGAGGCGTCAGGCTGGCGGCCTCCTTGCCTCTGGCCATACGCTCGTCAACGCTCGGATGCGCCACCTCTTGCATCTCTTGCTTCGCTTGCACCGCCATCCGTCCGACCTCCCGGGTCTGCTCGTGACGCCGCCTGGCACCGGGCCACGAGCGTGCCCCGGTCAGCGGCGAAGCCAGGACGGCGGGGTCGCTGGTTATCACCAGCCCTTCGCACACGTCCCGATAAGCGGCATCATGCGCCGCGTTAACCGGCAAGACATCACCCGGCTAGTGTGAGTTCACTTCAAGGTCGCTGTTTTACCATCGGATATGACCACGGGGCAGAGGCCGGCTCGCGAGCCCGCGGTTGAGCTCGCGCCAGCCGGACCGGCCGAGCGGGGCGAGCAGTGGTGGCCCGTCGCCCTGGCGATCATTGTCGCGGCCGGCCTGCATGTTGCGCTGCCAGCCACCTATCGGGTCCAGCCCGCCTGGGTGGTTCCGGCCGTACTGCTCGGGCTGCTGGCCGTGCTGATCGCCGGGGACCCCGGCCGCATCGACAGGCAGAAACCCTGGCTGC
>Ga0210395_10002471_pt1 | contig 14361 bp, 7 predicted proteins | sample IncBWH4OmetaG_FD_150861 | JGI IMG/M metagenome (GOLD analysis project Ga0210395, IMG submission 150861) | Forest soil microbial communities from Barre Woods Harvard Forest LTER site, Petersham, Massachusetts, United States - Inc-BW-H-4-O ... | reverse complement strand
CGTCAGCAACTACTGGAATGTCGTGCTGGCGCGTGAAAATCTTTTGGTGCAGCAAAAATCGCTAGATGAGGCCCAGAAAAGCTACGACCACGACAAAAAGGCGCTGAGCCTGGGGGCTTTGCCTCCCTTGGACATTTATCGATCCGAATCGCAAGTTGCGTCGCGGCGTGTTGGAGTGATTCAGGCAGAGTACGCGGTGAAGCAGGCCGAAGATCAGTTTCGCCAAGGCATCGGCGCGGACCTCGACCCCGCGACTCGCGTGCTGGACCTGGAGATGACCGACAGACCCGAGCCGGTCAGTGCATTACCGAACGTGGATATTCCTACCGCTCTCGCGCGCGCCGTTGCGAATAGGCCGGAACTGGAAGCGGTGCACCAACAGATCGCAGTCGATGAATTGAGCATTCGGCTTGCACATAATGGCCTCAAGCCGGACCTGGAACTCTCCGGCTTCTATTCTGGCAACGGACTGGCCGGGAACGACCCTGCTGTTGGGAATACAGGACTCGGCACCACTCTGAGCCAGTCTTTTCGTTTTACCTTTCCGGCCTACGGCGCGAGTCTTTCGTTGACGCTACCGGTAAGAAATCACAACGCGGAGGCGAATCTGGCCGATTCGCTGGTGAGTCGCCGCCATGACCAATATCAGGAACGAGAAACGAATCAGAGCATCACGCTCGAAGTCACGACTGCCGTGCACTCACTAGAGGCAGCCAAGCTGGGGATGGAAGCGGCCAAAGTAGCGGTGGATCTCGCGAGAGAGACGCTTCACGCCGACGAACGAAAGTACGAATTGGGCACGGAGCAAATCTTCTTCGTCCTGGACGCGCAAACCCAACTGGCTCTAGCGGAGCTGAGCCTGATTCAATCTCAGGTGAATTTTCAACTGGCCGTTACGCAGGTGGATCACGCGACGGGAGATTTGCTGGAGCATCATCACGTGCAGGTCGTGGAGCCGGCAAAATAAGGTTGTCGCGCAGGTCGAAATGGCCATGCCAAGTGACCATATTCATTCCAAAGTGAGCTGGGATGTGTTCTTCCTTTGCGACCAGCTTTTTCGCATTGAACGATAGTTGCAAGACGTAGCCGTCCTTGTAGCCGAGTGAGCGACCTCCATTTGACGTCAAGCCTTCTTCCATTTCTGGTGCACAGACACGCGTTAACGCTGGCGAATTTCCAATTGCACCGGGCGTGCCACCGAACTGACTTCCGGATCATAATATTCATACACTCGGGACCGGAACGTCCGTGCCCGAATCGGATACTTCGCCCGCAAACGAAACTGCAGCGTCATCGTGTCGCCTGGCGCGAACGAATCGAAGTAGAGAATTGCCTGCGTGGCCGTTAAGCTGAACTTCTCGAGTCGTCCACTTTTCTGGCCCGCACTTTTCTCCTGGTACTCTTCGAGGTCTTCGCTCAGCAGATCGAATCCCGGAGGAATCCCCAAATCCACCATCACCATGTTGGCGGCCTTCGGCAAATTGTTTCTTACGGTAGCGGTTGCCGTGGCGATGTCGTCCTGCACCAGATGGGCGCGATCGTATGCCACATCAATCGAAAGCGCCTCATTCTCCGGCTTCTTATCCCAAGGCAGAAAATACTGTCCCACCACCTGGTACGCCAGTCCGCCCTTCCCCGCAAACCGGATCTCCACCGTATTGCCGCCCTTCCCATCGACATCCTTGAACACAAATTGATGCAGTAGATCGTTATTCTCCGCCGTCAACACGAGTCTCTCCGCCGTCTTGCCGTTCAACACAACTTCCAACGTGCCGCGAACGTCCGCCGCGCCTTTCTCCGATGCCAACAGCAGCGCCCGCAACGCCATGATCGTCGCTTGCGTTGTCCCCCACGCACCAGAAGCATCTTTCTTCGCCGCGATATACGTCATCGCCTTCCGTGCCGTGCCCGAAGCTCCGCCCCATTTCAGCAGCGCCTGCGCTGCCAGTCCGGTCGTCTCCACGCTCGCGCTCGTGCCCGTGGCATACACGCCCGTTTCTTCCGCGCTCCACCACGCTTGCTCGTCCTTCTCCGTGCGCGCATCGAGCAGCAATTGCATTGCCTGCCGTGTGAGGTCCCGGTCTTTCGCATAGTCCGCCGCGAAGTTGGCCAGTACCGCGAGCGTGTATGCGTCGGCCTTCTCGCTCATGTGGCTCGCGATAAATTGTCGGGCCTTTTCGACCGCCGGCCCCTGATAACCGGTATTCTCCAGCGCCCATGCGAGATACGCCGTGATGCGCAAAACGTCTTTGTTGTACCGGTTCGTCGCACCCTCATTGATAAACGACGTGTCCGGCTTCCAGCTCCCGTCCGGCTGCTGCTGCCCGGCAAGCCATTGCTGCGTTCGCGCAATCAGCTTTGGGTCCACGTCATGGACCTTGGACATGTCGCTGAACTCCATCAGGCCGTACGCCGTCAGGATTTTGTTCGCCGGCGCGTTACCGAACCATGAAAAACCGCCGCTTGGAACTTCAAACGTCAGCAGCCGCTGATACCCATTGGCGATGAATCCCTCCGCCTTGGCGTGCACTTCCGGAGTCAGCTTTTTCGTCCGTTTCATGTAATCGAGCGCAAGCACATTCGGGTAAGTGCTCGAGGAAGTCTGTTCGAAGCACCCATACGGCATGCGCAATAGGCTATCCATTCCTTCGATTACCTGGCTCAGCGGCCCTGGATACAGCCTGACGAAAATCTTGCTCGCCTCAGGAATGGACTCCGCCGGGAAAACCACCTCGTGCAGCGCGGTGGTTTCCAGCCGTCCGTTAGACACCACGCTTTGTTCACGCCCGTTGGGAATCACCTCGATTTCGCGAACTACGATGTCCGCGCGATTTGCTCCGCCTTTCATCCGCGCGCCCAGTGTCAGCTTGAATTTCCCAATGCGCTTTGCTTCCAGCGTGAACTGCGACCCTCCCACGCGAGCGGATTCGACCGTAACGTTCTTCTCCGCAACGTCATTCACCAACGAAAACCAATTGTCTGCTTGCAGTTGCAGGTTCACATCCCCCGTCGCGCCGGAATAGTTGTAAACCGCCACGGGGATCGAGACGCGGTCGTTCTGCGTGAGTGTCACAGGCAAATCCAGGTCCACGAAGAAATCCTGAAACACTTTGATGCTGGCAGTGCCACTGCCCAACGCTCCGTGGGTCGTCGATGCCATCATCGCCATCCGCCATGTCGTAATAGAGTCCGCCAGCGAAATCGTGATGCTCGCAACGCCGTCCTTGTCCGTAATGATTTCTGGATTAATGTATAGCGCCTCGGGAAAGTACGAGCGCACTCGCGGCGCTGCCGAACCAGATTCGTCTTTTTCTTTCACGAGCGTGGCGCCGTTGGTAGCGACCATCTCGGCTGCCTGGTCGACCGCTACCATGCGAGCCATTGCTTTGGGAACCGCGGGAGATGCCAGGGCCATGGCACCAAGTTCGTGCGCTCGCATGGGTGCGTTGCCCATGGCACCGACAATCCCACCTATGACCCCTCCCGCAACGCCGCCAGGTACGCCGCCCGCCATTCCAAATTCAACTTTGAAATCCGCTACCATCCGCGCCGTGTCACTTACCGCCACGATCGTTCCTGAATGTTCCTGCCGGAGCAAAACGGAAAGCGTCGCGCGGTCGCGCGGGTCCAGTTCGAGCCTGCTCGAAACGCTCCCGGAGTCCGAGGAAATCCCAATTTGGTAATCACCTGCTGGAACACTTCCCAGCCGGAATTGCCCATCAGCGCTCACCCTCGCCTTGCGTATTCTTCCACTTAGAGTCGAGCGCAATTCGACAGAAACCCCTTCGAGCGCCCCGCCCCACTGGTCCACGGCCGTTCCGATAATCTCCGCACGCTCGTTGAATGCACCGCGCTCGTGCTCGATGTTGACCCCCACGGTGCTGGGGCCCGAACTCGCGGGCCCCACAATCTTCCGGCGCCGCAGTTCCAAATAGGTCCACAAATCATCGCCGGTCCCGAACTGCGTGTCCGGACCAGCGCTACGCACCAGGTAGTGTGTCTTGTTCGAATCCCACGCCGCGTGTTCCACCCGCAGCGGCGTATCCCATGCATCCCGAAGCCCCGCCGCACCGTCATGCGTCATGCCCTCGACGGTCTTGATCAAGTCTCCGCGTTCGGCGTTCTCCGCGTACGCGTGGCTCCAAAGTTCCGATAACCCGCGCACCTGTGCCAGGAAACGCGTCTGGTACCGTTGCGCGTACTCGCGGTATTTCGTTTGTGGCACCGTCCGCCCGAACTCCGTCTCGAACTTATTCCCCGTCACCATTTCCGTGGCAGAGAACAAAGCGCGTGCCGCGCGGTCGTGTTGTTCCGTTTGAGATTCTTCCACCGGCGCAACAACCTCTGGCATTCCCATCGAGTGAATCTCATAGCGCGGCTTCAGCACTTCCTGCTCCAGGTAAAAGAAAACCTTCGCAAATCCGGGTTGCTTTTCCGCCAGCGCAAATACCGCTTCATCTACGACCTCGAAACCCAGCGCCGCGCTCACGCCCTGTCCTTTCGCGTTCGTCACGCGGAAGAGGATGCGTGCCTCGCCGCCCGGTTTGTACACCGTGGCATTCGTCGTAGCCTCGATCTTCAGTTCATCTGCGGGCTGCACAAACACCAGCCGGTGATCTCCCACCGGGCGCGCATCACGCCCAAACAGGTATGCGTTGAAGTCTACCGTTCCTGCCAATTCCGGCGTGGCCAGCAGTGTTAATTCCGCGTGGCCATTTTCAATGTCCAGATCGCGCGTCAAAATCGTCTGCCCCTGCTTGACGATGTCCACATAAGCCGTGCCCCGCTTCACGGTGGAGAAGACTCTCAGCCCCATGACCTCACCCGCTCGGTAAACGGCACGTTCCGTCCGCAGAAGAATCTGATCCTGCCCTCCTCGCGTTTGCAGCGGCACGCTGCTCGCCGCGCGGTTTCCTTCGCTGTCCGTTGCTTCCACCGTGAGGGTTTGTGTTCCCGCGCCCGCTTTGATTCGAATCACCGCCACTCCGCCGTCGTCCGTCGCCGCGAATTGCTCGGCGTTGTCCGCGGCATGGATCGTCAAGTTCGCTCGCGCTGGTGTTCCGTCCGGGTATGAAGCGAGCAGGAATACTTGATTCTCCAAACCGGGGATGAGTGTGCCGCCTTCTGGAACCGCAGTTACAAGCAGCGGCGTTTCGCTGACGGTGATTGGTTCTCCGTGGCTCTCCGCATGCCCCGCGGAGTCCTTTACCGTGGCCTCAACGAGCACCCGTGCTGCTCCCTGGCTCAGCGGGCGCCCGGCAAAGTAGGCAGGCAGCTTCAGCTCGAATTCGTAACTCCCGTCGCGATCAGTCTTCCCTTGCGCGGATCCAACTTCAAACACCGCCACGTCCATGCTGGTAGCCTTCACGCTGATTTCTGCTCCATTCACCGGCTTCCCAAAAAAGTAGTTCGCTCTCACTGTTCCTTTCACACGATCGCCAGGCCGGTAGCCGCGTTTCGTTTTCTTCCCGTTTCCCGCGAGCTGCACCGCCACCTTGAATTTCGGCAGAACATATCGCTCGACATTCAGCGCGATCTCTGCCGTGTTTGTGGGCGACTCGGCTTCGCCCATCAGCGCGCGGAGGTGGTATGTGCCCAGGTTCACTTCATCGGCCAGCGCGAATTCTGCCGATGCGATTCCGAACTTGTCGGTCTCCGTCGCTTTCCTGAATACCTTGTTCCCACGCGAATCTTCTAGCTCAAACGTCAGCTTCCGGTTGGCAGCCGCTTCGTGATTCGACCGGTCCAGCGCCAGCGCCCGCACGTGTATCGTCTGGCTGGGCTGGTAGATGGGTTTTTCCGTCGTCAGCAGGATCGAAACCTTGTCTTCCAGCCGTACTCTTTGCGTGTATTCTGTCGAACCGATCGGCGTATCCACCACGTACCGCAATTGCTGGCTTCCGGTTAGACCGGCTGGAAAACGGAATTGCGCCTCGGTCGTCCCCCGGCGGTTCAACCCTCCCGTAAATAGGACGCGCGGATTCTGCTCGCCAACCGCAAGTTCAATGCGCACTGTTCCGGCACCGGCGATCGCTTCGTTCTTGGAATCCGTCACGATCACCCTCACCGCCGCCGCACCGCCGCTCAAATACGCTTGCTGCCCCAGGATGTGCACCACCGGCGCCCGCAAGATCTGTGAGATGGATTCCGTACCTTCCAGCGCTGCAGCTCTTTGATCGTCATATACATACCTGTAACGCACGCGGTGCCAAACAAGGTCATCGACGGCCAGGGGCTTGTCCAGCCTGATGTCTTCCCGCCAGCGCCCCAATCCTTCGCCTATGGCCACTTGCGTTTCCGCGCGTCCCAGAATTTTGTCTTCCGGGTCCAATACTTCCACCGTCAGCTTTCCATCGCCTGAGTGAACGGCGTGATAAGGAATGGTCACGTGCAGAACCCCACGCGCGTAGGTGACCACGGCCGTATCCCCTTTGGTCGTTTGGAATGGTTCCAACAGCACTCGAGCGACGCCCACTGCGAATAAGGTCGCGATCAGGCACAGCCAAAAATTGCTTGGGCGCACGTCCACAATCGGAGCTTTCATGATCCATCTCCTTCACGTTGTTATCGTCAGCGCCCCTGCGGCCTTCTCGCGCTCATGCCTAGAACGTTTCGTTCGCCCTTTCTTGCAGCTTTTATCTGCTATCGGATAGATTTTCTCGCTCGCCAACAACGTCGCATGGGGAATTGGACACCAGTGATGACTAGGAGTGCCCATTGACTGCGGGGGCTGCCGCAGAGGCAATCCAAGAGATCATCGCGCTGCCTCTACCGAGATTATTTCTGGATCACCTTCTTATGACTCGCCCTAATTTGTATTCATGAAGTGGGTGGAGGGGCTGTCGGTATGGAATGAATCCGTTGGTCGGCTACGCGCAGGTGTGCCCGTCGCAGCCCAAGTTTCGCAGACTCCTCGTGGATTGCTATCTTGTTGGTTCGTCTTGCCCTTACATCTGCGCAACTAGCCGATTTTGGTCCGATTGTTACTTTGCGTTTCGAGGTCAACGCGCTGGCGTCAAGGAAGTGGCTTTTTCAAGGCTTCCGCGATCCCTGTCTCCACAAGGGGCGTCATGAGGTCGTATCCGGCTTTGTTGGGATGCACGCCATCCGGACTCAATTCGGCTTTGAGGCCGCCTTCGTTGTTGGCCATACTTGAGTAGTAGTCCACAAATATGAAACCATTTTTCGCGGCGTACTCTTTGATCCATGCGTTCAGCTCTCTAATCTTGGGGGCAGGTTCTAGCCCTCTGTGCCAGTGAAAATCGCTTGCCGGCAATACTGAGCACAATACCACACGAATCCCATTTGCCCGGGCAAGCTCGCTCATGGATGCTATATTGTTCCCGATCTCCTCCAAAGTTTCCTTCCCCGTGTTTTCGGCGATGTCATTTGTACCTACCAGCAAGACAACTACCTTCGGTTTCAAAAGGACGACGTCCTGACGAAAACGGACCAGCATCTGCGGCGTAGTTTGCCCGGAAATACCACGATTAACATACGGCAATCCCGGAAAAAACTCACCGCGATCAGGAGTCGTTGAGGTTGCTTTCTGCCCCCAGCCTTCCGTGATGGAATCGCCCATGAACACAACTCGCGTTTCGCTTGGCAACACTGGCGGCAACAATTTATTGGCCTCTCGGTACTTCGCTAGGAAAGACCAGTCATTGAAGGTCCGCTCCAACTGCGCTTTCTGGTAAGGCGTCAACTGTTCCGCGGCTGGTGCTTGTTCCGCAGGCTTCAGATTCTGAACGGGAGCCCCCATTGACGTTCCCGGCGAAAGAGTCAACGGGCCGCAAATAAGAATCGCCACAGTCAGGGACAAACCACAGAGCCTATAAGCAAGTCTCGCTTTCTGAGCCACCGAGACGCCTCCTCCTAGCATAAATGCCCCGATTCTACCGCAGGACTTATGACAAATCCTCAACAGTCCGAAAAATCGGGCATCTGAGCTTGCGGCGGTCGGGAACTCTCTACAAACTCATTTACGCCATAGCGAAGTTCGCCTGTTTGGTTCGGTACACAAGGCACGAACACCTGTTTTTCCGGGTAACACTGCGGTTGCTTTATGTTCTATCGAGCGGCCAGTCCCTTCGGGTCAACTTCGCATCCGGTAAGTGAGCATTTGTAACCGTCAAATGAATCAGAAAATAGAAATCTTTCGTGCATTTGCTCTCCGTTCGAAACGCTTCCCTCCCGGACAATGGGTCCAATTGCCGGATGAGCGAATAAATCGAAAAGCTGCAGGTGTCATCTCTTACTTGTCTTATTTTGTCTGATCCTGTTCATGCACGATTTTCGCAATGTTGAGGAGCCTAGAGCTGATCTTCAGGCCAGCGCGTTCTGCGGCGAGTCGGTTGACTTCAAAATGGACCTTGTTTGCTTCGACCGTCAGATTGATGATCCCGCCCAGCACGGCGAACCCGTCGGTTTCGCCAACCGTCAAAGTACTTGATCCCTTAAGGCCCCGCACAATCCTGTCGGCTTGGTTTTTCTCCGTGGCGGGCACAAAAACAATCTGGCACGCACTGAGTTTTTCATTTGGTTTAAATGTCTTGAGCTCCACAGGATGGCCTCCCACATTCCGCGTGCGTAACTCACGCTCGAGGACTTCGCTGAATGGGTCATGACCAACGATGCATATCAACAGGGGCGCGCCCGCGTCACGATACGAGTCGGGCGGCCACTCGACGAACTTTGTAAAGTTGTACAGGAACGCGAGCTTGACAGGGTATTCCGCGCCTTCATCTTTCTGCGAAAAGGCTTTAGGAGCAGCAAGCAAGAAAAGCCAGCAAGCGATGATACCGCAGATGGAACTTCGCCGGATTTGACGCGAATCAACCCCAAAGATGGAACGCCAACAGCACCGCGAGCTCCTGTCATTGCGCTTCCGCAGCCAAATATTTATCATTGAAATTTGTATCCGACCTTGATTCGAAAACCTCGCCCATCCTGAACGATAACGTTCTCCGCCAGGCCGCCGCCAGCAGGGTCGGCATATTTCTGATTAAACGCATTGTAGAGGCTTGCCGAGAGTTCCCATCCCTTTAAAAACTTTCGGGTGAACAGGGTGAAATTGGGAACGACGTAGCCTGCTGTATATTGGCCCGTCAGAGTCGCCCTGCTACTGACATATTGAAGATCCATGCTCGCGAAAACATGTTGGTTGAAGAGGGGAACGCTAAGGCTTGCTTGGACGAGGTGTTTGGGAGAATTGGTGATAGGTATAGGGGTGTTCGGGCTCGCTACTTGCTGGAAGGAGTAACTGATCGTGCCCTCCAGGCCACCGGCCAGTTTTCTCCCCAATTCAAAATCCACGCCTCGAAGATCCAGTGATCCGGCGTTGGTGAAGACAGCATTCCCGGTTAGGAGGTCAATTTGTTCGCCGATCAAGCCATGGATGGGGTAATAGAATCCCGACACGGTCATGCGGAAGTGATTGGCGAAGTATTGCTCCCACACCAGTTCCATGGTCTTGGCGGTTTCGGGCCGGAGCGACGGGTTGGATTCGTTTCCAGGGGCAGCGTAGTAAAGCTCGAAAAAGTTTGGAGCACGGAAGGACTGGCCGTAAAGAAGCTTGAAGGTAGACCTTTCCCAGGGGCTATAGATCAGAGCGGCTCTCGGATTGGTAGTGCCGCCGAAGGTCGAATAGTGGTCGTAGCGGAGGCCCAGATTTAAAACGAGGTTTTTGCGGAGGTGAATTTCGTCTTGAGCGTAAACGGAAAATATATTTGAGGTCCTGTAGCTAGTGAAATATTGGACGAAGGGTTGCACGTCATAATTTCCCTGATCTTGCTGAAAGTTGTCACGGAATTCGGAACCGAAAGTCAATCGCTGCCTGCCAAAGATCTGCTTGGAAAGGGCTACCTCATCCCCCCACCACTTGCCATGGGCGAAGTTTCTGTTCATCACGCGGGAAGGTCCACCGGAGGCGGAGTAATCGTAAATATAGGTCCCATCGTTATTGTACTGATCGTAGTAGAGACGATTGGTAAGGCTCCAGCCGCTGCTGAGCTTTCGGTCGTATTGCAGATCGAGGTAGCCGCGGGCATCGATAGTGTGGGTTCCAGTGACGTTGAAGACGGTTCCGAAAGGAGCGGTCGGAATTCCCTTATCCCGAGACCCAAACACACCGTGCAATGTGAAATGCCCCCAGGAGACATTGGCAAGGAGTTGACGAGACTCGTCATCGTCAGCATTCACGGCAATGCCGTTGTTGGTGGCGGGACTATTGAATTGCGGGAAGAAAAGCTGGTCCTGGCCATGGGAATCATAGAAGGAGCCGGAGAGAAGCAGCTCCAAACCGTTCTTGAACTCATTGCCGTAGCTGACACGGCCCTGGTATGAGCCGTAACTGGCCGCGCTGCCTGCCACGCTCACCTTCTGCAAATCCCGTCCCCGCTTTGTAATTATGTCAATGACGCCCAGGAAGGCGCTGGCGATATAAAGGGAAGAGTTAGGTCCACGGATGACTTCGACGCGGTCAATCAAGTCGACGTCAATCGGGAACTCTGTGCCAATCAAAGCCGCGTCGAAAATGTTATCGTTGAGCCGATGGCCGTCAACCAATAGTGTGATGCGACTGTTGTAGTCTCCGGGAAGTCCATAGCCACGCACGCCCAAGTAGCTATAATTTCGGTCGCTACTGACATAAAAACCTCGAACGTTCCGTAAGATGTCAGCTAGAGTCCGGTAGCCGTATCGTTGAATTTCTTCCGATGTAATGATCGTGATGGAGGCGGGCGCTTCGGTCACCTTCTGCTTGAAGCCGGAGGCACCGTAAACGGAATCAACCTCGACCGCCATCAAGTCCTCAAGACTCATGTCCAACAGGCTTGGAGTTTCGTCCTTTTTCTGAGCCAACGCGCGGGTTGAGGCTAAGAGGGGTAGAAGACAGAGCGACACCAAGATAAGTGCTTGTTGAACCAGACGAATGCCAGCGGGGTGCGACCGACGCCTGCCAGAACTCCTTGGTTTGAGAGAGGTCTGTGTGAACGACAGGAGAGACACGATCGGCCCGACAATCAAAAACCTAATCACGGAAAAGCTATTCTGATACTGATTCATTATTCTGCACGCGCCAGTCGCGGCCTTGACTCGCAGAGGATCCCAAGACGCGCCGCCAATGGGTAGGCTTCTATTCGTGGAAGCGTATTCTGCAAAATTGGCCATGACGATCCCTTCGCCGCAAAGGCGTGCAAAGATTTCGGAGAAAGGGGTCGTCACGAACCGAGGAGGGAGCATCAGACTCGTGACGCGGTTGTCCGCAAAATGAGTTTGGCTCATGCCAGCGGGTTGCCGCAAGAAGTAAGAAAAAGGGAGTACGCCAATATATAACGTAATGTAATCGGGCACCGGTATCTAGAAGATAAATTACGACGTTAGCGAATCGATTGGTGCCTGCCGACTGACCGGGTATCCGGAGAGCGCCAGGATAACCGCCTATCATTGCATTTGCCCAATTGCGGCGTTTACCAGGAACTGGCCGTAGCGACAGAATTGTGGCTCACAAATTGGTGTGCCCTGGGAAATTTGAATTGACGTTACATGATTTCGGGGACGGATGTCCGGCGAACAGCGGAGCAATAATTACAATTGCTGAAAATAGCCACCTGCAATAGGGCCAGTCAAACGCATAAATAATCCTCGCATTTTCCTTCAACTTTGTCTCAGCGGGGTCTCAAAAGCGCTACTCCGCCCATACAACACGAGCGGGTAACTTTATCGCATCCTTCGAAATCGGCTCGGCATCTTTCGGGCGCTCACCATCCCAACGCGCATCACTCAAATCCACCTCCATCTGTGGCAGAGATTGCGACACTTCAGAGGGATCTAAGAGGCCGCGCGCCACCAGGGCCTTGGCTGTCGCTCGATACATCTGTTCCTGCTCGTCGATAAATGCCAGAAGCTCGCCATGAAACTGCTGAAACGACTCAAATTCGATGTCCCTCCGCGGATCGGTTTTCCACGCAATGGCTTCTGAAGCGACACACAGCATTTCGGCAATGAAATGGCGCCGTTGCTCCGCACCCAGATAGAGGCCGCCTAACCTGTCGCACGTGTCACCAAGATAGCGCGAAGATTCCACGCGGCTCACGTAAATGGGCTGGGCGCCAGCCACCAAAAGAGAGGCTCCGTCACTCATTTCCCCGGACAATCTGTATTGTCCACTCTCCGGCCAGCCGTCGTGCTGTGGCTTGGAAGACCCGAAGCAATCGCCTGCGGAACCAAAGCCTTCAGATGGGCCACCCGGAAGGATAACAACGACTGCAGCTCGCACCTTTATGTCGCCAAGGAGTTTCCCGGCAAAGCCCGAACGCGGATGCAGCGCCAAGAGAGCAGCGCTGACATACTGCAACGTAGAATTGGCCTTTGTTGGAGTACGATAGAACTCCAGGCTCAACGGCCCGGACTCCTCTATAGGCATGCCCGCCAGCATTACGGCCACGGCGTTCTGGAAATCAGGCGCCAAATTGCGCAACGTCGCGGCAGGAACCGCAGCATTCAGCTGAATCAGCGCGTCGAGCACCGCCGTCATCGCATCCCGCTCGTCTTCTTGCTGGGCTGACAATCGCGGCCATTGCGAACCGTCCGAATAAGTTTGCGGCGAAAGAGGCTGCCATTGGCTCGCGAGCGAAAGGAGTTCCGGTATCGCACCTCCGTCGTGCGCAACCATCGCGTCGTGGACTCGCCAAGCCACGACTTTTGGCTCTTCTCTTCCCAGCCAGCCGCCCGGCGACGAATTCGCAGTCGATCCGTTGGATTCCGAGGGTGCTTGTGCTTGGCCGAATGGCGAAAGCACCGCCGCCAAGCAGCCGAGGTACAACAGGCGATGAAGGAGGTTCATGTGAGCACCTCTACCGGTTCCGCAGAGCTGCATGATGCTTTCCTAGCTGTTAAATGGATGCGCCTACTATGGCGAGTGTTGTCTGCCGATCCATTTCATCGCGCCACATGGCTCAGTCGTTCTGTGTCTAAGAGTTGATGAGCACGAAGACAAGCTTCGATATCGCGGAGGCTTTCGCGATAAGTGAGCTGAGCAAAGGCCAGACAGAGGAACTGATCCCCGCAGGAGAAATCTTTCACGTAGCGATTGCCCTGGTACGGACCCGACGCAAATTTAAAACTGGTAGGTGGGGAGGAATTCCACGAATAGTGAGAAAACGGTTCGGACTTGGTTCATCCACTACCTCCGGAGCAAGCTGGAAAGCAGTAGGATAACGCCAAAAAAGAAGCAGAAAATTGAAATCAAAAAAAGTCACAGAACCCCTTACCCTCTTCTAATCAATCAGTTACGGTGGGCCGCTCGGACTTTCTTGGGACAGCACTGGGAGGGCATCATTCGTCGCCCCGTGAGTGAATGCAGGCGTTTTCCAGAACCGGACTTCTGGACAGCGGTGAGAGACTGAGCGCTACCCTCCAAGTGGTCAGAACGAGGGAACGCCCCTGCACCCCGAATCGTGATCCGCACGGAATCGAAGTTCTCAAAGAAGGATTTCCTTTACATCCGTCCGTTCCTGTTTGGCCCCAAACCCGAGCACTACACAAAAAAAGCATCATTTAGCTCACTCGTTCATCCAATGATCCAAAGAAGCGTCCGATCTGCCAATAGACGGATAAGAAGGAAGAAAGACGGCAACGGAAAGCGGTCAGGCGAAGGCCTCAGCGAATCGGCAGCCGGTAGCCCCTGGGCGTCAGCGCTGAGCCAATTCGAGGAGTGGGATCGAGCCTAGGCGGAGCACATCGTGAAGATGACCACGAATCCACGGATGGACGGGATTTTGCCCATCAAGTTCATCGAAGGGGTCAGCGTTGGACTAAATGGTTCCCGTACAAACCTGGCCCGCGCCGCTACATTTATGGCCTGGGCACGCGGCGCCGCATCAAGAACACGTTCAAGGCTGGTGCAACGATCGAAGAAATCATGGAAGTTCTAAAGCTCGGTGTGGTGCAGGGAGTGCAGACTTCCAATGTTGGTGTGACGCTTCTGACTGAAGAATTAGAGCGTAACGCGGCGGCATAAGCCAAGGGCAGAAAAACGGCCATTTTCTCCCTGTGAGACCAGGTATCGGAGAATCAGCTCATGCACGGAAGACTCGCGACGGTGGTTCTGCCTGCCCTCCTACTTTCTCCGGCAATCGGATCGGGAATTCCGTCAACGGGCAGGCTGGCCGAACCCGACACGTTTTTTCACGAGTTCGTTGGCCTGAATGACGACCAAATCAGGGAAATCCGCGGAGGAAAGGCAATCGCGAAGGTATTGGACTCCCCGAGTGCGGATCAGGTATTCGTTTTTGGCTCTGTCTACATAAATTCGGCGCCGGAGCTTTACCTTAAATTCGCATCGGATATCGATGCGCTGCG
>Ga0210395_10002470_pt1 | contig 14362 bp, 10 predicted proteins | sample IncBWH4OmetaG_FD_150861 | JGI IMG/M metagenome (GOLD analysis project Ga0210395, IMG submission 150861) | Forest soil microbial communities from Barre Woods Harvard Forest LTER site, Petersham, Massachusetts, United States - Inc-BW-H-4-O ... | reverse complement strand
CGGCATGCACTTCGACGAGCGGCGCACGCACTTTCTCCAGGACCGGCTGTTGCGCCGGCTGAAGGAGTGCCGCGTCGACTCCTTTTACTCCTACTATCGCCTGCTCATCAGCCCGCAGGGCAAGGATGAACTGGCCAAGCTGCTGGAAAACCTCACTGTCAACGAGACCAGCTTTTTCCGCCACAAGGCGCAACTGGATTTATTTCAGAAAGGCGTGCTCGAAGAACTGTTCAAGCACAAGAGTTCACGGCGCGAGTATTCCATCCGCATCTGGAGCGCTGGTTGTTCCACCGGACAGGAAGCCTACACCCTGGCCATGCTGGTCACCGACGCACTGGCTTACTACTACCTGCGCAATCCGCTGCCCATGGATTTGCCGCTGCCCAAACCACTCGTGCCTCCGCCGTGGAGAGTCGAAATCCTGGCCAGCGACATTGCCTACTCAGTACTACGCCACGGGCAGGAGGGCACCTACAGCGAGAACCAGATGTCGATGGTTGACTACAGCTACCGGCTGCGCTACTTCGACAAAGTTTCGGAACGCTATGCCGTCAAAAAAGGCCTGAAAGAGATGGTGCACTTCGATTTTCACAATCTGAAAACCGAATATCTGCCACAGCGCAACGACGTGATCTTCTGCCGCAACGTGATGATGTATTTCGACGAGGCCGAACAAAAACGTCTGATTGAAAAGTTCTACCGCTGCTTGAATGCCGGCGGCTATCTGTTTGTCGGCCACGCGGAAAGCCTGCTGGGCCTGACCAAGAAATTTCAGATGATCCACAAGGACAGCGGCACCGCCTACCAGCGCCTTGAGGTGAGAGAGTAGCGCATGATGGATCATTCCCCTGACGAGCGCGGTCTGGAACTGCGGGAGCTCTTTTTTGAGACCTCGCAGGAACTGCTGCAGGCGCTGAACGACGAAGCGCTGAAGCTCGAAAAAAAACCGGGCGACGAGGAGATCGTGCGGGTGATCCGGCGCACGGTGCACACCTTGAAAGGCGACTCGGCGGCCTGCGGGCTGCGCGAGTTGAGCGAACTGGCTCACCAGTTTGAAGATGCGCTGTCGCTCGAAGGTACAGCCACGCAAACCGCCGTGGCGGAGATCGCCTTTGCCTGCGCCGACGTATTTACTGAGATGATTGCGGCGTACCGCAATGACAGCAAGCTGCCTTCCACCAAGGCTCTGAGCAAGAAGATCGCTGACCTGACCGCCGCTCCGGCTTCCGGAAAAACTCGGCGGACGCGGAAGTCCCCGGCCAAGACCTCCACCGGTAAGACGTCAACCGGCAGGACATCCGCAGCCAAGACCGCGGCGGCCCACTCCACCGCAAAAGCCACGGAGTTGTGGACCGAGTACGAACAGCTAGCCATGACCAAGGCCCAGGCTGCCGGCCAGGATGTGTATCACGTCGTGGTCAAGATCGACCCGCATTGCGCGATGCCGATTGCGGGACGGCAACTGGTCCACAATGCCATCGGCGTCATGGGCCCGGTGCTGGCGGTGCGCCCTGACGCCAAGTCTCCGGCGGCCTCCAAGCAAGTCGAGTTTGTACTGGCCAGCGTGCAGACCGCCGAGCAGATTGCGGCAAAGTGCAAGATTCCGACCATCGCAGGCGAAGTCACGGTCGAGTTGTTATTGGAAGCGGCCACCGCGGTGAGCCCGGCGCCCAGCGCGATTGCTTCCGCGCTCCCTGCTCTCGACATCGCGGCCCTGGAAGCAATTCCCGCTGAGGCTCCAGCCGGACCAGCGATGCCTGAGCCGGTCGCGACCCCGAGCGTGCAGGAAAACATTCTGCGCGTCGATGCCGGACGTATTGACAGCGTTCTGAACCTGGTCGGCGAGCTGATTATCGGCAAGTCCATGTTGCAGCAGGCGCTCAACGAATTTTCCAAGCGCTATCCCAAAGAACTTCTGCGCGGCAAGTTTGGCGACGCCATGGCCTTTCAGGCGCGCGTGCTCAACGATCTGCAGCGCTCGGTCATGAAGATCCGCATGGTGCCCGTCGACCAGTTGTTCCGCCGCTTCCCCCGCATGGTGCGCGACGTGTCGCGGCAATGCGGACGCGAAGTGGAACTCGACATCAGCGGGCAGGATACCGATCTGGACAAAGGAATTCTCGATGCCATCGCTGAGCCTTTAACCCACTTGGTGCGCAACGCCGTCAGCCACGGCATTGAGCCCGCGGAGGAACGCCGCAAGCTGGGCAAAGCTCCGCAGGGGACTATCCGTCTGAATGCCTATCACCATGGCAATCAAGTCGTAGTCGAAGTCACAGACGACGGCCGCGGCATCGACGCCCAAAAGATTCGCGCTAAAGCCATCGAGCTGGGGATGACTACTCCCGAAGAAGCCGCGCGATTAAGCGAAGCGGAAACTCTCGACTTCATTTTTCGACCCGGCTTCTCCACCGCCGAGCAGGTCACCGAAGTTTCCGGACGCGGCGTGGGCATGGACGTTGTCCAGAGCGTGCTGCACCGGTTGAAAGCCTCCGTCAGCGTGGAGACCCGCCCCGGGCAAGGCACGACGTTCCGTCTGAAGCTGCCACTGACCTTGGCCATTATCAAGGCTCTGCTGTTCTGGGTGGAGAATCGGTTGTATGCCATCCCACTGAACGCGGTGCTGGAGATTGCCCGGACGTTTGAAACCGAAGTTCACCAGGTCGACAACTACGAAGTCTTGCAGCTGCGCAACCAGGTGCTGCCCCTGCTGCGCCTCGGCCGTCCGGTGGCCGACGGAGCGCGCAACGGCAAGTTGTTTGTTCTCGTCATCACCGTAGGAGAGAGGAAGTACGGCTTGATTGTCGATTTACTGGAAGGCGAAGAAGAATTGGTGATCAAAGCGCTCGATGACAGCACGTTCCAGACCGACCTGGTTTCCGGCGCCTCGATTCTGGGCGACGGGCGCGTAGTACTGATCCTGAACCTGCCCGCCGTGGTGGAGCATGTGGCGCGCGCGCGTCCCACCGAACTGGGGCACTGCAATTCAGGCTTGTTGTTGTCGCACACCGAACGCACGCGGCTGGCCCTGTCGCCGACTATGACTCCTGCAGTGGGAGGCCAGGCATGAAGAAAAATCCCGTGCGCGTGCTTGTAGTCGACGACTCGGCCCTGATGCGCAAGCTGATTCCGCAGATGCTGGCGGCCGACGAATCCATCGAAGTGGTGGGCACCGCGATGGACGGCAACTTCTGCCTGAAAAAAATCGAAGAGTTGAAGCCCAACGTGGTCACGCTCGATCTCGAAATGCCCGGCATGAACGGCATCGACACGCTGAAAGAGATCATGCGGCGGCAGCCGGTGCCGGTGATCGTATTCAGTTCGCACAGCACCGAAGGTGCGTCGGTCACCATGAAGGCGCTGGGGCTGGGGGCATTCGACTTCGTTACCAAGCCGAAAGACGCCACGGCGCACATGGCGGAGACTGCCCGCGAACTGATTGCCAAGGTGAAGGCGGCGTCCGAGTGCAAGCTGAAGCCGCGCATGCTGCCCGGCGTTCCGCCCAAGCCGGAGAAGCTGCCGGTTTCATCGGCTTCGCCGAATAAGGTCATCGCCATCGGAGTTTCCACCGGAGGTCCGCAGGCGCTGGAATATGTGCTGACCCAGTTGCCCGGAGATTTTCCGGGAGTCATCACCGTGGTGCAGCACATGCCGTCTGGATTCACCGACATGTTTGCGCGGCGCCTCGACGAACTGAGTCCCTTGCGCGTGAAAGAAGCCCAGTCGGGTGATGTGCTGCAACCCGGCCGCGTGCTGATCTGCCCGGGAAACCGGCACATGAAAGTGAAGCGCCTGCCTCTGGGGGACGTGGTGGTGCTGGGCGATGAGGAGCGGGTGAATGGGCACCGTCCTAGCGCCGACGTGCTGTTGCGCAGCGTGGCCGACGAATTCAAGACCCAGGCGGTCGGAGTGCTCATGACCGGCATGGGAGACGACGGCGCCGAAGGTTTGGGAGTGGTCAAGAAAGAAGGCGGCATGACCATCGCGCAGAGCGAAGAGTCCTGCGTGGTATACGGCATGCCCAAAGCGGCGATCGAGCGCGGGTACGCCCTCCGAGTCGTCGGTTTGGATGTAATGGCTTCGACGTTGCAGGCAATTTGCGGCCGCGGGGGATTCGATGTGGGAACCGCCGGACGGGCCGTACGCGCCGGTAATTAGGAATCGAGCCTGGCAGGTTACCTGTGACCAGCGTTATCTGGTGCGGGACCGGCCGGGCATGATATGCAGTATGTAAGGGGAGGTCTGTCATGGAGCAGTTTGCACCTGTAAAACGCAGCAAAGACGGCCAGCCGGTCCGCTACTTGATCGTGGACGACTCCGTATTTGCCCGCAAGAATCTGGCCCGCATGATCGAAACGTTCGGCGGGCAGGTGGCGGCTGAAGCCGGGGACGGCTTGACCGCTATCAGCGAGTTCGACCGCACGCATCCTGACGTCGTGCTCATGGATATCACCATGCCGCAGATGGAAGGAATCGAAGCTGCCGAACGGATTGTCCAACAGCATCCGGAAGCGCGCATCGTGATGGTTTCCTCGGTGGGTTACCAGGAAAACATTGTCGCGGCGCTGCAACGCGGAGCGCGCCATTTCGTGCAGAAGCCGGTGAAGCCGGAAGTTCTGTACGAGGTCATCAAGTACGTGCTGGGCGACGACGGCGCCGTGGCGAACGCGGCCGGAGCGGGAGTCTAACTCAAATGAAGATGGAACTGATCCAGCCTTTCATCAATGCGGCGGACGCCGTGTTGTCGCAAGGGTTGCAGTGCACCACCAAGGTGGGCAACCTCACCATGGAGGAGGACGCCTATCGCCGCAAAGGTGTGGCCGGCATGATCGCGCTGACGGGCGACATCGAGGGCCGGATCGTGCTCGACCTCGAGCCCGCGACCGCCGTCAAGGTGGCCAGCCACTATGCGGGCGCCGAACTGCCCGAGTCGGACGCGCTGATCAAGGAAACCATCTTCGAGTTGGCGAACCAGGTTGTGGGCAACGCCATCTCCGCGCTCAACGACCAGGGCTTCCATTTCCGCGTACATCCCCCGCTCCTTCTTACTGCTCAGGAAGGTGACAAGACCAGTGAAGACACGGAAGCTTTGATGATCTCGTTTGAAACCTCCCTCGGCTATGTCTTCATGAACGTTGCCCTGCGCTACAACAAGCGCCGCCTGGCCGACCACGCGGCCATGGGTGCATAGCGCCGCTGCGGTCTTAATCGCGGGATTGCGGGATTGATGGAGAGCTTGTGCGCTATCGGACCGCCGCCATTCTGACCGCTGTACTGATCGGCGGAGTCTTTGTGCTGCCGAACGTGGTGCTCACCGCCTTAATTAATCCGTCACTAAAACAGGGCTTTCCCGATCCGGTCCCGGGATATGAACTGCTTCTTCTGCAATTCACATCTTTCTGCTTCACCTGGCGGCTTCCTTTCGCGCTCCCGATCATCGCGGCGCCGCTCAGCATCGCGGCTTTGAGCGGCAAACCTCGGTCGTCGTAAATCCTGCTGGCGATCTTCGGTATATACCTCTCATTATTTTTTTCGGAATCTGCCAAATTATTGATTCTGCGATACTTACTGAGCATGGATATGAACTGGCGGCCGTAAAATATTGCCGGCAAACGACTTACATGTAAAATATTCATACGTAAGGGGTTAGCTACCTGTTTCTGCGGGACGACTCTTTCAGTTGTCCCTCTCGCTAACCGGTCGTTGCTCATGCCGATGCGCTCAATTCCCATCGTGGGCTTTCTGGCAGCCTCGGTCAAGGTTGTTCGTCACAGAGGAAGGATTTATTTCTGTGGAAGGCTGTGGAAAAGGGCTGGAGCCACCGCTCGGCTTGGCCCCCCTACCTATTTCGAAACCGACCGCTTCTCGGGGGTGGAGGTCAATGAGTGCATGGGGATGTTACGCCAATTGGCAAGACGGCTATGATCGTTGCCAGTGAGAGTTCGACCCAATTCAGGGAAACACAGACGCGGCGTTTACTGGCTGCAGAGTCTGCAATCCGACATTCGGTAAATTTCGTTCCGCTGAGCGACAGAACGCCCTCGAGGTCGGCGTCGGCCCATAGATCATTCGCCCCGGATGGCCGCCTGAATCTCCCGCTTCACCGCGTCGTAATTCTTCGCAGCATCATCTCCCGCGGCGAGTGCCTTCTTCAGGATGGCGGGGACTAACTGGATCAGTCTGTCGAGCGCGATGAAGTCCGGAATCATCGGCAGGACGCCGGCCATGAGCTCTTCGTAACCCTTCCTGACCTCTTCGAGCTCCTTTTTGACCTCCTCGACCCGTTCCTTGCCTTCGTAGATGTCCTTGACATCCAGCACGGCGGTGATGGCAGCCGCGGCCACGCCGATGCTCTTGGAACCGCCCTTCAGGTTCTCGATCGCCTCTTTCCCGTGCTTACTGAGTTCAACGAACTCCCCGCCGTCGCCCGCGACGAAGACGACGGTCCCTGTGACCGACCCCTCGCCAAGGCTTCGGTCGATCACGATGTGAACCACCATCCCGCCGCCGGCGAGCAACAGCTTGGCCAGCGTGGCTTCAGGTACAACGATCGTCGTGATCGCCGAGACCGCGATATTGAGCGCCGTTTTCACCTCGGCCTTGGTCACCCCGGATTCCGCCGCCTCGAGGTCTTCCAATAATTGCTTAAGCTGACGCTGGAAACTCAGTGCGAGCTGAAACTTCTTCACTCGCATCACCCATTGCAGGAACGGTCCGAGCAGCTTCATGAAATCGACGGCGACCAACGCGTCTATCCGCTCGTTGGCCCGCTGGAGCGCGCCAATCCGGAGTGAATACATGTCGTAGGCGGCGAGCAACCTCCTCGGATCACCGCGACCGAGCTCGACCTTATTCCACTCTAAGTTGAACGTTCCCCTGGCTTCGTCGCAATCGGTTCCCTCGGCCTTGTAGTCGGCGAGCACCTTCGCGTCCAGAAGTGTGAACAGAACATTGGTCAGGTTCGCCTTCCATTCGCGGTCGGCCTCGTCGGCGTCCGCCTCCATCAACTCAATCAGCCTTTCGAAATCCTGGTTGTTGACCAAGGATGCACCGTCGGACGTGGCTGCTGGAACGAAATTGCGTCCCACCGGCGAGAAGGGGTGAGGAAGATTGGAAGTCGAGTCGAGGTCTGTCCCCATAGGCGCGGCACTTCTGAAAAACCCTGTCCCGCCGCCCCCACTCGGCGCGTTTGGATGCACAACGTCGCCATCGGCATTTGTCCACAGATCTCCGTCTCCCATTGGGCTACCTCATGCTTTCGTCAACCAGGGGATCACGTCTATCGATTCCTAAATATCTCTTCCAAACTTTTCAACGACTTTGACTGAACCGCAAGTCAACCCCTCCCGGATCTACGAGGCTCGCATTCGCCACAGCGCTCTAATGTAACCCTACTCTTAGGATGACGGCAATTCGGAAATAACACTATTGTTAACAGGCGGTTACACTCAAATTTCGACTTCTTTCGATTCAGCTCAAATCTGAAGCCTTCGAAAGCGAAAAACCAGAAACAAATCGTAACCGGCGAGCCATGACAGTAACCGACCATGGAAGATAATCTCGCCAGTCTCAGAGCATCTTCCCAGGGGCACACAAAATACATCGCGATCAATATTGACCAGTAATCGAAATCCCCATGCTCGATACTGATCCTCGAACAACTTTCCACGGTTCTAAAAAATAAGCCGGACTCTCCGGCTGTAGATCTCTTGTGAAGCCGACAGCATAAAGAGCTCTTGCTGTACAACCACCACCGGGCGAGTGTGTCGGAGAAAACTACAGGAGAGATCATGAAACTGCTTAAAGGGCTAGGAATCGCACTGAGCCTCGCTGTTCTCTATTTACTCGCTATGCCCAGCGCACGGGCGGATGACTGGAACCGGAAGACCGTTATCACCTTCAGCGGTCCCTTCGAAGTTCCGGGTGTAGGCCAACATAACTTGCCGGCGGGCACCTATGTCTTCAAGATTCTGGATTCACAATCCGACCGTCACATCGTCCAAATTTTCAATCAGGACGAAACCCAGGTGCTGACGACAATACTCGCAATTCCGAATTACCGCTTGAAGACGACGGACAAGACGACAATTACGTTTCGCGAGCGTCCCGCCGGAGAACCTGAGGCTTTAAGGGCCTGGTTTTACCCCGGGCGTGCGTGGGGCGAGGAATTTGTTTATGCAAAGCCACGCGCCATTGAGTTGGCCAAGGAAACTAACGAGCCCGTGCTCGCAACCTCAATCGAACTGGAGACCGCACCCGTAGAGGCCCTGAAAACGGCGCCTATCGAGGCCGTTGCTCCCACCGGAGAGCCAGTCGAACTAGCCCAGGTTGTTGAAACGCCCCCTGCGGCTGAACCAACCTCCGTGGCTGCCGCTGAACCAACGACAGTGGCTGCCGCCGATCCTCTACCTGCCACCGCCAGCCCGCTACCCCTGATTGCACTGTGTGGGCTACTGACGATTGGCGCCGGTTTTGCGCTTTCGGCCTTCTCGAAGCGAGGCGTTTGAACAACGCAGCGGATGGATCTCCTTGGAAGACCCACCCGTGTCCGTTGACCGGATGCCGGGAGGCGCGAGTATTGCGCCTTTCCGGTTATTCGGGGCACGACATCAGATGAGCTGAAAGAAAGAACGGATGCCTGAGCGTTACCTATCGGCGCTGCCACCACAACATAAACCGGGGCTGCAGGACACGGCACATTTCTCCCCGTGCCCGGCCGTTTTTCTCGTTTTCATTACACTTCTTCTGGCACTGCCGAGTCGGGCTTGGGCGCAAGAACTCGCGCCTCCGCCAAGCCGCCCTGCCGATGAATACACCATCAAAGTAAATGTCAATATGGTTGTCTTGGGAGCCACCGCCCAAGACCGTAAGAACATTCCGGTCTCCGGACTCAATAAAGACAATTTCCAGGTTTATGAGGATGGAGTACTTCAGCCGATCAAGTATTTCAGCCACGAAGATATCCCGGTCACGGTCGGCCTGGTGATCGATAACAGTGGAAGCATGAAACCGAAGCGCCAAGACGTTATCGCCGCCGCGCTGGCATTTGCTCGCTCCAGCAACCCACAAGATCAGATGTTCGTGGTCAATTTCAACGAAAAGGTTTCCTTCGGTCTTCCGGACAATATTGCGTTCACAGATCAGGTTGCCAGGTTGCAAGTTGCTCTGTCCAGAGTTGCGGCCGATGGTGAAACAGCATTGTACGATGCGGTTGCTGTCGCTCTCGAACACCTGAAGAAGGGGGATCGGGAGAAGAAAGTACTGATCGTGGTTAGTGATGGCGGCGACAACGCGAGCGGACGTAAGCTTACCGAGATCATGGCCCTGGCCGGGCAGCCTAACGCAATCATCTACACTATCGGCATTTTCGATGACTTGGATCCCGATCGCAATCCCGGCGTGCTCAAGCGTCTTGCAAAGGATACGGGCGGCGAGTCGTTCTTGCCACAATCACTAGCCGAGGTTACACCCATCTGCGAACGCATCGCACGCGACATCCGAAACCAATACACCATCGCCTATGTCCCCACGAACAGAAAGCGCGACGGAACGCATCGAATCATCCAAGTGAAAGCCAGCGCGCCAGCCTATGGACGTTTGTCGGTGCGCACCCGAACCGGTTACTTCGCGCCCTCGGCACTTCCACCAGCCGCAGCAAAGGTCATCGACCATGAAACTCACAACTGAACAGGAGCTCGTCCGAACGCACATGCAAAGGTTTCTACGTTGGAGTCAGCGCCTCCTTTTCATTAGCGGCATTCTCGCGCTCGGTTACGTAGGTTTCACTCTGCTCGACGCCAGGCTCTACCAAGCATCTGCAAAACGGTCCCTCGAAAGCCAGATCCAGCTGAAAAATGAGCCACATGCAATTCAGCCCAAACCTGCGATCAACCCAGGGGACGTTCTGGGTCGTCTGGATATCCCGAGGTTGGGAATTTCCGTCGCAGTTCTACAAGGGACCAGTTCGCGAATATTGCGGCTGGGTGCGGGACATATCGAACGCACTCCGCTTCCAGGGGAAACCGGGAACATCGGGATCGCCGGGCACCGCGACACTTTCTTCCGCGGATTAAAAGACATCCGCAAAAATGACGAGATTCAGCTTCAGACGGCAACTGGGCTACTTCGCTACGACGTAGAGTGGGCGAAGGTCGTCGAGCCCGGTGACACCACAGTTCTGGAGCCTTCGACAACCGCAAACGTGCTCACGCTCGTGACCTGCTACCCGTTCTACTTTGTTGGTCCAGCGCCGAGGCGGTTTGTCGTGCGAGCACACAAGTATTAACCGCGAGTGCTGCCTGGAGTGTGGATCTGAACGACGGAGTATTAGTTTTCGCCAAGAGCGGAGTCGATCTCTTTAAGAACGGGCGGTGGGAACAGGCTTGCAAGGGATCACTGTTTGAAACCGCGCCATTATGCTCATTGAGATCAGCGAAGGGTCGCCGTGAACGCCGGAGTGCAGTCCGGCCGGCGGGACCTACAGGAAATCCCGTATAGCAACTTCCTCCAGCCCGATGGATCATCGGAGTTCATTCTTGAGAGTTCATTCGAGGCGGTCGTGCCTATGAAGATCCTCATCGCCGACGACAAGTTGCAGGTCCGCCGGGTGCTTCGGGGTTTGATCGAGGGCCACCAGGACTGGGACGTCTGCGCGGAAGCGGAAGACGGTATTCAAGCCGTCGACCGCGCGGAGCGATTCAGGCCGGACGTGATTATCCTCGACCTCGCGATGCCCAAACTGAACGGTTTCGAAGCGGCCGCCCGAATTTCCGAGTTGCTTCCCGACGTCCCGATCCTCCTCTTCACGCTCTATGCTTCTCCCCAGGTCGAAATGCAGGCTGCAAGGGTCGGCGTGCAAAGAGTCATATCAAAGGCAACCGGCTACCAGCTCGTTCCGGCCATCGAGGAGGCGTTCGCGCAGGTTCATCACGCAAAAACGGCGTTGCAGCCGTGAGAGAATCTAGTTCGTTTGCCAGGCGTTGAAATCAACGTTATAGCGCCCATTGAGCATCGAGCATTGACTGGCCGAGGTCGATGAGCGATTTAGGGATTATGCAACCCCCAGAGCACGTTTACTCCGAGTATCCTTCGTCCCCACCCTCATCTTCCGAGTCGCCGTCGTGTTCCTCTCCGTCCTCCTCTTCTTCATCTGGCTCTTCTCGAAGGAGGACATCGCCGGCGATTGAGCGATCCGTGGCTTCTGAGCCGGGCCATTGCAGGTGCGTTTGATCCATGATCCATGGTACGCCTTGTGCTCTTCGGCAACGAGACTGACCGGGTCGATGAGAGTAATGATTTCATAACAATGTCGGCTCCCGGTGGCGCCAACCAACCCAGGCTCGTGCGCAGTCATGAAGAGACGACTTCCAATTTTTGATACGAGCGCTTCCGTTTTCTTCTCTGTAGTGATATGATTTCCCGCCATTCCCCCCGGGGCAGGTATCCTGCTCCATTGCTCGTTTCCGTGCGGAAGCAAAGGAGACGAGACGGCCCATAAATTCAAATGCCATTCGCCGCGTGATTGGCGTGCCATGGCTGCGGCCCTCGTTTGGGGCGCCGTGACATCACCCGGAGGGTCCAAATGCGCATCGATCGTACGAAGGTATTCACAGCGTTATTCGCGTGCCTTGCAGCTCTTGCCCCGGCGACCAATGCACATGCCGCAACCTTCACCATCGGTGGCACACTCTCGGGTTTGAATAGTGGCGCTTCAGTGACGCTGCTCGACAACGGCAGCAGTGCGCTCAAATTGACGGCCAACGGCGCATTCACGTTTGCAACGCCTGTAGCGAGCGGTTCGACCTACAAGGTCACGGTCAGCGTGCAACCCACGGGACAGATATGCACGGTGACGGGCGGTACCGGCACCGTGGGCTCGGCCAATGTCACCACAGTGGCTGTCTCCTGCAAAACCACGTTCACCATCGGGGGCACGCTCTCGGGCTTGAACACTGGCGCTTCAGTGACGCTGCTCGATAACGGCAGCAGTGCGCTCAAGTTGACGGCCAACGGCGCATTCACGTTTGCAAAGCCTGTGGCCAGCGGTTCTGCTTACAAGGTGACGGTCAGCGTGCAGCCCACGGGACAGATATGCACGGTTACGGGCGGCACCGGCACTGTGGGCTCAGCCAATGTCACCACGGTGGCTGTCTCCTGCAAAACCACCTACACCATCGGAGGCACACTTTCGGGGTTGAACACTGGCGCTTCAGTGACCCTGCTCGACAACGGAGGCAGTGCGCTCAAGTTGACGGCCAACGGTACCTTCACGTTTGCAACGCCTGTAGCCAGCGGCAAGACCTACAAGGTCACGGTCAGCGTGCAACCCACGGGACAGGTATGCACGGTGACGGGCGGCACTGGAACCGTGGGCACAGCCAATGTCACCACGGTGGTTGTCGCCTGCAAAACCACCTACACCATCGGAGGCACGCTCTCGGGGTTGAACACCGGCGCTTCCGTGACGCTACTCGATAACGGCGGCAGTGCGCTTAAGTTGACGGCCAACGGTACCTTCACCTTTGCAACGCCTGTGGCCAGCGGGGCTGCCTACAAGGTCACGATCAGCGTGCAACCCACGGGACAGATATGCACGGTAACGGGCGGCACCGGCACGGTGGGTACCGCTAATGTCACTTCTGTGGCGGTCGTCTGCAAAACCACCTTCACCATCGGGGGCACACTCTCGGGGTTGAACACCGGTGCTTCGGTGACGCTGCTCGACAACGGCGGCAGTGCGCTCAAGTTGACGGCCAACGGCACCTTCACGTTTGCAACGCCTGTAGCCAGTGGTTCCGCCTACAAGGTCACGGTCAGTGTGCAACCGACGGGCGAGACCTGCACGGTCACCAACGGTACGGGCACGGTGGGCAGTGCCAATGTCACCACGGTGGTCGTCTCCTGCGCGGCCAAGACCTTCACAATCGGGGGCACGCTCTCGGGGTTGAACACCGGCGCTTCAGTAACGCTGCTCGACAACGGCACCGATTCCCTCAAGTTGACGGCCAATGGCACATTCACTTTCAAAACAGCTCTGGCTGGCGGCGCCACTTACAGCGTCACGGTCGGCACCGAGCCCACCGGCGAAACCTGCACGGTCACAAATGGCTCCGGGACCGTGGGCACTGCCAACGTCACCAATGTCGCGGTCTCCTGCAAAGGCGCTGCGACCTTCACTATCGGCGGCACAGTCTCGGGGTTGAACACCGGCACTTCGGTGACGCTGTTCGACAACGGCGGTGATTCGCTCAAGGTGACGGCCAACGGCACATTCACCTTCGCAACAGCACTGGCCACCGGAAAGACCTACAGCGTCACCGTCAGCGTCCAGCCGACCGGCGAAACCTGCACCGTGACGAATGGCTCCGGCACCGTGGGCTCAGCCAACGTGACCAATGTCGCGGTCACCTGCAAAGCCGTGGCGACCTTCACGATCGGCGGCACCGTGTCGGGGTTGAACAGCGGCACTTCGGTGACGCTGCTGGACAACAGCGGTGATTCGCTCACAATCAGTGCCAACGGTGCGTTCACCTTTAAAACACCTATCGCCAGCGGCTCCACGTACAACGTCACGGTCGGCACCGAGCCCACGGGCGAAACCTGCACGGTCACAAACGGATCCGGCACCGTAGGCTCAGCCAATGTGACCAATGTCGCCGTAGCGTGCTCGGCCGGTTCCGGCGGCGGCGGCGGCGCGTATTGGATCCCCTATTCCGCGTCCCCGGTCCCGAATGTAACTCCGGCCGGAAAAAACGGCCTGTTCATTATCCCTTCGGACAAGCTGACATCGTCGCCCGCCCCAACTTTTGTCACCACCGACACCACCCAACTGCTCGGAATCGGAACCCAGATTACCGTAACGGCTGGAGTGGCGACATACTCGCCTCAGGTCATGATGTATGCCGACACCGACTCAACCGGAACCACCAGGATCTTCGGGCTGACCCTGGCGGGCACCTCGACTGTCCCGAAGCCGGCCCAGATCAGCAATCTGGCGGTGCCTTCGACCCAGCAGATTTGCTCGGCTGGCGCCTCATCGGAGACCGACGTCACGAAGCCGACCACGCTGTTTGTGGTCATCCAGGTTGCCACCTCGGCGCAGTGCGGCACCGGTGGTGCAGGCACCTTCGAGGTCGTACATTACACGGATTCGGCTTCGACGGCTCCGGTAGCGGTGAGCATTACCACAACGGAGATCAACTCGATCTACCAGAGCGGCAAATTGACTGGTTTGATCCTGTACGATGCAACCGCGAAGTCCCTGGACATCTATGCGGACGACACCTTCACCTCGCCGACGCAGAAGATCACGGGCCTGAGCGGCACTACCTATGTTGCGGACGTCTTAGACGCGGCCACCTTG
>Ga0210395_10002466_pt1 | contig 14368 bp, 10 predicted proteins | sample IncBWH4OmetaG_FD_150861 | JGI IMG/M metagenome (GOLD analysis project Ga0210395, IMG submission 150861) | Forest soil microbial communities from Barre Woods Harvard Forest LTER site, Petersham, Massachusetts, United States - Inc-BW-H-4-O ... | reverse complement strand
AGTCGTCGTCCGCTACTCCGGCACCGAAGCCTTAGCCAGGGTCATGGTCGAAGCCGAATCAAAAGAAAAGATGGAATCACTAACAGCCGCAATCGCCGCCGAGATTCAGAAAGCCCTGGGGTCATAAGGAAACTTGGCTTCTTACGGGGTGCAACGCCTCTGCCGGATTCGGCTTTTGGGTGGTGCAGCGCTTCAGCGCTGCGGTTTCTGAACTTAACTCGGCGCGGCTTTAGCCGCTGAGGGTCGTGCTCATCCAAAGAAGCTCTTAAGATTGCTTCTTCCGCTTCCTATCTTTGCCCTTCGCCCGTACCGGCTCCTCCAGCACCGCAAACTGAATTTTCTTCTCCACTGGATCAATCCGGTCCACCAACACCCGAATCTTCTGTCCCAAGCTGTAGATCTTCCGCGACCGCTGCCCGATAATTTCCCGCGTATTCTCGTGATATGTATACCGGTCGTCGGTCAAACTATTCAGCGGCACCAGCCCCTCCACGAATAAATCGGTCAGCTCCACAAAAAATCCAAACTTAGTCACGCTCGTGATGAGGCCATCGAAATCCTCGCCCACGCGATCCTGCATGAACTTTACTTTCTTCCCCTCAATCAATTCCCGCTCGGCATCGGCCGCCCGCCGCTCTGCCCGGCTCGACTCCTCCGCAATCTCATGCAGTTCCTCAATCCCAATCGGCCCACCCAAAGACTCCTGTGGGGCGGACACTCCTGTCCGCCGCTTTGACCACGGTGAAGGCTTCTCCTCGTTGAGCGGGTGCCCCGTCCTGGTTTCGCCGTTCCCTGGGGAAACGGAGCGGGAATTTTGACTTTGGTTTTGACCTGAATTTCCCCGCAACACCTCCTTCAGAATCCGATGCACAATCAAATCCGGATACCTTCGTATCGGCGACGTAAAGTGCGTATACGAAGTCGCCGCCAGCGCAAAGTGTCCCAGATTTTCCTCCGAATACCGCGCCTGCTTCAGCGACCGCAGCATCAGATAACTCAGAATCCGCTCCTCCGGCTTGCCCGCAATTGTTTCCGTCAGCTTCTGATACATCCGTGGCGTGATGTGCACATCCTTCGGCACTTCGATGTCGCGCGCCCGCTTACCCGTTCCATAAGCCGCGCGCCGGTCGGTCTTCGTCTGGACGCGGTGAACCGGCAGCGGCCCCACTCCCAACGAATATCCAAACGTAGCCGCAATCACCTCGAAGTCGTAAACCCGCTTCGCGTCCGGCTTCTCGTGAATGCGATACAACGACGCCACGTGCCTCGACTCTAAATCGTGTGCCACGCACTCATTCGCCGACAGCATGAACTCTTCAATCAGCCGGTGCGCGATATTTCGTTCCGAGCGCGCAATGCTCTTCATCATTCCCAACTCATCAAACTCGATCACCGGCTCCGGTAGATCGAAGTCAATCGATCCCCTCCGCTCGCGCTTGCGATTCAAAATCAGCGCCAGATCGCGCATCAGTTCAAACGTCCCGGCCAGCGGCGCATAGCGCTTGCGTGCGGCTACATCGCCCTCCAGAACCGCGTTCACCGCCGTATACGTCATCCGCTCCACCGACCGGATCACGCCCTCACTCAACTCGTAGCCGACAATCTCGCCGCGATGATCCATCTCCATCACGCAGGACAGTACCAGCCGTTCCACCTGCGGCCGCAAACTGCAAATGTCCGTCGAAAGCTCCAGCGGCAGCATGGGCACCGCGCGGTCCGGAAAATAAACACTGGTTCCGCGCAGCCGCGCTTCCTGATCCAGAGCCGAGCCCGGCGTCACATACTGTGCCACGTCAGCAATATGCACCTGCAATTCAAAATTTCCGTTCGGCAGCATGCGCACGTATACCGCGTCGTCAAAGTCGCGTGCCGTCTCGCCGTCGATGGTCACAATCGGAAGCCCGCGAAAGTCCCGCCGCCGCTCCAGTTCCCGCGCCGGAATGATAGCCAGAGCATCCTGCGCCTCCTCCAGAGCCGCCGCCGGAAAATGATGCGGCAAATGAAACTTCCGAATCGTGATCTCGACATCGACTCCAAAATCATCCTCGCGCCCCAGAATCTCGACCACGCGCCCCCGCGGGTTCTGAGTGGGAGAAGGCCAGTCAGTAATCTCAACGTCAACCACCAACCCCTCCAAATCGTCCCACTCAGTCGGCCGCGCCACTTCATCGCCCAACACGCGATCGACCGACATCTTCTGTAGCGCCGGCGTCCCGCCGGCTGTCCGGGGGGCATCTTGCCTTCGGCCGCGCGGCTGAGACGCCACCGTATCGCTCGCTTCCGGCCGTTCCATCCCCGCCGGAATCACAATCTCCTGCGTAATCTTGCTGTCGATCGGCCGCACATATCCCCCCCGGCTCCCGTAATGAAAAACCCCCACCACCGTCGGATGCGCCCGCATCACCGGCCGCACAATCCGCCCCTCGGCGCGCCCATCCGGCCGCACGTTGCTGATGTCGACCAGCACCAGGTCGCCGTGCATGGCATTGCCGATCAGGTTCGGGGCGATAAAAATGTCGCCCGTCAGCCGCGCCTTGAGCGACGGGGTCAGCGACTTCGCGTCTGGAATGACAAACCCGAATCCATCCCGATGCATGCTTAGCCGTCCCGCAATCAGGTTCTTATCCGCCGCGGCGGCGGGCAAAGCGTACCGATCGGAATCAACAGAAATCAGCGTCCCGCGCGCCACCATTTTCTGCAGCAGGGAATCGAGCTCACGCCGCTCCTCCCCCCGCAGCCCGAGTTCGCGCACCAGCTGCTTAAACCCCGCAGCATGCTTAGCCTGTTTAGCAATGTGTTTGAGAATGGTCGAATCAGAGAGCATAGAAAGGAAGCTGTCGGCTGTCAGCTATCAGCTCTCAGCATAACCTACGGGCTCGGCGTAATTCAGATTTACGTTGTCATCCTGAGCGAGGATTTTGCTTCGCGAACGCGAAGCAAAACCGCAGTCGAAGGATCTCTTTCACCATGCCGCGTGACTCGGCTTTAGAAAGGAGTTTCCTGCACCGCCGGGGCCGAAGTTCACCACGTATCCCCGCCCCCGCGCGGCGGCCACTCCCCTAGTACTCGCCGGATCATCGCAATCTGCCCCACGTGATAGCTCGTGTGCGCCACCATCTGCCACAGAACGCTTTCGAGCGTGCCCGCGACATTCTTATCGCCCTCATGCACGCTCTCGACTTCACTCTGCAGCTCTTGTGGAGAAGACTTCGCTAACGCCGCAAACTCCCCCAACAACTCCCTCATCCGCGTCCTGAGCCGATCCCATTCCTGCTCGTCCGTAGGCGATAGCGCCGGCGGAAAGCTCTCTGCACTGTGCTCCGGATACTTCGGCCGCTGCCCGCGAATGCGCCGCAGCTCATACTCCATCCAATAATTAATGTGAAAGACGAGCTGCCCGACGGAATGAGGGAATCCCGCAACCTGCCGCGCCGCGACTTCGGCAGAAATATCTTCCACACACGCCATGGGATCGGCATGCGCGCCCTTACCGCGAAGCAATTCCGTCAGCGCCCGTGACATGGAAGATGGAAGGAAAAACGCCCTGTCATCCTGAGCGAAGCGAAGGACCTATGCACCTTCTCGCTACCGGCAAACTGCATAGGTTCTTCGCTTCGCTCAGAATGACATCAACGCCTGAATGACACGAAGGCCGCGTTCCTCCGAGGCGAAGAAAGTTGCCCTACCGCCCCGCGAAGTACTTCTCCTCCAAAATCCGCCGATGATGCAACTCATGCCCAGCAATAACATACGCCAGCGCCCGCACGCTCACTTCATTCTTGTTGGCCACGCCACGCCGCTTCCAGGCCGCCTCATCCAGATTTCGGAGCAACGTCAGCGTCGCTCGTCGCACCGCAATGTAGTCCTCAATAATCTCCGCCAGCGGCGCCGTCGCAAACGGACCATGCTTCACATAGTCATCTTGCTCGAACCCCTCGATCGGCGTCCGGTCGCCGCGCGCAATCCGCAGCGCGCGATACGCGAAAATGCGCTCTGTGTCGCACACGTGCCCCAGCACTTCCGTCGCGCTCCACTTGTCGGGGGCGTAGCGAAAGTCTCCCTCACTCTCGTCGCGCCCACAAAGCAGCACCATCGTCTGCCGCCTCTGGGCATCGAGCGTCCCCAGAATGTCGGACCCCGGCACCAATGAAATATAGCGCTCATAATATGGCGCATACTCGCCCGGCTCAGGCCGCGCGATCCTCAACGCTGCTGCGGTAACCACGGCTGGTTCTGACATGTCTTAACTCCAAAATATCGAAGGTATCCCAAGGCTGGTCTTAAAAAGCTGAAATCGTAAACAATTAGACTCCCCACAGCAATTTCCGTTTTCGATAATTCTTCACCCTGCAAGGATAACGCCGCAGCCCTGTGGAAGGGTACGGTCACCACGATTTTTCCGGGAATCGTTACACGCTCCGGGCAGAAACGATGCAGGCGCCGCCCACCCGCCCGGCCTTTCCGAAACGGGAAACGGGCATCGATTCAGTTACTCTCGGGTTACTCTGGACTGAAAATAAAGGATTTCCACAGTGCTCACTTTGAGACGTGGGAGTACAATTCGCTTTGGTCACGAAAGTGCGGCCAGTGGCCCCTAATCCCCAACTAGGAAAGGAACTTTTATCCCCATGTGGAAGCCGACCAATCAGCCTCAGACTCCTGCGCAACCTGCCGTCCCGGAGCGCCCGACTATGCCAACCCCCAGCGCCCCCGCGATGACCTCCGCTGAACCCGTCGCTCCCAGGCCGGTCGCAACCACCACGGCGGACCAGGCTACCATCGGGAAGTCGCTCGTCATCAAGGGCGAAGTGAGCGGTTCGGAATCGCTCTACATCGACGGCCGCGTGGAGGGCTCCATCAATCTCGCCGGCAATCGCGTCACCATTGGACGCAACGGCGTCGTCGCCGCCAACATCAACGCGCGCGAAATCGTCGTGCTCGGCAAAGTTCGCGGCAATCTCACCGCCAGCGATCGCGTCGATATTCGCAGCGACGGCTCCCTCACCGGCGACGTCATCGCCGCCCGCATCTCTATTGAAGATGGCGCATTTTTCAAAGGCGGGATCGACATCCGCAAGGGCGGCCAGCCCCAGCAGCAAAAAGCCAACGGCGAAGACAAATCCATTCCGGCCAGCGAGCCGGCCTCCGTCGGCGCCAGGGCTTAGAATTTTCTCTTGCAGCGGCGGACGCCTTCGTCCGCCCAGGCTTCCGCAACGGGCATCCGCAAGGATGCCCGTTTTGCTTTGCAGCCTTCACCAGCGTGAGAGAGCGTCCCTCAGTTCGGGTGAGCACTCACCCCGAACGGCTGCCACGCAAGGTCCGCGCAAGCGTATGGATGGAAGAGCGGCCCCTTAAGGCCGCGTTAGCCGTGCAAATGACTCCGAGCTTCAGCCCCGTAACTCCGCCCCATCGGAATAATTCATGCTCACTTCCCCCTCCCATTGATATACTTGTCGCCTTTTTCCAAAGGCACGGCCGCCTTCCCCGAACCCTATGGGACGCATCCTCCTTGTATTTCTAAAACGCTTATGGCTGCCGCTGCTGGTCCTGGCCGGCTTCCTCGGGGTGTGCGTCGTCTTCTATACCCGTGTCGAAGGCCTGCGCCCGCTCGACGCCCTGTTCTGGGTGATCCATCCTCACGCCATCGAATACAGCGCAGTCCACCGTTCCACCAAGATTTTCTCGCTGTTCGTCTACGCGGGAGTTTTCGCGCTGCAGATCTGGATCGCCGAGCGAGTCCTGCTCACCATTTTCAGCCGTCACGGCGTGGAGGCCTGGAGAACCATGGTCAACGAAGTCAACGTTAACCGCCTGAACGACCATTTCATTATCTGCGGCTACGGCCAGGTCGGCCGCACCGTCGTCGATCAGTTGCAGCGCCTCGAAATCCCCTTCGTCCTCATCGAAACCAACGAGGGCCTCTACCGCGAATTGCTCAATGATCGAATCCCAGTCATCCAAGGCGATGCCAAGCGCCACGACGTCCTGCTCGAAGCCGGAATCACCCGTGCCCGCGGCATCTGCATCGTCATCGACAACGACGCCGACAACCTCTACATCACCGTCACCGCCCGCTCGCTCAATTCGAAAATCAAAATCATCACCCGCGCCGGCCAGCAGCGCTACGCCAACGCCATCCGCAGCTCCGGCGCCGACGAAGTCATCATCCCCGAATACGAAGGAGGATTAATGACCGGAAGAATGATCCAGAAGTATTACCCCATCCCGCTCGCCATCAAGTAGCCGTCGGAGGGGTCACAGATCGCTTCGGAGGGGAACGCTTTGATCGGCCCTTCTTCCCAACCTTTCTTCCCGGCATGACATCTGAAAGGCGCGCGGCTGGGAGGAAGTATGCGGCATGCTATCGTTTTGTGGTTCGCCTTTTCCTGTATTGCCTACACTCAGGACTCAACGACTAAATCCAACGCGGCTTCCAGCGCGCCGAAGCAAGTCCTCTATGTCGCGGACGGGACCAATCTGTATACCTATGACATTGATCCGCAAACTTTCCAGCCGAGCCTCATGGGCACGATCCCCTTGCCGAAGCTCCAGCTAAACGGACTGGCGGTCTCTCCCAACGGCGGGTTCCTTTACATAATGGCTTCCGATCCCTACCCGGCCACGGACAATCGCATTTATGTCTACGACACAACCGGATACGGCGTTCCGGGATTGCCGCTGCAATCAGTTCCGGCAACCAACGAGTACTCCATGTTTGTCGATCCCACCGGTAGTTTTTTGTATGCCGTGCATATGGGGACGCACGCCAGTGCGAATCTGACTCTGCCATTTTCAATCTATCGCTATGAGGTCAACGCGACCAACGGAGAACTGACTCACCTTCTCAATGAAGCGACGTATCTCTTGCCGGATCAGGGGACAAACGACTGCAGCTTGTTCATCGCCGGGATGAACTCCAATGGCACCAGGATTTATGACAATGAGTTTTGCGGGACGCACGAGGGAGGGGCGGGGTTTTTTCACGAACGGACGGTCGATCCGCAGACCGGAGCCCTGGGAGCGCCAGAGCAGATTTTCACCTGGAGCGTAGGTACGATCGGCGATCCGGATTCTGTCCAAATCATAAAGGGTCTGGTGTTTGCATTCTCTTATCCGATCGCCTACCAGCCTTACAACGGATTGCAGCTTTACCAGGTCACGACGAACCCGAATGCCAAGCCGCTCATCGACTGTGCATGGAACACGTCGACGGTATGCGGGTCGGACACTGGCGTGGCGCATCCGTCGGCGAAGTACGTGTTCTACACCAACGCGCAGGACAACACCACCGAGGTGGACGCGGTAGACCTGAGTTCCAAGCAGATCGTTCCGACGGGCACGACATTCTCGACTCCGACGCCGAATATCCTGGAATTCAGTCCCGACGGTTCAATTGTGTACTCGTGGGAGCCCACAACCAGCACGATCTCGATCTTCGGCTTTAACGCCTCGACCGCGGCTATTTCCACGGGAGGATCGGTTACGGAGGTCCAGCATCAATGCGATCTTGCCCGCAGAAAGGCGTTGAGATTACGCGCGTTCTGGCGCGGCATTTGGATCTCATTCCGTCAAGACGCCGATTTTGTAGCCCCCAAGTCTCCGCCCTAGAATAGTTTCGATAGCAGCACCCACCCGTGCCAACACCCACCGAATTGACGGAGATCGCCGTCCGGCATGGACGAGGCAAGAAACGAAAGAACGCAATTGCCGCACTCTTGTGCAGCGTCATACCTGCGGTGCTGCTGAGCTTTTATTCTAGTTCTGCAGCCATCTGGAAGTTGGGGCTTCTGGGCTTCATCGTCGATCTACAGCCGCTATAACGTATTCTTGCCGCTCTTTGATTTCGTATTGGCAGCACGGGGCGCGGAAGAAGCGGGGCGGGGAACATGCAAAGTGCCTGCCCAACCCGAAGGAAACTAGGCGGCCTCGTCCAGGGTATGACTCTCGCGCTTCATCGAAAGAGCGAGACTCCATGGCCATTTCAGACATCTTCCGGCAAGCCCTGAAGCATCTAGAGCCACAAAAGCAGCTATCCGAACGCTACAACGTGAGGAGCGAATGCGAAGATTGCGAATCATGCTTCTTCTGGTTGTCTTTTTCAACCTTCTTTTGTCGGCAACGGCTCAATCGGATAAAGGCGAAGTGTTCGGCGGATATTCGCTGGAACGAGTCGCGCCCGGCTGCGGATCGAACTACCGCTGCGGCTCGCCCATCGCCGGCCCCGCCACAGACATGAGCGGGTGGATTACCTCGCTCACCGGGTTTGTGTACAGGTCGTTGGGCGTTTCAGCGCAATTTGCCGGCAACTATAACGGGACTGCCGCCCTGTCGTACTCCAGCGTCCACCGGCATAGTTACCAGTTCGGCCCTGCATACGAAGTGCGCTGGCGGCGCGCGAGCGCTTTTGCGCATGCTCTATTCGGGGGCGTTACTCAAAAGTCGTCGCCCGATCAGACTCTCAGTTACACCGAATTCCTATGGTCTGTAGGAGGAGGCTTGGACTACAAAGCCTCGCGCCGCGTATCCATACGTCCCGTGCAGCTGGATTACGAGAGGCCACGCGTTCCGGTAGTCGATACTGGCGGCCCGACACCCATCTCCCCAGTCGGCGCCAATGGCTTGCGCTACTCGGCGGGAATCGTGGTTAGATTTTGAGAAAAACGGCCGGGATTGTTCCCCCGGCCGTTTTTGCTGAGCCGCAACTTACTGCACGATCATCGTCAGGCTTACGGTGTGCGTCGGCGCCGCAGTACCAGTTCCAGTGGAAGTCACCACAACCGTGTAGGAGCCGGCAGGCGTGCCCGTCGCCGTCTTGGTTTTTGTGGAACTGTCGTTATCGCACCCCACCACGGTGACCATCAGCAACAGAAGCATGACTGCGAGAACCGCTCCCGCCCTGCGCTGACGGCCTTTTTTACCAGTCCCCGCCAACAGTATGCCGAACAGCCCCATGCCACCGAGACTAGCCAACAGAGCTGGCGAACCTGGCTGAGACCCCGGAAGCGCCGGACGCGTCAGGCTTGCCGTCCCTGCCGCCGTGGTCGTGATGGTTAGAGTGGTCGCGAGAGGCATATTGCCGGTCGCCACCACCGACGCCGGACTGAACGAGCAAGTCGCGCCCGTCGGCAGTTCGCCGCAAGTGAACGTGATCGTTCCGTTGTAGCCGTTAAGGCCGGCCAGATTGAGCGGGTAGGTCGCAGAGGCTCCGGCCGCTACGGTCGCGCTCGGCGTAGGTGCCCCAATCGTGTAGTTTCCAGAGGTTCCGGTGCCGTTCGCGTTCAGCATTACGCTGAACCCTCCGGCCTCGTCCTCTCCGGTCAAAATGTCCGTGGCGCCGTCGCCATTTACGTCTGCCAGTGCCAAGCCCTCCGCATATTCTGTTGTGGGGAACTCAACCGGAGCGGCCAGGGTGCCGTCCCCGTTTCCCAATGCCACGGCAACCGTACCGTAGTCATCATTCACATACACCAGATCCAGATTTCCATCCCCGTTCATGTCGAACATCTGAATGTCGAGCGGATAGGAGTCTCCAGTTATGCCGCCGAAAGTAGATGCGGCGTAAGCGGTTGGTGCAGCTGTGAACGTTCCGGTTCCATCGTTCAGGAAAATCTCGATCTGTCCGTTAAATGTCGCCCCGCCGGTCTCGGTAACAGCCATGTCGGTTTTTCCGTCTTTGTTCAGATCGCCCAACGCGATATTTTCTGGCTGCCCGTTGACCGCGACAAAGTGCACCGTCCCAAACGTGCCCGGAGCCTCGCTGTTCGACAACAGGACTCCGACCATCGCCGGACCGTCCGTGTAGGCCGTGACCGCCAGATCCGGATAGCCATCGCCATCTAGGTCCGCAGCCGCAAGGTTGAATGGCGCGTAGCCCGTGATCGGATAACTGACCGCGGCCGCAAAAGTTCCGTCGCCCTTACCCAGCAGCACACCCACGTCGCCGGTATTGGCATTGGCGATCGCGATGTCCAACTTGCCATCTTTGTCGAAGTCGCCCACAACCAGCCCCTGAGCGGCCGGGTTGTTTGACGCGCTGGTGTGATAAGTCCCTCCGATACTGAACGTGCCGTCGCCGTTACCCAGTAAAATCTGGAGAACGTCATCGGCCTCGTCGATGCCCGCGATATCCAGCTTGCCATCGCCGTTGAAATCTCCCACCGCCACGTAGCTCATTCTGGGTGACGTTCCGTAGCTGTCTCCCGCATAGAAAGTGCCATCTCCTTTGCCCAGGTAGACCACCACTCCGGTCGAGGCAAAGTCCTGAAACTGGCCGACAACCACGTCTGGGATGCCGTCCCCGTTGAAGTCCCCGCTGGCAACGCTGAAGGTCCAGGCGTACTGGTCGAAGCTATTGGGTAGAGCGTAGGTGGGAACTGCCCGGAAGGTCCCGTCGCCATAGCCCTGCAAGTACACCAGGTTGTACAAGTCGTCGGCCTCGATTACGTCTGCCAGGCCATCACCATTGAAGTCGGCGATCAGCGGCGTGTTCCAGGCATATCCACCAACAGCGAAACTCTGCGCCTGAGCGCCAACCGTGCCATCGCCATGGCCGAGAAACACGCTGAGGTCGCCCGCATCGTCGTTAATGGCAACGATGTCATTGTGGCCATCTCCATTCACGTCCGCGATTGCCCCATCGTAGATGTATTGGTCCAGGTCGCTGTTGTTGTTGTAGTAGACGCCGGTGCCAAACGTCCCGTCGCCACTGTTAACGTAGACCGTGATCGTATTGGCGTTGCAGTTGAAGCTGACGATCTCCGGCTTGCTGTCGCCGTTGAGATCCCCGGCAGTGGAGTTACAAGCGTCGTAGCCGCCGTCAGGAGTAGCCAGGCTGACTGGCGCGTTGGCATAGAGTCCGGCGCCGCTGGCCAGAGTCACTTGCAGTTGGTTCGATTCCGTTTTCCCTGCAAAGTCGATTTTTCCGTCCCCGTTAAAGTCGGCGAAAATCATGTTGCCGGGCGCGCTGGTGGTCAGCGTCGTCGTGCTGGTCGCTGTTGCAAAAGTGCCATCGCCAACGCCCAGCATTTCGATGACATTCGCTGGAGTCGCGTTGTCGAAGGTCAGCACGTCCAGCTTGCCGTCCGCGTTGACGTCAGTCAGTAGTCCACCCTGCAACGAGTTCACCGTCACCGGGTAGTTCACTGCCGTGGCGAACGTGCCGTCGCCATTGCTGATCAGCACATCAATCGACGCTCCGCAGGGAAGCGCTGTTTGCGGCTTTGCACCTTGCGCCACTCGAGCTTGCGCCCCCGCTTTCTGGGCCCGGTCGCAGTTATCGCCCGCCGGGTGAACCTGAATAATGTCGTCATTCCCATCGCCGTTCACATCGCCCACGAGAATAGGATCGTCGGCATTGCTCGGGGTGGTGGTCACTACCGCCGTCTGAAACGTGCCGTCGCCGTTCCCCAACAGAACAGAAATCTGGTAGGTCGCCACGTCTCCGCTGATCGTGAACGTCACTTTCGCGGCATCCATCTTGCCGTCGCCGTTGAAATCTCCCATCACCGCTTCCGTCTCCTCATCGTCCTCGCCGGCCCACGCGGACCGGGTGCCGGCGATGAAACTTACCGTCGCGCTGCTGCTGTTGCCGCTCACGCCGAACGAGCGAGCCTTGAAAAGCCCTTTGTGAGCTGTGTTCGTGCTGGTCTGCACTGGCGCCACCGGACGTTTCACGCCGTCGCGCTCATGCGCGACTGCGTTTCGTTTTGCTCTATCTGCTTTATCCGAAGTTCGAGATTTGTTGGCATGGAATTGGCTAGACCGGCTCGGCTGTCGGTTCGACCCGAACCCCGGCAGCGAGCAAAGGAACAGCGTCAGCAGAACTAAATACCTTTTCATTCGTTTTTCCTTTTCGAAGTCTGAGATGTGCAGCCCGTTTTGCTTCTCATCGCTCCCTAACACGCAAACTCAGGCTGCGAGGCGCGGGTTCCATCATCAGTCAGACCTGCGGCAACGCATCGTGACTGAAGTACATTTATGAGCGAAGCGGGTTCAGTTTCGGGCGGGGTTCGTTTTCGGAACAGAATTTCGCCAGCAAAAGCTTTCAGCAGGAGAAAACCTTCGAAAGCTATCTGGAAAGTCACCACTCCGCGCTGAGCACGCGGCACTTATTCCACCAACATGCAATCCCCATACGAATAAAATCGATAACGCTCGCGCACTGCGTGTTCATACGCCCGCAGGATGTTCTCTTTCCCGCCAAGCGCGCACACCATCATCAGCAGCGTCGACTGCGGTAAGTGAAAATTCGTCAGCAGAGCCTCCACCACCTGAAACTTATATCCCGGATAAATAAAAATATTGGCCTCGCCCGTGCCGGCCCGCACCTCACCCGCACCCTGTTGCGCGGCAAATTCCAGAGTTCTCACAGTCGTAGTCCCCACTGCAACAATCCGCCGCGAATCCCTCCGCGCCCGCCCAATCATCTCCGTTGCGTCCTCCGAAATCGAATAAGCCTCCGAATGCAGCCGATGTTCCTCCACCCGCTCCGTCCGCACCGGCTGAAAAGTACCCAACCCCACATGCAATGTAACTTCCGCAGTCTCGATCCCGCGCTCCCGTACCCGCTTCAGAATCTCCGGCGTAAAGTGCAGTCCCGCTGTCGGAGCCGCAACCGATCCCCGCTCCCGTGCATAAACCGTCTGGTACCGTTCGCGATCCCCGGAAGAATCCTCGCGGCCTATATAAGGCGGCAACGGAACATGCCCAATCTTCTCCACAAGCCCGAAAAAATCCTCGGCCGGGTGCCCCATTTCTCGCGCGTTCTTTGTGCGAGAAGTGGGGGTTTTCGCGAATCGAATTCGCCTTTCCCCAAACTCTCCCCGCGCCATCACCTCAGCCTCCAACTCATCCTGCTCTCCAAAAATCAGCCGCTCCCCCACCCCAATCTTCCGCCCCGGCCGCACCAGGCATTCCCACTCATTCGGTTCCTCCTGCAATTGCCGCGTCAGCAAAACTTCAACCCGCCCGCGTAAGCGTTCCGGGTGCCCCGCCCTTCTCGCGTTCTCCGCGAGAGGGTGGGAGTTTTGATTTTCCGGGTGCCCCATTTCTCGCGCTTTTTGCGAGAAGTGGGGATTTTGCGCTCCCTCCCGCCTCCCATAAAGCCGCGCCGGAAACACGCGTGTGTTATTGAACACAACCAGATCGTTCCCGCGCAGCAACTCCGGAAATTCGCGAAACCACCGGTCCTCCAACTCCGGCATCCCCGCTCCCGAAGTCACGCGTAGAAGCCGCGATCCGGCGCGGTCCGCCAGCGGTTCCTGCGCGATCAACTCTTCCGGAAGTTCGTAGTGGAAATCGGAGACCAGCATGCCCTCCGATTATAGGGACGAACGCTGCTGCCATGCTGCAGCCCACCGAAAACTGCCTTATCTGGTGACAGTTTTTTGACGAAATTTGGATTGTTTCCGCGACCTGCGGGCTGATAATATGCGAATGCCAGACTGCGGCCTGCTTTTTATCATTCTCCCCCAAGGGTAACCATGCCTACGGAGCGTAAACACAGGGAAGAAATCGTCCGTTATGGACGCATGCTGCACGAACACGGCTTCGTGGCCGCCATGGATGGCAATCTCTCCGTTCGTCTTGATGCCGACCGCATCCTCGTCACCCCCACGTGCGTCAGCAAAGGCGCCATGAAGGCCCCCGATATGGTCATCGTCGACCTCGACGGTCAACGAGTCTCCGGCCGCCGCAACGTCACCAGCGAAATCGGCATGCACTTGCTGATCTATCGCATGCGCCCTGATGTCCAGGCCATCTGCCACGCCCATCCGCCCACTGCTACCGGCTTTGCCGCTGCCGGCATTCCCTTGACCGAGCCTCTGGTCTGCGAAGTCGTGATGGGCCTGGGATGCATTCCGCTGGCTCGCTACGGCACCCCCGGAACCTCGGAATTGGCGCGCACCCTCGAGCCCTACGTTCCCAGTTACGACGCCATCCTCATGTCCAACCACGGCGTCGTCAGCTACGGCGACACCCTCGAACACGCCTACATGAAGATGGAGACTGTCGAGCACTTCGCCCAGATCGCCCTGGTCACGCACCTGCTCGGCCGCCAGCAGCCTCTGAAAGAAGTAGAAATCGAAAAACTTCTCCTGGCCCGCACTAAATATTTCGGCGCAAAAATCGCCGCCGCCATGCCCCTGCCCCGCGCCCCGCAAAAGGTCAGCTAAGGTTCGTATCAGGGCATGCCTTCAGGCATGCCGCACGGCAGGCAGTTTGGACAACGCTTTAGCCGCTGCCGAGCCGAGATTGCACGTCCACCGCGAACTCACTTCAATAGCACTGCGAACTTCCACCCTGCGTCGATGAACGCCAACACGACGACGCCGACCCACTCGACCTGTTATCCTTACTTCACCACTAG
>Ga0210395_10002464_pt1 | contig 14374 bp, 12 predicted proteins | sample IncBWH4OmetaG_FD_150861 | JGI IMG/M metagenome (GOLD analysis project Ga0210395, IMG submission 150861) | Forest soil microbial communities from Barre Woods Harvard Forest LTER site, Petersham, Massachusetts, United States - Inc-BW-H-4-O ... | reverse complement strand
GCCCGTCGGCGCGACATTTTCCGGCGAGATGGGGCGGGCGCAGCGCGAGGCGGATGAGTTTTACCACCAAGTCATCCCCGCCGCCACCACGGCCGACGAGCGCAACGTCATCCGCCAGGGCTATGCCGGGCTGCTCTGGTCGAAACAGTTTTATCATTACGTCGTCGATCACTGGCTCGATGGCGATCCCGCCACCCCGCCGCCGCCGGAAAGCCGCAAGCAGGGCCGCAATCACGACTGGCGCCACCTTTACAGCCGCGACATCATCTCAATGCCCGACAAGTGGGAATATCCGTGGTTTGCCGCGTGGGACCACGCCTTCCACATGCTCGTGATGGCGCGCGTCGATCCGGATTTTGCCAAGCAGCAGCTCCTGCTGTTCCTGCGCGAATGGTACATGCATCCCAACGGGCAGCTTCCGGCGTATGAATTCGCCTTCGGCGACGTGAATCCGCCTGTGCATGCGTGGGCCTGCTGGCGCGTTTACAAGATCGCCGCGGCGCGCGGCCACCGCGACCGGGATTTTCTCGAAAGCGTTTTCCAAAAGCAGCTCCTCAATTTCACCTGGTGGGTCAACCGCAAGGACGCCGACGGAAAAAACCTTTTCTCCGGCGGCTTTCTCGGGCTCGACAACGTCGGCGTGTTCGACCGGGGCCAGCCGATCCCGGGCGGCGGCCAGCTGCGGCAGGCCGACGGCACGGCGTGGATGGCGTTTTATGCGGCGACCATGCTCGCGATGGCACTGGAGCTCGCCTACCACGACGACCACGTCCACGTCGCCTACGAGGACATGGCGTCGAAGTTTTTCGAGCACTTTGTGCAGATCGTCGATGCCATGAACACCGCCGGCGGCACCGGCCTGTGGGACGAGCTGGACGGGTTTTATTACGACCAGATCGACTTCGGCGCCTACACGATGCCGCTCAAGACGCGCTCGGTGGTCGGCTTGCTGCCGCTCATCGCCGTCGAGGTGCTCGACCGCGACCTCATCGACCGCCTGCCCGGTTTCAAGAAGCGCTATGAATGGTTCCTGCATCACCGCGCCGATCTCGCGCACCACATCAGTTATTGCGCCGAGGATTGCTTGCTTGGCCACCGCAAGGTCCTCCTCGCCCTGCCCTCGCGCGAACGCTTGGTGCGCGTGCTGCGCTACCTGCTCGACGAGACGGAATTTCTTTCGCCCTTCGGCTTCCGCAGCGTTTCAAAATGCCACGAACATGCGCCGTTCGTTTTCCGTGCCGAGGGCCGCGAGCTGCGGCTCGATTACACGCCCGCCGAGGCCACCTCCCGGCTCTTCGGCGGCAATTCCAACTGGCGCGGCCCGATCTGGTTTCCGATCAACTATCTTTTGGTCGAGGCGCTCGAGCGCTACCATGCCTACTACGGCGACTCGCTGCTCGTCGAGCTGCCCGTCGGCTCCGGCCACATGCTCAACCTCTGCGATGCCGGCCACGAAATCGCCCGGCGCCTCGGGTCGATCTTTCTCGCCGACGGCGGCGGACGCCGACCGGTGCACGGCGATTGCCAGCGCTACACCGATGACCCGCATTTCCGCGACCTCGTGCTCTTCTACGAATATTTCCATGGCGACAACGGCCGCGGCGTCGGCGCCAGCCACCAGACCGGCTGGACCGCGCTCGCGGTGCGCCACCTCGAAGACCTCGCCCGCCAGCGCCATCCGTGAATCGCCAGTCAGCTGCCTGAGCCCGGACGTTCTTTGTGCACTTTGTGATCTTTTGTGGCTACCTCTCTTCCGTGCCACGAGGCGCCTTGCCGCTGAAGGACCAATCAAACAGCAATTTTTGCCACGAAGGATCACAGAGATCGCAAAGACAGGCCCTAATTTCCGGTGAATTCCTCGTAGCGGGTTCCGAGATGACGGAAGGCCTTGCGGTCGCGACCGACAACGGCGGCCTGCGCGCGCTCGGCGAACGCAAGCTGCCAGGCATCGTTTTTGCCAAAGCGCGTGCCGTTCTTGCGCGCCCGCCGCTGCAACTCGGCGTATTTGGTGGCGTGTTGGAATCCGATGTTCTGCGGGAGGTAGTGGGAAATGAACTGCAGGCCCTCGCGCGCATCGCGGCAGCCCTCCAGGAATTCGGCCACGGAGACGCAACTGACGATGAGCGGACGCTGCGCGAGGCCGCGATTCCGCCGCAGCCAGGCCATGGCCGGGCCGGCAACGCCGGCGTCTATCTCGCGCTCAAGATCGATCAAGAAGGAGGAATCAAGCAGCGCGGGAGCCACGGCGCGCCTTTCGTGCTGCATTCTTTGCCAGTTCTGATTCGGCCCAATCGGCCAGCTCGTGAATCGTCACGACCTTGCCGAGAGACCGGGCATGGATCAGCCCGGCCCGCGACAGGTTGCATTGCCGGGCCGTGGCATCGAGCTGCTTTAGCTCTTCGGCCGTATACCGGGTGGAAACGGGGAATTCTTTCATCGCGCGCCTACGGTAGGACTAACTACGAACGTAGTCAACTACGATGGTAGTCATCATTTGGAGTCGTCGAAAAGATGGCTGGCCATGTCAGCCAAACCCATCGGGAATCACGGTTGCTCAGACCTACCCCCGTTCGCATTCGCATCCGCCGCGTTTATTGCGGATTATCAATATCATCAACCCGACCCATTTTAGCCTCTCCGCGGTGCTTTTTCTTCCAGATTTTCCAATTCAACTGCGCTCTCTTGAACGCACCGTAGCCACCGACAATTGTCAGCAGGAATAATGCTAAAATCGCAATAGTGCTCTGCCCTGGCGACGATAGGTCGCCATTCCGAAATCGGAACCGTTCTCCGCGTTCGGACAATGCCGTGACAAACAGCGTCACGAAAAAGGCGAATACGAAGTAAAGTGTACACGCCTTTATTGTGCGAAATATCTTTTTCATCGTAATGGTGCGCCGGTCAAACAGATCAGGTACTGTTTTCTGCCCTCGGGCCTCTCGGGTGCGTTTAACATCAGAAAGCAGGGCTTGACCCGTTTTCAAGCCTGTTAGCTCTCCACGCTTTCCCGCTTTAGCAGGCGGAGGACCGCGGCGCTGGCCGCGAAGACGAGCGCGAACATCACCACCGCGATGGCCGTGGCGCGGCCGATCGCGAATTCCTTGAACATTGTCGCCACCAGCAGCGTCCCCAGCGTGTGCACGCCCGCCACCGGGTCCTGCGAGGTCAGCAGCCAGATCATCTCGAAGGCGTTGAGCCCGCCGATGACGATGAACACGGCCGAGATCGCGACCATCTCCCAGATCAGCGGCAGCGTGATCGTGAAAAACTGCCGCCACGCCGGCGCGCCGTCGAGCTCCGCCGCCTCGTAGAGCTGCGGGTCGATGCCTTCCATCGCCGCGAGGTAGAGGATGAGGTTGAATCCGCACGACAGCCAGATGTAGATCGGGATGAGCGCGGTGTAGAGATGCTCCTGGGCGAGCCAGGGATAGTCCGCGAACGAGCACAGCCATCCGGAATGCACCGCGCGGCCGAGTCCCACCAGCCCCGCGTTCACGAGGCCGCCGTGCGGCTGGTAGGCGCTCATCCACAGCAGCGTGGCGGCGATGCCGCCGAGCAGGTTGGGAAACAGCAGCACCGCGCGGAACATCCGCGCGCCCCACACGCCGCGGTGGATCAGCGTGGCCAGCAGCAGCGACACCGGCACGACCACCAGCGTCGGCACGACCACGAGGTAGAGGTTGTTTTTCAACGCGAGCCAGAAGTCGTCGCTCTCGAACAGCAGCCACTTGAAATTGAACAGGCCGGCCCACGCGCGCGGCCCGATGCCGTCCCAGCGCGTGAACGCCCACGCGAACGCCACCACGCCCGGCAGCAGCACGAGCGCGCCGTAGAGCAAAAACGCGGGCCCGACGAAGCCGAGCGCGACCGGCCCACGCAGCCGGCCGAAATAAGATTCCTGCTCCACGGCGGGCGTCGCTGCCGTTTTCCGTCGCCAGCGCCGCCACATCGGCCAGGCGGCGGCCGCGGCCAGCACGCCGAGCAGCGTCGTGCCCGCAAAGGGATGGTTCATCTCCACGCGATCGGGATCGGCCGCGCGCGCGCGGTCGGCCGCCGCCGCCGCCTCGAGCCGTTCCGCGAATTGCTGCGGCGTGATCCGGCCGGTCGTGAGGAGGTGGCTCGCGTCGATCAGCGCCTGGCGGATGGCGGGCGGCTGCAGCATCGTCTGCGGCATGTTGAACGCCGCCTTGGCGCGCGCGATCATCGCGGCGGTGTCGCGCATGCGCGCCGAGTAGGCCGAGTCCGGCACGCCGCGCACGGCCACCGGCGAATCCGTCTGCCGCACGAACGCCTCCGCCCGCGCCCGCGAGGTGAGAAAACGCAGGAAGTCCACGGTCAGCCGCTCGCGCTGCGCGTCGCCCGTCGCGAAGACAAAAAAGCAATCGCTGCCGGTCTGGATCGTCGTCGGGTCGGCCACGCCGTCGGGAAACACCGGGAAATTCATCGTGCCCAGCTCGAAGTCCGCCGGCATTTTCCCCTGCATTTCGTTGACCAGCCACGAGCCGGAAACCGTCATCGCGACGCGCCCGTCGAGCAGGGCCAGCTCGGCGCCGGTGTGCGTCTCGCCCTCCCAGCCGGGCTGCGCGTAGCGCTGCATGATGCGCTGCAGCAACTCCGCGCTGCGCCCATAGCGCGGATCGAGCCGCGCGCCGGGCGCAAGGTCGTTGACCGCGCGCCAGCCCTGCTCGCCGGCGAGATTGTGATAGGCGGCGCGCAGGAACGCGTCGGGATAAAGCCAGCGCGTGCCGGGCAGGCTCAGCGGCGCGAGGCCAGACGCGCGGATTTTATCGCACAACGAAAAAAATTCGTCCCACGTGCGCGGCTCGCTCCAGCCGTGCGCGCGGAAGAGCGCCTGGTTGTAGAAAATCGTCCAGCATGAATACGTGAACGGAAGGCCGTAGGCGCGCCCGTCCACGCGCCAGGCGTCGAGTGCGCCGGGCAGGAAGGTGTCGCGCCAGCGCGCATCGCCCTCCCAGTTTGGCTGGTCGAGCCACGGGGTGAGGTCGAGCACCTTGCCCGCGTGGATGAGCACCGGCCACAGCAACTCGGAGGTGAGCGTGGCGTCGGGCAAATGGCCGTCGATGACGCGCACGCGCACCTTGTCGGCGATGCGCGGATCGCCGTAGAGGTTGATTTTTACGCCGGGCCGCAGGGCCTCGAACTGCCGCGCGGTTTCCTCGTAGAAGGCCGTGCCGTAGCCGCCGGCGAAGACCGGGATGTCGAGCACGACCCCGGCGCGGCCGGCCGCGCCCAGCGCCAGCATCAGCACCGCGCCGAAAAACATCCGCAGCCGCGAGCCCATGTTGACATTTGTCATTGGTCATTGGTCATTGGTCAATAGCCGTAGTTGCCAAACGGCCGTTCGCCCTTCTGCTTTCGTCCTTGGTCATTCGCTGCCGCGCTCCATAAAATAAATCGGGCGCGGCACAGCGTGAAATAGCGTTGCCGCGGCAAACCGGAGCGCTAGAACTACAGGTTTCATGGGCCTAAATCTCTCCTGGGTTGCGGAAGTGCCGCCTTCGTCAATGGCGCGGGGTCGCGCGCGCGATCCCGCCCCGGCCTGAGCCCGCCCAGGAATTTTACCACCATGTACCAGGTCACTTTTTCAGAGCAAAGCATGCACGAGCTGAACAAGCTCGACAAGCTGGCGCAGATGGAGGCGATCGAGCCGATCAGCAGCCTGAAGTCCGCCGACTTGGCGGCGCCGCGCGAACCGCTGGGGCGCTTCCAGCGCGCCGGCCAGACGCTCTACCGGCTGCGCGCGGGCGACTGCCGGTTCTACTTCGAAGTGCAGGGCGACACGCTGCATACGCTTTACATCCTGCACCGGAACTCGCTGGAGGACTTCCTTCTGCGCAACAAGCTCCCGGTCTCCGAGCAGCAGCTGGTGGAACAGCACTCGCGGTTTTGGAAATACCTGGAATCGCTCACGAAGAAATAGCCGCTCCTTTTTTCCGCCATGTCCGACCTCGAATCGCGCGAAAATCCCTACAATGTCCGGCAGGCCAGCCGCATTTATTTCCTGCCGAACCTGATGACGGCGGGCAATTTGTTCTGTGGCTTCGTCTCGGTCATCAAATGCATCCAGGCGCGGCTGGCGACGGATCCCGGCGGCGAGGTCGCCTCGCACGCGCCCTCCTTGCTCTACACGCAGGCGGTGTGGTTCATCCTTGGCGCCGTCGTCTTTGATTCGCTCGACGGGCGGCTGGCGCGCATGGGCGGGCGCGAATCCCTTTTTGGCGCGGAGTTCGATTCCCTGGCCGACGTGGTTTCCTTTGGGATCGCGCCGGCCCTGATGGTCTTTTTTCTGATCATGTCGCCGACGACGCAGGGCATCGAATGGTTCCGGCCAGCCGGCTGGCTGCTCGGTTTCGTTTATCTGCTCTGTGCCGCGGTGCGTCTGGCGCGTTTCAACGTCATCACCAACCCATTGCTCAACCGGGCAAAAAAGGAGAGCAACCGGGACTTTGTCGGCCTGCCGGTGCCGGCGGCGGCGGGCACGGTGGCTTCGCTCGTGCTGTTTTTGCTCAACCTGGCGCGGAGCAACCGCGAATTGGGCCAGTGGGCGCTGGTGCTGCCGTTCCTGCTCCTGCTCATCGCGATGTTGATGGTGAGCACGATTCGCTACCCGAGCTTCAAGCAAATCGACTGGCAGATGCGCATGCGTCTGCGGACCTTCGTGATCGTTCTCGTCGGCATCGGGTGCATCGTGGAATTTCAGGAGGTGGCGCTGCTCTGGATTTTTCTCGGCTATATTTTCTACGGAATCTTCGGGCACTGGCGGCGGGTGCGACGGATGCGCAAGGCCCGCGCCGGCCTGTCGGCAAAAGTGTGAACAAGCCACCAAGCGATGACCAACAACTTTGACCTTGCGCATAACCGGCCGGTTGCTGGCCTGAATCCGAAGGTTGTTCGCAGCTCCCAGAGCTTTCTCCGCCACCAACGAAAAAGGGCTGGTTTGGCTGGCGTTGTTGGTCTTTTTCGCAGCATATACTAAGACTGCTTGCTTATGAATTAAATCTATCCTCGATTAGCTTTTGTCAGTTTCTTAAATTCCGGCCTGTCGTTTTCCATGAAATTCAAAATCAACCGCGACCACTTTGCCAACGGCCTTGCCCAAGTGCTTAACGTTGTCGGCTCAAAAGCAACGATGCCCATTTTGAGCAATGTGCTGATCGAGGCGGAGAAAGATCAAATTTCCCTCACCACCACCAATCTGGATCTCGGCATCCGCTGCAAGATCAAGGCCGAGGTCAAGGAAACCGGCGCGGTCACCCTCCCGGTCAAGCGCCTCGCGACCATCGTGCGGGAACTCCCCAATGTCGACGTCACGCTCGATGCCTCTCCGAACCACCAGGTGAAACTGATTTCAGGCGGGTCAAATTTCCGCATCATGGGCATCGGCAAGGAGGAATTTCCGCCGTTGCCTGAATTTGGCGATGAAAAGTCTTTCACGCTCGCGCAGGCCGAGCTCACCACGATGCTCAAAAGCGTCGCCTACGCGCAATCCGCCGACGAGACGCGGTATATTCTCAACGGCATCTATTTCAATTTCAAGGACGGCAAGCTTTCTCTTGTCGCCACCGATGGCCGTCGCCTTGCCCTGATCAGCAAGGAAATGGAAGTGCCCGCCGCCAATGCCGGCAGCATCATCCTGCCGGCCAAGACCGCCAGCGAGCTCCTTCGCCTGCTCGACAAGGGCGAAAAGATGAAAATCTCGTTCAACGACCGCCGCGCCTCGTTCCAGATCGGCACCGACAAGGACAACAGCGGCCTGGTGGAAAGCGTTTACCTTTACTCGAAGGTCGTCGAGGGCAACTACCCGAATTACCAGCAGGTCATCCCGAAGGAGACGCACCAGCGGATCAAGCTTGAGCGCGAACTTTTTCTGCAATGCATTCATCGCGCGGCGCTCGTCACCAACGAAAAATCGAATTCGGTGAAAATAAAAATCAGCAGCAACCTGCTCGAGATCACCGCCCAGAGCCCCGATTTCGGCGAAGCACACGAATCGATGGCCATCAGCTACAGCGGGCCCGATTTGCAAGTGGCTTTCAATCCGGCCTTCGTCATGGATCCGCTGCGCGCGCTTGCGAAAGATGAGATTTTCTTCGAGCTTAAGGACGAGGTCAGCCCGGGCGTGTTTAAGACCCTTGACAGTTTCATCTGCGTGATCATGCCCGTTCGGCTGAGTTGAAGCATTTTCCTCCGCGATCTTGGGCCGGACTTTACGGTGCCCGCGGAACCCAGTGTTCCCTTTTCCCCATGGATAAAATCCCCGTTCCCTTGCTGGCTGCGGTTCTGCTGCTGCTCTTGCTGCACACGGTCAACGACCGCTACGCCTCGCCCGTGCTGGCCATCGCCCTGCGCTGGATGCGCTGGATTGTCGGCAGCCTCGTCCTGGCTTGGTCCGTGAGCGACCTGCAGGTCAGCGAAAGCCCGTTCTGGGTGCTGGCGGTGTCGGCGTTCCTGCTCTGGTTTCTTTGCGTCACGCTCTATAACTGGCTGGCCATCCGGGCGCTCAGTGAAAGCCCGCTGCCGCTCTTCCCGCGTTTTGTCACCAACCAGAGCGGCGAGGAATGGCCCACCCTTCCGCGGCTGCTCAAGGTCCGCGACTGGTTGCGCGCGCACGGCTTCAAGCAGGTCGAGGCGCTCAAGGCCGAGATCGGCGGCAGCGTCTACCTGCGCACCTCGGTTTATCAGGATGCCGACTCGCATACGCGCCTGCAAACCACCTTCCTGCCCCAGGCCAACGGCATGCTCACCATTTGCTACAGCCTGGCCTCGCAAACCGCGAGCGGGCTGCGCTACGTGACCGACAACCTCTACCTGCCCTTCGGCGGTTTTTATCCGGAAAACTGGCTGGTCGAGCGCAGCCCCGTCCGCCGCTCGCTCGCTTCGCTCGTCGCCCGGCACAAGGCCCGCCTCGCCCGCAGTGGCGAAGTGCTCGTCCCCTGGCAGAGCGACCCGCTCGCCGACCTCAATGCCCAGCAGTACGAACTTGAGCAGGTCAACACCGAGCTGGGTTTTCTCTTCCCGCGCGCCGTGCGCGAGGAATACGGCAAGATAACCTATGAAGGCCGCTTCCGCGTGTGGAAGGAAATTTTGATGCTCAACTATTTCGGCCGCAGCGCGCGGTACGAGTGAGGATGCGTTTGTGAATAAAAACTCCGGCGCCGGGAGGATGGACGGGAACCGGCGACCGTTCTATTGTAGAATTGATACAGCATGGTTACGAATGAGCAAAAGTTACGCGCCTAGGGTTTTTGCCCTTGCTTTGCGCTAGGGGGGTTTACGAGGGTATGCGACCGCTTCAGCTAGATGCCCCGGCTTTCTTTTTTGCTCGGTTTGTTGGACGCGTGCCCGGGCCTCAATTTTCCAGTTAACTACCCATACCCATGAAAACTAAAATCCTGCTCACGATGGCTTGCGGCCTTCTCGTTTTGTCAGCCACCACGGCCCAGCTCCGGGCTCAGTCAGCCCCCACCTTGGATATCCTGTACAGTTTTACGGAATTTCCCACAGACAACGGCCCTTATGCCGCTTTTCTTGTGCAGGACAACACCGGCTATACCTTTTATGGCACGACACTTTCGGGGGGCAGTAACCAAAGAGGCAGCATCTTTAAAATGACTCCTTGGGGCAGCCCAACCACCTTGGTTTCTTTTGATGGCACCAATGGGGGCGAGCCTTGGGCAAACTTGGTGCAAGGCAGTGACGGTAACTTTTATGGCACGACATTGAACGGGGGCAGTGTCAACGATGGCACGGTCTTTAAGGTGACACCAGCGGGCGTCTTGACCACCTTGGTTTCCTTTAATGGCACCAATGGCGCGAGGCCTAGTTCAACCTTGGTGCAGGGCAGCGACGGCAACTTTTATGGCATGACCGAAACGGGGGGGGGTTACGGCGATGGCACGGCCTTTGCAATGACCCCGGCAGGCGCCTTGGTCGGAGTTGTTTCATTTACCGACGCCAACAGGCCCAGTAACGTGGCGCAGGCAGGCTTCGTGCAGGGTCGGGATGGAAGCTTTTATGGCACCGGGGCGGGGGGCAGTTACGGCGATGGCGCGGTTTTTAAGATGACACCAGCCAGTGCCGGCATGACCTTGACCACCGTGGCTTCATTCGACGGCACCAATGGCGGCGTCTCGCAGTCGGCTCTTTTGCAGGGCAGCGACGGCAACTTTTATGGCACGGCCCCCTTTGGCGGCAGCAGCAACATGGGCAGCGTCTTTAAGATGACACCGGCGGGCGCTTTGACCACCCTGGTTACATTTAGCGGCGCCAATGGAGCTTATCCCGAGGGGTCTCTGATCCAGGGCAGCGACGGCAACTTCTATGGAACGACTGCTGGCGGAGGCAATAATAACGATGGGACGGTTTTTGAGCTGACGCCGGCGGGTGTCTTGACCACCTTGATTTCATTCGGCGAAACCACGGGGGTTCAACCCCAGGCAACCTTGGTGCAGGGCCGCGACGGCAATCTTTATGGCACGACCATATGGAGGGGCCCTTCAGATGAAGGGACGATTTTTAAAGTGATCTTTCCGGCCCCCCCGCCGCAACCCGAATAGAGCGGAAACGAGCTGCTTTCGTCTGGCCAATCGGCGCGCGCAAGTCTCCCCTTGTGCGCGCTGACCACGAGGAGCACGGCGGAATCAGTGCAGGTAAGCCTGCAAACACGCGTCCAGCGCCTGCAGCGTATTATCGGCAAGCTGGCCAAGCTCGCCACGCAGGCGACCTTTTCGCACCTGCCGGATGCCGGGAATTACCGCGAAATTTTGTTTGCCGGCAAAAATGCCGACCGCGAGACGCAGCGGCCATATCTCTGGTGCGAGGCTCGACGTCGGGACAACGACGACGGTGTTGAGCACGTCATTGTGTGCATCGCCGGAAACGATGATCGCGGGCCGCACCTTGCCCATCTCGGGCGGGGAAGAGTCGCTCAAATCCACCCAAACGACAGAGCCGCGTTTCATGGTTGTCCGGGCTCGATCTTGTCGGAGAGCGGGGCGGATTCCCAGACCTCCATGGCCTCGCGTTCAGCCGGATTTTCATGGAGAAACTGTTCATAGGTTTTCGCCGCCGCGCGCAATTGCCTGTCGCGATGCTCTTTTTCGATCAAACCGCGAACATAAGCGGAAATACTTTGCTTGCGGGGCTTTAGAGAAGTGACTTTGTCGACCAACTCAGCTTCTAGTTTAACAGTAGTTACTGGCATGCAAAAATAGTAGAACTTTAGTAGAAGCAGTCAAGCCGGGGTGTGACACCAATCGCCTTTTGCATTTGGACTTTGGTAGGGCGCGACCGCCGGGCGCGCCGCGGCTCGTCGAGGACGCCTCGCCCTACCGCTGCAAGAGTCCAATTGCGAAGGGACGTTGGTATGAGCAAGCGGTTGGCCAAAAGCTTCTGGGATCGATCAAGAACCTTTTTTGAGCGCCCGGCGAATCCAGGTTGGGTCACTGCGACAATCGAGGATACGGAACACCAATGCCGGGTTCCTGACGGTCGTAGAAAACTCTGCCGGCTGCGAGATCGTCGAAAGCGGAACGGAGAATCCGAACCTTCATTCAAAGCGCTTCCGCAATTCTTTTTTCGCCTCTGGCCAGTCCAGAACCTCAATCTTACCGGCAACAAAAGCAGCTTGCGTCTTTCGCAGCTCCTTTTCATGCCATGCGGGACTGGCAAAAGATTTATCATCGGCGGCGATATCGCCCCAAAGCGCCTCGATGATCTTAAGCTTTTCGCTTGCAGGAAGCTTGTGAAGTTCGGCGATGCTCATCGCGCAGCATCTTAATCAAAGAGGAGCCTGCCGCAAGGGATTCTTGGTCTAAATAACAGAGACCTTCCTTGGCAGCCAGCAAAGCCGTTCCTTCAAAATTTGAACCTTTCATCGGCAGCGCTCCACGCCGATGGAGTCTTCGGGAACGATAAATTGGCATAGAGCATCCAATTCTTCCATCGATAGATTGCGTTTGGCAGATACGGTAGCGTCTTTTCATCAATGCCGTGCCCGACGGCAAAGGCATCAGGCAATGCCGCAGCTAAATCATCCAAATATGTAGGGAAACTGGATCTTGCCAGGTTGACCAGACCAACCGTGTCTGTCTGTGAAAGCAACGTCCACGGCCGAAAGGTGATCCATGGAACAAGGTTAGTCATGATGAAGTATCGTGGTTTTAGAGGGGGTGTCGTCGTGCCGACCAACCAGTGGTGCGACTTCCAATCCGACATCCAAGCACCACCAACCTGCCCAGCAGCGTGCTTATAGTTATTCATCCATCCAGGAAGACCTAAGCAGGGCTTTGTGGGAATGTGCGATACTGTAGGATACTGCCCGTAGTTAGACCCCACGCATACAACGGTTCCTTCGCCCGTGGGATCTTCATCCCACGCAAAGAACTGTGTTTCGCCGATAGACTGCGGTGGTGTTGGAACTCGCGCAGCCAAATTCCGCCAATGCCGTTCCAGCGGATCAAGAATGGCGTGCATTTTTTTGCCTAAAGCTCGAGTCGCGCCCGCAAAAATATCACAAACCTTGGCCTTACGGCAGGTCGGTATAGCCCATCAGGTACCGGTCGCACTCGCGCGCGGCTCCACGGCCTTCGTTGATCGCCCAGACCACCAGGCTCTGGCCGCGGCGGCAGTCGCCGGCGGCAAACACACCCTTGAGGCTCGTCGTGTACTTCTCGTGCTCAGCCTTGATGTTGCTGCGGGCGTCGGTTTCGACGCCGATGCCCTTGAGCAAGGCCTGTTCGGGTCCGAGGAAGCCCATGGCGAGCAGCACGAGCTGCGCGGGAACCGTTTTCTCGGAGCCGGGCTGTTCCTTCGGCACAAACTGGCCCTTGTCGTTCTTCTCCCACACGATCTGGACGGTGATGAGTTCCTTCACGCGGCCTTCGCTGTCGCCGACAAATTTTTTCACCGTGGTCAGATAGACCCGGGGATCGGCGCCAAATTTCCCCGCGGCTTCTTCCTGGCCGTAGTCGAGCTTGTAAACCTTGGGCCACTCGGGCCAGGGGTTGTCCGCGGCGCGGTCCAGCGGCGGCTTGGGCAGAATCTCGATTTGCACCAGACTCTTGCAGCCGTGGCGCATGGCGGTGCCGACGCAGTCGGTGCCGGTGTCGCCGCCGCCGATGACGACGACGTCCTTGCCGCGCGCATGGATGGGGCTGTGGTCGGTTCCGCCGTTGAGCAACGCCTGGGTGTTGACGGTGAGGAACTCCATGGCGAAGTGGACGCCCTTGAGGCTGCGGCCCTCGATCGGCAGGTCGCGCGGCTGCGTGGCGCCGGTGCAAATGACGGTGGCGTCGTAGTCCTTGAGAAAAATCTCCGGCTTGATGTTGGCGCCGACGTTGGCGTTGCAGACGAAGGTGATGCCTTCCTGCTCCATGAGCTTGATGCGGCGGAGGACGACCTCCTGCTTGTCGAGCTTCATGTTCGGGATGCCGTACATGAGCAGGCCGCCGGGGCGGTCGGCGCGCTCGTAAACTGTCACCTGGTGGCCGGCGGCGTTGAGCTGCGCGGCCGCGGAGAGGCCGGCGGGGCCGGAGCCGATCACGGCGACTTTTTTTCCGGTGCGCGCTTTCGGCGCCTCGGGATTGACCCAGCCTTCTTCCCAGCCGCGGTCGGTGATCGCGCACTCGATGTTCTTGATCGTGACGGGCGGGTCGTTGATGCCGAGCACGCAGGAACCCTCGCAGGGCGCGGGGCAGACGCGGCCGGTGAACTCGGGAAAATTGTTGGTTTTGTGCAGGCGGTTGAGCGCCTCGCGCCAGAGCCCGCGGTAAATCAAGTCATTCCACTCGGGGATGAGGTTGTTGATCGGGCAGCCGGAGGCCATGCCGCTGATCAATTTGCCCGTGTGGCAAAAGGGTACGCCGCAATCCATGCACCGCGCGCCCTGGTGGCGGAGCTTCTTCTCCTCCATGTGGTGGTGAAACTCCTTCCAGTCGTGCAGGCGTTCCTGCGGGGTCCGGTCAACCGGGAGTTCGCGCAAATATTCGATGAAGCCAGTGGGTTTACCCATGGGAGAGAAAGGCTGAAGGACCGAAAAGCTGAAGGACTGAAAACGGAAAAACTGAAGGGCTGAAGGGCTGAAGGGCTGAAAACGCTAGCGGGAAATGATCCATGAGCGGAAGAGTGGGTTCGGTTGGTTGAATTTTTCAGCCTTTCAGCTTTTCAGTCCTTCAGTCTTTCCTTAATTGCCGCCGACACGGGAGAGGTCCCGGGCGTTTTCCTCGAAGGCGGCCATGATCGCTTCGTCGCCGGTGAGGCCCTGGCTGTGGGCGCGCTCAATGCAGGCCAGCACGCGCTTGTAGTCCTTTGGTATCACCTTGACGAAACGCGGCAGCATCTGGTCCCAGGCGTT
>Ga0210395_10002463_pt1 | contig 14378 bp, 30 predicted proteins | sample IncBWH4OmetaG_FD_150861 | JGI IMG/M metagenome (GOLD analysis project Ga0210395, IMG submission 150861) | Forest soil microbial communities from Barre Woods Harvard Forest LTER site, Petersham, Massachusetts, United States - Inc-BW-H-4-O ... | reverse complement strand
TTTGTCCGTCATCGTTTGGGCCGCCCGGAGGATGGTCCGCGCCGTGTCCAAATATGCCTTGCTCAGCATTTTCGCCTCCACCATCCCAGTTCGAACGGCACAACGCCGTCGAGCTACAACCAATCACAGGGAGACGGACTGGACCATTGCACGGACGTTTATCAGTGCCTGAAATTCGTTTGGGAAAATGATACGTAGGTTTTACGTAGGTTTACGGTCGACCACCGGAAAGCTATGCGCGCGCGAGCTATCACGCCGTCCACACCTTCATGGCGACAGCTCCCGATTGAGTTCGCCGCCCGGTTCGCTTTCATGGCAGCCGGTCGCCGGTGTTAGCAACACCGATCCCAAGGCCGCGCCGCGCGACAAATATCTGTTCGAGGAGCTCAAAAGCCGCCTGCAGCGGTGGCCCGCACGATTCTTGCTGATGATGACAATCGGCGACGCGGACGACGATCCCACAAAGCCTGGCCGGGAACGCGAACCCGGATCGTCATGGGTACGCTTAAGCTCATCAAGGTGGCCGAGGATCAGGGGGCGGATGGCGAACGCATCAGTTTCAATCCCTGCCGTCTTCAGCACGGCATCGAAGTCTCCGGATATCCCATCCTTGAGGCGGTCGTAACCCGTTCTTAATCGGTCAGACCCATCATCCCAAGGGACCCTGCTGGTCATGCGTAATGAGTAGAGCCGTCGCTGCCCTCGACCACAGCGACGGCTTTTTATTTCTGGGGCGTGTGCGCGCTAGAAGGTGGCTCCCTCCGAAAACATCGGATTACGGGCGCAAGCGTCGTCGCCACGGCTGTCCCAACCACCCCGGACGCGCCAGCCGCTCCATCCCCCATAATCGTACACGGGGCTGTATGGATTTCCCGGTTCAATCGTCGCGCAGTAGGTGCTCATCCCGGAGTGATGAGGACGGACGGGGTGGTTTGCCATCGCGGGCCCGAGCAACGCAATAGACGGACTGCGGCGGCTCCAACGAGTTTGAGATTGATCATCGCGTTTCTCCTTCTGGTTTAGAAAACGCAATTGATCAATCGTGGTGGCGAACCGACGTTCCCACCTTGGTTCCTAAAAGAAACTTTCATAACGCAATTGGAAGTAGTGTGGGACTTCGGTCCCGCGTGAACAGCACAAAGCAGTGTTTGAGTTATCGGCTCCTCATCGCCACATCACGACCTTGACGCCATTTGCGATCACGGCCTGGAAAATGTCTTTGATGGACGGGTCGCGAAGGATTTCGTCCGCGGCACTGAATTGGGAGTCGATCTGCCATTCAGCGCCGGCGACAGGCTCGGGCAAATTTTGCTTCCCGATGGCATAGGCGGCCCTTCCGGTGAGTCGGCCGCCGCTTTGCCATTCAATATACCGGGCCATCTTGTTCGGCATTTCGTAGTCCCAAGTGTCAAAAGAAACGGTCCCGGCTGTTGGCACCGGGACCGTTTGCCCGCGAGCGATGGCGGGGCGTTGGGGGACGCGAGCAACCTAGCCTAGCAACAACCGAGCGGTCGTATCTCAAGATGTTGGACAACATACGGTGTCCTAATTCGCCATCGCGAGTGTCCTGTCCGCGAACCGCGAACTTACCGGCGGCCTCCCTAGAGTCGGGGCGGGGCTTTCTACGGTTTTCTATGACCAAGGCGGTTCATTTGGTGGGTCATCGTCGCGCGTGTGCGGCTGGTGAAGATTCTCAAAGTACAAGTGCCCGGCGGGAGGTCTCAAACGGCCCAGATGCCGCGGCACTGAGGCCGTTTTTGCTTAGATACTCGCGACGGCGAATTAGCTGTCCCAGATTTTATGATGGAACCGTTCAAGGGCTACTAGTCTGTGTTTTGCCCGCGTTCCTTCGACCCGCCTAACTGTTTCGCGGGTAACGGCCACGGTCTACTAGACCACCGGGGCCGTTTTCTTTGGGTGTGCGCGAAAGGCGCCCGTAAGGGCTTCGGCCCCGAGCGGCTTGCGGACGGTCATCGATACCCCATCATCGAAGCGTACCAATTTACCATGCTGTAACAAAACGTGAGTGGATAAGCCGCAAATGGGTCTTGATCCGCCTCGTAACTTTCACGCGTGCGGCGATTTCAGTACCGAACCAATTTTGGGTGCGTCATGAACAAGCAATTTTATTTAACTCTCGTGGCACTCACTGTCACTGTCAGCTCAATGCCGATTGCGAGTGCATTCGCAAAACAGCAATGCAGTGAATCAATCGCTTCCAACCAGCGTGGGTACTGGTCGTGGCGTATGATAGATGGCCGAAAGTGCTGGTACGAGGGCAACCCAATGCTGTCAAAATCCTCACTAGAGTGGCCTGCGCAGGCCACAAATCACCCACCAAGTTCGGATGAAGAACTTGCGAGTGCACCGATAAGGAAGCCCGACCCATTGGATGCGCAGGCCAAGGCGGCCGACGTAGACACCTTCGAAGCTCTCTGGCGTACTAGGGTCGATCACCACTACTAGACGGGCGCAGGTTGAGCGGCTTGCGAGCGATCAAGCGAACATCTCGGCGCCGGGCTGAGTGAATTTCACATAGGTCTTGGTTTCGTCATCCACAGCAGGCCGCGTTCGATCGCCAGTTTCAGCCTTTGACTGTATTCGGCCGGCTTGCCGCCATGCTCGAACAAAAACGGCCCGTTGATCTTCTCGATATGGATGCGCCCGTCTTGAACGGCTTCGACAGTGTTAGCGATCTCGAGGAGCTTCTTCATCGCGGCTTCAGGATCGGCGTAGGGTCGCGGCTCGGCAAACCTTACGAATGGATTCCTTGCTGTTGGGCGGCGTAGATGTGCCCGCGGTGGTCATAGCTTTCGGGCGGCTTCCAACTATCAAACCGCACGCCGCACACGCAACGCATCATCGTGCTGAAGACCTCGGACGGCAACTTATCGCCGCGAGCCTGAATGGCTCTCATCTCCGCTCGCCACTCCCGTTCGCGGCGGTACCTCTCAAAGGCGTCTTCGGGTATCTCGGGCAAAAGATCGTTCCAGTTCGCCTCAAAGCCGGCGCGAGCCTCGTCGAATGTCGCCCCAGTACCATAGCGATGCTGCCCGGATGCAGGCCGCGATAGGAGCCGCAGCTCCAATGCCACTGGTCGAAGTCGACCGGGACGCCTGCGCGCTCGCCGATCGTGCCGTCGTCACCAAATAGACGTGCCAGGTGACCTGATGTGGATTGTCTGAGTGGCGGCGGGTGAGGGCGGGCATGGCCCATTCTCCCACCGAGTCGCAGGACATGGAAGCCGCTAGGTTTCATGGCCGAGGACAGGCGATGTACAGTGCGTCGTACGTTAATGCCTGTATTCCAGCCAGAACGGTTGAGATGGATCTTGAGGGGTGGTGCTGCTTGGACCGTATCCAATCGCCTCAACGATCACCTCCTCATCGCCAGCGGAGCCATCCCAGTGGACTGCTTTGGCCGGGTGTAACATGTAGCTGCCTGGCTTAAGAGGTACCGCGTGATCAGGGTCAAATGTGTCGCCCGTTCCAGTGTACCACGTCCCTTTAAGGACAGTGATATGTCGGTCTTCGCCGTTCCAATGAGGACGGTCCATCACGTGAGGCGGGAATTTGACACGCGTCACGTAAATGCCGGGCTTGGTCGACGGCGACTGAGCGCCATGGCCGTTCGGGAAGTCTTTCCAGCTTACTTCGTCGGGTGTGATCCTGACGAAACCCTTATCATCCGTTGCTGCTAAAGCCGCCAAACCAAAAAGAACACCAACAACCTAAAAATCACAGCTGATCTCATCTTTGCCTCCAGGACCATTTAATTGCCTGTCACAGATAAGCGGCTGCCCGCGCAACCAGCCAGAAAGGCGCAAAGCGCAAGATTCCAAGCATGCGCATTTACAACGACTTACCTGTGCCGATCCAATCGCAACCTCAGCGCGTGCGCAAGGGGAAGCCGCCGGCTAGAACTGTGTGTAGGCGGTGACACCCCCCGGAAGCCGGCTGCTTTTTGGTACCCAGCGCCCTGCAATCGCTCTAAGGTTGCTGCCGTGTTTCAAAACGGGAGTGCGGACGTGGCGACAGGTATGGTGAAGTGGTTCAACTCGCAAAAAGGTTACGGGTTTATCCAGCCGGACGGCGGTGGCAAGGACGTGTTCGTCCATATCTCAGCTGTCGAGAAGGCAGGCCTCAGCAGCCTCAATGAAGGTGCCAAGGTGAGCTACGAGATCGTCAGCGACCGCGGCAAGGAATCTGCGGGAAATCTGAGGGTCGGCTAAAGGGGAGGCTTCATGATCGGCGACATCGAGCGGCTGACCCTAGTTCAGAGCCATGTTATCAAATTGCGCCGCTTGGCTGCCGAGACATTCGACCGCGAAACGTCACTGCGACTTTTCGCGCTTGCCGATGAAATCGAGCAACGAACGCGTGAGGCAGACCGGCTGGCGTGCTCTCCCAAAAATAAATGAGAACGCGCGTGGGACGGCGGGAGGAAGTTCGAGCGGTTACGGATCATGGCGACGTCATCGGTCTCTCATCCTCGCGACACCAAGCCGTTGTATTGCGCAGGTTAGCCTGCGCTGCCCGGCGGTGCTGGATGTACGCCCCTTGGGCGAGCACGGCCCCGCAAAACCGACCCCCCGTCCGTCGTGCGGGGCCTTGCCTCCTTGTCCGCGCTATCGGCGCGCCGCTGCCTCATCTGTTGTGCAGCTTCGTCCGGATCAGGCTCGGTCGGTAGTCGGCATTGGTCGCATAGGGATCAGCCAAATCACGTCGGCTCGGCGCGCAATGGTGGACGGGAATTCCATTGCAAAAGATCGTCCACCACTCCGGCGGCATATCGTACTCGCGCGCTGGCATGTGGCCGACTTCATAGGCTTCGTTGGGATCTGTCCCGGAATGATCGGCATCGCCCATGATTCCGCCGATCGGGCGGGATGGGAAGCCGCTAGGGATATGGTCTGTGCGGAGCTACGCCCACAAATGGGAGACGAACGCCGCCATACCGAATGCGAACACGCACGCGGCGATCATAGACCACAGGGCGATTGCGATTTGTTTTGGCATGCCGATTTAATTCAGGGAGTGATTTAGAGTTCCTGCGGAACTGTGTCACGCGAAACAGTTGAGCGGAAGGGATGGAGGCTGGGCAGTCCGAGAAGCGGCCATCACCTTCGGCTTCAGGCTTCTTATTCTCTTAACAAACTCTGCCGGGCCAAATTGGTCATAGAGTTCGTCGACCTCCGGCCTTGAGCGATCCGAGGCGCGAAGGGAAGACGCTAGGGATTGTGCGTCGCAAGCGGCGATAGCCAATTGACTCTTTGAGAACAGGGGCGGTCTTCGGGCCGCCCTTTAACTTAGGGACCAACGCGTACTGGAATAGGGGCGGTCCCCAGTGCATATTCGAAAAATGGCTGGGTGGAAGTTTATTGCAGAGTTCAGGCGCGGTCGTAAAAATCCGATTGCGCTTGAATATTTTGTGGCCATTCCCGACCTGGAGCAGGCCAAGATAGTCGCCGCCGCGAAGCTGATCGGGGCGGATCAGATAACGACGGAGCGGCTCTCAGGCAGCGAATTGAGGCTGCTCGCTATCAGAGACGGCGGCTACTTTCCGATGACTGCCAAACGCCATAGGGACCGCCGGACTCAACCCCGGCGGATTTTTGTTTGAGTGCGCGCCGATTGAGCGGACGTCCGAGGGTGAACTCAGACTGCCTGACGACTTCTGATCGCTCGCCAAAGTGCGATGATGATGCAAGCGCCGACAAAGCCCGTGATCAGGTAACCAAGCCAGCCGCTAAGGGCCACACCTAAAAGTCCGAGAAGCCAATTTGCGAGCGCGGCACCGACGATTCCGAGAATGATGTTCATAAGAATGCCGGTGCCACTTTTCATGAACATCTCGGCCAACCAGCCTGCCAGGCCGCCGACGATGATTGCGGCGATCCATCCAATCTCTGCTTCCGGCATCTGCGCTGCTCCTTCGTTTGTGAAACCGCGCTGAGATTTCCTGTTTGCCTGAGTCGGAAACAGCAATTGCACTGACCTAAATGCTTCTTTTCTCCCGGTCATACCGGAAGCAGCGATGAAATAGTTGGAGATTGTTGCAGCCGCGCCCTTCTCTCGAATTCGTATCGTTTGCTATGATCGATTCTAGCCAGCTGGGGGCCGACCAGCGCACAGCTTGGCTAGGCTCGGCACACTTCGGCGGGCAGTGTGCCGAGCCGCCGAAAAATTCAGACACTCTAGTGGGCTTCCTAAAGTCATGGAGGGGGGCTTCGGTCCCGCGCTCTGATCTGTCCGAAAGGTCGGTTGACGGCACGGACCGGCGGCCTGACCTAGATTCCGAACGAATGCATCATCTGCGCACCAACGTGTCGGACCGCGTCGGTGAATTGGCCCTGCGCGAATTCTTGGTCGGCGAAATATAACGCGATGAGAACGCCTGCCGCGGCTCCTAATACTTTCATCAGTACCCCCGAATCAATTTCGTCCAATCGCAATAGGCAAGCACCAACGATTGTTCGAATTGGGACGGTGAGCGCACCGCGGGCGAACTGAACGCGCACCAACGGCCTTCCTAGAGTCATGCGGAGGCGGTTTGGGCGGTAACTCGAGATTAACCATCCGAGCCCACTATCGTCTTCGACCTTTGGCCGGTCACAGGACTGCAAGGAGCCGTCGCTGACCTCAACCCCAGCGGCGGCTTTTTCGTTTCGCGAGCTGCTAGAACTCGCCCGGCCGCATGGTCGCGATACCTTTGCCGAACATCGTTACGAGTAGCCAAGCGTCTTCGTGGGCTGAACCGAACGAATGAGCCCAGTCTTTGGCTTTCTGCACGGCATCGTCATCCGACGCCGCAAAAACCGAACCCGATTCATAGGTATCGAAACGGCCATCTTTTTGCAGGGTGATTTGGTATTCCATGCGGTCTGACATTGCGCCTCCTTGCCAGTCTGAGGGGCGGCCTTACGTGTGTCGGGGGATTTGGTCCTGCGTAGCTCACCGGCAAGCCAGTCTGCTGCTTAATCGTGCAGCCAGTCCGAAATACCGTCAATTAAAAACGGATTGAGCGCAGGAAGCGTTCCACAAACTCACACGGCGAACATTCCCGGCTGGCAGATTAGGACACCATGGCTGTCCGAGATTTTAGAATGGGACTGTTCGAGAGAGCCTATTATTAGTTGCCTGCGATCTGCCGCAAGTCCCTTATAACCGCTCGCGGGTAACGGCCCCGGTCTACTAGACCGCCGGGGCCGTTTTATTTTGGCACGTCAAAAAGGTATTCGGCGATCAAATCGAAATGGATAATTCATCAAAGAGGCCGCTCACTGAGGCGGCCTTACTTCTCGGGATGCAGCGCCAGCTTCTTCGCTTCAAGGTCCACGATCATACGGTCAACGGCTTCAGTCGTCTGTTTGACCCTTGATCCATCTATAGTGGGTGATCGCTTCGTCGATCCGGTCGCATTTTGCCACACATGGGTGCTCCCGCAGGGATTGGCCGGGTGCACATGCGAACTCTCAGGTGCCGATGCAGCATTCGGACGTCGGCGATGAAGAACAATAGACCTGCCGGGCTGATAGTTCCTACGCTCGATACTCGGTTTCAGTACCCGCGCTCACACACCGCCGCTACAGACCTCAAACCCGCCGCTTCAGCCCGGTGGGTTTTCCTTTTGCTGTTATCGGGCGCGGTGAGTTGTTGCTGCTGCCTTTCAAGGCGATGCTGCTCTCGGAGCGCGCGCGAGGCCGAAAATCTGGCCGCCCACCGCCGCTCGCACCTTCTTTCAAGGTCTAGGGGAATATTGCTCATAACTCAAAAGCTCCGGGCTCGCCCCCGGTCTGAGGCCTCAACGCGCGCGGGCCTCTAAAGGTCCATCCTAAATCGCATTCCAAGCTTGGGCGCTTGGCAACGTTTTGAGGAATCTGCGCTGGGCGCCATGCGCAGGCGCCGATCGACTGGCGGAAAATCGTGCGCGCATAATCCCGACTAGAGCTTCAAACTACCGGTTCCAACATGCGATCTTGATACTGAATGCGATGATCGAAGGGATCGCGACCATCCAATTTGGGACTGTCGTTCCAAACAGGTCGAAATTACCCGTTAGCCAATCGCCGACCATTGCCATGGGGCCAATCTAACTGGCTAGGCTGACGCGGACCTTACAAACTAGTGCCCAAAAGGAAACGGCTCCGGCGGACAAGGGCGGAGCCGTCCGCCTGCTGAAAATAGGGGATAGGGGACGCAGGCATCTCAGCCTAACGACCTCCCGGCGATTGAATACTAAAATCTTGGACAGGTTGAGTGACCTAATCGCGAAGCGATGGACGAGGCGGGGGCTTCGGTCCCGCGCTCAAATGCGAGCCCGCCGGTTTACCCCGGCAGAAAAATCCAGCGCTCATATCCAGTTCATTTCATCTGGGCCAACGGTGCTCGGCGCTGGTCCTAGATGGGCAGACCAGATCAACAGAAGCAACGAAACGACTAAGACGACGCCGCAAATTACAACAATCTTTAGCGCTTCGACGTCAATCTCCGTTCCAGACGCGCGGGAAAATGCCTGAACGATAGCTGTCATTTACGACTCCGGGTTAATCGCGGTGACCGCTACCATGAGTCGTGCTGAGAAAATGTGAACCAGGCCACACCAGGCGCGGGACCGAAGCCCCGCGCCCTTCACGACCGGCACTCGTGGCCTAGTTTGAAAAACGCAGTGGCCTGATTTCCAAATTAGAATTTAGTATTTTTCTTGAGGGGAGCCCGCTTAGATTGGCCATGCCTCAAAGCGCAGCAACGGCAAGTATGGCCGCTCACATGTTTGAAGATGTACGCAATACCGAGAGCGGGCTGAGGAGGCCCGACAGATAGCCGAGAAGTTTATAAATCCGCTCGACAAAGAAGTATGGCTTCGCGTTGCGAGCGAATGGCTCAAGCTTGTGCAGAGGGCCGAAATGCAAGCGAAAGAGTAAGGCCGCCAACTGAGGTGCCCTTACTCGTCTGCCAGCTTCTTTTCGATATAGGCGTTCACGGTATCAGCAAAGCTATGCTGGTTTCCAACTATGACGTTGTGCTGGATTAGAACGTCCTCTTGCAGGAATCGCAGCCCGCTCTTTCTGGCATTGGCGGGGGTCGCGGCCAGGTACTCGTTGATGGCTCGCTAGGCGAGGGGGATGTCATTGATGTCGCCCTTAGCGATCAGGCGGCGCAGGATTTCTTTGCAGTCGTTCAAGTATGGCATCCGACGATTATATTCATTGCGGCGCGACAGACACTAACCGAACTTCGTATCAAGATTTAACCAAGCGGCGCCTCACCGGCGCCGATCGGCCGGCACAACGCAGCTAGTAAATCAAACCTGCACCAGCGGGCTTCCTAGAGTCGTGGCGGGGCATCAACGGCGTTGCCCGTTCCAAGCCGACAGGGCGTACACTGCAGCGAACATAACGATGGCGGCGACGACGGCCAAGGCGATGATCTTTTCCATGTCGCCGTCGGATCACAACATGGACCTCGAAGCAATTAGGTGCCTGTTTCGAAATATTTCGAAACGCACGTTTAAAATCAGATGCGCGATCAACAGCCTTCCTAGAGTCATGGCGGTCCTACTCGATAGAGCAGGGTGCGGGGCTTCGCCCCCGCGCCCCAAAACCCCCGTGCGGCTACTGTGTTCAATTCGTTCCGGTTGAGGAACTCGCACAAAAGCGGCTGCGAATAGCTTCTTCCACGAGCGAGAGCGCTTCTACCGCTTCACGGGCTTTCGCCTCGGCAAGCTGAGCGCGCAGCTCAGCTGCCGTTGCCTGATCTTCCGCGGTGGTAATCCGCAGCTCGGCTTGCCTCAAAGCGCGTGAGGCATCCTGGAGCTTGCACTCGGCTTCAGCGATGATCTGCCGCCTCGCACGGTCCGCAGCCTCGCTCCGAGCCTCAGCCGAAAGCAATCTTTCTGTGGCAGCTTCACACATCGAATGAGCGCGGGCTTCGGTTTCCCGCGCGCGAGCTTCCAGATCGCTGAAGACCTCGGCAGCTTGGTAGACCAGATTAAGAGCGTTGGCTCCAAGATCCGGCTCCGACGGCCGAACGAAGCTGAAGACGTTTTCGCGGCCGTCTCTAATCTTACGAATGTGCTGCGTCATCACAGGCAAACCTTCGTGCATTAGAAGCACTATCATGAACAGTTATGATGAAGGGAGCGTTAACTGGGTGCTTTGCAGCAGCCGTCCCGGGGTTTGGACACAGCGCGTCCCGAGGCCGTCAACGATTTGTTAACCGTCTAAGTCGATGCTTTCGCACACGAAGCGGCGGAACCGGATGCCGGGCCGGCAGTCGCTCGGGACAGCCGGCGGCGTAGCGCCCGCCGGTTTTCTCCTTTGGCTTGATCACATGCAGCTTGTTCCAAACCATCGCGAACGTGAGTTCATGCAGCGGCTTCGAGGTCGAGGCTGGGTGAAGGCTTCACAAATCCCGGACGCCGCAATCACCTTGAAGCACCTGCTCGAAAAGCGATGGGTCGAACGTCAGGGCCGCGGCGCCGATGCATCTTACAGGATCAGTGACGAAGGTATTGCAGCGAAGACGGCGTTGATCCCGCTTACTCGGCGATGCGACAACTAGCGAACATTCCCCTCAGCATCGCCGCCATCGTCCAATCAGAAGCAAGTCGTAGTGTTGCCGATTTTATTACAGGCAACCAAAAGAAGATCGAGCGAGCAATCGCCGACGACTTGGCATGGCTTGCCGCGAATCCGACGCGTCGATCCAACAGCGAAGGAATGGCGCGCAGTCTGCGCCAGCGCATTAGGGAAGTAGCTGCATCTCGTAACCTTTCCGACGAAGAAATCACGCCAGTACTGAAGCTCAAGCACGAAGCGATCGGCGGTTTCTGCGAATTGCAAGGTGTGAATATCGGATGGCTACTGGAAGGCGTTGGACCAGTTTTCAAGAGCGGGGGATGACGCAGTGAAGCGCCGGCGCCAATCGGTAGAAACGTACCCCGTTCTTAATCGCCGGCGCTCATCATCGTCTGTGACCTCATGTGGTCACGCGTATTGAGTAGAGCCGTCGCTGATCCTAGCTAGCCCGAGCGGCAGCTTTTCTCACGCCTGCCATGCCGCGTGCGTGCGGCGCACAAGCTTCAATTGGGCCGAATCGGCTGATGGAACCGTTCATCTGCGTGGGCGTTTCCAAACGGAACCCAAAAATACGGAGATGCGCGATGGAGATGGCGTTGGAAGTAAACCTTGCGCTCCGGATCATGATCGGGTGCGGAATTGCTGAGTATCTCAGCTAAGCGATCAGCCACTTTGCTACCCTGACGGTGGCCCAGCCGAAGGCTGAAATCCAGCCAAACATCGCGACGCCAATAGCAGTCAAATACGCGACAACGAAAAGCCGCTTCAATATTGTCCCTCTGGTTACCACTGAGCCGGCTCGCATCAACTCGGTGACGTTGTTCATGGCAACGCTCCTTCGATCGAACTACGCAGATTGGGCCCCCACGGTTGCAAATTAGTTCAAGGACTTAGTGACGCACCTGCGAATAGGCCGGCTAGCGATAGTTCAAGCCGTCGGCCGGTCTGTGCGCTTTTGGACTTTCCGACCCATCGAAGTTCACAAAAATACGCCGTCGGGCTCGAAATATCGTGTCCCGGCGGCGCCTGTTACCGAGCCCCTGAAATCCTCAGCACTAAAAGGCTAGCAGGCGCCATGCCGGGCAGATGTGAACTGGTTCACAATCGGGCTTCGTTATTCCCAAACTGGCGCGGGCTTCGACCCCGCGTCTTGTTTCTTGGGTTGGCCAATAAATGTGCCTTTCCAACCTGCTCGCGCAGCCTTGTTAGTTCGAGGAACCGAGTTTTGAGATTGGTCTTTGTGTCAGCGATGGCTGCTAGCCGTTTGTCGGCGACAGTTAAAAGACGCTTCAGATTAGGGCTCATTTTGATCCCCAATAGTTGAAAATGAACGCTACCAAGAATGAAGCTACTAAGATCGACATGACGATACCGATCCGAAAAATTTCCTTCCAGTTAGAAAGCTACCGAAACACCTCGCAGTCAACTATCAAAGTGTCGCGCGCGACAAAGTCGCAGGACACGATGCCGCGCCGCCGCTGACCGACCGGCCCTTAGCAGTGAAATAAGCGTCGACCGCATGAGCCAAAAAGATGAAGGCGGAAAACAAACCGAGGACTAACGTGACAGCTTCACCCATTTTGACGCACCCTTGTTTTTACACTGCAGGTACGGTGGATAGGCCGCGAATGTTTCGAGATCGCTTCATCAGTCCGAGATAATGGTTTCGTGGGACCGCCCGGGCCGGGAACGACAAAGCGGGGGCTTCGGTCCCGTGCTCACACCGCCTGCGCAGGCTTCAGGTCCGCCGACTCAACGCGGCGGGTTTTTCTTTTGCTGTTGTCGGGTGCGGTGAGTTGCTGCTGTTGCTGCAGCTGTTGCCTTTCAAGGCGATGCTGTTCTCGGAGTGCGCGCGCGGCCGAAATTCTGGCAGCCCACCGCTGTTCGCACCTTCTTTCAAGGTCCAGCGGAATACTACTCACAACCAAAGCACCTGGTTCACGGTCGCCCCCTGGTCAAAGGCCTCAACGCGCGCGGGCCTTTAAAGTCCAGTCTGAAGGCATTAAACTCTTTTTGCAGTCACGAGGACTCAGGGCTGGCGCCCCGTGCGGTGGCCCGGATCGGCCGGCACATGGACCGCCCACAACACCCGGACTCACCAGCGGGCTTCCTAGAGTCGTGGTGGGGCTAACTCCTGATTATGGCAGGAAAGCTGGCTTGAATCGTGTCAGCACGGGCGCATATTCGTCCGATGTCCGAGCAGCGACCAACTTTCGTGGCGCGGAAAAATCCCGGTTCTGGCTGGGAAGCTGATATTCTATGGCCCGATGGCGAAACGGAAGTAGTCAAGGGTTTCATTACCGAGCATGACGCATCCAAGTGGATTGCCGAGCACTCGCAGGCGAACGTCCCAGCGGTCCGCTATCGCCAAGGATCGAGCTGACGATGAGCGAGCCGGTCCCGCGCTTTTCTATGACCAGGGCGGTTCATTTGGCGGGTCATCGTCGCGTGTGCGGCAGGCGGAGATTCTCAAAGTACAAGTGGCGGGTCAGGTCCCGAACTTCGTCGCTCGAGTTGGGCATATGCCAGAGAGCTCGCCGAGCGTCGGCGCCGATCCCACCGGAAGCGTAACCGGCAACAGCTTGCGGCACATGCCAGAAGGCTGCCGATGAGAACAGGGGCGGTCTTCGGGCCGCCCTTTTTGGTAGAGTGCCACCGCGGATTGTGGAAAGCTCCCGGTGACAGCGCGAGCCGCGAATCATGCCAGATCAGATCGTCGAAGAGGTTAGGAAAGTTTTGCGCGAGCCTTTGAAGGCTATGCCCGGGATTATTCGGTCTGGGCTTTTCAAACCGGGCGCCAGTGCGTCCTACCGTTTAGGGTGGACCGGCCTTGCCATTAAACTCCTCAACGGGTTCGCGATTCCTGAAGTTTCGGTTATCCTTCGAGAGGCCATCCCGGAGCTGGAGAAAATTCGCAATGAACATCGGTCGGAGCGTTTACGCAGCACCGCCGCTGAATATCTTCTAATCTCGGCCAGCTCGTTCGCCATGGCTCGGTGAACGAGGCTGGTATCGAACTTCAAATCTGCCCTTATTAAGTTCGGCTAGGAGCCACCGACGGTGATCCCTCAGTTTCTCTAGCGCTTCTCGATTTCTCAATCGAGCCAGTGCGCTAACGATGCCTTCAATTGCTTCCGACATGCTGGTGCCAAACCATAATGGCAAGGTTCCGAGAGACAACGCGGTATGGGGGGCCGCCGCTTTTCTGGTTGCCGCGCCGGGCGGGTGTGCTAGGCCGTAGTGACGATTTAAGGATATGGGATTCCCAAGGCCGCTGGCGTGATCTGCCGGAGCGGCTGGGCAACTATCAATCGGTGAAACGGCGTTACTATCGCTGGATTGAGATGGGCGTTCTCGATGACGTGCTGGCGGCTCTTTCGCGCGAAGCCGATCTGGAATGGCTGATGATCGATTCGACCATCGTGCGGGCGCATCAGCATGCCGCTGGCGCGCGCACGGAAAAAGGGGGGGGCGGATGCCCAGGGCCTGGGCCGGTCTCGAGATGGGCTGAGCCCCAAGATCCACGCCGCGGGTGATGCGCTCGGCAATCCGCTCCGCCTGAGTGGGACGCCGGGGCAGGCAACGACATTGCCTTCGCACATGAACTTGTCGATGGCTTCACTGCAAGCGCCACGATCGCCGACAAGGCTATGACGCCGATCATCTGTGCCAGGGGATCGCCGAAACCGGAGCCGAGGTCGTCATCCCGCCCAAGCGAAACCGCAAGGTCCAGCGCGCCTACGACGCCGATCTCTATAAGGAGCGCAACATCATCGAGCGCTTCTTCAACAAGCTCAAA
>Ga0210395_10002462_pt1 | contig 14380 bp, 10 predicted proteins | sample IncBWH4OmetaG_FD_150861 | JGI IMG/M metagenome (GOLD analysis project Ga0210395, IMG submission 150861) | Forest soil microbial communities from Barre Woods Harvard Forest LTER site, Petersham, Massachusetts, United States - Inc-BW-H-4-O ... | reverse complement strand
GGTGATCTGGCCATTGTCGAGATGGATCTTCTCGAACAGCGTGAAGCCGAGCTGCATCAGCGCGGCGCCGGAAATCTGCGTCTCGACGATGCGCGGATTGACCAGCGTGCCGCAGTCGACCGCATTGACGAGTTTTTGCACGCGCACGCGTCCGGTCTCGGTGTCGACCTCGACTTCGGCGCCGGTGCACGCCACCATCCAGAACGGCGTGATCTCGGGCGACAGCCCGGTCTCGTGGTCGGGCGCGACGTAGTCGGGCTTATAGCTGCCGCTGCCGACGATGTTGCCGGCCTTCATGCCGTATTTCTTGACGAACAGGCCGGAGACCGGCGTGTTGCTGCCTTCCGGCTCGCCGACCTCGCGGCGCAAGGCGTCGATCTTGCTGCGCGCGTCCTCGGCGGCGAGCCGCACCGCGTGGCCCATGTGGAACAGCGAGCGCGAGCCGAGCGTGCCCATGTCGTAGGGCGTGATGTCGGTATCGCGGGCGACGACTCGCACCGATTCCGCCGGCACGTTGAGCACCTCGCCGACGATCTGCGCCATGCCGGTGTCGGAGCCTTGCCCCATGTCGACCGTCGAGATGTAGAGCGTCGGGCTGCCGTCGGCGCCGACATTGATGATGGCGACCGAGGTGGTCGGCGACACGCAGGCTTTGAGCGCAAACGCCAGTCCGCGACCGCGTTTCAAGGTGCCGCTGCCGCGATCGAACTTTTCTTTCCAGCGCAACCGGTCGGCGACGTGGTCGAGGATCGCCTCGAGCGGCGCGTCCTTGAGGATGGTGCCGGTCGCTTGCGGGCGGCCGTTCTGCAACACATTCTTGCGGCGGAACTCGACCGGATCGATGTCGAGCGCGCGGGCCATCATGTCGGTATGGCTCTCGTGGGCGAACACGAGCTGCGGCATGCCAAAACCGCGCAGCGCGCCGGCCGGCGTCATGTTGGTGTACATGGCGTAGGAATCGATCCACATATTGTCGATGTCGTAAGGACCGCCGGCGGTGAAACCTGATTTGTGCGTCACGCGCGGGCCGATGTCGGCATAAGCGCCGCCGTTCCAGAACACCTCGCATTTGCGCGCCGTGATATGACCGCTCTTGTCGACGCCGGTCTTGATGCGAACCGTCGCCGGATGTTTGGTGATCTGATAAAACTGCTCCTCCATGGTCAGCGCGATCTTCACCGGCCGGCGCGCGATCATCGAGCACGCCGTCACCAGCGCTTCGAGCTTGATGTAAAGCTTGCCGCCGTAGCCGCCGCCGAGATACGGCACTTTGATGCGCACCTTGTTTTCCGCCCAGCCCAAGAGCCGCGCGATCTCGGAGCGCACGAACGACGGCCCCTGCGCGCCGCTATGAATCGTCAGGCCGGATTCCTTGTAGTCGGCGATCGAGCAGAACGGCTCGAACGGCACGTGCAGGCATTTTTGCGTGCGGAATTCGTGCTCGAAGACGTGGGCGGCTTCGGCAAACGCCTTGTCGACGTCGCCACGGCGCAATTTGGCATTGAGCGCCAGGTTGGTATTTTTCTGGCCCTTGAGATGTTTGAGATCGGCGAAACTGCCGGCGGGTTTCAGCTCGTCGTGCACATAGGTCGGCGCCGTCATCGCCTCGACTTCGTCGTAGACCGGTGGCAGCTCGTCATATTCGGCGACGATGGCGTGCGTCGCGGCTTCCGCGATATGCGGATCGGCGGCGAGCACGACGGCGACCGGCTCGCCGACGAAACGCACTTTGTCGATGGCCAAGATCGGCTGGTCGTGGAACGCCGGCCCGTAATAGGGATCGGGGATGACCTTGCGCACATCGTCCGACGTAATGACGCGGAAAACGCCGGGGATTTTCTTCGCCGCGCTCACGTCGATCGACTTGATGCGGCCGTGCGCCACGGTGGAGCGAAAAATCTTGCCGTACAGCATGCCGGGCAGCCGCATCAGGTGGGTGTATTCGGCGCGGCCGGTGACCTTTTCGCGCCCTTCCAGGCGCGGCACCGAGCGGCCGATCTGGCCGCCGCCCATGGGATTTGTCGGCATTAGCGGTGAACTCCCATTGGAAACTTAGTTGGGGCTCGGATGTTACGATCCTAGGCCCCAAAAGTTCCGGACATATGGACATGAATCCCGCCCGGGAATCCACTATATAGTCTCTGACCAATCTGCATACGGGAGTGCGTGATGGCGATCACCTTCACCGTCAATAACAAGCCGGCAAGTGTGGATGCCGGCCCGGAAACACCGCTGCTCTGGGTGGTGCGGGAGCATCTCAAGCTCACCGGTACGAAATATGGCTGCGGCGCCGGCATGTGCGGCGCCTGCACGGTGCATCTCGATGGCAAGGCGGTGCGCTCGTGCCAGACGCCGGTGGCCATGGTGGCGGGCAAGAATGTCACCACCATCGAGGGCTTGTCGGCCAACAGCGACCATCCGCTGCAAAAGGCCTGGCTCGACCTGCAGGTGCCGCAATGCGGTTATTGCCAATCCGGGCAGATCATGCAGGCCGCCGCATTGCTGGCGGCCAACAAGACTCCGAGCCGCGACGACATCGTTCGCCACATGGACGGCAATATCTGCCGTTGCGGCACTTATCCGCGCATCCTCCGCGCCGTCGAGCGCGCCGCCAAGCAGGGAGCGTGAGGCCATGGGCAAAGAATTCATGGGCAAGATCGAACGCAATCCGAACGGCGCATTGTCGCGGCGCGGCTTCCTGCAAAGCTCCGCCGGCCTGACCTTCGCCTTGACCCTTCCGACTGCGCTGTTCGCGCGGCCGGCCGTGGCGCTGGCCGACGACGCGGCGCCGGCCGCTGTCGGCGCCTGGGTCACCATCGGCCCGGACGGCGCCATCGTGCTCGCCATTCCGGTTGCCGAAATGGGGCAGGGCAGCTCGACCGGGCTCGCCATGGTGTTCGCCGAAGAGATGGACGCCGACTGGTCGCGAGTCTCGATTACTTATCCGCCGGTCAAGCCGGAGATTTTTGGCAATCCGATTTTTGGCGGCATGATGGTGACCTACGGCAGCGGTTCGACTCGCGGCTATTGGGACAAGATCCGGCTGCAGGCCGCCGCCGTGCGCGCCGTGCTGATGCAGGCGGCCGCCGATCGCTGGCAGGTGCCCTTAAGCGAATTGCACACCGAGCCGAGCCTGGTGGTGCATGCGGCGACCAATCGCTCCATGAGCTACGGCGAGATCGCAGGCTTTGCCCAGGTTCCGGCGACCATGCCGACGATCGACAAGTCGGCGCTGAAGAAGATGGCCGATTACCGCATCCTCGGCAAAAACACGCCACGCTTGGATATTCCGGGAAAGATCAATGGTTCCGCGCAATACGCCATCGACGTGCAAGTGCCGAACATGGTCTACGCCACGGTGCTGCGCACGCCGGTCGAAGGCGGCACGCCGGAGCATGCCGATGACACAGCCGCGCTCGCGCTGCCCGGCGTGCTCAAAGTGGTGCCGCTGAAGAATTCGGTCGGTGTCGTCGCCGAGACCATCGAAGCCGCCTTCAAAGGACGTGAGGCATTGAAGGTGAGTTGGTCCAGCCTGCCGACCGACTCGTTCAACAGCGCCGACGGCTTGAAGGATTTTCTTGGTCGTGCGGCGAAGCTCGACGACAAGGGCGTGAGCTACGTCGCCAAGGGCGATACCGACGATGCCTTCGCCAAGGCGGCCAAGGTGATGACCGCGCAATATAGCTCCGAATACGTCTATCACGCGCAGATGGAGCCGATGAACGTCACCGCGTTGGTCGGCCCGGGCGGTGACAGCGCCGAAATCTGGATCGGAACGCAAGGCGTCAGCGTCAATGTCAACGCCGCCGCGGCGATGCTCAAAACCACGCCGGACAAGATCAAGCTCAATCAGTTCTATCTCGGCGGCGGTTATGGCCGGCGCAGCCCGGCCGACATGCTGCCGGAAGTTCTGCCGTTGGCCAAGGCGATGCAGCGGCCCGTAAAACTGATCTGGACGCGCGAGCAGGACGTCAAATCGGGGCAGATGCGGCCGATGACAGGTCACCAAGTGGAAGCCGCGCTCGATGCCGATGGCAAAGTGACCGGCTGGCGCCATCGCGTGGTCGGCGAATCCGTGGTCGCGTATCGCGGCACCGAGAAGGCGCTGGAGGGCGCCAAGGGCATCGACGGCATCGTGCTCGAAGGCTCCAAGCACGAATACGGCATCGCCAATCAATCGATCGCCTATCTGCGCGAGCAGCGCGGCATCGCGATCGCCGCTTGGCGCGGCATCGGCGCCGGCTACAACAAGTTCGTCATCGAGTCCTTCATCGACGAAATCGCCAACGCCCAGAACAAGGAGCCGGTGGCGTTCCGGCTCGAACTGCTTAAGGACGAGCCGCGCGCGCAAGCGGTGATCAAGGCCGTCGTCGACAAATCCGGCTGGGGCAAAGCGGTTGCCGACGGCCATGCGCTCGGCTTTTCCTATGCCAAGGTGGTCGAGACCTATGTGGCGGCGGTCGGCGAAGTCTCGCTCGATCCAAAAACCGGCATCGTGCGCGCGCATCGTTTCTGGATCGCGCTCGATCCCGGCATCGTGCTCAATCCCGACAGCGTCCTGGCGCAGACCGAAGGCAATGTGATCTTCGGCTTGAGCCAGACCTTGAAGGAACAGGTGTCGATTTCCGGCGGCCAAGTGGAGCAGAATAATTTCTACGACTACCCGGTGCTGCGGATGTCGGAAATGCCGGAGATCGATATCCAGCTGATGCCGACCGACAATCCGGCCAAAGGCATCGGCGAGGCTTCGCTGCCGCTGGTCGCGCCCTGCGTCGGCAATGCGCTGTTCAAGCTGACCGGCAAGCGTTTCCGCGCGCTGCCGTTGTCGCCGGAGCGGGTGAAGGCGGTTACGGGCGTTTGACGTCCGGGCTACTTGCTTTGATGCCTGGTCGGCCGAACTCGCACGGGAGATCAGATGATGACAGACACTCCGGTGTTCTCAACCCTCGTCCCGGGTCGGTTGACGGTCTGCACCTACGGAGGCTTCGCTCCGGTCTGCTATAAGACCGCAGCCGGCCAGCTTATCGGCCTGGACGTCTCGTTCTTGACCCGGTTCGCCGAGCAAATGGGTCTGGAGATCATACTGATAGAGAAAGCGTTCGATCGCATCTGGACGCTGCCGGGCGAGAATTCGTGCGACGTCGCGGGGGCGGGCGTCATGCGACGCGACGATCGGCCCGTGGGTCCGGGCGGCTCCTGGAGCGACCCATACTTTCAAGTCAAAAGATCGCTGCTGGTCCGGGCCGGCGAAGAGGCGGCGTTCGATGATTATGCAACGCTCTCTGGAAAAAACATCGTCGTGACCCGGGGATCGACGGCGGATATCGACGCCAGGAAGCGCTATCCCCATTGCAAGATCCAGTACGTCGATGAGGTCGCCAAGGGTCAGGCGGACGCTCAAGCGTACATCGTCAAGGACCTCATCGCGAACCGCCGGGCCGACGCCTTCGGGGAAGGCGACGTCAGCAACCAATATCTCCGTGACAAATACGGCAAAGACGTCCCGGGAGGCCTGGCTCTGGCGGACGTCCACGCCATCGATGGCGTGACGGAAACCTTCAACTTCATCACGCGCGACGCCAGCCTTGGCGTGCTCGATCAGCTCAACGTCTTCATCAACGCGAACAAGGAAAGCTACGCGCCGAAATCGTAGGTGCCCGTGCTCGCACAGCAAGCGTAGCCCGATGGAGCGTCCGAGCCGGCGAGCAGGATCGCCGGCAGATTGGTGGCGTCGGGATCGTTGACGGTGGCACCACAGCAACAAAATGCCCCACTGCGAGCCGAGACTCCTAAAGCGGCCTTGTCATATTAAGCTCATGATCGAGCTAAGTTCATGATCGAAAACAAAATTCACCTTGACGGCGCGATGACGATGCATTGACGGCGACCGTGCTCCAAACGGCGCGCCGCAAAGGGAGGAAGAAAATGACGTTCGCGAGAACGGCGTTAGCCACATCGCTTTGAACTGACGCGGGGACCTTCAGGCAAATATCGGAGTTGATGATGATCAAAATACGAAACATCGCCATCGTCATTGCCTTGGTAGCACCCAGCGTTGCTCTTGCGGCGACTCCAGATGATCTTAATGCGGCAGTGCGTGCCGCCTGTGGGGCCGACGCGAAGAAATTTTGCAGTACCGTGCTCGCGGATCGAGACACCCGTCGATGGTGTATGGTCCAGCACCACGCACAATTATCGCCCGCTTGCAAAACGGCGATTGCTCAGAGAAAGGCAGCCGGTTTTGCGCAGGCTGGCGGCGACTTCTGTCAGAATCGTTGCTTGAGCTATTGCGCGATGAAGCAGCCAGCGCCGGGATTATATCGGGGCGAATGCCAAACTATTTGTCAGCGGAACTGCTATCGAACAAGGGCCGAGAAAAGCTCTCCGTCGCGCCAATAGTGTTTTTGTCAAACCCGGGGACAGGGGACCGCCCACCCCGCGCTGCTTGGCGACCGATTTGCGATGGCCGCGCAATCTCGGCTTCTCCCCCGAAAGCGACCGCCGCATTGCGTCGCACTAGACTATGATCCAATTCAATTGAATTGGATCATAGTCTAGAATCTTTGTTTGAGCATGATCTTATCCGAAAACCGGTTTCCACTTTTCGGGATCATGCTCTAAGTGACGCGATCGTTATGGACGTCGCGCTCGCGCTGATCGCTATTCCCGTCGCGGATATACTTGGGTTGGTCGGCTTGGGTTCGCTTCCTTCAAGCGCCCTACCGTGTCGGGGATCTCCGGAAGTTCGGCCCAGCAAATGACATCGAGATCAGTTCCGCCGATCGTGTCGCCTCCAATCTTGACCGGTCGCCACTCCCGATTGCTCTCTACCCACGCGGCGACAACTCTTACAAGATTGACGCTTCCGGACTTGATCGCCTTGGCAAACGCGAGCGCAAGAACCTGCCTATCTTTGGGCGGCTCATCTTCATTCCAGGACGGTTGATAAGCCATTGGCGAACTTCCTCCATGGAAAAGCTCCGCCGCGTGAGCGCTTCAGCGGAGCTAGTGGCGCCCTAGGTGTCTTGGATAGCGCCTGCTCGCATTCGGATATGGGTACCGCGAAGGCGGCGCAATGCAGATTTGAGATTCAGGTTACCGACCTGGCGGACATGACTGACCATGCGCCGCGTGCCTACGGCAGCGCCTTCCGCGCCTTATCGATATCCGCCACGGTGACCTTCGCCGTGCCGTTGCCGAAAAACCCGTTGACGAAATTCGCCACCGCGGCGAGCTCGTCGTCGCTGTGGCCGTGCGCAAACGGCGGCATGAAGGCGTGCTCAACCGGGAGCGGGGCGTTCGAGCCGGCGAGCAGGATGGCCGTCAGGTTGGTGGCGTCGGGGTCGTTGACGGTGCGGCTGCCGAGCAGGTCGGCGTAGGGCGACTGCACGCCCTTGCCGTTCCAATCGTGGCAATTGGCGCAATTGCCGGCGAACACTTGCACGCCGAGGTCCGCAGCCGGCGACGCTTCGTTCGCAGCGGGCGGGTTCTGCGCGATGGCGGGCGCATTGTCGATCGGCGCGATGCTGCGCAGGTAAGCCACGATGGCGTGGATGTCGTCAGGCGTGGCGTAGCGCAAACTGTTGTCGACCGCTTCGGCCATCGGGCCGCTCGCCGAGCTGTGGCCGTCGGCGTGGCCGGTGCTCAGATAGGACGCGAGCGATTCGTCGCTCCAGCCGCCGAGGCCGGATTGCTGGCTCGACGTGATGTTATAGGCCTTCCAGCCCTGCAGCGCCGCGCCGGCGAATTTCTGCGCATTGTCGAGATTTTGCGTGATGTGCCGCGGCGTATGGCATTCGCCGCAGTGCTCCAGCGCTTCCACCACATAGGCGCCGCGATTCCACTGCGCGTCCTTCGACGGATCGGGCGCGAAGTGCGCACTGTCGAGGAACACGACGTTCCAGAACGTCATCGACCAGCGCTGGTTGAACGGCCAGCGTAGCGTGTTGGCGGGAGGCGTCTCTTTCACGGCGGCGACGTTCTTCTGCAGGTAGGCGAACAAATCCTGCAAATCCTCGTCGGTCATCTTGGCGTAGCCGGTATACGGCATGGCGGGATAAAGCCGGGCGCCGTCGGGCCGCACGCCGAGCCGCACCGCGCGGGCGAAGTCGGCGAAGCTGTAGGCGCCGATACCGGTGTCGCGGTCCGGCGTGATGTTGGTGGTGTAGATGGTGCCGAGTGGCGTCTTCAGCGGCAGCCCGCCGGCCAGCGTCTTGCCGCCCGGCTTGGTGTGGCAGGCGGCGCAATCGCCCAACGTGGCGATATATTGGCCGTGCGTCACATCGGGCTGACGCTGGGCGAGCGCGGGAGAAAGTCCCGGATCTGGAACGTGAACGGCGATCACCACGGCCGCGGCCACCGCTGCGGCGATAACGATGATGACCGCCCATAGCTTACGGACCATGTGTCCGACTCCGCTTAGGGCTTGCGACTGGTCTTATTTAATCGGTGCGCAAATCTCTCACAACCCATAAGAACCGGCGAGTGCGCCGTTGTGTTCCCTAGACTATGATCCAATTCAACTGAACGCAGATTCCACCTCCGTCACGAGTGCGAGGTACGTCCGCACAATCGCAGCGAAAGGGCGCCTTCGCGCCTTATTCATGGACGCCTGAGGAATCTCCAGTAGAAAGCTGCGAACACCAAGACAATGCCAATATTCACTGTCAGCCGTTCCCAGAATTGGTTTCTCAAGAACACGAAATCCACAGCGACTATGACGGCTGCCATCGCCACCACGTACAGCGCTACAGCTACGTGTCTGCCCATTTCAGCCAACATTCCCCGGATAACGCCATGTTCGAGCGGATAATAGCGTGCCGCAATAGACCAACCGGAACATGGCGCCGCCCTAATGATGATAGCCGATATCGGCGCGCGCCTTGCCGCGGAACACCCAATACGACCAGGCGGTGTAGACCAGGATCACCGGCAACAAGAACAGCGTGCCGATCAGCAAAAACGCTTGCGTGCTCTGCGACGCCGCGGCCTGATAGAGCGTGAAATGTCCCGGCACGATCATCGGCCACAGGCTAATCGCGATGCCGAGATAGGACATCACGAACAAGCCCAAGCCGGCGATGAAGGGGCCGTATTCGGAAGCGTCGTGGAACGAGCGCCACGCATAGAGCACCAGCGCTGCGGTGATGATGGGCACCGGGGCGAGATAGGCGATGTGCGGCCAGGAGAACCAGCGCGTGGCGATGTGCGGGTCGGCCCACGGCGTCCAGACGCTGACGACGGCGATGGCGAGCACCGTGCCGATCAGGCATTTGCGGCCGAGCGCGCGGGCCCAGTCCTGCAACGCGCCTTCGGTTTTGATGATGAGCCAGCCGGAGCCGAGCAGCGCATAGCCGAACATCAGGGCGACGCCGCAAAAAATCGAAAACGGCGTGAAGCAGTCGAACGAGCCGCCGACGAAATGGCGGCCTTCGACCTGGTAGCCCTGGATGAACGAGCCCAGCACCACGCCTTGGGCGAAAGCCGCCAGCGCAGAACCTGCGGCAAAGCCGTGATCCCAGAGTGTGCGGTGTTCGGCGTCGCGGTAGCGGAATTCGAAGGCCAGCCCGCGGAAGATCAGCGCCAGCAACATCAACAGGATCGGGAAATAGACCGCCGGAATGATGATGGCGAAGGCGACCGGGAAGGCGGCCAGCAGGCCGACGCTGCCGAGAATGAGCCAGGTCTCGTTGCCGTCCCAGATCGGCGCGATCGAGTTCATCACCAGATCGCGCGCATTGCGGTCGGGCGCGAAGTTGTAGAGCATGCCGACGCCGAGATCGAAGCCGTCGAGTGCTACGTAAAAGAAGACGCCGATGGCGAGAATCGCCGTCCAGATCGGCACGAGATTGAGCGTCTCAGTCATGGCGCTTTCTCCGACGTCGCGGGCACCAAGGCCTCGATCGGCGATTTCGGCCGGCCGCTGACGACGGGTGCGTCGTCCTCCGTCGCCGCGGGCCCGCGCCAGACGATACGCAGCATGGTGTAAATGCCGGTCGGGAAGATGATCAAATAAACGACGACATAAAGCAGCAGAGACAGCAGCACATTGGCGCCGGTCAGCGACGGCGAAAACGAATCCGCCGTGCGCATCAGGCCATAGATCGTCCACGGCTGACGGCCGACTTCGGTCGTGGTCCAGCCGGCGATCACGGCGATAAAGCCGAGACAGGTCGTGAACTGGCAGGCTTTGAGATACCAGCCGGTGTCATCGAGCCGCCTGCGCCACAGCAAGTATAATCCGCAAGCCACCGTCGCGAGCATCAATAGCGCGATGCCGACCATGATACGGAACGCGAAATAGACGATCGCCACCGGCGCGCGCTGATCGGGCGGAAAATCCTTCAACCCTTTGACTTCGCCGTTCCAGGAATGGGTGAGATAGACGCTGCCGAGGTGCGGGATCGCGATCTCCGCGATATTGCGCTCCGCCGCCTGGTCGGGCCAGCCGATGATCGAGGCTGGCACGCCGCGACCGCCGTCCCAAAGGCCTTCAATGGCCGCGAGCTTGGCCGGCTGGTGCTCGAGCGTGTTCAGGCCGTGCAGATCGCCGAGCACGACCTGGATCGGCACGAAGATGGCGAGGAACCACAGCGCCAGCCGCAGCATCATGCGGCCTTCGTTGGGCGATTGCCCGCGCCGCGCCGTATAGGCGCCGACGCCGAGCACGACGAAGGCGGTGGTGACATAGAAGGCGCTCACCGTATGGGCAAAGCGATACGGCAGTGACGGGCTGAACACGATCGCGAACCAGTCCTTCGGGTAGAACAAGCCGTCGACCACTTCGTAGCCGACCGGTGTCTGCATCCAGCTGTTGGTGGCAAGGATCCAGAACGCCGACGACAGCGTGCCGGCGGCGACCAGCACCGCGGCGACGAAATGCATCGCCGGCGGCACCAGCTTGCGGCCGAACAGCAGCACGCCGAGGAAAGTCGCTTCGAGGAAGAACGCGGTCAAACCTTCGTAAGCCAACAGCGGCGAGATGATGTTGCCGGCGGCGTCCGACAGCCGGCTCCAATTGGTGCCGAACTGGAACGGCATGACGATGCCAGTGACCACGCCCATGCCGAACGAGATGGCGAAGATGCGCAGCCAGAATTGCGACAGGTTGAGGAGCACCGGCCGCCGGGTCAGCGCATAAGCGCCTTCGAGGAAGGCGATAAAGGAGGCGAGCCCGATGGTGAAGGCCGGCAGCAAAATGTGCCAACCGACCACCCACGCAAACTGCAGGCGCGAGAGGAATTCCGGATCGAGCGCCATATCCGCACTCCTGTTGTCGTTGGCCCTTTGCAGGCGGCCGTCACGCAGGTCCTTAACGCGGATGCCGGCAGCATAGCAGATGTTCGCAAGCGGCACGACAGCCATGAAGCGGCGAACGCAGATCGCTATCGATATGTTCCGGAGGCCTCACTATGATGCGTGAAGGCCGAAGCCGTGGCCGCGTGTGAGGAAATACCCATGGATATGAGCGTATCGGTCGCCCCGGAAAAGCAGACGGCGCCGGCCGAAGCAAAGTCCGATCAGATCGTGCGCAGCCCCAATGCCAGCGATCTCGACGAATGGCTGGCCAAGGTCGACGCCATGGGCGAGCTCAAGCGTATCACCGCCGAGGTCGATCCCGATCTCGAGGCCGCCACCATCACGTATCTGGTCGGCAGCCAAAAAAGTCCGGCGCTGTTGTTCGAGAACATCAAGGGCCATCCCGGGCATCGGGCGCTCTACAACATGATCGGCTGCAACCTGTCGCGGTTCTGCCTGATGATCGGCGAGGAGCCGATGGATCATCCGCTCAAGGCGGTGCAGGCGCTGCAGAAGAAGATGGGCCGCACCATGAAGCCCAAAGAGGTCTCGGCGGAGACTGCGATCTGCAACCAGAATATCGTGACGGGTGAGGCGATCGACATCCGGCAATTCCCGGCGCAACGGATGTGGCCGCTCGACGGCGGGCTTTATCTCGGCACCGGCGACGCGGTGGTGACGCAATGCCCGGAGACCGGCCGCATCAATGTCGGCACCTACCGCATGATGATCAAAGGCCCACGCGAGATCGGCGTCTATACCTCGCCCGGCAAGGACGCCACGCTCGACCGCGAGAAGTGGTGGAAGATGGGTAAGCCGATGCCGATCGCCGCCGCCTATGGCATCGATCCGCTGTTGTTCCTGGTCGCGGCGACGAGCTTCCCGAAAACCGAAAGCGAATACGAATATTACGGCGGCATCAACGGCGCGCCGATCGAGCTGTTCAAAAGCGACGTCACCGGCCTGCCGCTGCCGGCGGGCGCCGAGATCATCCTCGAAGGTTTTGTCTATCCGGACGAGACCTTTGCCGAAGGCCCGTTCGGCGAATTCACCGGCTATTACGGCAGGCCGAGCGGCGCCACGCCTTATATGCGCGTCGAGAAAGTCCGCTTCCGCAACAATCCGACATTGACCTGCGCGCTGATGGCCGACGGCCCGGCCAATGAAGCCGGCTTGTTCTGGGCGGCGCTGCGCTCGGCTGCGATCTGGTCGGACCTGCAAAAACTCGGCGTGCCCGGCATTGCGGGCGTGTGGTCGATTCCCGAAGCCGCCGGCTGGGGCATCACCGTGGTCTCGATCAAGCAGATGTATCCCGGCCACGCGCCGCAGGTCATGGCGCTCGCCGCGCAATGCGTCGGCGGCGCTTATTTCGGAAAGTATGTGATCGTCGTCGACGACGACGTCGATCCGAGCAACGTGCATCAGGTGCTGTGGGCGATGGCGACGCGTTCGCGCCCGGCGCAATCGATCGACATTCTGCGCGAGACCTGGAGCACGTTCCTCGACCCGAGCCTCAATCCGCCGGAAATCCGCCCCTGGGGCTCCAAAGCCCTGATCAACGCCTGCATGGATTACCGGCACATCAAGAATTTTTCCAAGCGCACCAAACTGTCGAAAGCGACCTACGAGCAGGTGGTCGCGCGCTGGAGCGAGCTTGGGTTTTCGGGAACGCCGCCGGTGCAGACGGTGTTCGAGGACTCGGCGCCCGGGTCGAGCGTCGAGTGACAGCCGCTGCCGCAAAATTGTCGCGCGTTATTGCGCGGCCGTAGCGAACGACGTCTCGCGGTTTTTCATATTGCCGTACATCCGGCGCAGGCAGCGTTTTAGGCTTGCGAGTTCGCTTGCCGATATGCCGGCTATTGCCGCCGCCTCGTAGTCGCGCGCGATCGGAATGAGGCGCGCCACCAGCGTCTGCCCCTTGGCCGAAAGCTTGACCACGACTTCGCGGTTGCTGTTGACCGATCGGGTGCGCGTCACCAGGCCCGTGCGCACCAAGCGGGTCACCAGCCGCGATAAGGTCGACGCTTCGATGCTGGTCAAATCGGCGAGATCGATCTGGCGCTGGCCGCCATTGCTCACCAAGACCGCCAGCACACGCCAATCCGCGATGCTCAGCCCGTGGCGCGCCAGCGCGTCCGCGCCGAATTGCTCGGCAATGATGGTGCCGACCCGGTTGACCAGATAGGGCAGGTAATCGCCGAGATCGAGCTTGGCGGGGGGCTTCGGCACGGACAAATCCAGCCTTGATTATTGCGTTTACAACAGATGCATTATCATCTATTCTGCGCCCTGTGGCAATGAAAATATAGTTTGCGGGAGGTCACAGATGGAGTTCGGTTATTTCACGCTGAGCGACAACCACTACGAAAACAACGATCGCTCCTCGAACCAGTTCGTCGCCGATATCACCGCGGAAGCGCTCTATGCCGACAAGCTCGGCATGCACTCGGCCTGGATCGGCGAGCATCATTTCAATTCGCTCGGCGTGCTGTCCTGCCCGGATCTGGTGCTGGCCTATGTCGCCGCCAATACCAAGCGCATCCGGCTGGCGCCCGCGGTGACGGTGACGCCGTTGCATCATCCCATTCGCGTCGCCGAGCAATGGGCGACGCTCGATCTGTTGTCCAACGGCCGGGTCGATTTCGCCGCCGGGCGCGGCTACGACCGGCGCGAATACGAGCCGTTCCATGTCTCATTCGACGACAACCAGGGAATTTTCGAGGAGGGCCTCGAGCTCATTCGCCGATTGTGGGAAGCCGACGAGCGCATCTCCCACCACGGCAAGCATTATTCTTTCGACGACGTGCGCATCACGCCGAAGCCGGTGCAGCGGCCGCTGCCGACTTATGTCGGCTCGTTCTCAAAGCCTTCGATCGAGCTTGCGGCGCGCCTGGGCTGCGGATTGATCGTGGCGCCGTTCGCCGCGGCGATGAGCTATGGCGGCTTGAAGCAGGTCGCCGACCTCTATCACGAGACCTGCGCAAAACTCGGCAAGAAGCCGCAGCGGCTGATGTGCAGCTATTTCACCCACTTCGCCGACACCAAAGCGCAGGAGGACGTGCAGCGCGCGCGGCAGATCCGC
>Ga0210395_10002458_pt1 | contig 14390 bp, 14 predicted proteins | sample IncBWH4OmetaG_FD_150861 | JGI IMG/M metagenome (GOLD analysis project Ga0210395, IMG submission 150861) | Forest soil microbial communities from Barre Woods Harvard Forest LTER site, Petersham, Massachusetts, United States - Inc-BW-H-4-O ... | reverse complement strand
CCGTTGACTTCGGGATACCCACTGCAAGATGGCGAATATGGCACGATGGTACATTTATACGGCTGCGGCCCTGCTGGCGGCGCCGTTGGTTCTGCCGCCGTCGGCGCCCTCCGCGGCACAGCCCGCTCCAGCACAAAATCGCAGCACACCTGCCCATAAAGCACCTGCCCATAAGAGTGCACCTGCCAAAAAGCCGGCGGCGGCGCCGCAACCCCAGGCCAGACAACTGCCGCCGCGCATCCCGTTCACGGCCGCCGACGAGATTACCGCCGCAATTCCCGGCATGCCGGACGCGCGTTTTTGGGCGGATTCGATAGCGGATTTCACCGCCGCCTTGCCGCCGCAGCCCGGACCGTGGCTCGCGCTGTCGAGCGGCGGCGCCGACGGCGCGTTCGGCGCCGGCCTGCTCAACGGCTTGAGCGAGTCCGGCAAGCGGCCGGACTACGCGGTGGTCACCGGCGTGAGCACAGGCGCGCTGATGGCACCGTTCATCTTCGCCGGGCCGCGCTATGACGACGCACTGCGCACCGCCTACACCAAGATCACGGCGGCCGATGTATTCGAGGTCGGCTCCACCGGCGAAAGCTTCGTCGATTCCTGGCCGCTCAAGGATCTGATCGCCAAACAGATCACGCCGGCGCTGCTCGCCGATGTCGCCGCCGCCCATAACAGCGGCCGGCGCCTGTTCGTCGTCACCACCAATCTCGACGCCGAGCGCTCCATGGTGTGGAACATGGGCGCCATCGCCGCCCATGGTGGCGATGCCGCGCTGAATCTGTTCCGCAGCGTGTTGCTGGCGTCGAGCGCCATTCCCGGGGGCTTTCCGCCGGTGCTGATCGACGTCGAAGCCAACGGCAAAAAATTCCAGGAAATGCATGTCGACGGCGGCGTCGGCGGCCAGTTCTTTGTCGCCCCGGCAGCTGCGATGGCGGCGACCTCCGATTATCGCCTGCCGGCGACGGCGCTCTATGTCGTGATCAATACCGGGCTGCAGCCGGACTTCCAGGTCGTCACGCGCTCGACGCCGTCGATCCTCACCACCACGGTCGGCGCCGCGGTGAAGGTCGACACAAGGCTGATGATCGATCGCGCTTATCTCGCGGCCAAGCGCAGCGGCGCCGATTTCAACATCGCCAGCATTCCGGCGAGCTTCAACGTGCCGAGCCGCGGCCCGTTCGATCCCGATTACATGACCGCTCTGTTCCAGCTCGGCGAGAGTTTGGGCAAGAGCGCAACACCGTTCGGCAGCGCGCCGCCGCCCTATCCGGGGCCGCCGGCGCCGCCAGTGCAGGATCCTCAAAAAACCGGAGCGAACTGATGACGAAGCTAGGGGGCGTCGTTACCGCAGCCGCAATCGCCGCTGCGCTTGTTGCAACCATCCCATTCGCCGCGCGAGCGGCCAACAGCTATGACGGCAATTGGACTGTGACGATCATGACCCAGTCCGGCAATTGCCCGAGCTCGCTGCGTTACGGCGTGCGCGTGGCGCGTGGCCGCGTGTTTGCCGACGGTCAAAGCTATCAGGTCAACGGAACCGTGGCGTCGAACGGTGCAACTCGCGTGACGGTCTCCGAACAAGGTCAATCCGCCAGCGGCACCGGCCGATTGTCCGGCAATGCCGGCGCGGGACGCTGGCGCACCAGCACCGGCCAATGCGCCGGCCAGTGGACTGCGGAGCGCCGCAATTACTAAAGGCCGCGACAGTCTGACGGCGCATCGCTGTCGTTAGTGGCTGCGAAGCGCGGCTTTCTGCGCATGGCGAGCCGCGGCCCGGGCTTGCTAGGATGCCGGCAAGCCGCGTCGGCGCGCGGCTGTTGGCAATCGATAGGGCGGTAACGGCATGGCATGGGCAAACAAAAATTCGGTGCACGCGATTGCCGCGGCAGCCGTGGTCCTGGTCTCGGCCGCGACCACGGCCGCGCGTGCCGACGAAACCACCGTGCGTCTGGGCGTCGTGCGCTCGATCACCTCGGGCGTGACCGCTTGGGCGAGCGCGCGCGGCTATTTCAAAGACGTCGGCATCAAGCTCGACTCATCCGATCTCGACACGTCGGCAAACTCGATTGCGCTGTTGTCGCAAAACCAGCTCGACGTCATTGAGGGCGGCATTGCCGCAGGCTATTTCAACGGGTTGGAGAAAGAGCTGCCGATCACCATGGTGATGGACCGCGTCTCGACGCCCATCGGCCACAATCTGATGCTGCGGCCCGATCTTAAGGACCAGATCACCGATCCGAAACAACTCAAGGGCAAGGTGATCGCGACCAACGGCACCGGCTCGGTTTCGACCTACGAGATCGGCAAGCTGTTGGCGCTCGGCGGGCTCTCCATCAACGACGTCGATCTGAAAGTGCTGCCGTTCACCCAATACGCGCTCGCCTTCGCCAACAAGGCGATCGACGCCGCCGAAGTGATCCCGCCGTGGTCGTCGCAGTTCGTGCGCGACACCATCGCCGTGCCGTTCCTCAACGTCGATGATCTGGTCAAGCCGACGCCGATGACCATCGCCGTGGTCATGATCAATACCGATTGGGCGAAGAAGAATCCCGAACTGGCGCGCAACTATTTCGTCGCCTATCTGCGCGGCGTGCGCGACTATTGCCAAGCCTATCACGGCGGCTCGATCCGCGCCGACTTCATCGATCTCGTCGTCAAATCCGGCATCGAGCGCCGACCCGAAATCCTCAACGACCAGAAAGCCTGGCCGGCGCGCAGTCCCGACGGCAAGATCAATACCGCAAGCATGATGGACATGCAGGCCTGGTACACCGCGAACAAGATGTCGACCGCGAATTTTCCGGCCGACCGCGTCGTCGATTCGTCCTATGCGGATTATGCGGTCAAGAAGCTCGGGCCGTTCGAGCTGGAGAACAAGGCGAGCACGCTGCCGGGGTGCCGGTGATACTTCCGCTCGTTCCCGCGCAAGCGGGAATTCAGCTCTGGGTCCCCGCTTGCGCGGGGATGAGCGAATGAAAAATGAATCTCAACCAGTCTTCCGCGCCGCCACGTTGGCGTTCCACCACGGGCAGACATCGGCCGCGCGCAGATAATTGCCGTCCATCACATTGACCGGCTCGCGGCCGCCGGCTTCGGCGACGCTGACGCGCAGATTGCGCGCTTCCTCGCGGCCCTCCGGCGGCAGCCACATGCGGTCGTGGCCCCACAGACTCGGGCCTTCGGTGCGCTCGTGCGGCGTCCAATTGCCGGTATCGATGGTGCGCCCGCCCCAGCCATATTCGACCAGAAATTTCGACGGCGACCACGAATAGAACGAGGTGACGTGATCGTTGACGTGGCGGCCGAGCGTGGTGCCGATCAATTCCGGCTTGCGCAGCAACAGATCGTAGGCCTGGCCGACGTCGTCGAGATAGCAGACTTCGAACATCAGATGATGGATGCCGTTCTTGCCGGTGTCGATGAAGGCGAGGCTGTGGTGGCGCGGATTGATGTGGAAGAAGTACGCCTTGAACGGCTTCAAAATGTAGTCGGTCGGCTTGAAGTTGAGGATCTCGGTATAGAACGGCAACACCTCGTCGAGCCGCTCCGCCGTGAGCACGGCGTGGCCCATGCCGAGCGGGCCGGTGCGGTAGCCGGAGATCGAGCGGCCGGGCTTGAACGGATCGGTCGCGGTCTCGGCGCCGTGAAACGCTTCGAGCCGGTTGCCGATCGGGTCGGCGAACACGATCAAATCCTTGACCCTGCGCTCGTCGGCAAGCGCGCGGGAGCCGCGCGCGATTTTCACGCCGTTGTTTTCCAGATGCGCCGCGAGCGCATCGAGCGCCGCCGCGTCGGCAACCTCCCAGCCGTAGAACGACGGGCCCTCGTCTTCGTCAGTGTGGATGATGACGCGCTGCTTGCGGTCGTCCATGCGCAGCGCCAGCGTGCCGCGGCTCTTGTCGACCAATTGCATGCCGAGAAGGTTGGTGCCGTAGGCCGCCCAATCCTCGAGATTCTTCGTGCGGATACCGACGTAGCCCAAGGCGTTGAGATGCATCGCGGCGTCTCCTGACCAGATTGCCAAAACCTATCACATTGGAGCTAATGGGTAAATTGATGGGATCAAGGCGTTTGCCCTCTTGCCGTGGAGAGCGGACAGATCGCACGCGCCAATTGAGTGGGCTTCGTATAGTCTTTGCACCTAAGAACCGACAGGGAGGGGGACTATGACATCGCGCATGAATTCGACCTACGCGGCGATCGCCGCTTTGGCCCTGATGATGTCCGGCGTTTCCGCTGCGCGCGCCGCCACCCAATTTTGCGACATTTACCCGGAGCGCTGCCAATATAGCGGCAATGGCGTGTACTATTATTACCCGCAAGGCTACCGCGTAGGGTCGGCCGGGAGGTCCGCGACCAACGGCGCCGCGTGGGGCTGCGTAGCGACAGATGGAAAAGCGACGGGCGGGTCGTGGAGTCTTCCGAACCGAGCCGCGGCCTCGTACGGCGCCCTTTATGCATGCGCAAGGCGCGGCGGGCACTGCCACGTCATCACCTGCAGCTCATCTGTCCACAACCGCGACGAAGCGCGCGCTATTTTGTTTAGTACCGCGCATCGATGACGGACGCTCCGCCTGAGGACGGCAAGGCGCGAAGCACCGTGGTCACGGCGCCAGCAACCTGGGCAACGCCACATCGAGACTAGCGGCGAGCAAGGCTCGCGTCGGTTCGCGCAACCCCGTCACCGCGTCCGGCGTGGGCGGCCACGTGAAATCCTCGAGTTTGCGACTGGGCCCGTGGATTGGGGTCTCGTAGGAAAAGCCGCGCCGCAAGCGATCAACGAGCGTATCCTCGTCGGCGATGCCACCGTAGCCTTTCTTCACGATTTCAAATGAACGGCCATCAATGACATAGAGTGCCGTGAGCACGACCAGAATGTCGGAGTTGAAGCGATCGATGAGGCCGCCGCGATGGAAAACGCCAATGCCCCTGACAATTATGTTGCTGTCGCCGATCCGGATCGCGTCTCTGACGGCGACGATGTAGCGTTCGCACCCGCCCGCGCGCGAGACGTTTTGCGCGATTTCCTTGAGATCGTTTTCACCGTTGTGGAACGGCGGCGGATCGTCAAACGTCGCAAACGCGTTGGCCGGATAGGCCATCCGGCGCACCGCGAAATGCGGACCTGCAGCGGCGCGCACGCGGGCGACGAGAAGGTCGTCGAGCCCCCACGGCTCGATGGGAACCTTCTTGAGCTCGTTGCCGAACACCGTAATTCCGAAGCTCTGCAGCAAGAAGCTCTCGCCGATATGGGGAATGACGCCAATGCCGCATGGGCCGCTCTGGGCGGCGGCGTCCGGTTTCGCCGGCTCCGGTTTCTTCGCAGCGGGCTTGGCCGGCGAAGGTTTTGTTGACGAACTCTTGGCTGACGAAGGGTTGGCCGGCGAAGGGTTGGATGCGGTCGTTGGCGCTGTCTGCGCCAGAGCCGGCTGCGCCAGCGCCAGCGCAAACCACAAGGCGATATTGTGGATCACGTTTCGCTCCGCTGTGTGCATCGGATTGGACCGGCAAAGCTGCAACCGCGAATCGGTGCGGGTCAATAGGGCACGGGCGCCGAATGAAAATACCAGCGTGCTTACGCCTCCCCGGACCGGGTGAGGCGAAACGACCGCCAGCCGGGGCCGAAACCTGCCAACGTGACCTGCGTCACAGAACGTCTCTTTAAAAGGAATTTTAGCTGCCGATGACCGATACGCCTCTCATATCAGCCTCAAGCGCCCGCACAGTGTTGGCGCAAATCGTTCAACAGAGATGGTCGTGTCATGTCACCCAAACACATCGTCCACGCAACCCTGACGCTCACAATATTCGGCACCGCGATGGGTCTCGGCGCGGCATCGCCCGCGGCCGCCGAATCGCCGTCGTATCCCTGGTGCGCCCAGGGCAGCATTATCCGATGCTGGTACATGACGCGCGAGCAATGCGAAGAGACCGTCAATCATCATGGCTTCTGCGTCACCGATCCAAACGTGCCGCGCCGCCGTGGAGAAATAATCCGCCGCGAGCCATGACGCTGCTTTAGCCACACTTATCGATGGTGCAAAGCCGTTGCCTACGGCTTGAAGACCATGAAATAGAGATTGCAAAGCGGGACGATGGTGGCGATGACGCCCCATATCGCCCAGCGCCGGCCGAGTCGCCAATAGCTCTCGGGGATCGGGCCGCCCGCCGCAAAGGCGCGGGCTTGGCGCGCCTGCGCGATCTGCGTCGGAATGAGCACGGCGGCCCAGATCAAGCCGGACAGCAAGAACAGCGACTGCCCCCACACCAGCCAGGTCTGACGTAGGTCGAGACCGCCGACCGCGACCATGCCGTAAGCGCCGATGACGATCAGCACGACCCCGCCGGCGGTGAAAATCCAATCGGTGAGCGTAACGAGCCACTGCGCATAAGCGATGACCGCCGGCGCGCGGGTGCGGTCGGCCAGCATCTTCCACAGCGCCGTGACGATGATGTTGCCGAGGAACAGCACGACGCCGAAGAGGTGAACGACTTTGAATGCGTTGTAGGACATCGAAGACACCTCACCCGACATTGCACGAACAGGCAGAGCCGCCGCGAAACCTATCATTTTTTGCGCGGGAAATTGCTGGGTTTCCCGGAGCTTGTCATCGGGCCGGCCACTTCGGGCCTGACCCGTTGGCTCTACTCATCCTGCGCGCCAGCGAGCCGAGAATCCTTACGCGGCTTTTCCACATTAAGTCCATGATCGAAAACAGAATTCCCTTTGACGCCGCGATGACGCTGCGTTGACGGCGACCGTGCTCCAAACAGCGCGCCGCAAAGGGAGGAAGAAAATGACGTTCGCGCGAACGGCGTTAGCCGCATTGCTTTATCTCGTTGTTTTGTCGGGCGCCGCCTCGGCTTTCGATCCTGCTATCTGTAAACAACACTGTGCCGAAAGCTGCTCCGGAAAAAGCACGATGTGCCTGCCCAATTGCACGCATAGATGCGATAACGGCGGTCGGCATTGATCGGGGCCGGCGAGCATAGCCTGGACTACGCGCCTTCAGCCGAGACAGCCGGCGATCTCTTCGCGCGTCGGAAAGCGGCCGGTCGCCTTCTTCGAGAACGACAAGCGGCCGTCAACGCGAATTTCGAAGACGCCGCCGCTCGACCGCCGCAGGCTCAATTGCGCCGAGGGTTGCAGTTTGGTGATCAGTTCCCCCGCCTCACGGGCGCGCGGTTCATAGCCTCACTGACCGCAATATTCGATCTCGATTTTCATGACTTTGTCCTGTCGACGTGAACCGATCTATGCATGCGATCCAATTTGCCTGCCTAAGTTAGCGCGACGTGTCGCATGTTACCTGCAAGCGCAGGGTTGGGCAAAGCAAGCGTGGGGTCGGCGGAATTGCAACGTGCACGCTGCCTGCGAATTCACACCGCGCGGCAGCCACGTCATTCAAAACCAAAGAATGTGCAGAACTCGTCGACCCCGGCGCGCGGCGAGCGAAAACTGTTCGCCGGATGGCGGTGGTCGCCGTAGCCGATGGCGACGGCGCAGAACAGCATCTGTTCCGGCGGCATTTTGACGAATTCGCCGACGATGCGATGCATGCGGGCCCAGGATTCCTGCGGGCAGGTATCGAGGCCGTAGCCGCGGGCGAGGAACGCCAAAGCGTGGATATAGCCGCCGAGATCGGCCCACTGGCCGGGCCCGAGGTTACGGTCGATGGCGATGAACAACGCGACCGGCGCGTTGAAGAATTCGAAGTTGCGCTTGTATTGCGCGAGCCGCCCTTCGGCATCGTCGCGCGCGACGCCGAGCGCGCCGTAGAGCTGCACGCCGTGCTCCTCGCGGCGCGACTTGTAAGGCTCCCACATGGTCTTCGGATAGATCGGATATTCGGCATCGTCGTGGCGCGGATCGCGGCCGGCGATGTGCGTTGCGACCTTGCGCTTGAGTGCGGCAAGTGGCGCGCCGGCGAGCGCATAAACCTGCCACGACTGCAGATTGCCGCCGGAGGCAGCGCGGGCGGCGCGGGCGATGAGATCGCGGACGATCTTGGCATCGACCGGCGTGTCGAGAAACCAGCGGCAGGCGATGCGCGATTCGACGGCTTCGAAAACGTCCATGGGCATGACCATCCAGGGCAGGCGAATTGCCGCGCCGGTCATATACCATCGGCCCGAAAAGGCGAATGCCGCACGCCGATGCGACTTATGTCGCATCCACGGAACGCCGGCATCGCCTTGACCGTCCCAAAGGCGGAGTAGAAGATGTTTGCGGCCTGGGCGTGGGCGAGCCCCGGCACAAGAACGATAAGAAACAAGTCACCGACATCAGGGAGGATAAGAATGTCACAATTCGACATGTCGATACGCCGTCGCACCTTGCTCAAGGCCGGCGTTGCGCTCGGCGCCAGTCAAGTCATCGCCGCGCCGTTCATCGTCACCGCGCTCGGCGAGGAGCCGGTCAAGATCGGCATGGTCAATCCGCTGACCGGCGTGTTGTCGGCGCTGGCGCAAAGCGAGGTCGACGGCGCCAAATATGCCGAGGCCGAGATCAACAAAAAGGGCGGCATTTTGGGCCGCCAGGTCCAGCTCCTGGTCGAGGATTCGGCCAACGACGTCGGCACCGGCGTGCAGAAGACGCGCAAGCTGATCGACCGCGATCAGGTCGACGTCATCCTCGGCGACGTAAATTCCGGCATCGCCTACGCCATGTCGCAGGTGACGAACGAGAAGAAGGTGTTGCACATCGTGCCCGGCGGCCACACCGATCCGATCACCGGCACCAATTGCAAATGGAACGTCTTTCGCGTCTGCAACACCACGTCGATGGATGCCAATGCGGTGACACCGGAACTGGTGAAACGTTTCGGCAAGAAATGGTTCTTCATCTCGCCGGATTACGCCTACGGCCACACCTTGCAGGACGCCTTCATCAGGGCGCTGACCAAGCTCGGCGGCACTTACGACGGCGACTTCCTGCCGATCAACAACACCGATTTCTCCGCCACCCTGATCAAGGCCAAGGGGTACAAGCCGAACGTGCTGCTCAACAATATGGGCGGGCTGACGCAGATCAACTGCATGAAGCAATTCACCCAGTTCGGCATGCAGAAGGATATGGCGCTCGGCGGCGCGCTGTTCGAATTGGAAAGCATCAAGAGCGTGCCGCCGGAAGCGCAAACCGGCTGGTGGGACATGGAATGGTATTGGAACCAGCCCAACGTGCCGGAGGTCGTCAAGTTCGTCGCCGATTATCGCGCCGCCACCAAGAAGACGCCGTCGGCGCGCGACTGGTTCGGCTATGTGTCGATGCACACGGTGCGGCTTGCAGCGGACAAGGCGAAGTCGCTCGATGGCCCGAAGGTGGCCAAGGCGCTCGAGGATCTCGAGCTGCCGCCCGACGTGGCGCTGCAGCCCGGCAAGGTGCGCTATCGCGCCGGCGATCACGAATTGATGCCGAACATCTTCGTCGGCGAAGCGCATTCGCCGAAGTCGGGCCCTGACGACGTCTTCACCGTTGCGGCGCTGGTGCCCGGCGAGGAAGCCGCCGGTTCGGTCGCCGATACCGGATGCAAGATGGAGCAGCCGGCCTGATCCATCGCGCGTTGCGGCGAGACATCGAGCGCAGAGCGGCAGATGTGGCAGGTCGTACTGTTCAACGTCACCAACGGGCTGATCATCGGCGCGTTCTACGTGCTGATGGCGCTCGGCCTGTCGCTGATCCTCAATCTCTCCAACGTCATCAACTTCGCCCACGGCAATTTCCTGGCGCTCGGCGGCTATCTCGCCTACACGCTGTCGCCGGCGCTGGGATATTGGGGCGCGTTGCTGGTTTCGCCGTTGCTCACCGCGCTGCTCGGCGTTGCGGTCGAGCGGCTGATGATCCGCCGCATCTATAACCGCGACCCGGTCTATAGCCTGTTGCTGACCTTCGGCCTGGCGTTCGTGATCCAGGATGCCTGCCGCTATATCTGGGGTCCGAACGGCCTGCCGATGGGCCTGCCCGACATGCTGGCGCAGCCGATCACGCCGGCCTTGTTCTTCATCACCTGGTACCGCGTCTTCATGGTGACCATCGTCATCGTCACCGTGGTCGGGCTGTTCGCCTTCCTGCGCCACACCCGCATCGGGCTGCGCATCCGCGCGGGCACCTTCGATCTCGAAACCGTGGCGACGCTCGGCGTCAATGTGCGCAACCTGCGCACCTTCAATTTCGCCGTCGGCTGCCTGCTCGCCGGCCTGAGCGGCGTGCTGGCCGCGGGCCAGATCGGGCTCAATCCGAACATGGGCGACGATCTGTTGATGCCGAGTTTTATCGCCATCATCGTCGGCGGCGTCGGCAGCCTGATCGGCACGTTATGCGGCGGCTTATTGATCGGCATGGCGGCGGCGCTGACCACCGTGTTCTATCCGTCCGCCAGCGAGGCGGTGATCTACGCCATCCTGATGGCGGTGCTGCTGCTGCGGCCGCGCGGGCTGTTGGGTGAAGAGGGCATGTTCTCATGAGCGCCTTCTTTGCCGCCGCCAGGGAGCGCTTGCCCAAGGGCCAAGACCTGATCGTGCTCGTCGTCATTTGGACGCTGCTGGTCACCGTGCCGTTCTGGCTGCCGTCGCTGGGCGGCTATACCGCGCTCGCCAGCAAGGTGTTGGTGTTCGGACTGGCCGCCATGGGGCTGAACATGTTGCTCGGCTTCACCGGCGTATTGAGTTTTGGCCACGCCGCCTATTTCGGACTCGGCGCCTACGGCGCCGGCCTGACGCTGCGTTACCTCGTGCACTCGACGCCGCTTGCCATGCTGGCCGGCACGCTGTTCGGCGGCCTGGCTGGCACGCTGTTCGGCATGCTGATCGTGCGCCGCCGCGGCGTCTACTTCGCCATGTGCACGATCGCCTTCGGCCAGCTCTGGTATTATCTCGCCTATAGCTGGAACGACTTCACCGGCGGTTTCGACGGCTTGCGCGATTTTCATCGCGAGCCGATCGGCTTCGGCAGGTTCACCTTCGATATCACCCAGGGCGAGACCAGGTTCTATTTCTTCCTGCTGGCGATCTTCGCCGCCGCCGTAGCCGTGATGGGCTTGCTGCTGCGCTCGCCGTTCGGCCGCACCTTGGTGGCGATCCGCGAGAACGAGCGCCGCGCCCGCTTCCTCGGCATTCCGGTGGAGCGGCATATCTGGTTGTCGTTCTCGATCTCCTGCTTCATCGCGGCGCTGGCCGGCACGCTCTATGCGCTGCTCAACAATTTCGCCGACCCGCTGACCTTGCACTATTCGCTGTCGGGCTATTTCGTGGTCATGACCGTGATCGGCGGCATGCGCACGTTCTGGGGCCCGCTGGTCGGCGCCGCTTTGTTCGTGATGCTGCAGGACTATATCTCGTCGATGACGGTGAACTGGATGTCGTTCATCGGCGTGATCTTCATCCTGGTCGTGCTGTTTTTCCCGCGCGGGCTTTTGGGCATGCGGCGGCAAACGCGATCTGCAGGCAAGGCTTGATTAACAACGATCGCCGAATCAACGTCCCGCTTCCGCGTACAGCCCACGACGACACGATTTTTTCACCGCGCTTGATGACGCTGACGCCTGCGGCTTGCATTGTTGGCTGCGACCAGAGGCCAGCGCATGAAACAAGGCGAAACCGGGCGCGCGGACCGGCCACGTCTTTCCGACCGGATCATGTTGCGCTTTTCGCGCAGCCGATACCTGGACGGGTTATGGATCGGCACCTGGGAAACCGAGGCGGAGCCGATCCTGCACCGGATCGAGGAGGCGCTCCTGCTCATCAAGCGCCACGACCGCATTCGTTACGAACGATTGCTCCGCGATCTGCAGCGCGTTTGGGTTCTTTTGCTGCCCTCGAGCATCGCAATCTTCGAATACGGAATTTACACGTGCGAGATCGACACCCGCTATTGCCTTGCCGAAACGACGACACCGGAACTGCTCGCCGCCGTCATCGTCCACGAAGCCACCCACGCGCGCCTTTGGCGCCGCGGGATACACTACGAGGAAGCGCAGCGGCCGCGCATCGAGGAAATCTGTATACGCCGCGAAATTGCCTTTGCGGCGAAATTGCCGAACGGCGAGGCCGCGCGCGACAAGGCGGAGCAAACACTCGCGCTCTGCGCTACCGGCGAGTATTGGACCAGCGCCGCATTCCGCGAACGCTACATCGAAGGTGGCGTCGAAGTCGTGCGTTATATGGGCGCGCCCGATTGGCTCGCGCAGGTCTTCCGCTGGCTCATGGTGAAGCGCGGCTGCATCCGGCGCGGCCTGGCGCGCCTCAAGCGCGCGGCGTAGCGCGGTCATTCGGGCTTGATGTCGGCGAACTTCACGACCTTCGCCCACTTCTCGGTTTCCGTGGCGATGTAACTTGCGAATTCCGCGGCCGTCATCGGATTGACGACGACACCCAAATCGTGGAGCCGCGCCTTGAAGTTTCGATCAGCGAGCCCATCCGCAACCGCGGTGTTGAGCGTATCGATCACACCGGCTGATGTGCCTTTCGGCGCGCCGAGACCGAGCCAGCCGGTCGCTTCATAGCCGGGGACGAATTCGGCCACGGTGGGCACGTCGGGCAAGACATCGAGGCGCCGCGCCGTCGTCACCGCCAGCGCCCGCAGCTTGCCCGCTTGAACGTAGCCGATCACGGCCGGGACCGGGCTGAACGTGACTTGCACCTGTCCGGCGAGCAGATCGGGAAACAGGCTGTTGCGATACGGGATATGCGTGAGATCGACGCCGGCCATCATCTGAAACAACGCGCCGGCGACGTGCAACACGCTGCCGTTGCCCGACGAGGCCATATCGACCTTGCCCGGATTGGCTTTGGCATAAGCGATGAATTCGGGAACCGTGTTGGCCGGGAACGACGGCGTGACCGCCATGGCCAGCGGGATGCCGCCGATGCTGGCGACCGGAGCAATGTCGCGGCTGAAATCGTAGTTGAGATTTTTGAACACCGAGCCGTTGACGGTATTGCCGGCGACGACGAGCAGCAGCGTGTAGCCGTCAGGCGCCGCGCGTACCACGAGCTCGGTGGCGATACCGGTGGCGGCACCCGGCCGGTTCTCGACGACAAAGGGCTGGCCGAGCCGTTCCGAGAGCCATTCGCTGATCAAGCGCGCGATGATGTCGGGCGAATTGGCCGGCGGCAGGCCGACGATGACGCGCACCGGACGCGACGGATAATTGTCCGCCATTGCGACGCGCGAGACAGCGGGCAACACGGCCGCACCCGCCGCCAGATGCAGGAAGCGTCGGCGGGGAAATTCCATGGCCGAAACTTAAACCGTTCAATACGGTGTCTTGTTGATCTCGCCCGAACCGGTGACGTACCATCGCTCGCTGACAAAAGCCTTGCCGGCGAGGCGATCTGCGAGCCAGTCGGCGAGCAGGATCGGCGGGAACGGACCGAGATTGGCGGCCGGAACATTGCCGACCGAGTGGCGCGATTCCTGATAGACCACCATCTGCTTCGGCCCCTTAAGCGTCGCCATCAGCCGCTCGGAATGTTCCAGCGGGCTCAGTTCCTCGGCTTCACCGGCGACGCACAGATACGGCACCTTGATCCTGTTGGCGTGACCTTCCCAGGTGATCTTCTTGCGGAATGCGTCGAACTCGTCCTCGTCCGTGATGCCCGACATGTACATGAAGCGCTTTTTGAAAGTCGGCGAGGCTTCCTGGAAAATCGTGTGGCAACCCGGCTCGTGGCACACCGACATCACCGCGCAGGCCTTTATGCGCGACTCATGCGCCGTCAGTATGGTGCCGAACAGCGAACCGAAGCTGGTACCGGCAACGCCGATCTTTGTCACGTCGAGCTCAGACCGCGCCGCGATCCAATCGACCAGCGCCGGCCCGGTCGCCATCCAGTTCTCCATGGTGAAGTGCAGGCCGATCATCGGCGCCTCGTATTGGCCCGGCCCGTCGATCGCGAGCACCGCCATGCCGCGATTGAGATACTTGTCGCCGTAGAGCGCGACCTGGATCTCCTTGTAGCTGTCCATGCCGGGAATAGAGATCACCACCGGCAGCTTGCCGCCGGTATGGCCGGGCGGCAGATGCAGCCAGGCCGGGATCGCCTTGTCCTTGAACGGCACCCACACCGCCTCGACGTGATGATCGGCCAGCGCCGCATATTTGGCGTAGCACTCGCGCTTCTTGTTGTTGTAGGCGATGTTGGTCTCGTCGTTCTCGTCATAGGGCCATTGCGCCGCGCCCCAATGCACCGCGGCCATGAAGAAATTGTCGCGTGCGGTGACCTTGCGGTCGGCAAGTGCTGCGGCATTGGCCTTGGCTTCGCGGCGCTTGGCCACGGCGGCGAAGGCCGGGCCGATATCGGCCATCTTCTTCACCCGCTCGCGGATATTGGCGAAATCGGCGTTGGCCTCGATGCCGCACGGCAGGTGGATATAGAGCGAGCGCGGCTGGTCC
>Ga0210395_10002454_pt1 | contig 14395 bp, 9 predicted proteins | sample IncBWH4OmetaG_FD_150861 | JGI IMG/M metagenome (GOLD analysis project Ga0210395, IMG submission 150861) | Forest soil microbial communities from Barre Woods Harvard Forest LTER site, Petersham, Massachusetts, United States - Inc-BW-H-4-O ... | reverse complement strand
CCCGGTGGTCGATCGTCAAGTCACCGAGACCGGCGACTTCGTCGGCCGCGTGGTGGCGATCGACAAGGTCGACGTCGTTGCCCGCGTCGCGGGCTTCGTCGAGCAGCGCAATTTTACCGAAGGCCAACAGGTCAAGACCGGCGACCTGCTGTTTCGCATCGAGCAGGACACCTACAAGGCGGCGGTCGATCAACAGAGCGCCAATCTTGCCAAGGCCAAAGCCACGGAGGTCAACGCCAATCTGCAGCTGCAACGCAGCCAGGTGCTGGTAAAAAGCCAAAACGTTCCGCAAGCCACCGTCGATCAGCTCGAGGCCGCCGAGCAGGCGGCGCAGGCCGATGTGTTGCAAGCCCAGGCGCTACTCGAGCAGGCGCAGATCAATCTCGGCTACACGGAAATTCGCTCGCCGATCAACGGACGGATCGGCCTTGCCACTTTTACCGTCGGCAATCTGGTCGGTCCGTCGTCGGGAAGACTGGCGACGATCGTCAGTCAGGATCCGATCTACGTCACGTTCCAGGCCAGCGAAGCCGATATCATCGAATATCGGCACCGGGTGGCGGCCTCGGCCGACAAGAGCCCGCACGTCACCATCCACATCAAGCTGCCCGACGGCTCGATCTACCCGAATCCGGGCGTGACCAACTTTCTCGATGTCCAGGTCGAGGCCGATACCGACACCGTCGTGGTGCGGGCGCAACTACCGAATCCGGATGGCTTGTTGATACCCGGCGGCATCGTCGGCGTCATCGTCGAACAGGGCGCGCCGCACTCATCTCTCGTCGTTGCCCAATCCGCCGTCCAGCTCGACCAAGCCGGGCACTACGTCTTGGTGGTCGATGAGGCGAAAAAAGTCGAACTGCGGCGCATCACCACCGGCAGCGAGCAGGGCCGCGACGTCGTCGTGACCAACGGGCTGAAGGAGGGCGAGCTCGTCATCGTCGAGGGAATTCAGAAAGTCCATCCCGGACAAATCGTGGCGGCGACCGTCGCGCCGGGAAATTAGCCGCGATGTTTTCCGGCATATTCATCGACCGACCGAGATTCGCCGTCGTCATTGCCATCGTGATCACGCTGGCCGGCGCCATCGCGATTTCGGCGATCCCGATCGCGCAATTCCCCGACATCGTGCCGCCGCAGGTCACGCTCACCGCCAACTATCCCGGCGCCGATGCCGAGGTGGTCGAGACCACGGTGGCGCAACCGATCGAGGAGCAGGTCAACGGCGTCGACAATGCGATCTATTACCAGTCCGCCAGCGGCTCCGACGGCAGCTATACGTTGAACGTGACGTTCGCGCTCGGCACCGATCCGGACATCGACACCGTCAATGTGCAGAACCGCGCCAGCTTGGCCATAGCGCAGCTTCCCGACGAGGTATCGCACGCCGGCCTGTCGGTGCGCAAGAAATCCGCAGCGCTGCTTCAGGTCATCAATATTTATTCCCCGAAGAACACTTTCGACGCCGTCTATTTGAGCAACTACGCGACCATCAACGTCATCGACGCGCTGGCGCGGATCAAGGGCGTCGGCCAGGTCACCTTGTTCGGTCCGCTCGATTATTCGCTGCGGATCTGGCTCGATCCGGAACGCCTGACCCAGCTTAACCTGACTCCGAACGACGTCATAACGGCGGTGCAAAATCAGAACGTCCAGGCGGCGCTCGGCCGCGTCGGCGCGGCGCCGACCGCGAGCGAGGAGCAGCTTCAGATCAACATCAAGACCAAGGGCAGGCTGACGCGGCCGGAGGAGTTCGCCGGTATCATTCTGCGCTCCAATCCCGACGGTTCGGTGATCCGGGTCGACGATGTGGCGCGCGTCGAAATGGGCGCCAGATCGCAGGACCGCTACAGCCGCTTCAATGGCGCTCCGGCCGCCGCGATCGGCATCTACCAGTCGCCGGGCTCCAATGCGGTCGATGTGGCCAAGCAAGTGCGCGACACCATGGATACGCTGGCGACGCGCTTTCCCGCCGATCTCGCCTACACGATATTTTTCGATTCAACCGTCTTCGTGACCACGACCATCGTCGAAGTGGTGCGCACGCTCGTCATCGCCATCATCCTCGTCGGCATCGTGGTGTTCCTGTTTCTCGGCAAGGTGCGGACCACGCTGATCCCGCTGGTCGCGGTGCCGGTGTCGATCGTCGGCACATTCGCCGTGCTGCTGCTGATCGGCTATTCGGCCAACACCGTCTCGTTGCTGGCGCTGGTGCTGGCCATCGGCATCGTCGTCGACGACGCCATCGTGGTGGTCGAGAACATCGAGCGGGTCATCGACGACGAGCCGGAGCTCAGCGTGCCGGACGCCTGCAAGAAGGCGATGGCCGAGATCACCGGCCCGATCCTCGCCATTACCTTCGTGCTGTTGTCGGTGTTTGTTCCGGTGGCTTTCATCCCCGGCATCAGCGGCCAGTTGTTCCGCCAATTCGCGGTGGCGGTCTCGGTGGCGATGTTGATCTCCGCACTCAACGCGCTGACCTTGAGCCCGGCGCTATGCGCGGTGCTGCTCAAGCGCGGCGAGCGCAACCGGGGCCCGATGCGCTACGTGTTGGGCGGCATCGACAAGATTCGCGGCGGCTACGTGGCGACGGTGCGCCGGCTGGCGCGGCTGTCCATGCTCAGCGTCGTGGTCGTTGCCGGCGTGCTGGCGGCTTCCGTGCTGCTGTTCCGCATCACGCCGCAGAGCTTTTTGCCGGACGAGGACCAGGGCGCGATCTTCGCCGCCTTGCGGCTGCCGGAAGGCGCGTCCGTCAACCGCACCGAGGCCGTGGTCAAGCAGGTCGAAGACATCGTCAAGGCGGTGCCGGGCGTCGAAGGCGTGCTGTCGGTGGTCGGGCTGAATTTCATCGACTATGTGGCGGCGTCGAACCAGGCGTTCTTTGTGGTGCGGCTCAAGCCTTACGAAGCGCGCACCGACCGGGCGCAGAGCGCCAATGCGATCATTGCGCGGCTGCGGCCGCAACTGGCGGCGATCCAGGGCGCCATCGCGTTTCCGTTCAACCTGCCGCCGCTGCTCGGCTTGCGCAATACCGGCGGCTTCCAATATGTGCTGGAGGCTTTGCAGGGCCAGTCGCCCAACGACGTCGCTGCGGTGCTGCGGGGACTGCTCGTGGCTGCCAATGGCCGGCCCGAGCTTGCCGGCGTGTTCAGCACCTACGCCGCCGACACGCCGCAGATCTATCTCGATATCGATCGCGACAAGGCGCAAGTCCTCGGCGTCAAGATCAGCGATATCTTCAGCGCGCTGCAATCGACGCTGGGAAGCTTCTACGTCAACGACTTCAACGTTTTCGGCCGCACCTGGCAGGTCAACATCCAGGCCGACATCCCGTTTCGCCAGCGTGCGGAGGATATCGAGCGCATCTATGTGCGCAACGCCAAGGGCGGCATGGTGCCGATCCGCGCGCTGGCGCAGGCCAAGCTGGTGCAAGGGCCGCAGACCGTTGTGCGCTACAACGGCTACCGCGGTGCCGTCGTGAACGGCGCGCCGAAAGCGCCCTACAGTTCCGGCCAGGCGCTGGCCGCGATGGAGAGCATATCGGCCTCGACGCTGCCCGGCGGCTACACCTACGAATGGACCGGGACGGCGTTCCAGGAGAAGGCCGCGGCCGGACGAACGGGGATCGTGCTCGGGGTCGCCATTCTGTTCGCCTATCTGTTCCTGGTCGCGCTTTACGAGAGCTGGAACATACCGGTTCCCGCTCTGCTGTCGGTCAGCGTCGGCATCCTCGGCGCGCTCGCCGCAGTGAAGATCGCCGGACTGAGCTTCGACGTCTATGCGCAAATCGGTCTGGTCGCGCTGATCGCGCTCGCCGCCAAGAACGGCATATTGATCGTCGCCTTCGCGGTGGAACAGCGCAGCCTCGGCAAGGACGCCGTCGCGGCCGCCATCGAAGCGGCGTCCTTGCGCTTCCGCCCCGTGATGATGACGAGCTTTGCCTTCATCTTCGGGCTGTTTCCGCTGGTCATCGCCAAAGGCGCGGGCGCGGCGACGCGCCACGCGGTGGGCACGCCGGTGTTCGGCGGCATGATCGCGGCCGCCATTTTCGGCGTGTTTCTCATTCCGCTGCTTTTCATCGTCAGCGAACGCGCGCGGCAGTGGACCGTGATCCCAGCCAATAGTCGGCTATCGCTGCATATCCGGCCTGCCGCTATCTACAGCGCATTGCGCCGACTTTGGCGCCGTAGCTCAGCGAGATAGAGCACCGCGCTGCCGCCACATGGCGTTGGCTCAAATCCCCCGGCGGCGGCTGCGCTCGGCGCGCAACGACGCTCCGACAAAGCCCACATCTTTGATGCCGCGGTGAATGTCCAGCCAATAAAGCAGCAAGGTCAAAACGAATGCACCCGCGGCGATAATATCGAGCATCACGTTCAAGTTCGCGCAGGCTGTCGCGCGCATCGGTTCGATTCGGCTGGCCACCTGAAAACGATCTGACGCGCAACTTGCGGCAAGGGCCGGGGCGAGCCACCTGCCCGCGACAAACAAAAGCGCGGCATTGGCAACGCAGAACGACAGCGCGACGATGGCGAGGCCTTTCTTGATGGACAGCGCGACATCGGCCAATTTGACCGCGATGCAACAGGCGATGACATAGGCCAGCACCGGCAAAAGATTTTTCGATGCGGCGGCGGCCGGTCCGGTATCCCAAAAAAGCAATGCAGTGCCGGCAATGAGGACAAAAGCATTGGTCTTGACGAATTCCGGAAACTTGCAGCGAAACAGCAGGGCGTTGGCTTTTTCGACGATATCGAGCAGCGCGCACGCGATCATGCCGGCGGCGAATCCACCGAGGTGAGCACCCCAGTCGATGCTTGAATTGCCGAACGCCAATGCGACGTTCAGCCCGATATTGACGACGAAGAAGTTCGCCGGGAGATCGACCCTGGCGAGGATCCGCAACGACAACAGCGCGCCCAAGACGCCCGATATGGCGGCGGAAGCGCCGACCGTCAGATAGGGTCCGGAATGGGTGGCGTTGCTGACCAAGGCGCCGGCAACGAGCGCGCAGACATAGATGACGATGAAGTAGAAGGCGCCGACGCGTCTTTCGAGGTGTCCGCCCCAAAGCGCCAGGCAGATCATGTTGGCCGTGAGATGAAAGAGATTGGCGTGCAGAAAGCCATAGGAGAAAAGCCGCCAATATTCATGGCGGCCGATCGCGGAAGAATACATCGCACCGCCGCGCAACAAGACGTCGGCCGGTATGGCGACCATGCCCATTTGAGCGAGGCAGAAGCCATAGATAAGGACGTTTGCGGCGATCAATAGATAGACGACGGCGTGCGGGCTCGCAAAAAACGACCGATCAATTTGCCGAGCGTTCATGCTGGTCGATCACCGAAATGAGCTCCGGATATTTTGGCATATCGCACGATCTCTTCAGTAAGCCGGCAAACCCGTGCCGCCGGCATCGGCGCCTCTATTCGCCCTTCCATTGCGGCGGACGCTTGTTCAAGAACGCGTCCAAGCCTTCGCGAAAATCCCGGCTCATGTAGCACATCAGGATCAAATCCTCGCCCTCGTCGCGGGACAGCCGCCGCTGCAGGCGCGACAGCGCCTGTTTGGTGGCGTTGAGCGTGAGCGGCGCATTGCCGGCGATCAGCGTCGCCAATTCGTCGGCCCGTTGCTTGAGCGCCGCTACGTCCTCGACCACCTCGCTGAGCAGACCGGCGCTTGCGGCTTCTTCGGCGCCGACCAGCCGCGCGGTGAAAATCAGATCTTTCACGCGCGCCGGTCCGATCAGCGCGGTCAGCCGGCTGATATTCGACATCGACAGGCAATTGCCGAGCGTGCGCGCGATCGGAAAGCCGAATTTGGTGGTCTTGGTGCCGATGCGCATATCGCAGCACGCCGCGATCCCGGCGCCGCCGCCGGTGCAGGCGCCGGTGATCGCGGCGATCGTCGGCACGCGGCAGGTCTCGAGCTTGCCGAGCACGCGGTCGATGCGGGCCTCGTAGTCGAGCGCATGCTGCGGCGTGGTGAATTCGCGGAATTGGTTGATGTCGGTGCCGGCGGCGAAAGCCTTGTCGCCGGCGCCCTGGAACACCAGCACCTTGATCGCTCGCTCCCGGTCAGCCTCCTCGCAAATCTGCGCCAGCCGTTCGTACATGGCGAAGGTGAAGGCGTTGCGGGCCTGCGGGCGGTTGAACGTCACCCGGCCGATGCCGTCACGCTGATCGAAAAGAATATCGTTCGAAGCCGTTTGCTGCTGATCCATGGTCATAACTCCGCCGCTCGGGAGACGCGCACGCCCCATTGGTAACCAACTCGTTAACGCAACAGCAACGATTTTCACAGACCATGCGGCAGTCTAGGGCTAAGACTTTCCGCCATGGCACAGACCGATCTGGTGCAGGCCTTCGAGGCCCGCCTGAAGCTTTACAGCCTCGACGACCGGGCACGGCGCATTCTCGCCGAGTCCTGGCCGGTCATCGAACCGGGCCTCGACGACGCCATCACCGAGATCATCGTAGCGATCCGCATCTTGCCGCGCATCGGCGAGATCGTCGCCAAGAACGCCGAGCTTTACAAAAAACTCGAAGCCGCGCACTTCCGCGCGCTGCTCGGCGGCAAGCTCGATGGCGCTTACGCCGAGTCGTGCCGGCACACCGTGCTGCAGGAGGCGGCGATGGGGCTCGATCCCCGCGTGCGCTCTACCGCCGGCAGTTACGTGCTCAAGGCGGCGCTCGACGCGCTGGCGCGCAAGCATTGGTTTTCCGCCGCAAAAGTCGCCGAGCGCGGCCGCGTCATATCGCAGGCCATCAGCTTCGACGTCGCCAACGCCATCACGTTGCATCGCCAGGCGGCGGAGCAGGCCAGCGCGGCGCGGCGCGGCGCCATCGACGACGCGATCGCGGAATTTGCCGGCGCCATCGGCGAAGTGGTCGAGGCGATCAAGGAAGCCTCCGGCTCGCTGACCACGAGCTGCTCGACGCTCAATCAGGTCGCCGACGATACCCGCGGCCGCATGGCATCGGCGTCGTCGGCCTCGGCCGAGACCACGCAGCGCATGGCGGCGACCGTCGCCGCCACCGAAGCGCTGTCGGAATCGATCGACGAGATCGGCCAGCAATCGACCCGCGGGCTCGGCATGGCGAAATCGGCGGCATCCGACGCCGCGCGCACCCAGGATGTCATCCGCTCGCTCGACGATGCCGCCGAGCGTATCGGCTCCGTGGTCGGCGCCATTTCGGCAATCGCGGCGCAGACCAATCTGTTGGCGCTCAACGCCACCATCGAGGCGGCGCGCGCCGGCGACGCCGGCAAGGGCTTTGCCGTGGTCGCCGCCGAAGTGAAGACGCTCGCCAACCAGACTTCGCGCGCCACCGAGGATATTTCGGCGCAGGTCGCCGCCATCCAGGACGCGACCAAGCGCTCGGTGGAGGAAATCTCCTCGATCGCGCGCGCCATCGGCGAACTGACCGGCGTGTCGACCAGCATCGCGTCGGCGGTGCAGGAGCAGGCCGCGACCACCAGCGCCATCGCCGAAAGCATCCAGGACGCCGCCGGCCATACCTCGCAAGCTTCGAGCGAAATCAGCTCCGCCGAAGCGGCAGTGACGGGCGGCGCCGGCGCCGTCGGCGAAATCACCACCTGGACGGCGCGCCTGTCGGCGCGCGCCCACGATCTGGAAACCAAGGTGGCGACCTTCTTCACCCGCGTCCGCGCGGCGTAACAAACGGGGTATGTCTCTCACCTCCCCCTGGAGGAGGGAGATCGCCACGCGGAGCGTGGCGGGTGTGGGTGAGAGCGCGCGTAGCGCGCTGCGAATCCCTGCATCGCCGGGCACCCCACCCCGCGCACCTTCGGTGCGCGACCCTCCCCCTCCAGGGGAGGGTGAATGCGATCTCATTCCCGCGACGCATCCGCGTCCGAGTTTTGCGCAAGCCAGTCCCACGTGTTTGCCTCCAAAAAATAAGGGGAGGCAGAGCGCCGAAAGGCGCAAATCCTGGGCCGCATCATCGGATGCGGCGCGCGCTGAGCGCAGCGCGCTCGCCTTTCGGCGCTCCACCGCGGCTCTTGCTCCGGCCATTTGCCGAAGCTCGATCCAGGCCGCGCTTCACGCGATGCAGCGCGCAGGCGTTACCCGCGCCTTGGCGTCGCGCTTAAGCGAAGCACCTCGCGCGCCGGTCGTAATGCCGGCGGGGTCGATGCCCGGACCGCCCGAGAGCGGCAGTGACGAGCCGCCGCCCGCAGGAACCGCACCCGCCCCGTCAGTCGGCGTCACCGGTTGACGTCCCTTACATGAGCGGGATCAGGCCCGGTAATGCAATCGCGCAGCCAATGTCAAATGATTCGTTGCGCGCGAATTTGTCTCGATAATTCGCGCGGTTAGGCGTCGCGCATTTTCGCACAGCGAACGCCGGCGCTTATCGCGCGCGCAGTGGACAGATAAAGATTCGCAGCCCGAAGAATGCTATGGCCCGGTTCAATGCAAAGTCGCGCCACCGGTAAAGCTGCCATTCGCGACGTTGCCGGTCACTTGGTTATTGCCATAGCTGAGCAGGCCGGCGCCGCCTGTAGCCTGCGCGGCGATAGTATTGCCGTACAGCACCGAGCTGCCCACGGTGATGCTCGCCGTGCCGCCGCCTGATTGATTCGACAGGACGCCGGCCGAGCCGTTCGCGGCCGCGATGACGCGCATGACGTCCACGGTCGCGTTGCCCGGGCCGCTGACCGCGTCGATGCCGTTGCTGGCGTTGAAGCTCGCCGTGCTATCGGCGAGGGTGGCAATGATCGCGCCGGAGCCCCCGGTGCCGTCGACCCGCAGTCCTTCGCCGATATTGTTGTCGATGCGAAGCCAGCGCAGCGCGACGTTCGCCGCGATGCCGCCGGTCGGCTGGATCAACAAGCCGGTCGCATTGTTGAGGATCGTCGTATCCAGAACGACCAATTCAGTCGTGGTGGCGCTGCCGGTGCCGGGAGAGAAAGTTATGCCGGACGTGGTGAAGCCCTGCATCACGCATTTTTCGATGTACAGCCGCGCGCCGCTTAAGAACACGACGCCGGAGGTGCCGGAGGCATTGACGCCGTCTAAGGTCAGTGCGCCCAAATGGATCACGTCGCTTGAGCCGGCGCTGACGACGATGCCGCTGGTGCCGGGGGAGGGTATTGTGCCGGCGACGCTGGCGCCGCCGACGGCGTTACCGAAGATGGTGATCGCCTTGGTGATGGTCACCGCGCCGAAGTCGCCCGGATCGAGCACGTCGATCTCGCCACCGGCGGTGGTCTGAGCCAGCGCCGCGGCAAACGTCAAGCAAGGCGACACGCGGGTGCACGGATTGGCATCACTGCCCAACGATGCCGACACGAACGTTTGCGTCGAAGGCCCGCCGCCGGCTGCCGCAGAGAACATGGCGGTGACGCTTTCAATCGAATTCATGGTCAACAGGCAGGTGCCATTGCCGGTGCAGGCGCCGCCCCAGCCGTTGAAGGTCGCGCCGCCCATCGGCGTCGCCGTCAGCATCACCGGCGTGCCGCTCGCGTAGTTCATCGTGCACACCGAGGGGCAACTGATCCCGGTCGGCGAACTGGTGACGGTGCCGTTGCCGGATACGCTGACTGAGAGCGTGTAGTTCGGTGGCGCGGTCAATACATTGACGGTGAGCGTTGCCGTCGTCGTCTGGACTGTGTCGTTGTTCGTCGTATCGGTAAACATGATCGTCGCATTGTAGGTCGTCGGCGAAAGCGTGCTGGCGCTGGAATTGATCGTAAAAGTGACGGTGGTGGCGGACGTCGACACCGTGCCGGATGTCGACGACGCCGTGAGCCAGCTCGGCACCCCGGAAATGGAATAGCCGACGCTGCCGGTCGTCGCTTGGAGCTGGTACTGAAACGACGACGGCGAGAAAGGCCCACCCTGATTGCCGGTCGACGCGATATTGGTCGCAGGAGCGACCTGTAGCGCCGGCAAAGCCGCGGTAAAGTTCGCCGTGACAACGGTCTGGGCCGGTTGTCCCTGCGGGCTGAAGTTGGGACCGTTGCCGGGCCCGACTTCCGCGGCATTAGGATCCCAGTTCCAGAAATAGACTCCGAGCAGGGCATTGTTGCCGCTCTGCTGCCATGCTTCAAAAAATGCGCTGTAGAGGCTTGCCTGCAGCGCCGGGTCGTAAACATTTGTCGAAGTGCCCGACGGCTGCTTCGCGGCATCGTTGGCGCTTTCGTAGCCGATTTCGGTGAACAGGAGCGGCTTGCCGGCTTGCGTCGCCACGTTTGCGAAGTAGCTGATTAGCGATTGGTTGCCTGTGACGGAAAGAGAAGTCGGGTCGCTCGGCGTCTGCGTCCAGCCGGCAGTCAGATTGGCGAGCGTCGGATTTGCGGCATCCGAGAGCGGGGCATAGCAGTCGATGCCCAGATAATCGAGCTGGCTCCAAAAGCTCACCTGGGTCGCGAGACTGCCGGTGCCAGCCGTGAGCCCATGCTGTCCCTGCCACGGCGAAATGTTGTCGTCCCAATCGGCCGAATAGGTCAATTTGCCGGAAAAGACCGCGCGCACCGACGTGATGATGTCAGTCCAATAGGACAGATAAGCCGGGCCGGTGAGCTGATCGAGTTCCGCGCCGATGCTCAGACTGGCAGCGCCATTCGCTTGCGCCAGTTGGGCCATGGCGACGATCATCGTCTTATAGCTGGCGAAGAATGCGGCGGCATTGGTCGGATTGTAGGTGGAGCGCCAGGCGCCCACGCTGTACGATCCGATCTTGCTGGGATCGAGAAAATCAAGCAGCGGCCGGACCATGACCGCAAGACCGCGGCTTTTCGCTTCCGCAATCGTGGCGGCAATGACCGACTGGCTTTCGGTGTAGTTGGCATCCGCATAGACCGCGGAGTTCTGCACGTCGATGCCGTATTCAAAGGCGAGCGCCGCGGCGTTCGCGCCGGTGCCGGCCAGAGCGGGAAGCGAGTCGGCGTTGGCATAACCGCCGTTGTAATAGGAAACGTAGTTGAAGCCCTTGAAGCTCAAGGAATTGATCTGCGCCAACGCCGGCCTGACGACGCCCGTGGCCGTGGCCACGAGCACGAACACCGCCAGCAGGACGTGACGACATTGCTTCTGCACGCGCCGCTCCGAACGAAGGCTCTCTGCCCGATACTGTGCGCGCGGCAGGTGGCGGGCTCTTCCCCGAGCCAGCTGGAAGCCGGTATTTCACCGACGATGGAAGCTTACAGACAAGACGGCGTGATTCGCACGACTGTAAATTTGGAATAGGAGAACCGATCGTCTGGGGAGTGCCTAGTCCGTCAACGCGGTCAGCATCTTGGCGGCGCGGCTCAATTCGTTGTTGTTGAGCTTGGACAGCTGGATGTTGATCCGCTGCAGCAGCCGGCCGCGCTCGCCGGTTGGCACCGTCATGGTGCCGGCGCTGAACAGAACGGCTTCGGGGACGTCGAGCGCTGCGGCGATCCTCTCGGCCGAAGGGAAGGACGGCGCAGCCTCGCCGCGCTCGATCTTGCCCATCATGGCGACGGAAAGCTCGGCTGCGTCCGCGAACTCTTCCTGGCTCAAGCCACGCGCCTTGCGGTAGTGCCGCACATTGGCTCCGAAGGTCTTGCTCAAGCTCACGGCGCACCTCTGCCGTGAGCCTCAACAAGGACCGATTCCGTGCAACCGAATAGAAGTAGAGAATTGCAAATATTCTATAAGTATATTACTCTATTTTGAATATATCGCCTATAGTTACATCTAGGGGTGACCATGCCCGGCCCACGCAGACCCGATCCATACGATCGCGAGATCGCGCTGCGCGTCCGCACGCTGCGCCTATCCCGCCGCATGTCGCAAAACGACGTGGGCGAAAGGCTGGGCATCACTTTCCAGCAGATTCAGAAATACGAAAACGGCGCGAACCGCATCGGCGCCGGGCGCCTGCAGCGCATCGCCGAGATTTTCGAGGTGCCGGTCGCGGCGCTGTTCGGCGCGAGCCGGCGCGAGGACAGGGCAGGCGTCGACCCGTTCGCAGGGCTGCGCACTCCGGGCGCGGTGCAACTCCTCGAAGCCTACGGCCGCATCGGCGACCGCACGATCCGCCGCGCGTTCCTGCGTTTTGCCGAGCAAGTGGCGGTGACCGCGCAGCGATCAAGCCGCCGTTAGCGACCGGAGCATGACCGCATGCCGCTTTGCTCGCGTAGCCGCTCCATCCGGGCTACGCTTGCTTTGCGCTCTCTTGCGTTTGGGAGAATCATCTTGACCTCGTTATGAGCCAAAGCCAAGCGTGAATGGAGTGTCCGCCCAGTGCGAGGAATCCGAATATCGTGATGAAAGCCGTGACAGCGATACGACCAAATATGGCGACGCGGAAGCCGCCCCACTTGATGAAGATCGCGTCTTTCGGAGATTGTTCGTCTGACATAGGCACCTCGCAGCAAGAAAAAAACTCGCGAAGTGCCGGAGGTATTACGTAAGTAAAATTGACGGAGCGCTAGGGCCTTGACGGCGTGTGGTTAATGCTTTGTGAGTCCTGAATCGTCTCGCGCCGGAGACTTTGGATTACCAGATGCGCAAAGCAGCGATAGCGGTGGCTGGGATATTGGCCAATGTGTTGGCCGGCCCGATGCTTAGCTTCGGTCAGTCGCCAGCCTCTGCCAACAATACGTGCGCGACACAGCACATTCTGACGACCGAGCAAGAAAAGCGCTGGATACAGACTGTGAGGAACCGAAAAACAGCCGACGGCGCGACTGTTCAACAGGTCTTGGAATATGCAGAGAAGATGCGGCCACGAGAGTTCAAGGTGGAGAAGATCGAGGTCGGATACGGTTGTGAGAACGGCAATCCGAGCTACGTTGGTATTGGCTATTGGATTGGAATGAAGCGGCTTCCGGATGATGTCTTCATAGGACTTGGATATGACGTTTCTACTTCTGACTCTGGAATAAAATTGAGCGTTCCGGAGAATCCAATACCTTCCGTTCAGAGCATCACGGAAGCGCTCGACCGAGGTCGTGACGAATTCCTGAGCTATATTGATGACGACTATGAGTCCTATTGCGTTGATGAGGGAACAAAACGAAAGTCCTGTTAGCAACGGCAAACGAGCAGTAGCTCGGACGGAGCGTAGCGCAATCCGAGGACGAAATATACTGTCACGCTGTTGCCCCGGATTTCGCTGCTATTCGAGCTACGCTTGCTGTGGTCTACCCGTCCATCAGGTACGGGCTATTCGTCCGCGTCTTCAGCGGGAATGATTGAAGCGAGTTCTGGCGCTAGATCAAGTTTGTAGAGTACGGCGAGGTTGGCAATAAGGGCGCCAACTGTTGCTCTAAACTCACCAAGAGCGGTGAAAAATTCAGGGCTTTCCATTCCGTGGAAATCTCGTTGGTGAAAGCGTCGACCGGTAGTAAGGGGCTCGTCGAGGAACCGCCGACACGCAGCCCGAATTCCTTTCAGGGGGGCAATGGCGGGCGAGTTGTCTGACAATTTTCCGATTGCCTGCGTGCATTCGGCTCGGATATCGAAGATCGATTGCTTCACTTGATATTCTACTTCTAGATGGAATGGATTGAACAAAACGCGTCGATCTTCAAGGAATGCCAAGAATGCCCGCACGGCATTACGGTCCGCTGACGACGCCTTCCAACCGACAGCGGTGATTGGAGCGAATCCGGCTATACGTTGGAGTACTTTCCCAATCTTTAGCCTAGGTCGTTGGACGCTCATTTTCCCCTCGTTCCGATACTAATAGTGATTGCGCCTGCTGAATTTCTTTGAAGAGCTGATGCGCTGCGGATAACGCAATATTAGAATCAAGCCTCTGGCCAAGCCATTCAATCGTGGAATCGCCAATGACTCCTACTTCTAGACTCGCGCGCGAGATTGCCCGATCACGTCCACGATCAAGTGCATAATCGTCGATGTGTTCAGCGATATCTCGCATACGTTTTAACATTGGCAGTGACGTATCGAAAGTAACTAGCGCCGCTTGCATGGGTGCGGCTAGAGTTGGCACCTTGGCCGCTAGTGATGCCGCGCGTCGCAACCGAGTAAGAGCTACGATGAGAAACTGGAAATCTGTCCACCTGCGGAACAGGAATTCCTCATCTTCAGGTTCATCGGTTTTCAGTCGGCGTTTTTGCAGCGCGACCGTCCAGACCGCTAGGTTCGCAAGTCGGCGAGCGCGCTCATAGGTGGCAGCATGGGAAGGGATACTGCTTTGGTTCTCGGTACTTGCATGATTGCGCATTGACGTCCTAGATCGCGTCGTGCGTGGTTGATCCGCATATCCGTGCTGGATGCGATGCGGCAAGCGCGTCAGGCTTGATATTTAAACTGGATATTCAGCATGGATTACCGGATCAAGTCCGGCAATGACGAAGTGGAGAGCGCTGGCGCGAGCCCGAAAAACTACTCCGCCGGCGTCTTCGGCTTGGGCTTCACGAACGTGCCCTTGAG
>Ga0210395_10002453_pt1 | contig 14398 bp, 9 predicted proteins | sample IncBWH4OmetaG_FD_150861 | JGI IMG/M metagenome (GOLD analysis project Ga0210395, IMG submission 150861) | Forest soil microbial communities from Barre Woods Harvard Forest LTER site, Petersham, Massachusetts, United States - Inc-BW-H-4-O ... | reverse complement strand
CCTCAATTGATCGCGCAGCGCCTGCAAGCTCCTCTGCTTTTTTACTGGCTGGGTCGCGAGCGCGGCTATCTCTGGCTCGTTACCTTTTCGCAAGTCTATGTCTTTCCCTTGCCGGCCGAGGCACAAGTGGATGCGCTCGTTAAATCCTACCGGGAAACGCTGCTAGCCGGGCGCGATCCGCTAGAAACAGGGAATCTGGATGGCCAAAAACTGTATGAAATGCTCATTGAGCCCGCAAAGAACCTGATTCCCCAAGGTTCGCGGGTCATTCTGCTTCCTGACGGCAGCCTGTACGGCCTTAATTTCGAGACGTTGATAGTGCCCGGTCCTAAGCCTCACTACTGGATCGAAGACGTCACCGTGACAACGGCAAGTTCCTTGACGCTTCTCGCTTTGGCTGCGGCGCGGCCCGCTCCGAGAGAGAAAAGGATGTTCCTTGTGGGTGATACGGTTTCACCGAACGCCGATTTCCCGGCGTTGCCGCAAGCCGGTGCGGAAATGCAGAGCATTGAAAAATACTTTCCTGAGCCGCGCCGGACAGTACTTTCCGGCGGCGAGGCGACGCCAGCCGCTTATCTAGCCAGCAAGCCAGAACAGTTCGCGTATCTGCATTTCGTAACCCATGGCACGGCCAGTCGCACACGTCCTCTCGAATCGGCTGTCGTCCTCAGCAAAGAGAAGGACGAGGAATCGTACAAGCTTTACGCGCGAGACATCGTCAAGCGGCGGCTCTCGGCTCATCTCGTGACAATTTCCGCTTGCAATGGAGCGGGTACGCGCGCGTTCTCTGGTGAAGGACTCGTCGGTCTCTCTTGGGCGTTTCTGCGTGCGGGCGCCCACAATGTTATCGGTGCGCTTTGGGAGGTTAGCGATGCATCGACGCCACAGCTCATGGACAAGCTCTACGACGGGCTGAACCGGGGACAGGATCCCGCCTCCGCCTTGCGCGCCGCCAAGCTCTCGCTTCTGCACTCCGACAGCGTCTTCAAAAAGCCCTACTACTGGGCGCCGTTTCAGCTTTACGCCGGGTCCTAACGCACCACCTCCTCGAGCCTTGGTGTTTAGGGAATTGGCGGCTCGGCAGCTAAACATCGGGAGAGCGTGAAACGAACTCAACCCCTTGGGCACTACTTAGGGTGCAGCAATTCTTCCGTAAGGGGTGTATTGGTGAATTTCGTTGACTGCAATCTTCCAATAGTCGAACAGAACGCGGTAGCAGCCTCGCAAATGCAGAATCCCGCTCAGCCAGGTCCTCCACGCTCGCCGGAGTTACCTGGGCAGGATTCGCTTGCCAGGTTTGGCTCTCCGACATTAGCCTGCCACGAGCATCCCGCGCGGTTTAGCAGGTTTCGATGCAGCGTGCTTTACCAACAACCCGTCCTTTTGCCGCTCCGCAGAACAAAATGTCAGTCTGTCGCTGCATCCATATCCCGCGCTTCCTTTTCCGCAAGACTCGATTATCAAAAATTTGAATGCATTCCAAAAACAAAAAAATCCCTCAATGCTTTTCCACCACAACTTCTTCCGAACATTACTTTTGTCTTGACACTTCTCTCAACCGGACGCTAGCCTACGCTCACTGGTGCAACTGGGGGAACGTCCTGGGAATGATTCATAGCTGTTCCTATTTGCGGTTTGCTGGCGAGACTGTTTCCGCACAGTGCGCCACCACCCTGCACCGGACTTCTCCCGCGTTCAAACGGTTGGTCCTGCTCGTTGCAGTGACCCAATAGCTGGCGATCCCTTTAACCATCTGGTTAAATACATCGTCCCCGGCCCTGCTCGAGTCGAGAAGCAGTTCGGCCGAAATGTTATTTTGTCGTTTTAATGCCTGCGGTTGGGCGCGCGGAATATTCTCCGCTGCCACAACGCGGTGAAGTAGACTTTGGCCCGGGTCCGTCAATGACGGTCGTCGTAAACAGGGGTGGTCGAAAGGGGTGTTCATTCATGAGGTCCAGAATACTTTTTGTACTTTTGATTTGTACGATGGCGATTTCGGTTTCTCCTGCTCTCTACGGTCAGGCGACTGGCAGTTTTTCCGGCACGGTCGTGGATAAATCCGGCTCAGCCATCTCCGGCGCCACAGTCACCACCATTTCACAAGGTACTGGCGTGTCTCGCCAGGCAAAAACCGATGAGGCCGGCCACTACCTTATTCCTTTGCTGCCGGTTTCGATTTACACGTTGCGCGTCGAATTTACGGGTTTTCAGACCGTCGTGAACAAGGACCTGCGACTGCAAGTTGATGAGGCACGCGAACTGGATTTTACCCTTGCGCCGTCCACTGTCACCTCAACCGTGGAAGTCAACGCCCTTGCCATCGCCGTCGAGACCACCAATCCCTCGCTCGGCCAGGTCATCACCGCGCAGGAAGTCTCGCAGCTTCCTCTGAACGGCCGCGATTTCGTGCAGCTCGCCACGCTCACTCCCGGCACCGTTCAGGAAACCAACACGAATAGCTTCTTCAACGGCGCCCCCAGCAGCGAAGTTTCCGCCCGAGGCACCTACTCTCTTTCGGTCGGAGGCTCGCGCGCCAACAGCACCGACTGGCTCCTCGACGGCAACGACAACAACGAACTTACCGCCGGCGGCATCGGTATCTTCTCTTCCATCGACGACATCCAGGAATTTAAAGTCCTCACCTACAACTACTCCGCCGAATATGGTCAGCGCGGCGGACCAACTGTCTTGGTCACCACCAAGTCCGGCGACAACCAATTTCATGGCTCGCTTTTCGAATTTTTCCGCAATACTTCCCTCGACGCGAAGAGCTTTTTCGCCACCACCCCGGAAAAATTCAATCTGAATCAATTCGGAGGTTCCATCGGTGGCCCCGTCTACAAAAACAAAACCTTCTTTTTCGTGGATGGCGAACAGAAGGATCAGCTCCACGGCGTGACCTTTACGGGCTTGGTTCCCACCGACGCTATGAAGGCCGGGGATTTCTCGAAGGACCCGTTTGGCACAACCAATACAGGCATTGTGATCAACAATCCCAATGTTGGTGGAGCACCTTTCCTATGCAATGCCTCTGGCAATCCGGAGCCCCTCAACGGCGCCACCGTCGCCAACCCCGCGGGCAATGGCAGTCAAACGGGCGGCACACCCTGCAACAAGATTCCCGGCGGCCTGATCAATCCGCTCTCCACCCAATTAATGGCGTTCTATCCAGAGCCAAACGCGAGCCGTCCCGGCACCAACACTAATTTTATCAACGAGCCCGTCCGCACCCTCTACGAAACGAAGTTTGACGTTCGTCTCGACCAAATTCTCTCCTCCTCCGATACCGGCTTCGCGCGAGTCAGCTACGATCAAGCCAATTCTTACGTTCCCGGCGGCGGCGGAATCGATAATTTCACCGAGTCCAATTTCTTTGCCAGCAATCAAGGCATCATCAATCACGCTCGCAATATTGCCCTCTCCGAAACGCACGTCTTTTCCCCGAGAACCGTCAATCAGGTCACTGGCGGTTACAATCGCATCTTCGATTACATCAGTTCCCAGGGCACAGACAGCTGCGAATCAGCCAAGCTCGCAATTCCCGGCGCAAACCTCAACTGCTCTTCCAGCAACACTTGCGCCCCTTCCGGCGTTAGTTGCGGCCTAACCATCTCCGAAGTTTTAGGGGGGTATTTCTCTGTTGGCGACCGCGGCTTTTCCCCGTTCCAGGGCGGCACGAACGTTTTCTCCATCAACGATTCCTTGGATATGATTCGTGGAAAACACGACATCAAGATCGGTGGCAGTATCCGCGCCAATCAAATGAACGTGAAAACGGAAGGCTTCCAGGATGGTTTCTGGCAGTTCACTGGTTTTTGGTCCGGCAATCCGGAAGCGGATTTTCTTCTCGGATTGTCCAGCCTTGCCATTCACGATCAAACCTTCAAAGGTCCAACCACCGGCCGCCGCTGGAAGGTCGTTCGGCCCTATGTTCAAGACGACTGGCGCTTCACCAAGAACATCACCTTCAATCTAGGTCTGGCTTGGAACCTCACCACACCTATCTCCGAGGTGGACAACCGCCAGGCTGATTTCAATCCTGCCACCGGTCTGTTCCTTGTCCCCGGCGTGAACGGCGTTGGCAAATGGGCCGGCATTCAATTTGACAAAGACGCTCTGGAACCCCGCATCGGCGTCGCCTGGAAGCCGCGCGGCAGTGACAAGACAGCGGTTCGCGCCGGCTATGCCATCTTCCACGACTCTTCCTGGAATCAGGGCGCCCAGGGTTTGTGGCAGAACCCGCCGTTCTACGACGAATCCGATGCTTTCGCCTTCGGTGGCGCTTGCACCTTTGCGGCTGCTGCCTGTTTCACTCCGCTTAAGCCCAACGCGACAGCCATAAGCATCTTTCCAACAGCATTTTCTGGTGGCGCCGGAGGCTTCCCAATCATCACTGGCCCGCCAACTCAGCCCGATTTCACTGATTTTACTGGCACCATTCAGGCCCAAAACACCAATTTCAAGCTCGGCATGGTGCAGCAGTTCAACGTCAACGTCGAACATGAGCTTCCTGGCCAGATCGTGCTTACCGTGGGTTATGTTGGCTCCCGCACCTCGCACATTCTTGTGGACGGAAACAACATCAATATCACCTCACCCTCCGCTTGCGGAACCGCCGGTTATACGCTGGGCTGCGAGCCAAACGGTACAAAATTCATTAGTCCCTTCTTGACCGCGTTCCCCTTCTCTACCATCTCGGCAATCCAAGATGTGGGCAGAGCTCACTACAATGGTCTCCAAATCAAAGCCGAGACAAAAAGTGCGCGCCATGGCCTTTACGCGCTCATCGGCTACACCTATTCCCGCACCTACGACACCGGTTTTGCCGATGGCCTCGGCACGAATTACGGCGCCACTTACTTCCCGCTGCCCAATTGGAAGCAGTTGGATTGGGCGCTTTCCGGCATAAATCTCAACAACAACTTCACTGCCAGCGTTGTATACGACTTGCCCTTCGGTACCGGCAAACGTTTCGGCTCGGAGTGGAGCCGTCCGGTCAACTCCCTCTTGGGCGATTGGCAGGTAACCGTCATTGAGAAGATCACCTCCGGTTTCCCGGTATTCGTCGTGGATAGCAACACCTTGGGTACCGGAGTCGGCGGCAACGGTTTCTTGAACGGCAATGCCAACAGCCTGATTCGCCCCAACCTCGTGGCGGGTTGTAATCCGAATGCTGGCCCCCACACGCTTAACGAGTGGTTCAACACTGCTTGTTTTGCCGAGCCCCCGGCCGGCGAAATTGGTAACGCCTCCCGTGCGCCGGTTACCGGTCCGGACTTCGTCAATACCGATTTTTCGGTCATCAAGCAGTTCAAGCTACCGTGGGAAAACATGGGCCTGAACTTCCGCGCTGAATTCTTCAACCTCTTCAATCACGCTCAATTTGCCACGCCCAACAGCACCACCAGCCTGGCCACTCCGGACATTGCCTCTGCTGGCTTTGGCTCTATCAACGCCACCGTCAACAACCCGCGCCTCGTCCAGTTCGGCCTCAAGCTTACGTTCTAGCTGACTTGGTAAGATTTGAATCTAGCCGGCCTACCTGTGGTTTCATGTGGGCCGGTTTTTTTTGTTCAGTAGAAGGCGATCTCTCTCATCGGGTAGTGTCGCCGGTTGCGGGTCCAGAGTTGCGCCTTGTGGATGGAAGCTGTTGCTGCAATCAAGGCATCTCCCAATTCAACGTGATGGCTTTTGGCGTATTGTCGCAGATAGTCGCCTGCGCGCTGCCCGATGTCGAGGTCGATCGCGACGCAGGTAAACGCCGCGAACAACGCGCTGAGCGTTTTCTGCTCATGCGGCCGCGCTCCGTGCCAAAGTTCTGCAACCGTCACCGGCGAGCACAATGGAACGGTGTCGCTGCGGCTAAGCTCGTCCCAGCGCGCCAGAATGCTGCTATCGCGGGCCCGCGTCACCTCAATTAAGATATCCGAGTCAATCAGAACCGATTTCATGAGGTGATTCTCCGCAGCCGTTTCCCTTTACGAAGCCGTCGCACGTACTGCTCGGTGTCAGGCAAATCCTTCCGGTCTTTCCACAGGCCGACCAGCGCCTGCATGGTCTGTCTGCGGTCTGCGGACGAATTCCCGTACTTCTCCCGGACCGCTTGACGCACCAGATCGGAAATCGTCGTTTTCCGCTGGCGAGCGCGAATATGCAGTGCTTTCCAGATGTCTTCATTCAAATAAAGCTGTGTCCGTTTCATGATGTATAGTATACATCACTTCCCTCCTCCTCTAGAATTCGCCTCGGTTCTGTTTCTAGTACTGGTTTTGTTACCCCTGCCCACTGGGTTCCGATGCGATGTCAACCAAGCGATTTCCACAGTTTTCCACAGGTAATTCGAATGCTATCAACATCTATATTGACAATTGGTAACTATCGTGCTACCGTGTAGTGTGATCCTTGACGCTATTCCTCGAACCGCTCCTCTTCAGCGGCGCCTCATCTCCTGCGCCCTGCTTCTATCCGCGCGATGCCTGCCCAGCTTTGCCCAATGCATTTCTTCAAAGAAGCCTGCCCTCTTTTTTCCACTTAGCACTCACCACAAACCACGAGTTTCTAAGTCCCTTAGAATCCGCACTTCCGGAAAACCCAGCCGTAACTCGTTTAGAATCCGCACTTCCAAAACACAGGACTTAAAACCCTTTATAATCAACACTTACAGAAAAACCGGGAGGGGGGAAGCAACTTGCTAATTAGAATTCGGACGATACAACCTGGCTCGTCCGCGACGAAAGTCATCCCGAGCGTAGCGAGGGATCTGCTTTATCCTTTCCGCGCCCAGGTCACTTTGCTTCTGCTGGTCATTGCCTTCATCGCCTTCCCCTTGCATGCCCAATCCAAACGCAAGGTCATCATCGACCAGGATGCCGCCGGTCCCGGCGGCACGGATATGCAATCCATTCTTACCCTTATCAATTCGCCTGACACCGATGTCCTCGGCATCACCGTTCTTACCGGCGACGCTTGGCGCGACGAGGAAATTCAGCACACGCTGCGCTTGCTCGAAATCATCGGCCGCACGGACATTCCCGTTCTTCCAGGCGCCGTCTTTCCTCTCGTCAACTCCAAGGAATACATCGCCAAATGGGAAACGTTCTACGGCAAAATCGTTTATCAAGGTGCGTGGAACTTCGCCAAGGGCAACGCCGTGCACGGCCCTTACGAAATTCCGCCGATGCCCGAAGGCGCTCCCACGATCAAAGCCTCGACCGAAGACGCCGCCCATTTCATGGTGCGCATGGTTCATCAGTATCCGCACGAAGTCACCGTCTACGCTGCGGGGCCTATGACCGACCTCGCGCTGGCCATCGCTCTGGATCCACATTTCCCTGAGTTGACGAAGGAACTCGTCGTCATGGGCGGCAGCATCAATCCCAACACGGACGATCCAGAATTCAACCTCACACCGCGCCGCGAATTTAATTTTTGGATGGATCCGGAAGCTTCTCATGCCGTGCTTCACGCCCATTGGCCGCGCTTCGTCCTCACTATCGTGGACATTTCCGTCAAGACGCGCATGGAAAAGAGCTTGATCGAGCAAATTGCCAAAAGCCCCACGCCCGCCGCGCAATATGTCGCGAAGTATGCCCAAGCCAATTATCTTTGGGACGAGCTCGCTGCCGTCGCTTGGCTCGACCCCGGCTTTATCACCAAGTGGCAAAAGCTATACATCGATGTGGAAGTCGACCATGGCGCTTCTTATGGCGACACGCTTGCCTGGGCCCCCGGCCAGCAACCTGGGATGGGCGAGGTTCTCGTCGACGTCCAAAAAGACTTGGACAAGGAAAAGTTTTACAAGGAATACGTTGATTTGCTCACTCGCCCAACGCCCTCAGCCCATCCGGCTTCGGGGAAAGAAGCACCAGGGAATGCGAATTGACCAATGGCAAGGAACACCGTGTGGGTTATATCGAACTGGCACGACAGGTCTCCCTGCCTGTCGTCTCTAATCTCCTGGCTTAGCGTCTTGTAATCATAGTGAAACGCACATGGCAACAATCGTTTCAACTCGCTTGATTGAGTCCCGCGTTTCCCAGACAATTGAAGGTCAAACATTGTCTATTTTCCCCGCATGGCTGCCCTCGCGGCGCCCAGCGAAAAAGCGAGAGAGATGTCCACGCACGCGAATTCAGGTAAACGATTTGTCGCCTACTTCTCCATGGAGATTGCGCTCGAAAACGCCATGCCGAGCTACAGCGGTGGCCTGGGCGTGCTCGCAGGAGACACCATCCGCGCTGCCGCCGACCTTCGCCTTCCCATGGTGGCCGTATCGCTCCTCTACCGGAGGGGATACTTTTCTCAGCACCTTTCTGAAGATGGCTCCCAAACGGAAGAGCCAGTGGTTTGGAAAGTCGATGATTTTCTCAAGGAAGAAACCGCGCGCGTAACCGTGCCTTTGGAAAATCGCCGCGTCGAACTTCGCTCCTGGCGCTATGACGTTAAAGGCGTGCGCGGCTTTGAAGTCCCGGTCTATTTTCTCGACGCCGATCTCCCATCCAATGCGGAATGGGACCGCAACCTGACCGGTGGACTCTACGGCGGCGATTCCTATTACCGGCTGTGCCAGGAAGTTTTGCTGGGAATCGGCGGCGTCCGCATGCTGCGCGCGCTCGGATACGAAGACCTCACTCGTTACCACATGAACGAGGGCCACGCCGCCCTGCTCTCGCTTGAATTACTAGGCGAAGAGGCAGTCAAGGCCGGGCGCACCGCCATCAATGGCGAAGACATCGAAAAAGTCCGCGCCAAATGCATGTTCACCACGCACACACCGGTGCCTGCCGGCCACGACCGCTTTCCGATCGAATATCTCACTCGAGTTTTCCCGCAGCAGAGCAAATTCTTCGATCTCAAAGATCCTGCGGTAGCCGAGCTTGTGAAGCGGTCTTTGCAAACCGAGCAGAACTATCCGGATTTGCAGGATGCCGCGGCGCGCGGCGCGCATTTGAATATGACGTACCTGGCGCTCAGCCTCAGCACGTACGTCAACGGTGTTGCGAAACAGCACGGCGTCACGTCGCGGCAGATGTTTCCGGAAGTTCCGATCGAGGCCATCACCAACGGCGTTCACGGGGTGACATGGACTTCACCTCCTTTTCAGCAGCTTTTTGACCGCCAGATCGCGCAGTGGCGCGAAGATAATTACAGCCTTCGCAGCGCGCTCGGACTTCCCCCGGAAGAAGTCTGGTCGGCGCATCTCATCGCCAAGCACGAGCTTCTGGAAACCGTGCGCGAGAAAACTGGTCTTAGCCTGGATGAAGAGGTCTTCACCATTGGTTTTGCGCGGCGCGCCACCGGATACAAGCGCGCGGACCTGATCCTTTCGGATTTGGACCGTTTGCGCCAAATCGCCAAGAGCGCGGGACATTTTCAGATTATCTATGCGGGCAAAGCGCATCCCAACGACGGCGGCGGCAAGGATATTATCCGGCACATTTTCCACGCGAAAAAAGCGCTCCGCAAAGCTGTTCCCGTTGTTTTTCTCGACGAGTACAATCTCGACCTCGGCGGCAAAATCACTTCCGGCGTCGATCTTTGGCTCAACACGCCGCAATTTCCACTCGAAGCCTCCGGCACGAGCGGCATGAAATCCGCTCTCAACGGAGTTCCGAGCCTGAGCATTCTCGACGGCTGGTGGGTCGAAGGGCACATCGAAGGCGTGACCGGATGGTCGATTGGCGAGCCGCGGCGGTCCATGGACACCACGGACATTGCCACGGATAACGCCAAGGAAGCCGAGTCGCTCTACTGGAAATTAGAAAACGTCATTCTGCCGATGTTTTACAAAGAGCCGCGCTTATACATCCAAATCATGCAGCACGCCATCGCCATCAACGGCTCTTTCTTCAACACGCAGCGTATGGTGCAGCAGTACATCACGGACGCGTATTTGAGATAGCGTCTTCGGCGAAGTACTTTGAGAACGAATCGGACAACCTCAGAGCGAGGCGTTTGCTGTCACTCAGCGGCTTTCGGAATCTGTTTTTCGCCGCGTAGTTCTTTTGCGGTGTCCAGGATATTCGGCTTGGCAAAATGGTCGAAGTAGTTCCAATCACCATACTTTTGCTTTAGCTGCGGCACGACTGCGTTCACGAGCGCGTCGTCCTTTAGTCCATCCTTCACGGGCTGCGACAACGCCTCGCGCAAATCAGTGATATACCCGGCCATGGCGCGTACCTCAGCTGCTGTGCCAACCTCGCCGTGACCCGGAACAAACGTAGCCTTCGGACCCTCGCCGGCCATCTTCAGGTCACTCGCGATCCACTTCTCCGTGGATGCGTCGATCAAGTTGGGCAGCGTCTTGTTCCAGAAGAGGTCGCCGCAAAAATAGACGTTCGCATCGGGCACGCTGACGACGGAATCGCCGCCGGTGTGGCCGGGGAAGTAGCGGACCACAACGCGGCGAGAGCCGAGAAAAAGTTCGAGGGCGGAATCGTAGACGAGGCTCGGCGCGAGAAGGCCATCGATCCACGCTTTTTGCTCGGGCTTAATGCCGGCGCCGAAGAATTTCAGGTTTTCCGTGTGAATCCAAGAACGCACATTCTTGTGGGCGATAATGACGGCGCCGGCTTGTGCGAACACGGCGTTGCCGGTGACATGGTCGAGGTGGTAGTGCGTATTGACGACGAACTTGACGGGAAGCTTGGTCAGCTTCTGGATTTCGGCGAGCAGCTGGCGCGCGGCGGCCGCATCCTGAAACGTGTCGATGACGGCGACGCCGTCGTCACCGATGACGAAGCCGGCGTTGGAGCCCGCGGAACTTTTTGGCTTAGCGACCGCTGCGAACACGTTGTTACCGAGCGGCTTGATGGTGAAAAGCAAAGAACCCGTGGATGTTTCCTGCGCGCGAACCGCGCACACAAGAACTAGAAAAACGAACGTTAGAACCGTTGTTTTGCGCATGGCTCGGTATGGTATCGCGCAGAAGGAAAAAACTAAAGAATTACACAGAGTTCACGGAGGGCGCAGAGACCATAGAGACGAGTAGGAAACGTCAGCGGAGGCGGTTTTTGTAGACTGCCATGCCCACGGCGGCGTCCATGCCAAGTCTTTCGAGGGCGGAGATTTCGCGGCGGGATTTGATTCCGCCTGCAGCGATGATGGGATGTTTTGTGGCGGCGCGGAGTTTTCGAAACCAACTGAGATTGGCGCCGGTCATGGTGCCTTCGCGGTCCACGTCAGTGCAGAGGAAGGCGGCGCAAAAAGGTTCGAGTTGGGACATGACATCTTCGGCGCGCAGCGTGAGCTTGCTGCGCCAGCCGTGGATAGTGATGCGGCCTTTGGCCGTGTCGAGGGCGACGACGACCTGAACAGGAGACAGTTTCTTTGTGAGCTGGCGGAGGAAGCGCGTGTTGAGTTTGCCTTCACTAAAGGCGGCGCTGCCGATGATGATTTGGTCCGCGCCCCACTTGGCGATTTCCTGAGCGCGAGCAGTGGTTCGAATGCCGCCGCCGACGCGAACTTTCAATTTGTAGCGCTTCCGGGCTTGCATGCAGAGTTCGCGCGCTAACGCGTTGTTCTCGCCGGTGCCGATGGCGGCGTCGAGATCGATGAGATGCAACCAGTCGTATGACTTGAATTTTTCAAGGAGGCCGAAGACATCGGAGACGGCGAGCTCGCGCTTGCGGCCATGGACCAGCTGGACGGCTTGGCCCCCTTGCAGGTCAATGCACGGGATCAGCACGGCAGGCGAACCTCAATGTTGCGTGCCGCCAAGTATTGCTTCAACTCGCGGATGGATTGGACGCTGTCGTGGAAAATCGAGGCGGCCAGTGCCGCGTCGGCTGCGCCTTCGGAAAAAATCTGCGCGAAGTGTTCGGGAAGTTTTGCACCACCGGAAGCGATCACCGGAACGGAGACGCTGCGGGAAATGGCCGCGGTTAGAGAGGTGTCGAAACCGAGTTGCGTGCCGTCGCGATCGACGGATGTGAGAAGAATTTCACCAGCGCCGAATTCAACTCCTTGCTGCGCCCATGCGAGCGCGTCGCGATTTGCGGAATCACGTCCGCCGCGAACCATAACATCCCAGTGATCGTTGAGGCGTTTTGCGTCGATAGCTAAGACGACGGCTTGCGCGCCGAATTCGCGAGAAAGTTCGGAGATCAGCTCGGGCCGAGCGACAGCGGCGGTGTTGACCGTCACTTTGTCCGCGCCAGCGCGTACGACGGAGCGAGCGTCGTCCAGCGATCGGATGCCGCCGCCTGCGGTGAGCGGAATAGCGAGCTCAGCGGCGACGCGGCGAATCGTCTCGATAAATGTGGGCCGTCGGTCGCGCGAAGCAGCGATATCGAGAACGACGAGTTCATCAGCACCTTCCGCATTGTAGCGAGCGGCGAGAGCCACCGGATCGCCCGCATCGCGCAGGCCGACAAAATTCACGCCTTTGACGACGCGAGCGCCGTCCGTGTCGAGACAAGGAATGATGCGGTGGGCGAGACTCATGCCGCGAGCCTTAGGAAGTTGCGGAGAAGTTGCGCGCCAGCTTCACCGCTTTTTTCCGGGTGGAATTGCACGGCGAAGATATTTTGTTTTTCGATGACGGCGGCGAAATCCGCGCCGTGGTTGCAGATGGCTACGGCTTCGCCGTTGGCATTAGTAGCGGCGAAGGAATGCGCGAAATAAAAATACGCGTCAGCGGAGATTCCTTCGAGAAGGCGAGAAGAACGAGTGAGCTTGAGCTGATTCCATCCCATGTGGGGGAGTTTGACGGTCGAGGGAAGGGAACGAACGGAACCGGGCAGGAGATGCAGGCCGCTAAGTTCGCGCGCTTCTTCGCTGGTTTCGTAAAGTGCTTGCAGGCCGAGGCAGACGCCTAGAAACGGAACACCGCGCTGGATGGCATCGAGAAGAGGAGCGCGAAGAGCGCGTTCGTCGAGGGCGCGGATGAGCGCGGCGTAATGGCCGACGCCGGGAAGGAGCAGTGCTTCGGCTTTTGCAATGCTGTCTGGCGAATTGGAGCGCTTGCTTGGGGCGCCGAGACGCTGCAGAGCACGTTCGACGCTCGTGACGTTGCCCGCACCGTAATCGATGAGGGTGACGTTCATAGAAGCCCTTTCGTGCTGGGAAGAACGCTGCGAAGACGCTTGTCGCGGGAAACCGCGAAACGAAGAGCGCGCGCGAAGGTTTTGAAGATGGCTTCGACCTGGTGATGCGACGAGCGGCCGTAGAGCGCGCGCAAGTGAACGTTTGCGCGGGCGGCTTGCGCAAAGCCCTGAAAGAAATCTTCGGTAAGTTCGGTTTGGAAGTCGCCAACCAGTTTTGCGGTAATTTTCGCGTTGACCACGCAATAAGGGCGGCCGCCGAGATCGACGGCCGCGGCAGCGAGCGTTTCATCCATGGGCATCAAGAAGTATCCCGCGCGCAGGATTCCGCGTTTCGAACCGAGAGCTTTCAGAACTGCTTCGCCGAGAGCGATACCGACATCTTCGACAGTGTGGTGCTGGTCGACGTCCAGATCGCCTTTCGCGGTAATTTCCAAATCGAAAGCGCCGTGCCGCGCGATGAGATCAAGCATGTGGTCAAAGAAGCGAATGCCCGTCGAGATGCGAGATTTTCCCTTGCCGTCGAGATTCAGTTTCAGGCGAATGTCGGTTTCATTTGTCTTGCGGTGAATTGTGGCTGTGCGAGGCATGAGCGTGGTCCTCAGCGGTAACGCTTGACGAGATTCAGCAAGCGCTCCATTTCTTTTTGCGTACCGATGCTGACGCGGACGAAGCCGGGGCCGATGTCTTTGGCGCGATCGCGAAGAAGAACGCCTTTCTTCTGCAAATGTGCGCACATTGCGGAGGCGCGGGGACCGAAATCGGCGAGCAGGAAATTTCCGGCGCTCGGATAGGTTTTTATGCTGAGTTTGTGGAGTTCCTTTTCGAACCAGGCGCGCGTGCGCAAGATGTTTTTCACATAAAGCTTCATGGTTTTGGGGTCGCCGACGGCGGCTTCCGCGGCGGCGAGTGCGGCTACGTTGACGGGGAAGGGAGCCGTGGCGCGGCGAAGAATGGCGAGAGATTCCGCGCAAGCGATAACGGCGCCGAGGCGAAGGCCGGCGAGCCCGGCGGCTTTGGAAAAGGTGCGCGCCACGAAGAGTTGCGGGTATTGATTGATCCACGGAACGACCGTGAGACCTGAAAACTCAGCGTAGGCTTCGTCGACCACAACGGCCGTATGGGTGGCGGCTTTCAGAATTGTCTCGATGGTTTCTTTTTGCAACAGAGTGCCAGTGGGATTGTTGGGATTGCAGACGAAGAGGACGCGAGGGCGCAGCGCGAGAGCGCGGAGGACGCCTTCAAGTGGAAATTCCATGGCGGGGCCGTAGCGCTGCACTTCGAGTTTCGCTCCCGCAACTTCGCCCCAGTAGCGGTACATCGGGAAGGTGGGCTCGCAGATAAGCGCGGTGCTT
>Ga0210395_10002451_pt1 | contig 14401 bp, 13 predicted proteins | sample IncBWH4OmetaG_FD_150861 | JGI IMG/M metagenome (GOLD analysis project Ga0210395, IMG submission 150861) | Forest soil microbial communities from Barre Woods Harvard Forest LTER site, Petersham, Massachusetts, United States - Inc-BW-H-4-O ... | reverse complement strand
GTCCCGGGCAATATCGCCGACCAGGTCGGCAAGCGTGCCGATGGTCGAGAGCGAAAGCCCGTCGGGGGCTTCGTTGCGCGCCGCCTCAGGAACGATGGCCCTGCTGAAGCCGAGCTTCTGCGCTTCTTTGAGCCGCGTGGCGGTCTGCGGGACCGGCCGTACTGCGCCCGAAAGCGACGCCTCGCCGAAATAGACCGCGTCCGCGGGGAGGGGCGCGCGGGCCAGCGACGAGACCAAGGCGGCAGCCGCGGCGACGTCGGCCGCCGGCTCGGCGATGCGCAGTCCACCGGCGACGTTGAGGTAAACGTCGTGGCCCGAGAGCCGAACGCCGCAATGCGCTTCGAGCACCGCCAGCACCATCGACAGCCGGCTCGGGTCCCAGCCGACCACGGCGCGGCGCGGCGTGCCGAGCGAGGTCGGCGCGACCAGCGCCTGGATTTCCACAAGGAGCGGCCGCGTTCCTTCGATGCCGGCGAAGACGGCGGTGCCGGGACTGCCGAGTTCGCGTTCGGACAGGAACAGTTCGGAGGGATTGGAAATTTCGCGCAGTCCCGAGCCCGTCATTTCGAACACGCCGATCTCGTCGGTCGGACCGAAACGGTTCTTGATCGCCCGCAAAATCCGGAATTGCTGCGAGCCTTCGCCCTCGAACGACAGCACGGCGTCCACCATGTGCTCGACGACGCGGGGGCCCGCGATCTGTCCGTCCTTGGTGACGTGGCCGACCAGGATCACCGACGCGCCGCTGCGCTTGGCGAAACGAATGAGCTCCGCGGCCGATCCGCGCACCTGGGTCACCGTGCCGGGCGCCGACTCGACGGTTTGCGTCCACATCGTCTGGATCGAATCGATGACCAGAAGCTGCGGCGGCTTGCCGTCGGAGAGCGTCGCCACGATGTCCTCGACTGCGGTTTCGGCGGCGAGTTCGACCGCCGCGTCACTCAGGGCAAGCCTTTCGGCACGCAATCGCACCTGCGCGACCGCCTCCTCGCCGGAGATGTAAACGGCCCGCTGACCGCGGCGCGCGTAGGCGGCGGCGACTTCGAGCAACAGCGTCGATTTGCCGATGCCGGGATCGCCGCCCAGGAGGAGCACCGATCCGCGCACCAGCCCGCCGCCGGTCACGCGGTCGAATTCCGCGACCCCGGAGGCTACCCGCGGCGCTTCGACCGTCTGGCCCTTGAGCGGCTCGATAACGAACAGCCGGCCTTTGCGTGACGAGCGCACCCGCGCAACCGCACCTTCCTCGACCAGCGTATTCCAGGCGCCACAGGCGTCGCAGCGGCCGGCCCAGCGTGCCGACGCCGCGCCGCAGCTCTGGCAGACGAAGTTCTGTGCCCGTGCGACCATCTCAAGCGCCTCAGCCGCCGCGATAGACCAGATGGCAACGCGGTCCGAGCCGGACCAGGATTTCGTAGCCGATGGTGCCGGCAGCGGCGCCGACTTCATCGATCTGAATCTTCTCGCCAATGAAAGTGGCGGTATCGCCGCGATGCGCGGCATTGTCGGCGACGTCGGTGATATCGACACAAGCGATGTCCATGGAAATGTAGCCGACGATTGGGCAGCTTTTCTCCGCGACGATCGCGGTGCCAGCGCTTTTGCGATCGAGGTTGCTGCCGGCCCGCAGCAAGCCGTCGGCATAGCCAAGCGCGACAACGGCGATACGCGAGGCACGTCTCGCGGTCCACGCCGCGCCGTAACCGACGGTCCCGCCTTGCGGCACCTTTCGCACCTGGAGGATGCGCCCGGTCAACTCGACGACATGCCGCATCGGATTGGCCCGGCCCGGGGTTGGATTGATGCCGTAAAGCGCCGCGCCGGGGCGTGCCAGATCGAAGTGCGCGGTAGCGCCGATGAAGATGCCCGCGGAATTGGTGAGCGAAGCGGGGACGCCGTGATAGAGCATGCGCAGCTCGCGAAACAGCCGGATTTGGGCCGCGGTGAGGGGGTGATCGGCAATCTCGGCGCACGCAAGGTGACTCATCAACAGCGTGATGCCGTGATTTTCCTGCTGCAAGCGCAACGCCAGCGCGGCGGCCTCGTCGGCCGAAATGCCAAGCCGATTCATGCCGGTGTCGATGTGGATCGCCGCGCCGCCGCGCCAGTTCTGCGCGCTGACGAAGGCGTCCCATTCCGCAAGTTCCGCCGTGCTGTTGATGACCGGCTGCACGTTAAGCTCGACAAATGCCATGCCGGCATCGACGGCAAATCCGTTGAGCACGTAGATCGTCGCTTCGCGCGCGCGGGTGCGTGCCCGCCGCGCTTCGGCGATGTCGGCGACAAAGAAAGTCTTGCAACCGGCTTTGGCGAGCTTGGCGGTCACCGGCTCGAGGCCCAGTCCATAGGCGTTGGCCTTGACCACGGCTGCGCACTCGACGGTGAGGAGCTTGCGCGCCAGCGTGCGCCAGTTCGCTTCGATCGCGTCAAGATCGATCGTCAGCGTGCCGCCGGTCTCCGGGTCGGTCAGCGGCGTGGCCGTTTCCTGCAGTGGTTCGGCGAATGCCATGGCCGCGTTATGACGGCGGTTGCGGCGCGGGTAAAGCCGAATAAGAATGGGGCCTAGAAGCTGGGCCGATGCGCGGCATCGAGATTGGCAAAACGGGTAACTTCGGCGTCGAACTGCAAGGAAACCGTTCCGGTAGGCCCGTGCCGCTGCTTGCCGATAATGACCTCCGCCTTGCCGTGAACGGCATCCATCTCGGTCAGCCACTTATCGTGATCGGCTGTTCCCGGACGAGGCTCTTTGTTCGTCAAATAATATTCCTCGCGGTAGACGAAAAGGACGACATCCGCATCCTGCTCGATCGAGCCTGACTCACGCAAATCTGATAATTGTGGGTGTTTGTCTTCTCGGCTCTCTACTTGGCGAGACAATTGAGACAAGGCCACGACCGGCACGTTCAGCTCTTTGGCGAGCGCCTTGAGTCGCGTCGTAATCTCGGTAATTTCCTGCACGCGGTTTTCGCTTGAGCGGCGGGTCGATCCTTGCAGCAGCTGCACGTAGTCGATCACCAAAAGATCGAGGCCGCGCTGGCGCTTCAGCCTGCGCGCCCGCGCCGCCAATTGGCCGATCGAAAGACCGCCAGTCTCGTCGACATAGAAAGGTAGGTTCTGCAGCTCGATCGAAACGTCTTTAATCCTTTCGAAATCGGTTTCCCCAATCGCGCCACGGCGGATCTTATTCGACGGGATGCCTGTCTGCTCTGAGATGATACGCGTTGCCAATTGCTCGGCTGACATCTCCAGCGAAAAAAAGCCGACGACCCCACCGTTGACGGTTTCCCTACTACCGTCAGGCCGAACGTCTCCCTGAGCAAATGCCTTTGCGACGTTGTAGGCGATATTGGTGGCAAGCGCGGTCTTTCCCATGCCGGGGCGACCGGCGAGGATGACCAAGTCGGACTTTTGCAGGCCCCCCATTTTGGAATCGAGATCGGTCAGTCCCGTGGCCATTCCCGAGAGGCCGCCGTCACGCTGATAAGCGTGCGCAGCCATGTCGACCGCCGTGGTCAGCGCCTGGGCAAAGCGCTGAAAGCCGCTTTCGTAACGTCCGGTTTCGGCAAGCTCGAACAGCTTGCGTTCGGCATCCTCGATGTGGCTCTGCGGCGTTGCGTCGACCGGCGCGTCGAAAGCGAGGTTGACCATCTCCTCGCCGATGGTGATCAGGTCGCGGCGGATCGACAGATCATAAACGGTGCGGCCGTAATCCTCGGCATTGATGATCGTTGTCGCTTCCGCGGCCAGCCGCGCCAGATATTGATTGACCGTGAGCCCGGCAATGTCGAGTTCCGTCGGCAAGAACGTCTTCAGCGTCACCGGGGTCGCCAGTTTCCCGGCGCGGATCAGCCCGCCGGCGAGCTCGAAGATGCGCTGGTGGATCGTTTCGAGAAAGTGCTTGGGCTCGAGAAAATCGGAAATGCGATAAAAAGCCTCGTTGTTGACGAGGATGGCGCCGAGCAGCGCCTGCTCGGCTTCGATATTGTGCGGCGGCGCGCGGAACATGGGTTCCGCCGGAAGCTGCTTGCGTGCAATCGAATCGATTTGTGCCATGGCCCCGAATCAAGGGATTTGCTTGTGGCCGATTTGCGGTGACTCAACATTGCGGATAACTCAACGACGGTGCCGACTCTTCGAAATTCCCGACCGGCGCAATTTGAAACACAAGGACATCTTGGATAATCGAGCGCGGCGCGGACGGGAATGCCCAATCGCGGCTTTCCCCGTTACACACCGTGTGCACGCGCGCCGCGGTGCAAGATACGAATGGTCTTGACTGCGCGCTCGCGGAACCGGCGGCTATTCGCCGGCAAGCCGCAGCGGTGCGGAATAGCTCGCTTCGAGCGCCCGCAGCCGGGTTTCCTCGCGGCCGATATAGTCGCGGGTCTGCGGCACGACGGCCTTGCGCTTTGCCATTTGTATCTGGAACACCACCATGTCGCTTTCGCGGAACGCCATTTCCGACGACGCCAGGTAGAATTCCCACATGCGCACAAAGCGCGCATCGTAGAGCCGCTCCACCTCCTCGCGGTGGGCAAGAAAGCGTTCGCGCCAAGCCTTGAGCGTCTCGGCGTAGTGGAGCTGGAGGATTTCGACGTCGGTGACGACGAGCCGCGCGCGCTGGATCGCCGGCAGCACTTCGGACAGCGCCGGGATGTAGCCGCCCGGGAAAATATACTTGGCGATCCAGGGATTGGTGAAACTCGGCGAACCGCTGCGGCCGATCGTGTGCAGGAGAAAAACGCCATCCTGGTCGAGAATGCCGGCGCACTTGTGGAAGAAAATATCGTAATGGCCAACGCCGACATGCTCGAACATGCCGACCGATACGATGCGATCGAACGGTCCGGTGACGTCGCGATAATCCTCGAGCCGGAACGTGGCGTCCCGCGCTCGGCCGCGTTCGGCCGCTCGTTGTTGCGCGCGGGCGTACTGCTCCTGCGATAGCGTGATGCCGGTCACCTGCGCGCCGGCGATTTCGGCAAGATAGAGTGCGAGCCCGCCCCAGCCGCAGCCGATGTCGAGCACCTTCGCGCCCGGTTCGACTCTCAGCTTCGCCGTGAGGTGCCGCCTTTTGGCGAGCTGAGCATCGTCGAGCGATTGGTCCGGAGCTTCGAAGTAGGCGCAGCTATATTGCCGGTCGGCATCGAGGAACAGTTTGTAGAGCCTGCCGTCGAGGTCGTAGTGGTGCGCGACATTGCGCCGCGACCGGGACCGCGGATTGAACTGCGCCACGCGCCGGAACAGGTAACGGCCGAACTGTAGAGGCAGTACCCAGCGCGGCGGGGCGATGTGGTCCTGTCGCATCAGGACAGCCAGCAGGTCGGCGATCGAGCCTCGGTCGACGACCAACGTGCCGTCCATATAGGCTTCGCCCAGGCGGAGCTGTGGATTGAAAAGGACGCTGCGCTGGGCTTTGGCGCTGGTGAAGCGCACCGCGACCGGCGGGCCGCTGCCATCACCGAAAGTGTATGTTCTGCCCGCCGCCGTCGTGACCGTGAAGGACCCGTCGCGGATGAACCGCCGTAAAAATGTCGCTAACAACCAGTCCACGCTCGTGTCTCCACGCACTTCGTACGCCAATAGCGCCGAATTGAAGGTTCGAGCGCGTCACGAGGCCCCCAGAGCGCCCGCCTGCCGTCATTAAAACAAAATCCTGCTTGACCAGCAATGCAGGCGGAGGCGGTCCCCTCTTTCTTAACGGGGCCCTGTTAAACGCCGCTCACTTTTGGCCGGTTTTGGGGTAAGGACTGACCGGCCTGAGCCGTGGGACTTGAGGGAGTTGAGGGTGAACCGGGCTTTTGCGCTGACAATCGGGGTTCTGGTAGCGTTGGCGCCGGCGATGGCGCGCGCTCAGACCAATATCGACCAAGGCAAGTCGGCGTCGCAGATTTTCTCCAACGCCTGCGCCGAATGCCACAAATCCCCGAGTGCGCTGCGGAAAGGCAAGAGCGCGGCGGCGGTGGCGGAGTTCCTGCGCGAGCATTACACCACCGGCAGCGCTCAGGCGGCGTCGCTTGCGGCTTATGTCGTCGGCGGACGCGACACGGTCGCGGCACCGGCGCCCGGCCAGAAGCCTCCGGCCGACCATGCGCAAAAGCCCCCGAAGCCTGAGGAAAGCGCGACAGCCAACGGCAAGCCACGCAAGCCCGGCGAAGCGGACGCAAAGCCGAAGGAAGAGGCTGTCCCGGCCGCCACACCGACCTTTATGAATCCGATCGCCCGGCCGGAGCCGAGCCAAAATCGCCCCGCTACGGCGACGCGCAATCGCCGCAAGGATCAAGTCACTCCCGCTGCGGACCAGCCGCAGGAACCTGCGGAAGTGGCGCGCGTGCCGGCGGCTGCCGCGGCAACCGAGCCGCGTCCCGAGACGCCGGCGCCGGAGCCTGCCCCTGCGGTTGCCGCGCCCATGCCGACGGCCGCTGTGCCGACGGAAGCCGCACCCGGCGAATCCGGCGAGCCGGTTCCGCGCGACAACATTGCCGACTGACGAGTCAGAGGGTTCGGTTGGTCTGACGGCCGATTAGTCTCGCGGCCGCTTTTAGGTCTTTTCGGCCGGGGCAGGGGTCTCGGTTTCCGCCTCGGCGCCTTCGCGGGCCCGCACCGATTCAGCGGCCTCGGGCTCGAAGAAAGCTTCCGCCGCGAGCACGGCCTCTTCCTCCGGCGTCCGCTCTTCGCGCAACTGCGTGACGTCCTCGCCACGCTCGATGCGCGCCGCTTCTTCGGCGTTGCGGGCGACGATCACATTGATCGCAGTCTCGATCTCCGGATGCAGTGAGATCGGCACGTTGTGCCGGCCGATGGTTTTGATCGGCGTGTTCAGCGCAATCTGGCTGCGGTTGACATTGTACCCGGCCGTCGCCAGCAGGCCGATGAGATCGCGCGGCGAAACCGAGCCGAACAGCTGACCCGCTTCCGAAGCCTGGCGCAGCACCGTGAAGCTCTTGCCGTTGAGCATCTCGGCGACCCCGCTGGCGTCGCTTTTGAGCGAAAGCGAGCGCGCCTCGAGTTCGCTTTTCATCGTTTCAAAGCGCGTACGGTTCTCGGTAGTCGCGCGCAGCGCCTTGCCGCGCGGCAACAGGAAATTGCGGGCGAAGCCGTCCTTGACGCGCACCACGTCGCCCATCTGACCAAGTCTGGGCACGCGCTCGAGCAAGATCACTTCCATGTCCGTCTCTCCTTGCTCAACGGATCACGTAAGGCAGCAGCCCAAGAAACCGCGCGCGCTTGATCGCCTGCGCGAGCTCGCGCTGCTTCTTCGCCGAGACGGCGGTGATGCGGCTCGGAACGATCTTGCCGCGCTCGGACACGAACCGCTGCAACAGCTTGACGTCCTTGTAGTCGATCTTTGGCGCGTTGGCGCCGGAGAACGGGCAACTTTTGCGGCGGCGGAAGAACGGCCGGCGCGCGCCGCCGGCTTGCGGTGACATTGCCATCGTTATTCCTCCGTCGCTTCTAACTCGTCCGAACCCTCGCGGGGCCGACGCTCACGCGGACGGTCACCGCGATCACCACGGTCGCGGTCGCGGTCGCCGCGATCGAAACGGCGGTCGTCGCGGTCGCCACGGCGGTCGTCGCGATCACGGTCGCGTTCGGCCCGGCGCATCATCGCTGAGGGACCTTCCTCGTGCACATCCACGCGAATGGTCAGGTAGCGCAAGACATCTTCGTTCAGACGTTCCAGCCGTTCGATCTCGTTGATCGCCGCCGCCGGGGCGTCGAGATTCAGCAGCGTGAAATGCGCTTTGCGGTTCTTACGCAGACGGTAGGAGAGCGACTTCACGCCCCAATACTCGGTCTTGGCGATTTTCCCGCCCATGCCTTCGACGACGCTCTTGAGGTGCGCCGTCAATTCCTCCACCTGCTGCGCGCTGGCGTCCTGGCGCGCAAGGTAGACATGCTCGTAGAGCGACATTGATGCCCTTTCCTTCGTTGTTCTCGCTCGCCGCGGCGCGAAGCCCCTCGAACCCTTCGGGAAAGGCTCGAATGCTCTGAAGGCGGGAACACGGGACGCCGGACCAATCCGGTCCTACCGGGCCGCCGAAGATCGGCGGCACGGCCGTCCGTTCAGCCCCCGGCCGGGGCGAGCGGAAAAGCAGGCCTTATACGCGGACGGCGGCGAAAGGCAAGCTGGTCAGCGCTGGCGGACGGGGTCGGCGGCCGCCTGGATTAGTTCGGCAAGCCGCACCGCCAAAGTGACGCCTTCGCGCATCTGCCCGTCGCTGGCGCTTGCCGAACGGGAGGCTTGGCGCTCTTTCTGCAATTTGCCCAAGAGGAGGTCGAGGCTTTGCTGCAAAAGCCGCTGCCGAAATGCGGGATCCTTGCGCGCGCGGGACAATTCCGCCTCGGTCACCGGAGAAAATTGACTCATCGAAGCGAACTCGCGACCAACTTCTTAACCATACCAGGCGGCTCACGACCGAGCTTAGCGACCGCCGGTTTTCGCTTTGTTACCGGCCGGCTCCCTTGACACCGCCGTGATCGCGGTATCTTTCGCCGCTCTTTTAGAGGCAAGGCATGACGACCGCGTTTGTTTTTCCCGGCCAAGGCAGTCAAGCGGTCGGCATGGGCAGGGGCTTGGCCGAAGCCTTTGCGGCGGCGCGCCAGGTGTTCGAAGAAGTCGATGCCGCGCTCGGCGAGAAGCTCTCCGAGACGATGTGGCATGGGCCGGCGGAAACGCTCACCTTGACCGAGAACGCGCAACCGGCGCTGATGACGGTCTCGCTCGCCGCGTTACGCGCGCTCGAAGCAGAGGCCGGTGTCGATCTCAAGCGCGACGTAGCCTATGTGGCAGGGCATTCGCTGGGCGAATATTCGGCGCTCGCGGCCGCTCAGTCGCTGGCGATCGCCGATGCGGCGCGGCTGTTGCGCATTCGCGGCCGCGCCATGCAGAAAGCCGTGCCGGTTGGCGTCGGGGCGATGGCGGCGCTGATCGGCGTCGACCTCGACGCGGCCAGGGCGATCGCCGAGGAGGGCGGGGCAGGAGGCATATGTGAAGCCGCAAACGACAATGGTGGCGGCCAGGTGGTCTTGTCGGGGGAAAAACAGGCGGTGGAGCGAGCCGTGGAAACCGCCAAGGCGAAGGGCGTCAAGCGGGCGATGATGCTGCCGGTGTCGGCGCCCTTTCATTGCGCGTTGATGCAGCCGGCGGCCGACGCCATGGCCGAGGCGCTGTCGAAAGTTTCGATCAAAGCGCCGGTGGTGCCGGTGGTGGCCAATGTGCTTGCGCAGCCGATCACGGATCCGGCGGCGATCATTGACGCGCTGGTGCGGCAAGTGACCGGCACGGTGCGCTGGCGCGAGTCGGTTGCTTTCATGGCGGGAGCCGGTGTGACGAGCTTCTACGAAGTTGGCTCCGGCAAGGTGCTCGCCGGCTTGATCAAGCGGATCGCCGATGCCGCCACCGTGTCCTCGATTGGCACGCCTGAGGATGTCGCTCGTTTCAAGTCTGCGCGCGGTTGAACACTGCGCGATCGCGAGGCTGATCATGTTCGAACTCACCGGCAAGACCGCACTGATCACGGGAGCGACCGGCGCCATTGGCGGCGGCATCGCGCGCGTCCTGCATGCGCAAGGCGCGACCGTCGCCATCTCCGGCACGAGGCGCGAAATCCTCGACCAGCTGGCAGCCGATCTCAAAGACCGCGTCCACGTACTCACGGCCAATCTCGCCGACAATGCCGAGACCGATGCGCTGGTGCCGCGCGCCGAGGAAGCGATGGGTCAACTCGATATTCTCGTCGCCAATGCCGGCGTCACCAGAGACAATCTTTTCGTGCAATTGCGCGATGAGGAATGGGATCAGGTGATCGCGATCAACCTGTCGGCGACGTTTCGTCTCTCTCGCGCCGCGGTGCGCGGCATGATGCGCCGCCGTTTTGGCCGCATTATCGCGATCACCTCTGTGGTCGGTGCGACCGGCAATCCGGGCCAGGCCAATTATGTCGCCGCCAAAGCCGGCATTACCGGCATGATCAAAGCGATCGGTCAGGAATATGCCAAGCGCGGCGTTACCGCCAATTGCGTTGCCCCGGGCTTCATCGTCACGCCGATGACCGACAAGCTCAACGACAAGCAGCGTGAAGGCATCCTCGCCAGGATACCGGCGAACCGCGCCGGCACGGTCGAGGAAGTCGCCGCCGCGGTCGCCTTTCTGGCCGCGAATGAGGCCGGCTATGTGACCGGACAAACGTTGCATGTGAACGGCGGAATGGCCATGATTTGAATATGATAGAGCTCGCGATCGGGCCGCGCGGGCACGCTGGCCAACGCAATCGAAGTGTGGTAACCGGACCGTGAGTTTGGTTGGGGGTCGCCGTTTTTAAGCCGGAGCGCGGTGGACTGAGTGTCGCCTCTGATCGGCGTCGACCCGCGGCCGTCGCCAAGCCCACAGCCAAAACCCACAAAGACTTGACGAGAGACTTGAACGGGCAGACTTGGACGAACCGAGACGTCATTGATCGGGTCGCGTTGACAGAAGAGGTTGGAAACGATGAGTGATATTGGCGAGCGGGTGAAGAAGATCGTCGTTGAGCATCTCGGCGTCGAGCCCGACAAAGTGACAGAGAACGCCAGTTTCATCGACGATCTCGGCGCCGACAGCCTCGACACGGTCGAGCTCGTCATGGCCTTCGAGGAGGAATTCGGTTGCGAGATTCCTGACGACGCCGCCGAGACCATTCTCACCGTGGGCGATGCCATCAAGTTCCTCGAAAAGAACGCCAAGAGTTGACAATCCGGCACCGGGTTAGCGGCGCGGCGCGGGTCGCGCGCCCGAGCGCGACGCCCGCGCGCATCAGCAGCGGGCGCGTACTGCGACAATAGATTCACCGAAAAGGCACGACCGAGAAGGCTTGATCGGGAAGGGTTTGGGCCAAAGCGTCTGTTCGGAGCGCTGATGATGAGACGCGTGGTCGTCACTGGTCTTGGCATGGTGACGCCGCTCGCCAGCGGAGTGGAGTCGACCTGGCAGCGTCTGTTGGCCGGCGACAGCGGCATCGGACGCATCGAACGTTTCGAAGTGTCCGATCTTCCCTGCAAGATCGCCGGACAAATTCCGCGCGGCGACGGCGCTGACGGTAGCTTCAATGCCGATCAGTGGATGGAGCCCAAGGAGCAGCGCAAGGTCGACGAGTTCATTCTTTTTGCCATGGCGGCAGCGAAGCAGGCGCTCGACGACGCCGACTGGCACCCGCGAGAATACGACGACCAGGTCACCAGCGGCGTGCTGATCGGCTCCGGCATCGGCGGCATCGAAGGCATCGCCGAAACAGCCTTGCTGCTGCGCGATCGTGGGCCGCGACGGGTGTCGCCGTTCTTTATTCCCGGCCGCATCATCAATCTCGCTTCCGGCTACGTATCGATTACCCATTCGCTCAAAGGTCCGAACAGCGCCGTCGTCACCGCATGCTCGACCGGCGCCCACGCCATCGGTGACGCCGGCCGGCTCATTGCGCTCGGTGATGCCGACGTCATGGTCGCCGGCGGCGCGGAATCCCCGGTCAATCGTTTGTCGCTCGCCGGCTTTGCCGCCTGCCGCGCATTGTCGACCGGATTCAATGATGCGCCCGAGCGCGCGTCCCGCCCTTACGACCGCGACCGCGACGGATTTGTCATGGGCGAAGGCGCCGGCGCGGTCGTGCTCGAGGAGTACGACCACGCCAAACGGCGCGGCGCCCATATTTACGCCGAGCTGATCGGCTACGGGCTCTCCGGCGACGCCTTTCACATCACCGCGCCGGCCGAGGATGGCGACGGCGCGTTACGTTGCATGAAGGCGGCGATCCGCCGTGCCGAAATTTCGCCCGGCGACATCGACTATATCAATGCTCACGGCACCTCGACCTTCGCCGACGAGATCGAGCTCAAGGCCGTCGAGCGATTGGTCAGCAACGCCGCCGGCAAGATCAGCATGTCGTCGACCAAATCTTCGATCGGCCATTTGCTCGGCGCTGCCGGCACGGTCGAGGCAATCTTCTGCCTGCTTGCCATGCGCGATCAGGTGGCGCCACCGACCATCAACCTTGACAACCCTTCGGTCGATACCGCGCTCGATCTCGTGCCCCACAAGCCGCGCAAGCGCCCGATCAACATCACGCTGTCGAACTCCTTCGGATTTGGCGGCACCAACGCCTCGCTGGTATTCCGCCGCATGCAGGATTAGGGCTCGTGCCGTTATCGCCATTTTGCCATATTTGCTCCGCACTCGCCTGCAATTCACTGCATGTCCAACCTCATGCCGGTGGGCGGACGTGGCAGAAATCGCCGAGCGCCGGTGCGCCCGGCAAGGGTCTCACCTTCTCGCTGAACATGCTTAGTGTCGAAGTGGATAAGCGGCGGTGACGGAGCAAGCTCCACCGCCCAACGGCAGCGGGCGCGCGACGGTGCCGCCGCGCCCGGCCGCGCGCGCTGCCGACAAGCCCGTGCCGGCGACGCCCGGCGTCGCAGCGGCGAAAGGCCGACCGCCTGCGCCACCCAAACCGACCAAGCCTCCGGAGATCCCGCGGACGGTTGCTGCGATAAAAGCCGCCAATTCCGGGCCAACGGCTTCCGTCGCGCCAAATCCCCGGCCAGCCGCGCCGAACGCAGACAAATCGGCCAGGATATCGACGGCGCGCGCCGCCAATGGCGGCAGCGCCCCGCAAGCTGCGGCGTCGGTAGCGCGGCCGGTGACACCCCCGCCAATACCCCGTCCGGCGACCCCTCCGAGTCCTGGAAGACCCGCACCGGCCGCCGGCGAGCCCAATCCGCCGCTGTCGGGGCGCGCGCCGGCCGCCGCGGACGCCGTGAAGGGCAACAAGCACCTGACGCCGCGCAGCCCGCGCACCGCGCTCGAGCCCGATACGATCGAAGTGCCGACTACCAGCCGCCGCTCCAAACGGGCGCGTCATCCTTTTGTCGTCATCGGCAACGCCATTATCACGTTGTTCGTCCTGCTGGCGATCGTAGCCGGCGCGGCGCTGGTCCTTGGCAAGCAGCGCTTTGACGCTCCCGGACCGTTGCCCGAGGATCGCGTCGTCAATATCCCGCGCGACTCCAGCATCCGCGACATTTCCGATGTGCTGGCGCACGAGGGCGTCATTGATCAGCCGTGGGTCTTCATTGGCGGCGTGCTGGCGCTCAAGGCCCGCCAAGATCTCAAGGCCGGCGAATATCAATTCAAGGCGCATGCCAGCTTGCGTGATGTGGTCGCGACCATCATCGATGGCCGCGTCGTTGCCCATCAGCTCACCGTTCCCGAAGGACTGACGTCGGAGCAGATCGTCGCGCGCCTGCTCGACGACGATGTGCTGACGGGGAACATCAAGGAAATTCCGCGCGAAGGCAGCCTGCTGCCCGACACTTACAACTATAACCGCGGCATCACGCGCGAGCAGATAATTCAGCGCATGCAACAAGCGCAACAACGCCTGCTCAAGGAAGTCTGGGACCGCCATTCTCCTGATCTGCCGATCAAGACGCCCGAGCAGCTGGTCGTGCTTGCTTCGCTGGTGGAGAAAGAGACGGGAAAGCCGGATGAGCGCACGCGCGTTGCCGCCGTATTCGTCAACCGGCTGAAGCAGAAGATGCGCCTGCAGTCGGATCCGACCATTATCTACGGGCTGGTCGGCGGCAAGGGCACGCTGGGCCGGCCGATCATGAAGAGCGAAATCGATCAGCCGACCCCCTACAACACCTATCAGATCGACGGGCTGCCCCCCGGACCAATCGCCAATCCGGGTCGCGCCTCGCTCGAAGCCGCCGCCAATCCGGCGCGTACCCGCGAACTTTATTTTGTCGCCGACGGCACCGGCGGTCACGCTTTTGCCGAGACCTACGAGCAGCATCAGAAAAACGTCGGGCGGCTGCGCAACATGGAAAGCGATCAGCGGAGCGATCAAAAGGAGCAGGCGGCTGAAGGTCAAGCGTCGCCGACGCCGCAACCGGTGGCGGCGCCCCCCGCGCCGGCGCGCCGCACGCCTACGCGCCACAACCAAAACAACACCCAGACGACGCATTAAAAACGCCGCCGCCCTTGTGAGCGCGAAACACCGCCGCTAAGTTCGGCGTCAATTTTTCGCGTCGCTACCGGGGGATGCAGTCCATGGCGCTGTCGAGCATGACGGGATTTGCTCGTGGCCATGGCGTCAGCGGCTCCTATGCCTGGGCTTGGGAGATCAAGTCGGTCAACGGCAAGGGCCTCGACGTCCGGCTTCGACTGCCCTCCGGCTGGGATGCGATCGACGCGCCGGTTCGTGCGCGCGTCGCCGAGCGCTTGGCGCGCGGCTCGGTTCAAGCGAGTTTGATGGTGGAGCGCAGCGGCGCGACGCCGGTGGTGCGCATCAACGCCGCCGTGCTCGAGGCGATTATGACGACCGTGCGTCAGCTGGCGCCGCGCCTCGAGGCGGCGCCGCCGTCGCTC